>JADMIO010607338.1_pt1 | contig 11450 bp, 11 predicted proteins | sample 8958161 | NCBI WGS metagenome assembly JADMIO01 (sample SAMN16585339, study PRJNA669376) | soil metagenome | isolation source: Crop rotation soil | place: USA: Cullars Rotation, Alabama | collected 2011
TAGATCGCAAGCCGGTCTAATGAAAATATAAAAAACTATGTTATTAGAGGCTCCCTAAAATTATTATCACATTTTCTTCCATTAAAAACATATAGATTTTCGTTCACGATTTCCGCAGAAGCAAATTGCTTGTTTATGAGTTTGTCGCTTAGAATTGACCATTTATCCTCAGTGATCTTATACATTTCAACTATAGGAGTGCATTTTTGTTCAGTTGAGAATCCGTTTATCAAATACAGGATGTTTTTATCTAAAGCGCTCTCTGTTGCACCAAGTGGAACAGGTATTGGAGTAAGCGGATTAAATACTAGGCTGTCCTGACCATTACCTTCGAGATAACAGCAGGAGATAAAAAAAGATAACACCAAGAGTTTTTTCATTCTAAGAATAATGTCCGACTGAAAATTTTCACCACACCTTCTCCCCTCCTATATACGTCCCCACAACCTTCGTCTTCGGAATATCTTCTTCGTCGCACTTCATCAGGTCGCGGCTGAGGATGATGAAGTCGGCGTACTTGCCTTCCTCGAGCGAGCCTTTGTCTTCGTCTTCGAAATTGGAGAAAGCCGCATCGATCGTCATCGCCTTGATGGCATCCTTACGTTTTATCTTGTTCTCGGGTTGGAAGCCTTCTTTAGGTTCTCCGTTTAAATCTTTCCGAACGACTGCAGCATAGAATGTAAAGATCGGGCTGATGTTCTCAACGGGGAAGTCAGTCCCGAATACGATCATGCCCTCGCAGGCGTCGCGGAGGTCCTCATAAGCATACGCAAGCTTGATCCGCTCCGGGCCCAGTCGCTTCTCCGCCCAGTACATGTCGCTCGTCGCATGCGTCGGCTGCACGGATGGAATGATCGAATATTCGCCCATCAGCTTGCGCTCTTTCGGCTCCATGAACTGACAATGCTCCAGCCTCCATCGGCGGTTGTTATCCGTCGTAAGGTGGTCCTCATAAATCTTTATTATTTCCCTCGCCGCCGAGTCGCCGATCGCATGCGTGCACACCTGGAAGCCTGCGCTCATCGCTTCGTCTGCTATGCGGTCGTAATAACCAATGTCATGCAGCATGAAACCGTAGTGGCCCGGCATGTCGGAGTATTCCTTCCGGAGGCATGCGCCCCTTGAGCCGAGCGAGCCGTCAGCGTAAAGCTTCACGGCACGCACCGTCATCCGCTCGCTCTTGAGCGGCCCGTGGCGGAAAAAGTATTTCATCGTCTCGGCGTCGTCCGAAATCATCGCGTAGATGCGCAGCTTCAGCTTGCCGGCGCCCTGCATGTTTAACATGGCCGAGATGGTATCCTTGCCTACGCCGCAATCGTCGACTGTTGTGAGTCCCACGCCGAAGCAGTTCTCCTGCGCCTTCTGCAGGGCCGGCCATAAAATATCCGGACTGAATGGAGGAATCTTCGTCTCGACGAGACTCATGGCGTTATCGATGAGTACGCCGGAAGGCTGGTTGTCCCACATGAGGATCTCGCCGCCGCTCACTTTTGTATTTGCATTTACCTTTCCTTCGGCAAGCGCTCGGCTGTTGCAGAGCGCGGCATGTCCGTCCACACGCTGGAGGAAGACGGGGATGTTAGGGAACAGGCTGTCGAGCAGATCCTTCGTCGGATAGTCCTTGCTGTCCCAGTCGTTCTGGTCCCAACCGCGGCCGAGGAGCCAGGAGAATTTGTTGTTGCGAGCGAAATCACTAAGTCGCTCCACGACTTCCTGGTACGACCTGGTTCCGGTGAGGTCGCACTTGAGCAAGCCGGTGGCATAGCCGTAGAAGTGGCAATGCGCGTCGATGAATCCGGGAAAGACGGGCGCGCCCTTGAGGTCGACTACCTCGGGTGCGTCGAAGTCGTCGAGAATATCCTCGTTGAGCCCGATGCTCTTGATTCGTCCGCGGTCGATGGCGAAGGCTTCAGAAACGTTGAAGCCGGCATCGACCATGTAGATCTTGCCGTTGTAGAAGATCTTGTCGGCGTGGCGCCTGTAGTGGCAGGAGCTGAAGATCAGTCCGAGTCCGAGAGCGAATCCGAGAGCGAGTGAGCAGTGTTTGGGTTTCATAGATTTGAGGGGTGAAAATAGAGAATATTTGAAACATGGGAAGTAATTGTTTCTCGCAAATAATTAACTATTCATCTTCGCTGAATTGTGTTAATGAATTTCACGCGTTGATCACGGCGAAGCTCGGCGATTACGGCGAAGTACAGAGCTCGCAGTGAATGCAGCTTCGCTGCCTGAAGTTGTGTTAGTGGTTTCACGCGGAGTTCGCAGAGGTTCGCAGTGAACACGGAGATTAGCGGCTTCGCCGCTTTAAAATTAAACGCAGCGGCGCGGCGGCGTGTTGAAAAAAAACGGCGAAGCTGGATGATTTTAGTTCAATTTACTATATTACAATAGTAATCCGATGAAAATATTTTTTTTATTATTCACTTTTTTAAAGATGCATTTTTTATCGATGAGAATTTTAAAGTGCATCTTGAAAAACTGATTGTAATGCATTGATATTTGAAAAAATGCATTGATATTTACACAATTCCGAAACATTCAAATTTATGAACCATAAAATATTAATCTATTCATCATTCCTAATCCCCATTTTATTTTTCGCTTCATTACCCTGTAATTCCCAAAACCTGAATTACTCTTCCGCTCTCAAAGTTGATGGCGGCGATGTTATTTTCTTTGACAAAAAGACCCCGCCTACGGATGGCAGCATCGACTTAAAAGATACAGCAAATAAAAAAGACATCTCAATCAAATGGAAAAACATAAAATGGCTCGTATCGTGGGGAGATTATTATATGCGTTTGCCGGTGGATGAAAAAGGGAAAGAAGTATTTATGCACCTGATGCTGTACAATGATAAGTACCAGCTATTCATGCTCAATAAACCCAATCACATGCTGCTTTATGTGTTCACAGGTTACAATACGATTGTCGAAGGCCCCATTAAATGTCTTTATTTCGTCGATAAAAAACAGGCGGAGCAAAATACTCTTGTCATTGATCAGTTAAAAAAATATTTTGAGGGATGTACAGACGATGAACTTTTCAGAAAAATGAGAAAGAATGTTGAGGCGGGCGCTGATTTTTTCCGGAACATTCCTTTGAAAAGCTGTGCTGGAGAAGCCAGACTTGAGGATGTTTTTAGAATTAAATAGGAATTATGAAGTAAAGTGGAATGTGAAAAAATTCGACACCTAGGTAAGGGGACTATGGCTTCATCATTCCTGACAGTTTTCCCAAACCCATTTCATAGAACAATAACGTTATTTTCCAAGATTAATATTCATCACGGTTTACTCGGTTTATTCGCTGCTTGGAATTAAGCTTTACTCCAAAGATTTCAATGGTGATTGGGAAACTATTGATCTTTCTCTCCATCATGGTGTATATACTGTGCAATTGAGTAATGGTGATAAAATAACAACAATTAAAATCATGGAACAGGTTCAATAATAATTATCTGTTTCTCTCACTCCACACGGCAATATTTCTATATCAGATTTTTTCATCACTCCCCCGTCTCAAAATGCGGCGCATCGACGGGCTTTGACTGGGGCGAGCCGATTTCCCTCAGGTAGATCGATAAAAATATGATCGCAAAGACCGATAAGAATTCACTCTGCCAGTTTTGAAATGATTCAAACCAGAGCCGGCTGTTGCCTAAATATTCAATCATGCTTACTGTGTCCTTTCCTTCTAATGTCTGCTGCTCATTAAAATGCACCTGGCTGCCATACCAATGAAGGAAAAACGAAATCATAAACAGCAACATCAAAGAGAGAGATAACGAATGCTTATAAAGTTTCAGTATCAATCCGCCTTTCCTTACCGGCCAGGGAGCGTTCGGATGCTTTCGGGGTTGCCTGTCCACATCCTCCCTGCCGCTTAATTTCTTGGATTCCGAAGATCCCTTTTGACGGAGAAAAACCGTAAACCAGACAAATAATGCCATCTGAAAGAATTCACTCTCCCAATTTTCAAATGTCGCCTGGATAAAATGACCGCTCTTTAAATAATGAAAAATATCTACAGATGCCTGGTGATGCTCATTAAGAAATTCATTGTATTGACTTAAACCTGTGATCGCCTGTGACCCGAGTGTGAGTATAGCGAGAATTAAAAAAATAATACTCAGTCCGTTTTTATATACGAATGATTGCTGTGATTTTCGTCTCATGTTCAGTTATGCCTTCCTCCCTTTTTGCTTCACCGCATTTTTGTCAGGCGGTATATAGCCATCATGAAATTCAGCATAGGCATGCGTAAATTCAGCTCCATAAAAAACTATCATCGAAGAATATGAAACCCACAGCAGAATTAATACTATTGATCCCGCTGCCCCATAACCACCACCAGGATCGGCCTTTCCAAAGTAGAGCGACAATGCGAATTTGCCAAGTTCAAATAATAATGCCGTTACAACTGAACCAATCCATACATGATTCCATTTTATTTTTGCATCGGGTAAAAATTTAAACATTAATGAAAATAATAAGGCAAGAATTATTACCGACAGGATAAAATTAATTATGTTCAATATTACAAGTAACGATTCCGAAAAATGACCCGAAACCCAGTTGCCCAATGCTGAAAGAGCGGTTGAGATTATAAGTGATGCGATAAGAATAAATGCAATTGAAACAATCAATCCAAATGAAAACAAACGCACACGAATTAAGGACCATATCCCTGATTTGTTTTCGTCCGCTTTCACCTCCCAGATGATATTCAAAGATTTTTGAAACTGTGCAAATACACCGGTTGCACCAACTAATATTGTTATCACTCCGATAATGCCAGCCCAAATTGAATTTTTGGATTCACTTGCGATTTTTACCATTTCCTGAACCTGCTTTGCAGTATCCGCTCCCATGGTGGATGAAATTTGTGATTCGAGGTGATGGTTAACTGCATCAGAGCCCAGAAAATATCCTGCAATGGTCAGTATTACCACAAACAACCCTGGTAAAGAGAATATTGAGTAGTAAGCTATAACTGCGCTTTCCTTAAATGGATCTTTCCCCCACCATTTTTTAAAAGCTGTTATTAAAAGCTGTCCCGTTTTCTTAAATTTCAATTGCATGAATAAAAGTTTTGCTTTTTCTCTTTTTAACTTTATCAGGCAATTTTAAACCCACACTTTTCTTCTTTCATTCCTCTTGATATCGATATAAAAGTAATTTCTCTGCGATCCGAACTTATATGGAATTTTATTCTTTATTAAATTTTTTAATTATTTTTTCCAAATTGATTCCTTTACCAAGCACAGGCTTGAAGATATCACCTTCACTTTTTATTCTCTCCATCGTGTTAAATATGGTAAAGTCTGTCATCTTTAATCCCTTTTTTACCTCATCCCAATGCAGAGGCATCGAAACAGTTGCGCCTGGTTTGGGACGCAGCGAATAAGGAGCTGCAATGGTTGCCTGCGGACGGTTCTGCAAAAAATCAATATACATTTTTCCTTTCCGGGCCTTTACGATCCTTTCTATGCTGGTATACTTTGGAATTTCTTTTTGCACGAGCGTTGCGACTACCCTTGCAAATTCCTTTGACTGTTCATAGGTATATTTTGCGCCAAGAGGAATATATACATGTATTCCCGTCGATCCGCTGGTTTTCGGATAGGAAGTCACGCCCATGCTCTCCAATATTTCCTTTGTAACATTCGCCGCCTCTATCACCTGGTTGAACGTATTTTCCGCCGGATCCAAATCTATGATGCACCAGTCGGGGTAGTCCTCGCTCTGCACCTTACTATGCCACGGGTTCATTTCTATGCATCCCAGTGTTGCCATGTAAAGCAGACTTGCATCGTCTTTCGCTACGAGGTATTTTCTTTCCCTGTTGTCTGAAGGACTCTTGTACAGAAATGTTTCGATCCATTCCGGAGCCGTACCCGTTACATCCTTAAAATAAAAACTCTCGCCCGTGATCCCGTTAGGATGGCGGTTCATGGATTGAGGCCGGTCCCTGAGATAAGGCAATATAAATGGCGCTACCTGGTAGTAATAGTTGAGCATGTCACGTTTCGTGATCTTCTCCTTCGGCCAGTATATTTTATTCAGGTTATTGAATTTTATTTCATGCCCGTTGATTTCACGTACCTGCGTTTCGTCATTGGGATTTAAAAATGTTTTGCGGTCCTTTTTTCCAGCCGGCTTCAATATTTTTTCTGACCCGGGATTTTTCTTTGATGTGATTTTCTTTGTGCTGACAGCTTTTTCTTTTGTCACGTCTTTGGCTTTTTTATCTATGCGCATTGCTTCAAACGACGGATGGCGCATTATTCCGTCGGTCGTCATTTCCGTAAAACTAACTTCACAAACCAATTCAGGTTTCATCCATACGGCCTTCGCATGCGGCGGGTTAGGCCGAAAGCGCGATGGCTTATTAACATCGGGTGTTTCCGTAAAAGGAGGCGATTTAACAATCAACGGCTTAAACTGTTTAAGCATTTCTCTCTGCTGTTTATCATTGAAACCCGTCCCTACCTTACCTGTATAAATTAATTTCCCGTCTTCATAAACTCCTACTAACAATGAGCTGAAAGATTTCGATGTATCATCATTCTTTGTATATCCGCCGATCACCATTTCCTGCCTCTTATTTGCTTTTATTTTTAACCATTCTTTCGAACGGCTTCCAGGAGTATATGTGCTGTCCGACTTCTTGGCAATGATTCCTTCCAGGCCCATTTTCTTCGCCGTCTCAAAAAATTCTATTCCGCTTACTTCAAAATTCTCGCTCAACCTGATCAAATCATTTTCAGGAGCTATTTGCATTAATATTATTCTTCTTTCCGATAAAGGTAAATTCGTCAAATCTTTTCCATTCAGCCACAGAACATCAAATACATAATAATAGAGTTCGCCGTCAGCTTCACTGCGCCAGTTCTGCAATGCCCCAAAATTCGATTTCCCATTCTCATCCAGCACTACAATTTCTCCATCAATCACCGCATTAATGTTCCAGTCTCTTACTGCTTTATGCACAGGATAAAACTTCTCGTTAAATGACTTATCGTTGCGCGATTTCAATTCAACTTTATCCTTGTTGCACAACGCTATTGTCCTGTAACCATCCCATTTTATTTCATACTGCCATCCTTCTTTATCAAACGGTTTGTCAACAAGCGTGGCAAGCATCGGTGGAAAATTTGAGGGAAACTTCGAACGCCGGCCTTCGGTTATAACCTTATCGGGCGATGATTTTTTTTTTGACTCCTTTTCTTTTTTATTTCCTGCTGAAGCGGCTTTAACATCAGCTCGTTTATTCAGCGCGGTTTCTTTTTTGCTTTTCGACTTGGGCTCTTTAACACGCTTTGCCCCGTAAAAATTCTTCGTCGTCTTTTCCACCTGCGCCAGTGTCTTCTTAGAGATCACAGATTTGTCTTTAAGCGTTATGTCTTCTTTTGAAACATACTTGTCCTTTACCTTGAAAAGCAGCCAGGAATTCTCTCCCCTGCCATGCGTTTTTACAAGAGCAAACTCGCCCTTCAGTTTTTTTCCATGCAAAATAAAATGCAGCTTGCCCGATTTGATTCCATTTCTTAATTCTTTGTCCTGAGATTTTTTGTCTTTCCCTTCCGAATCAGCCGGTTCATAAAAGCCTTCATCCCAAACGATAACCGTTCCGGCGCCATAACCGCTGGGAATGATTCCTTCAAAATTCCTGTAATCATACGGATGATCTTCTACCATCATTGCAAGCCGTTTAACGTCAGGGTCGGTAGAAGGACCTTTTGGAACAGCCCAACTTTTAAGAACTCCTTCCATTTCCAGTCGGAAATCATAGTGCAAATGAGATGCATCATGCTTCTGAATTACAAAACGCAGTTTTTCACTATCCGGCCTGCCTCCGGTAGGTTCAGGGCTCTCCTTAAAATTCCTTTTCTGCTTGTATTTAGTAAGTGCCATAATTTTAATTTTAAATACTTATGCCAGACTGGTTTTTATGAATTATGCTGTTGAGCTTGTTGAGGTTGTTGAAAGCATCACCCATTGTATTATTGAAATAAACATATACTTCTTTTCCCTCTTTCATCCATTCAAGTATGTATGACGCGTATTCTTCCAAAAAATCTTCAGTATAACTTTCCCGGTAGTTCCCGGTAGGACCATGAAACCGCGCATAAATAAAATCAGATACATGATCAACCATTGGCGTAGCCGATTTCGGAATATCATGAATTACCAGAGCTGATCCGAAGGAATTGAGCAGGCTGTAGGTTGTACTGTTATACCATGACTTGTTTCTGAATTCAACCGCTATTTTCCACGGAATAGTTTCAGACTCACGAATACAATTTAACAATTTATCAAGCTGAAAGGTAAATTCTTTTCCTAAACCGGGAGGAAATTGGATAAGCAGACAACCGCATTTTTCACCGACAGAATCAATTGATTTAATGAATGCTGAAACATCAGCTTCATGAAATATGAACTCTTTCCCGTGAGTAATTCCATTCCATAATTTAAAAGTAAATTTGAAATTTTCCGTCACCGAGTCTTTCCATCTTGCAACGGTAGTTGACTGAGGGATCTTATAGAATGAACTGTTTACTTCAATGCTGTTAAACAGATGCGAATAGTATGTCAGCCTGCTTGAGTTTTCAAAGGGAGGAGGAAAAAGGTATTTTGGGAGCGGCAATTGCAAACCGCTCAGGCCTGAATAAAAAAGTGGGAAAGATATTTTTTGCATATATCTTTATACTATTACCCGCCGGGTTTTCGTAAATTCCACCTAAGATCCGTCTTCGGCGGGAATACCTCCTTGATAATCCCCATAGCTATCGTGATCGGGACTATCGGATAAGTTGTGAATGGTACAATTTAAATCATTCCCTGCCATTTTAAGAAAAGTTGCCAGTGAACGCTTTCGCCGTTTTATTTTCAGACGAGTAATAAAGCCTGCACTGATATTTTTTAATATCAGAACAGGCTTTTGAAACTAACATCTTAATTAGACTCTTTCAGATATTCTTTAACTTTAGCCGCCGAATTGCCAACCTTAGATACAACTTCTTTGAGCTCCATTACTGATACACCCAGGCTTTTTGTCCACCACTTTACTTCCCAGTCTTCTGAAAGAGAAATAAGGTTTCTGTCCTGCGGGCCCTTGTCTTTTAAATTATCCATAAGCTAGTTTATTTTTTAGATATCGGTTCTTCTTCTTCCTGATCCGCTTCAACATTCACAGCTGAAACGGCAACTTCAGTCAGTTTTTCATCAGCGGCCTTCTCTTCATCAAGCGTTGCCTGAAGAAGTTCAGCCGCGTCGTCCTGACCAAGAGTTTGTGCAAACTGACGCAGCGTGCCATAGGATGCGATTTCATAGTGCTCCACCTTTTGTCCGGCTGATATAATTCCAGCATCACGCATAGCACCCTCTTCACAGTCTTCCATAATTTCTTCAGCTTCCTTAATCAAGCCTTCCATAGCCTCGCATTTCTTTGCTACAGCTTTTTTGCCAATGGATTCAAAAACCTGTTCCACACGTTTAACCTGGTTTACTGTTTCCTTAAGATGACTTTCCAGCGCATCGATCAGTTCTTCCGAGGTAGCGTTCTTAATCATTTTTGGAATTGCTTTGGTGAGCGCTTTTTCTGCCCAATAAATATCCTTAAGTTCATCTTCGAATAATTTCATGAGCTGGGAAGATTGCATTCCGGTTACAGAATTTTCTTCCTTCATATCTTTTGAGCCGCCTTTGTTATGACTCTTATCATTACTCTTACCGTTGCTGTTGCTGTTGCCCTTACTTTTGCCTTTAGTGATGCTATTGCTTTTACTGATGGTTTTGTTATTACTTCCCATGCTGCCGTTTGAGGAGCTGGTGGACTTTGATTTTGCGTTATTCATCTGATATAATTTTAATATTTGACTTATTTTTTTCTTTTGGAATTTGTTTTTGACTTTACAGGTGCATGCTGAACATTATCAACTTCCACTTCTTCTTCAATGTTATATTTAGACCAGCTTATCATTCCCTTCGAAGGCAAGGTTGCTCCATCAACTTCCGTTTTGCGTTCAGAACTCAATGCTTTGTTATCTTCCCTGACTGATTTCTCGGTGCGGTCGGTACCCTGAATCTCTTCTTCAAGCAACCCATTCGTATTCAACACATGCTGATAGGGATCATCGATGTATTGCCATTCTTCTCCCATCTCAGAAGTCTTTCCATCATTCCATGGACCGCTAAAATCTTCGCCCTGCGACATGTTGAAATACTTATTGCTGAACCTCGGGTCGCTTTGTAAAATGCCCGGAGGGAAGTTTGGCTGTACGCTGTCTAACGCAGCCTGGAACATCTGGAAGTGCGTAACTTCACGAGTCATTAAAAACCTGAGGGTTTCCTTTACCAAAACATCGTCAGTGAATTTCATGAGGTTTTCGTACACAAGCTTAGCTGTTGACTCAGCAGCCATATTAAGGCGCATATCAACAGTTATATCTCCCATGCCCATGATGTATGTTGCTGACCATGGGTTACCGTTGCTGTCAGTCAGTGATGGGGTTCCACCGCTCACTAAAAAGAAATGAGGATTAACGAGGGCTTCATGAATATATCCTTCCTTAGCCGCTTTTCCGTCTAACAGTTTGGTAAGGTCAGATTCATCTGCGGCATTTTTCAATTCACCGTTAACCCCGGTAAGCAGCATCTGAATAGTTGCCCCTACGATTTCCAGATGGCTGAATTCTTCCGTTGCAATATCCATGAGCATATCATATTTATCCGGATATGGTTTGCGACACCCAAATGCCTGGACGAAATATTGCATTGCAGCCTTCAGCTCACCGTTTGGACCGCCGAACTGTTCGAGCAGCAATCTTGCAAAGCGAGCGTCAGGTTTTGACACTCGCGCGTTAAACTGTAATTCTTTTACGTGATGGAACATTGTGATTATATATTATCTGATATTTATTTGATTAGGCTTTTCCGGAATAAATTTCTTCTCCGCGATGTTCACGCCATTTTTCTTCAAAATATTTTGCATCCTCATCATTCCTCGGCTTTACACCAACTACAATGTTTCCCTTTTTAACTCCGGACTCATATAGTCTAGCACGTTCTTCAGGAATACCAGAGCCAACCAGTGCGCCAATGATTCCTCCTGCAATTCCACCCGCACCTGCACCGGCAAGACCGGCTGCAATTGGTCCGGCTACTATTAATCCAAGACCAGGTATAACCAGGCTTGTACCGATTGCGGCAATGATTCCGGCGACTGCGCCAACTGTTCCGCCGATAGCCGAACCCTTACCCGCTCCTTCAGCGGCCTTCGTTCCAAGTTCGGTATCTTTCACTTCTCCGGAGAAATGCTTCTTGCGGGTATCGTCGGACATTACCACGTTGATATCATCCTTTGTATAGCCTCTTTCATGCAAAGTGTTCTTTCCAGCACAGTGGGATCCGAAGCTTGGAATTCACGTGACTTGAAGTCGCGGC
>JADMIO011127045.1_pt1 | contig 11450 bp, 15 predicted proteins | sample 8958161 | NCBI WGS metagenome assembly JADMIO01 (sample SAMN16585339, study PRJNA669376) | soil metagenome | isolation source: Crop rotation soil | place: USA: Cullars Rotation, Alabama | collected 2011
GCCGCGACTTCAAGTCACGTGAATTCCAAGCTTCGGATCCCACTGTGCTGGAAAGGGTGTCCCCCGAATCGACCGCTGCCGTCCGCTTCAACGCGACGGGCCAATGAGCTACGGAAGTCACAGGCGCGTCGACTGCTAGTAGTCGACCCCGTCAAGTCGACACGTCTTTCGGCGAACGGCTCCGACCTCGCAGATGCGGTGGAAGTGGTCGCCCCGCACCTCGGCGCAGTCGCGGTCGAAGATGAGGGCGACCGCAACGTGCATCATCACCGCCCTCCGGCCGCTTCGCGTCGTCCCTCGAACAGCTCGTAACCGTCGTGCAAGCCGGGCCCGGCCGTCGAAGGACTCGCGGGCGCGGACGAGCGGCATGGGTGGAACGTCGGGAGCCGCAGACTCTTCACGCCCGACGGGGCTTACAGGAGGCCGCGGAATGCACGCAACCGAGGTACTAAGTCGCGCGCCTCGCCCTCAACTGGCGACGCGCGTGGCAGCCATCGCCGCGTCGACGAAGTGGCACGGCGGTGGCAAGCGCCGGGCGAGCGTCTCCGTCTCCGCGTCGGTAAGGTTCGGATGGGCAACTGCGACGTGCCTGGCCGTGGCGGCGACGGCCTGGCGCCGGCCGCTGCCGCTGCCGTGCACGGCCCCGCAGACGGGGCACGCAATGCTCGTCTTGTGCGCCATGGAGGGAGGCTATCCCGCGCAATGAAAGGAGGCTAGCACGGCGAGCCGATCGGCACGATGCGCTCGGAGCTACAACGAACCTGCAAGGCGCTCGGCATCCCGTACGGTCGCGGGAAAGGCATCGTCTTCCACGACACCCGCCACTCCGCCGTGACGAACCTGGTGGCGGCCGACGTGCCCGAAGCCATTGCGATGACCATCACCAACCACACCACGGGCGACGTCTTTTGGCGCTACAACGTCCGGCGGGAGTGCGTGCAGGCCGACGCGCTCTCGAAACAACAGGCCTACCTGAACGCACAGCGCGGGTCGTCGACCCCCCCCGAGCACATCGGGACGAACAAGGGCCGATGATGCAGTGCGTGGGCACGACAACTGGGCACGACGCGCTAGGTTCCTAGAACCGTGCCCTGCAACTGCCCGAAAACCCAGTGCCCTCGGCGCGATTCGAACGCACGACCCCCGGATTAGGAAGAGGCTGCAAACCGTCCGCATACCCTGCGGTGCGAATCCTCAAGAACCTCGTCCCGGTCACGATCGCCGCGGTCGATGGGGGGCCATACCCACCGTATAGCCTCGCTTTCCGCTCGTCACGGGCCGCCAAAAATGGGGGCCGCGGCTATGGTCTGGTGACGACAGGTGACGACAGGCGCGGGGGCCGAGTCCCGTCCGAAGTGACGGGTGCTTATCCTAAGTCGCGCGGGTTTGTCCTACGTGAGGGCCGGAGCCGCTTTCAGGATGGCGACGACCTCTTGCCAGTGCGCACGGAGCGCCGGCAGCGCGTCGGTGACGAACCGATCCCGGCCCGGCCACACTCGCCCGCGAATGGTGGCGTCGTGGGCGCCCCGCGGAATGATCCTGAGGCCCTTTCGAGCGAAGCGGTCGATGAGGTTCTGACTACCCTTACACTTCGTATCGCAGCGGTGTTTTGTCACGAGAAGCAGTGTACTGCCTGGGGTGCGGGGAAGATAGCGCACGCCGCCCAAGCGACCGCACGTCTCCGCTCCAACCGGGCATTCTCTTCCCGGCGCACCGGATTACATATCCGACACTCGACCAGATGCCTTTGTGCCGCCAGGGTTTTTTCGCCCGTCGTCACCATGTCGTCACTCGATCGGAGGTGCGCGTGATCGTGCCAGACGGCAACAAGCCGGAGCGCTCCGAGGACGATCACGGGCCGGTTGCCGGCGTTCAGGCTTCCACTGGAAGGCCAAAACGAGCGTATTCCAGGCACGGTCTGGCGAGGCTCCGCGCCGCTGTACTGAAGCTGGGCCGGCACTCATCTTCTCGCTCCCCTTCGGCTTGCGACATGGCGTGAGTGCACGCCGTTGCGTATTGAAACACAGGCCGCCAGGCAGTCAATATCGCAAGCAGTATAACCTATAGCCTAACCTGCGGCTCGATCCGGACACCGCCGTCGGTGCTAGCCAGCATTCGTCCCACCCCGCCTCGCGCGTGTGTCGTCCGACCGGCCAGCGATCCTCGTGAAAACGCGGGCCGACGCGGAAGCAAACCCAGCAGCGTGCAGTGACGAGGGCTTATCGTCGAAGGTGCGTCGTCTTCTGCGGGAGCGAGGTCGGAAGGTCGTTGCCCGCGAGACGCGGCCCTGGCGAGGACCCGCGCATCCTCTGCGCCAGCGGTATCCACTCGACTTCGACACCTTCGTCGCGTGGCGCGAGGTGGCAAGACGGCAACGCGGCGGCGGGCTACTCGAGGTATCGAGATCCGCGACGGGAGTCCTCCACCACAGACTCGCGCGCGCCTTCGCGGCTTGGATGGATAGCCGCGAATATTCGGTGAAATAGCGGGTCGGACCCGTAGCGAACGGCGCGGGGATGACCCGATGGCAAGGCGCGATGGAGAACGATGGACGTGACGACGAAATTGATCAGCCCGCAACGGTACGATCGCACGGGGCCGGTCAGCGCGCCGAGCAAGGGGTGACGCGCTTATGCCTTCGCCGCAATTGGGACTAAGCCAGGCGCCCTCTGATACCGAGAACCGGCGGGAGACTGGCATCCAAACTGACATGGGAGGTAGGTGCATCATGAAGAGGATCGGAGCCAGCCTCGTGCTGATCGGCGCCCTGGTCGGCTGCCAAGCCAAGTATGAAAACCAGGCACGGACGACGGCGGCCACGCAGAATGCCGAGAGCGCGGCCGCACGGGCCGAGGCGGCAGCACACCGCGTCGAGCAGGCAACAATTAAGGCGGAAGCGGCGGCGCAACGGGCTGAGGCAGTGGTCGAGAAGATCGAGAGCGAGCACAGCCGTGGTCGCCGCCAGCGTAAATCGTAAGGAGGATTTCATCTCATGATTCGACGAACGGTGCTGAGTCTGGTCCTCGCGACGAGCATGTGCCTGCCGCTGTGGGTCAAGATCGCGGGGGCAACGGATAAGCCCGATGCCAGCCTTCAGTTCAACGGAGGTTCGGCTGCGGCGGGCGTCGGCGTCAGCTGGGGCGCGGGCGTGCTCCAGTACAAGGGGAGAGCCTACCCGTTCAAGGTGAGCGGGCTTTCGGTGGGCGCTGTCGGTCTCTCGCAGGCGTCGGCATCGGGTGAGGTGCACAACCTGAAGAGCCTCGACGACTTCAACGGGAACTACACCGCGGTCGGGGCGGGCCTCACGGCCGCCGGCGGAGGTGGCGTCGCCGCTATGAAGAACCAGAACGGGGTGGAGATTACCGTCAAGGCCACTACCCGCGGCGCCAAGGTAGTCATCGGCGGGGCCGGTGTAGACGTCCAGATCCTCAAATAACGAACAAACCTGAATCGGGGACGGCCCCGACGGCGTCCCCGACGGCAGCTCTGGACTGCTCTCCATGGCCCATACCAGCGAGGACCGCGTGAGAACACTCGCTCTCGTGGTCATCGTGCTCCTCGGCGGTCGCCTGCCGCTCGACCGCGACTCCGGTTCCAGAGCGGGTCTGGCAGCGCACCAGTGATACGGGCGAGCCGCTCGAGAGCGCCCGGGCCGCGTGCAAGAAGGCTGCCGTCGCCGAAACCGAGACGATGCACCCGGAGGGTATGGCGACCCAGGCGGCGGCCGGCATCTTCGTCAAATGCATGCGCACGCGCGGCTGGATCCCGGCATCCGGCGGCGAGCACCGTTGATCGTCGCCGTCCGTTCCGGAATCGCCGCGCTCCGCTCGGGTGGTACCGACCGCAGCACGCGCCGGGAAGAAAGCGCCGGAGGCTATATTCCAGCCTATCTGGGAGCGGTGGCGCCGGGTTGCGGTTATCAACCAGCCAGCGGCACGCTCATCAACGAGAAGGGTGGGAGCGACATAGAGGACTTGTTCGCCTCGTGCTCTCGATTGCCCTGCTGCTGGTCGCCGGCTGCACGCCCCCGATCCACGTCAAACGTGTGGATCCGCGTCGCGTGGAGCGTGAGCTGGACAGCAACGCGATCTCGACCGGTCGTCTGAGTGAAGCCACCCAAATCGTGCTCCATCGAGAGGATCTCTCCGAGCGGTTCCAGAGCGATCCGGAAGGAGCGATCGCCAGCCTACACCGTACCATCACGGCGAGGAGGGTCCTCTCGGATACGCTGTTCGCGCTCGCCGAGATGGCGTTTCAGCGGGCGGAGGACGCGGGCAAGCGCCCGTACTTCCTCGCGGCCGCCATTTACGCCTATGCGTTCCTATTTCCTGACGACGCAGCAGAGCGGCCCAGCGGCTTCGATCCACGATTCCGAACGGCGTGCGACATCTACAACCGCAGCGTGACGAGGGCGTTCGCGTCGGCCGATCGCACGGAGGTCGATCTGCGTTCGGACAGCTTCGAGCTACCCTACGGCAGCATCGAAGTCACCTTCGATCCGTCAGGCGCGCGTTGGGGGAACCAGGGCCTGTTCGTGTTCATGCCCGCCGACGAGCTGGAGTTCACCGGACTGAATATCCGCTACCGCCGGCCGGGGATCGGCGCGTCGCTCGCGGCCGATGCCACGCCGCCGACCGAGGAGAAGGGATTCCAGGTCGAGCCGAACGTCAAGGTCCCGGTGACCGCCGTGCTCCTCGTCGACACCCCCCGGCGCGGTCTCGTCGCGGGGCATCTGCGCGGCACGATCAAGCTGTACCCCGCCTACGAACCGAGCGACGTTACGATCGCCGGGCAGACGGTTCCGCTCGAAGCCGACACGAGCACCGCCTTCGCCTTCAGCCTGAGCGACCCGAAGGTATGGGAAAGCGAGCTTGCCGGGTTCCTCGACGGCAACTTCTTCGATCGCGCCAAGGCGCAGCTCGCCGGCCTCGAGCCGTACCGGCCGGGGCAGATCCCGGTCGTGTTCGTTCACGGGACGGCATCCAGCTGGGGCCGCTGGGCCAACCTGATCAACGACCTGCAGAGCGATCCTGTGGTCCGGGAGGGGTATCAGTTCTGGGAGTTCACGTACGCAACGGGGAATCCGACTCCCTTCTCCGCGAATCAGCTGCGAGAGCTGATAGACCTCGCAGTCCACACCCTCGATCCGGGAGGGAGGGATCCCGCGCTACGCCAGATCGTCGTCATCGGGCACAGCCAGGGCGGCCTGCTCGCTAAATGGACGGCCATCGACAGCGGATCCCGGCTCTGGGACGTGTTCAGCGGGAAGCCGCCGGAGGCGCTGCACGTATCACCGGAGACTGCCGCGCTGCTGCGCCGCGTGTTCTTCGTGACGCCCCTGCCCGAGGTCCGACGGGCGATCTTCATCGCGACGCCGCATCGCGGCAGCTTCCTCGCGGAGGCGCCGGTCAGTCAGCTGCTCGCGCGTCTCATCACGCCGCACGCACGGGTCCTTTTGGCCCTCCGCGACCTGACGGAGGACAACCAGGACGATCTGCGGTTCCGCCATGGCGTGAACCGGTTCGGGAGTCTGTGGGACATGACGCCGAGCAACCCGTTTCTCCAGGCGTTCGCCGCGATCCCTGTCTCGGCGAGCGTCGCCGCGCACTCGATCATCGCGGTCCGCGGCAACGGTCCAATCGAAACGGGCGACGACGGCGTCGTGGCATACCAGAGCGCGCATATTCCGGAGGCGGTCTCCGAGGTCATTGTCCGGGCGGGCCATTCGGTCCAGGACCACCCGGAGACGGTGAAGGAGGCGCGTCGGATCTTGCTCCTCCATCTGGCGGAAGCCTGTCCAGCGGGCTGTGTTCCCGAGCCATGGACCGCCACGGGCCCAACATCGGCCCGCGCATCGGCGGATGCCGGTGAGCCGCTCCGCGGCGCGATGAGGCGCTCCCCTCGCCGGCGTGGACCGGCGTAACCCGGCGCTTCCGTGGAAAACTTCCGGGCCGCCCGCGGGGCGGCGCAGCAGGCGTTGGGTGATCGTTGAGTTCGGAGCCGCTGAATCTCCCGCACGTCTCCCGCACGACCTGCTCCGGACTCGCTCCCTTGCCCATCGGATGCTTCCTGCCGGTTGGGCCGGGAGTGTCTCTTAGCTCAGCCCCCTACGTGGTCCACAATCCTTCGACCCCGCACAACCAGCCTCCATCGGGTCTCAGCGCGAGGTGCGAAGCCCGAGAACCCTTTGCGAAGCGCTATCGTGCGGCGATCCTGGGAAGTCGTCGTTGCGACCCACGGACGCCTAGCCGAAGGCAAGAGGCAGGATGCCCTGCCGGGATTGCGGCACTATGAGGCCCGCGGCTAGACCGAGATGGTGATCGCACACGACCCATGAGCGTACCCCTGCCAGCGCCGCCTCTCGATCGTTCTGCGTTCCCACGAGGCTCCGGTTCGATCGTGATCGTGCTCCTTACGGTGAACCTGGCTTTCAACATCATCGCGAACGCGGCCCTTCGCGTCTCGACTCACAGCGCGACCTGGCGAGACGTCCTGATCTGGCAGGTGATAGGCAATCTGGCAGGCTTCGTTACCGTCATCACGCTGACGGGCCTGCTTCACTACACGCCGCTCAGCATCGCGTTCCCCGTGACGGAAGGCCTCAGCGTCCTCGGTGTGCAGTTAGTGGCGGCAGCATGTCTTTTTCGCGAGCCGATCAATTTCACCCAGTGGATCGGGGCGTCGTTGATCGTCGTCGGGATTCTCCTGGTCTACCGCTGATGGAGAACCGCGCGGGCTCCGACACGAGGATGCTCGACCGTTACGTGCCGGCGGTCTGCGACCTCTCGGTGACGAACGTCTGCAACGCTGCGTGCGACTTCTGCGGCTTCGCGCGAGACAAGACGCTCATTGGTCCCAGACGCTATGTCGACGTAGATGCATTCGCCCGAGCGCTACCGATCTTGCGCCGGCGTGGTATCCGATTCATGACGCTTCAGGGCGGTGAGCCGCTGATTCATCCGGAGATTGTACGCCTCGTATCGGAGACGGCGACGGCCGGCATGCAGTGCGCCCTCATCACCAATGGCTGGTTCCTACGCCGCTACGTTGATTCGATGGTTGCAGCCGGGCTCAGTCGACTGATCATTTCCATCGACAGTGCCGAACTCGCGGACCATGAGCGAAATCGGGGTCTGAAGGGATTGGCTCAGCGTCTGACCGACGGCATTGCCCGAGCGCACGCTTCCGGCCTGCCGGTATGTGCCTCGGTGACGATCAGCCGCCTGGTCTGTTACGATCAGTTGCCGGATACATTGCGGCGCCTCGGATTCGACGTCGTCGAGTTCTCGTATCCGCGTCGCGAACCCCTCGGTTCCACAGCCCTGGCCTACGGAGGAGAGTCGCCCCTTGTCGATCTCGACCGCGACGAGCTCATTTCCGCACTGGACGCGATCGCCCGGCTGAAGAAGCGCTTCCCAGTGCTCAACCCCAGGGCGTCGCTTGCCGAGGTGGCACGTTATGCTAGGGGGGAGCCTCAGGCGGTGCCGTGCGTCGGGGGTTATAAGTACTTCTACCTCGACTGGAACCTCGACATCTGGCGCTGCGAGGCCTGGTCCGAGCCACTGGGTTCCGTCTTCGACCTCGATGGAATCCCGGATCAACGCGACCCGTGTAACGCCTGCATGATGGCGTGCTACCGCCACGCCAGCATGCTGATGTATGCTGGCGTCGCCGCGATGGATGCAGCGCGGGCGCTGGCGTCTGCTGACATCGGAAGCGCGATTGCTTCCCTCCTCCGGCGCGGTGTGGCGCAGTCGATCTGGGCGCTTATCGAGGAGATGCCGCAGATGCGCCGTCTCGCCCGTCGGCACCGGAGGATTTAGGCCCGTGACCGCGGGCGTGCAAGATTCGTCCCGTAGGATGAAGCCTCGGCACCCCCCCGGTAAGGCTTTCCACCACAGCCCGCCATGTACAGCGTAACTCCTGCGACGAGCAGCCCGCCGACCACAAGGGCCGTACGATCCGGTTGCGACGACCCAACTGGAACTCGTGCCCGACGATCTCCCAATCGTGGCAGTCGATCACCACCGCCAGGTGCGCCCAGCCATCAGCGCCAGCCCCGGTATGTCAACGCCGCTCATCTTCGCGAGCGAGCGTCCCGGGTCACCGCGCTCCGGCTCCTCGATCTGGAAGCTCTGTTGGACCGCCGACCAGACGAAGAACAAAAGTGAGCACGAGGTGGTCCTGCACGGGGAAGCCCGACAGATCATCGAACGCGCCTGGGCGAACGAGGCACTCGGCTGCCCGTTCCTCTTTCGCGTGAACGGGAAGCCGCTCGGCCGGATGCGTAGTGAGGTTCAGCGGACGTGCGCGGCCCTCGGCATCCCCTACGGCCGCGGCAAGGGGATCGTCTGGTACGACACGCGCCACAGCGCGGTCACTAGCCTCGTCGCGGCCGGCGTCCCGGAAGCGGTCGCGATGACCGTGACCGGGCACAAGGACGCCTCGGTGTTCAAGCGCTACAACGTGCGACGGGACGAGGTGCAGGTGGACGCCCTTGCGCGACAGGAAGCGTACCTCGAGCGGCAGCGCGAGAAGGCAACGCCCGCGACCTGCGAGACCGGAACCAAGTAGGCGTCGATTTGGTGACGACGCTAGTGACGACGGAGCAGCCTCGGACAGAGAAAAACCCAGTGCCCTCGGCGCGATTCGAACGCACGACCCCCGGATTAGGAATCCGGTGCTCTATCCACCTGAGCTACGAGGGCTGAGGAATTCCGATAGCTTAGAACGCCGCGAATTACCACAAGGGGGTGGTGTGTACGCGGTGTGTATGCGGTAACCTACTAATACGGCGTTCTGGTTGCGAGACTTCATGCAGCTTGTGGCTTCCGGAGCGGCGTGACCTTCACGGCCTCGCCTGCCTGCTTATCAATCAGTGCTTCCAGTATCCCCTGTAGTGGGTCAGTTTGAATCGAAGTCCGCCCCGCACCCTTCTCCTTGACGGCAGAGACCGCCCGGGGGAGTCTCCGCGCCAAGGAGGGCCGGACATGAGGGCTCGTGGCTTCTTCGTTCTGGCTTTCTTACTGAGCTGCGCCGCGCCTGCTTTCGCTGGGACGCTCAAGTGTCCGCCCGACTCGGTGAGGGTCGGGAACGCCTGCATCGATAAGTACGAGGCGAGTGTCTGGCAAATTGACCTGGCGAACAAGGCGCTCGTTAAGAAGGTGCTGGCCGGCAAGGCGACCCTCGCGGACCTCAGGGGTGGGGGCGCGACTCAGCTTGGATGCGACCACCTCTACGAAGGCTTTTCCCAGTATCCAGCGACCTTCCCAGAAGATGGCAACTGGACGCCAGTGCCCGGTTCTAGTCCACCGTCACCCGGCGTCTACGCGGCGTCCGTCCCGGGCGTGCTTCCGACTACCTGCACGACGTGGTTTCAGGCGGTGCAAGCATGTGCGGTCGTGGGCAAGCGGCTCATCCGCAATGAGGAGTGGCAGCGCGCAGCGGCGGAGACGCCCGACCCCGGCACGGATGACGGCAGCACGGACTGCAATATCTCTACTACCGGCGGCCCGGTGAAAACCGGTTCGCGGGCGAAGTGCAGGTCGAATTGGGGCGTCTTTGACATGGTGGGAAATGCGGCGGAATGGGTCGCTGACTGGGCGGACACCCCAAACAGGAGTGGTGGGTTCCCCTGCGCCTTATGGACGGGTTATCTCCCTGGCGACGATGTGAGTTGCTTCGGCGGACCCGGTGGCGTGGGCGGTGTTAGCATGCCAGGCTCTCAAGACCCCACGCTCGCCTTTCCGAGCGCGCTGGCTCGCGGCGGTTCCTGGTCCTTCGGCACATGGGCCGGGGTCTTTGCCGTCGATAGCGGACTCCCAAAAAATGCGGTCAACGAATGGGGCTTCCGGTGTGCCCGCTAGTCGTCCCCCGGCGAGGCATAGAAGGCGGCGAACTGACCGAGGAGTAAACCGGCCGCTCCGGGGGGAAGCGGGCGGTTCTACTGCTGTCGAGATGGGTCAGTGACTTCAAACTGACCCACTACCCCGAACCACGGATACGGCGTCGTCTAACTCCACTACGAGGAAACGGGACTCCGGCTGAACATTTTGAAGTCCCCCGCCCCCCGGGTAGCGCGACATGGCCCCGCGCGACCGTTACGCCGAGGCGAGCACCCGCCGATGTCTCAACCTGGAAAACCCGCCCGAGGCTTCTCGATGAGACGCGATCTATATCTTAATTGGAACGCTCCAGGTAGTTCGGGCTCCGGGGAGTTTGAGCGCGGCGACCGTCGAGTAGAATGAGTGTGCGGGGTCGAAGGATTGTGGACCACGTAGGGGGGCTGAGCTAAGAGACACTCCCGGCCCAACCGGCAGGAGGCATCCGATGGGCAAGGGGGCGAGTTCGGAGCAGGTCGTGCGGGAGATTCAGCGGCGGACCCGCCGCCGGTTCTCGGCCGAGGAGAAGGTCCGCATCGTCCTGGAAGGACTCCGGGGCGAGCAGAGCGTCGCGGAGCTGTGTCGGCGCGAGGGCCTGGCCCCGAACCTGTACTACAGGTGGAGCAAGGAGTTCCTCGAAGCGGGCAAGAAGCGGCTGCTGGGGGACACGACGCGGGAGGCGACGGCGCCCGAGGTGCAGGGGCTGCGGGACGAGAATACGCGGCTCAAGCAGGCACTGGCCGAGACGGTGCTGGGAATCGGCTGCTGAAAAAAAGTCTGACGGGCTCCGGCTCGGAGGACGATACGTGCGGCTGACCGCGGCCGAGAAGGCGGAAGTGATCCGGCTCGTAGAGGGGTCGGACCTCTCGGCCCGGCGCACGACGCTAGTAGCCCGTTGAACCACTCCCATCGCGCAGTTGTCCGCGATCGCGGTGAAGAGCTATGGTAGAGAGCAAGTCGGCCGATGACAACGGCATATTGACCCACCATCGAACTCGGAGAGGAGCCTCAACGTGCGTACCATCGTCGCCGCATTCGCGATCGCCCTGGCGGTAACACCAGCCGTTGCGTCCGACAAAACGGACGTCATGGCTGCGGTGAATCGGTTCAACGACGGCATGAACAAAGGCGACACGAAGACCGCGTTCGCAACCTGCGCGACCCCAGCGTCCATCGTCGACGAGTTTCCCCCGTATGGGTGGCAGGGGGCGACGGCCTGTGCAGATTGGGCGACCGATTTCGACGCTTACAACAAGAAGAATGGAATCACAGATCCGTTCGCGACGCTCGGCAAGCCCCGTCACGTCGACATCAGTGGAGACCGCGCGTACGCCGTCATTCCGGCGACGTACACGTACAAGCAGAAGCGGAAGAAGGTCACCGAATCTGGCTCGATCTTGACGGCAGCGCTACAGAAGTCGACCGCTGGCTGGGTCATAACCGGTTGGGCATGGTCGAAGCATTAGCCCGGCCTCGCTGAAGCGATCGACGACGTGGTCGGCCGCGGCGTGGACTTGTTCCGCGAAGTCTGCCGGCTCGACCTGGAGGGCATCGTCGCGAAGCGGCGGG
>JADMIO011374101.1_pt1 | contig 11450 bp, 10 predicted proteins | sample 8958161 | NCBI WGS metagenome assembly JADMIO01 (sample SAMN16585339, study PRJNA669376) | soil metagenome | isolation source: Crop rotation soil | place: USA: Cullars Rotation, Alabama | collected 2011
CGATACCGTTGATATACGCGAAGCCATTGTAGCCGCTATATCGGTACGTATTCAGGAACCAGTGTTTGAATCGCAGACAAAAACAAAATTAGGTACAGATAAACTGCATGGCGAAGAACGTACCATGAAACAGTTTCTGTTGGAGTTTGTAAAAGAGCATTTAGATAACTACCTGCACAAAAATCCTGAAACAGCTGATGCTCTGCTGAAACGCATTTTGCAAAGCGAGCGTGAGCGTAAAGAAATTGCAGGTATCAAAAAGCTGGCGAACGAACGCGCTAAAAAAGCCAACATCCACAACAAAAAGCTACGCGATTGTAAAATTCACCTTACTGATTTAAAGGATGATGAAAGGTTAGGCACTACCTTATTTATCACCGAAGGTGATTCGGCAAGTGGTTCTATTACCAAAAGCCGTAATCCGGACTTGCAGGCGGTGTTCTCTTTACGCGGTAAGCCCTTAAACTGTTTTGGTTTGACTAAAAAAGTGGTGTATGAGAACGAAGAATTCAACTTGCTTCAACATGCTTTAAATATTGAAGATTCGATTGATGATCTTCGTTATAATAACATTGTTGTAGCTACCGATGCCGACGTAGATGGTATGCACATTCGTTTACTGTTGCTCACTTTCTTCCTGCAATTTTTTCCTGACTTAGTGCGCAACAACCACGTTAAGATATTAGAGACTCCGTTGTTTAGGGTAAGAAATAAACAGCAAACTATTTACTGTTACAGCGAAGAAGAAAAGCAAGCGGCCATCAAAAAACTAAATGGCAAAGCCGAGATAACCCGATTTAAAGGCCTCGGCGAAATATCGCCTGAAGAGTTTGGAAAATTTATTGACGAGAATATTAAGTGGAGCCCTGTAATTGTTGAAGATAAAACCAAAATTGAGCAGGTGCTTGAATACTACATGGGCAAAAACACCCCTCAACGCCAGGATTTTATTATTGGCAATTTGAGGATTGAGAAAGATACTGTTGATGGAGTAGCGGAAGAGATATTGGAGATGGAGGCGTAATGCGTAATTCAGGTTCACGCAAAGTGCGCAAAGTAAATGACGCAAAGAACCACAAAGAATACATTTGGAAATGGATGAAAATGAAATTTCTTATAAGATTATCGGGGCGGCAATCGTGTTACATAAAAAATATGGTCCTGGATTATTAGAATCTGCTTGGGAAAATGCACTTGCTTATGATTTACGTGAATTAGGTTTAGATGTGCAGCAGCAGGTTGGATTGCCCTTCCTTCATAAGGAAATGAAAATGGATGTTGGTTATAGAATAGATTTATTAGTCGGTAATAAAGTAATAGTGGAAATAAAGAATGTTGATAGTTTAACTGAAGTGCACCAGGCGCAATTGCTTACCTATCTAAAATTGTCGGGTAAGAAGTTGGGGCTATTAATAAATTTCAATAAAGTGATTTTAAAAGACGGAATTCAGCGGTACGCAAATAACCTTTAAATTTCTTTGCGGCACTTTGCGAAAAACCTTTGCGCACTTTGCGTGAACCTGTATAAAACAAATTATGTCAGACGATATTACAAATAGTGAGGCACGGGGCGAGGACGCCTCATTGCATGTGGATGGAATGTTTAAGAACTGGTTTCTTGATTACGCATCTTATGTAATTCTTGAACGGGCAGTGCCGGCCATTGAAGATGGTTTAAAACCGGTGCAACGCCGTATTTTACATGCACTGAACGAAATGGACGACGGCCGTTTTAATAAGGTAGCCAACGTTATAGGGCAGAGTATGCAATATCACCCGCATGGCGATGCATCGATAGGCGATGCATTGGTTAACATGGGGCAAAAAGAATTGTTGTTTGATTGCCAGGGTAATTGGGGCGATGTGCGCACCGGCGATAGCGCTGCAGCACCACGTTATATTGAAGTAAGGCTATCGAAATTTGCAAAAGAGGTTGCGTTCAATAGTCAGACCACTGAATGGCAATTGAGCTACGATGGCCGTAAAAAAGAGCCTGTTGCATTGCCTATGAAATTTCCTTTGCTGCTTGCACACGGGGCAGAAGGTATTGCAGTGGGACTCTCAACAAAAATATTGCCACACAATTTTAACGAGTTGTGCGAAGCAAGTATTAACCACCTGGAAGGAAAACGTTTCAGGTTGTTGCCTGATTTTCCTACCGGTGGTTTTGCCGATGTTAGCGAGTATAACAAAGGCGAACGTGGAGGCAGGGTTAAGGTACGTGCTAAAATGGAAGTGGTAGATAAAAAGACCATAGCCATCCGCGAAATACCTTTCGGCACCACTACTGGTAGTTTGATTGATAGTATTCTGAAAGCACAGGATAAGGGCAAAATAAAAATTAAGCGCGTATCAGATAACACCGCCAAGGATGTAGAGATATTAATTGAATTGGTGCCCGGCACAGACCCGGATGTTACTATTGATGCGCTGTATGCATTTACAGATTGCCAGAGTTCCATCTCGCCAAACGCCTGTGTAATAGTAGACGAGAAGCCGGTGTTTTTGGGTGTAGACGAAATACTCCGTCTTTCTACAGAAAAAACCAAAAACCTGCTTAAAAGGGAATTGGAGATACGCCAGGGAGAATTAAACGAGAAATGGCATTTCTCTTCGCTCGAAAAAATATTTATTGAAAAGAGGATATACCGCAACATCGAAGAGGCTGAAACATGGGAGGCGGTTCTTTCAACCATTGATAAAGGATTAAAACCATATAAGAAATTATTCCGCCGCGAAGTAACGCAGGATGATATTGTAAGATTAACAGAGATAAAGATCAAACGTATCTCTAAGTTCGATTCATTTAAAGCCGACGAAGAAATTAAAGGGATTGAAAAGGAGCAGAAGCAAGTTGGCCACGACCTGAAACATCTGAATGATTACACCATCGCTTATTTCCAGAACCTGATAAAGAAATACGGAAAAGGCCGCGAACGCAGAACTGAAATAAAAGGCTTTGAGGAAATTGAAGTTAAGCAGGTAGCAGCCACAAACGCTAAACTATACGTAAACTTTGCCGAAGGATTTTTAGGCACCGGTTTAAAGAAAGATGAGTTTGTATGCGAGTGCAGCGACCTAGACGATATTATAGCCTTTACCCGCAGCGGCAAAATGATGGTTACCCGCATAGGCGACAAGAAGTTTGTCGGCAAGGAAATTATCCATGTGGCGGTATGGAAAAAGAATGATGAACGCACTGCCTATAACATGGCCTACTATGATGGTGGCAGCAAACGTACTTACGTAAAACGTTTTAACGTTACCGGTGTAACCCGCGATAAAGAATACGACCTGGCACAAGGCGCTGCTGGTTCAAAGGTTACCTATTTTACGGCTAACTCCAATTCAGAATCCGAGATTGTAAAGGTGCAGTTGCACCCCAATTCAACCGCCCGTATTAAGGAGTTTGAATTTGATTTTGCCACGCTGGATATTAAGGGCCGAAGTTCTATCGGCAATATACTTACCAAGTTTCCGGTTAGAAAAATTGACCTGATTTCGAAAGGGCAATCATCTATCGGCGGTGTTAAGTTGTGGTTAGATGAGAAATACGGAAGGTTGGTTAATGAAGCAAAAGACAAGGCTGTTTACCTTGGCGAATTCAATACCGGTAACCAGATATTGGTAGCGTTTAAAGATGGAAACATAGAGTTAACCAACTTTGAGCTGACCAATAAATACGAGATGGACGATATTGTCTTTCTTCAAAAATTTGACCCGAATAAAATTTACACAGCTGTTTACTACGATGGCGATAGCAAGAACTATTTTGTAAAACGCTTTAAGGTTGAACTGAAAAGCGAGAAGTATAAAACACCGGTAGTAACTGAACACAATAATTCTAAGCTGCTTGTATTCTCCAGCCGTCCGGATGTATGGGTTAAATTCAACGTTATAAAAACCAAAGGCAAAGACAAGGTTGAAGAAGAGGTGAACGTAAAAGACATGATTGACGTAAAAGGCTGGAAAGCCCTCGGCAATCGTTTAACGCAATGGGATGTTACAGGCAAGGTTTCGGAAGTAGTGAAAGAGGATGAAGATATTGAAGTGGATATGGGCACTACTATTGAACTGGATGTAAACCCAAAGGCCGGTAAAAAGGGTTCACAGGGAGGGTTGTTTTAATTGCATCTAACATAATGTGTAGTAGGGGCGAATATTATTCGCCCCTACTTGTTTACGCCTCTTTATAAAATTTATCGTCCTGCCAGTTTGATGGATTATTAATGATGTAGTTCGAAATCTTTTCAAACGATTGTTGGTTGCGAATGATATGATCGTAGTAATTACGTTGCCATACTTTACGGTCAAATGAAAAATAATCTGTCATATTATTCCTCATCCACTTTGTAACACCAATTTTATAACTGCGAATAATAGAACCAACTGTTTTAGACGGGGATTTAAATTCAGGTTTAATGTGATTACGTAAGTGTAGGGGCGAATAATTATTCGCCCCTACAGATTGGCCTTCAATATTATCCTGGTTTATCAATTCAATTATTCCATGAACATGATTAGGCATAACAATGTATTCATGTAATGTAGCATTGGGAAAATGTTCAGGTATTTCAACCCAGCACTTTTGTGCTGTTTCGCCTGCCTTACTTAAAATCATCTCACCATTTTCTATATTGCCAAACCAGCATTCCTTATTATAGGAGCAAATAGTGATAAAGTATAACCCTTCTTGTGAATAGTCGAATGCCCGAAGTCGCCTTGTTTTGCGATGATGTTTTTGGGACTTATCCATACATGATAAATATATGAAATTCTCGTAGGGGCGAATAATTATTCGCCCCTACCTTTTGACTGTGGGGCATAAAAAAGCCCCACCTTTCGGTGGGGCTGTCGCCTATAGTTGAAACCATGGCAACATCCAACAAGTTTGATTATTTCTTATCGTCTTTTACTTCTTCGTAGCTAACGTCAGTTACGTTTTCAGCATGTTGTTCGGCACCTGGGGCTTGTTCAGCATGTCCGTCTTGCGCACCGCCTGCCGCGTTTTGCGAAGCCTTGTATATATCTTCAGATGCAGCCTGCCATGCAGCGTTCAATGCTTCTGATGCTTTATCTAAACGTGCATCGTCATTCGCTTCTTTAGCTGCTTTAATTTCAACCAATGCTGCTTCAAGAGTGGCCTTTTTATCGGCTGGTATTTTATCGCCTGATTCTTTCAACTGTTTTTCAGTCTGGAATATCAACGAGTCAACCATGTTTAGCTTTTCTGCTCTTTCGCGCACCTTTTTATCGGCATCTTCATTGGCTTTAGCTTCAGCTTTCATCTTCTCCACTTCTTCCTTAGATAAGCCGGTGTTAGCCTCAATACGGATAGAGTGTTCTTTACCTGTGCCTTTATCTTTAGCATGCACATTCAATATGCCGTTTGCATCCAGGTCAAAAGTTACTTCAATCTGAGGTGTTCCTCTCATTGCAGGTGGAATTCCATCTAAGTGGAAACGTCCAAGCGTTCTGTTATCCTTGGCCATCGCTCTTTCGCCCTGTAGCACATGTATCTCAACTGATGGCTGGTTATCCTGTGCGGTAGTAAATACCTGCGATTTTTTGGTTGGGATAGTAGAGTTAGATTCTATCAGGCGGGTCATTACACCTCCCATGGTTTCCAAACCAACTGAAAGCGGGGTTACGTCAACCAATACGATATCATCTTTCACATCACCACTTAAAATACCGCCTTGTATGGCAGCCCCTACAGCAACTACCTCATCAGGGTTAACACCTTTTGAAGGTTTTTTGCCGAAGAATTTTTCAACCACTTCCTGTATTTTAGGTATACGGGTTGAACCACCCACTAAAATAACTTCATCAATCTGGCTTATGTTCAAACCTGCGTCTTTTAACGCCTGTTCGCAAGGTTTAATAGTGCGTTGTACCAGGTTATCGCACAGTTGCTCAAATTTAGCGCGCGTAACTTTCTTTACTAAGTGTTTAGGAGTTCCATCAACCGCTGTAATGTAAGGCAGGTTAATTTCTGTTTCCTGGCTGGCCGATAATTCGATCTTCGCTTTTTCAGCAGCTTCTTTTAAACGCTGTAAAGCCATTGGGTCTTTACGCAGGTCAACTCTTTCTTCATTTTTAAATTCGTCAGCTAACCATTGGATAATTTCGTTATCAAAGTCATCGCCACCTAAATGAGTATCACCGTTGGTAGATTTTACTTCAAACACACCATCACCCATTTCAAGGATAGATACGTCAAAAGTACCACCACCTAAGTCATACACGGCTACATGCACATCTTTGTGCTGTTTGTCTAAACCGTAAGCAAGGGCAGCTGCAGTAGGTTCATTCAAAATTCTTTTTACAGTTAAGCCTGCAATTTCGCCTGCTTCTTTGGTAGCATGTCTTTGGCTATCGTTAAAGTAAGCCGGTACGGTAATAACCGCTTCGGTAATTGTAACGCCCAGGTAATCTTCGGCGGTCTTCTTCATTTTCTGAAGAACAACTGCTGAAATTTCTTGTGGAGTATACAAACGGCCATCAATATCTACACGGATAGTATCGTTATCGCCTTTTACAACTTTAAAAGGTGCACGTGCAATTTCTTTGGCCGCTTCGCTGTAACGCAATCCCATTAAACGTTTAATAGACTGTATCGTCTTAGTAGGGTTAGTGATTGCCTGACGTTTTGCAGGGTCGCCTACTTTTCTTTCACCATTATTCAAAAATGCAACAATAGATGGCGTGGTTCTTCTTCCTTCATCATTTTGAATAACTACAGGATCATTACCCTCCATTACTGCCACACAACTGTTGGTGGTTCCTAAGTCAATTCCTATTATTTTTCCCATTTTGTTAGTGTTTTATAGCCCCACATTATCAATTGGTGTGCCATGAGGTGCTATACGGACTATACGGCGCAAAACTGACAATTTGGAGAACAACTTCTGCCATAAGCAGATGTTAAAATCGTATTTGGCTGATTTTCAAGGGGTCAATTTGTCAGTCCGTTTCAACTATTAATAGTAGCGTTGAATCTGAAATTAGACCCGATTACAAGATTAACCACATGAGGCTCAATGTTATGCAGGGCGGTTAACATAGCCGGAATGGGCTAATCTCTCGCCCATAGCTTTATAAGCTTCCCGGCCTTGCGGAGACCAGGTACCTAATCCATCAACATATCGGTTAAACATGGAAAAAGCTGCGGCAATCAATACAGTGTAATGCAATTCCTCATCCGTTGCCCCGGCCATTTTTGCCCTTTTAATGTCCTCTTCCAGAACCAGCTTGCCACTTTGTTGTACCTTACCTGCAATTATAAGCAGTGCCTTCATTTTATCTGAAACGGGCGCTGTTTCTACATCAGCTAACACAGCATCAATAATTTTATAATCATCCTGTAAGTGGGCAGCCGCTGCAGCAGCATGAGAAGAATGACAAAAATTGCAATCGTTTTTAAGCGAAACATACGCGGCAATCAACTCTCTTTCGCCACTTGATAAGGAGTGGGGGTTTCTTAACAGTGTTTCTGCCAACTCGCAAAGGGGTTTAGCCGTTTCCGGAAACTCCGTTAGCAATCCCGAAATACCGGGTAATTCGTTATGGAGATTTATATGCGCCATAAATTACGATAGATTTTAATTGCAGGTGCGGCCAACGCTATTCAGGAAGTTAAGCTTGCTCGAAACCGGGTCGCAGGCTAAAGAATCCAGGCCATTAGGTGCTAAAACTATACTGTCTACCTCCTGGTAGTTTCTGCTTGACAGAACACCTACACCCCCATAGATATTGGTATAAGTTGGCAGTGCATTACTGGATGTTAAACCGTTTTGCGCTTGTTGTTGTATAAAGTAATTCGCTAAAGCATTACCACCAGCAGCAAATTTAAACTGCATGCCTTTCTGATAGTTAAACTCGCGATAAACACCAGGGTCTGTAGCCAGATTATTAGCAAGATAGTTAAGTATCAAACTGCTTGTAAGTGAAAAGGTAATATTGCTGGAACCATCGTCCGGAGGGAAAAAAGACTGAAAAACAGGAATATCAATATAGGTATCCTTGGTCAGCGTATGTGTGCCAGCGTCATACTCCCTGTAATAGAATCGCACGGTTAAATCATACACACTTCCGTTTTGAGCCTTTGCCCAGGTTAAAACCTGGGGCTGGGTATTTGAAAATGCTATGGTTGAGTTTCCTATACGCGATGGTGAAAAGATATGAAAGTTGTTAACTATAGAATCAACCGCTGTTGCCAAAGTATCCCCATTGGCTTTAAATATCTGCAGCGTATAGGTTTGATTAGCATTAAGGGCTGAATGAAAACTGTAAAGGTAATTGGGCGTATTGGCAAAAATACCAGTATCCTGGTTTAAGCCAACTGTGCTGCCATCAACACGGGTAAGAGTTATTGGGCTGATGCCCGGTTGCGAAGAAACCCACTGCACTTTAATGTCGTTTGGGAAATAAATAGAGTCTATAATACCAGTTGCCAGGTAGGCATTACCCTTTAAAAGGTAACCTTTCTGAATCCTTATATAATGGGTATTGCCATCGTTGCCGTAGTCTTTAATGTTAAGCAGGGAATATACTACCGGTATATCCTTATAATGGGAAGTAGCAATCTGCAGATCCTGTTTGCAGCCCATTAGTAAAAAAAGGCCCGCTATAAGTATGGTATAAACAAATTTCATAAGGTTGGCAAAAATATCAGAATTAATTAAGCCCACAACTATTTGATTCGTTAAAGAACTGCCGATTTCCTAACCTAGATTAACCCCATATTTATTTTGCGATACGAAAGTGAATGCGGACTTTTGTTCAATACAACCAGTAACCATGTCAGTGCATAAAGAAATCAAAAGAATTACCACCCGCACTTTGCAGGAATTTAAGCAGGAAGGAATAAAGATATCCATGTTAACGGCCTACGATTTTTCGATGGCCAAGATCATTGATAGCGCGGGCATTGATGTTATACTGGTAGGCGATTCGGCCAGTAATGTAATGGCCGGGCATGAAACTACCCTACCCATTACGCTTGAACAGATGATTTACCATGCCTCGTCGGTAGTAAGAGGGGTGCAGCGTGCTTTAGTAGTGGTTGACTTACCCTTTGGTTATTACCAGGGCAATTCAAGATTGGCGCTGGAATCGGCTATACGGATAATGAAAGAGGCTGGTGCGCATGCCGTGAAACTTGAAGGGGGTAGTGAGATTCGCGAGTCGATTGAGCGGATATTAACTGCCGGGATACCCGTTATGGGCCACCTTGGGTTAACCCCACAATCCATCTACAAATTTGGAACCTACACAGTACGTGCCAAGGAAGATGCAGAAGCTCAAAAACTGATAGAAGATGCGATATTGCTCGAAAAGACGGGCTGCTTTGCCATTGTTTTGGAAAAAATACCGGCTCATTTGGCAACCCAGGTTGCCCAAAAAGTACACATTCCTGTAATTGGCATTGGCGCCGGCGGCGGTGTCGACGGACAGGTTCTCGTATCGCATGATATGTTGGGAATTACCAAAGAATTTGCGCCACGTTTTTTAAGAAGATACCTGAACATGTACGACCAGGTGCAAAGCGCCGTTAAGCAATATGTGGATGATGTAAAAAGCAAGAACTTCCCTAACAGCGAGGAGCAATATTAGTAAGCTAACGCATTCTCTTTCAACCTCTGTTCTACCAATGCGTGTCTGCACATTTGCTATATTTGTCAGTATCCAACTGGCATAAATGAAGAAGATATTACTGAGTATATTTTTTACCTGCTCATTAGTAACTTGGTCTTTTAGTCAGCAACAGGCGCAAGCCAGCATGTATCTTTATAATGGCCTGTATCTGAACCCCGCATACGCAGGTAGCCGCGATGTTTTAAATGCAACCGTAATGTATCGCGACCAATGGGTTAAAATACCCGGAGCACCGCAAACTGCCTCGGTAGGTATAAATTCTCCGTTAAAAGATGACAGGCTAGCTCTAGGCATACTTTATTCCTATGACCAGATTGGAGTTACCAAAACAAATTCCTTTAACGCCGATTTTGCTTACCGTGTAAAAGTGGGCAAGCGAAAGGACCTGACCCTGAGTTTCGGTATTTCGGCAGGGTTTCAAAACTACAGCGCAAATTTAAGTAATGTAGCAACTACAGATGCCAACGACCCTAGCTTTGAAGGCAACAATCAGAATAGATGGCTACCTGGTGTGGGCGCTGGCGTTTATTTATATAACAATAGGTTTTTTACAGGTATCTCGGCACCCTATATATTGGCTAACCGGTTAAATGGCAAGGCAGCTTTATTTGCTACTTCAACAGGTATTGCCAGGCAATACCAAAACCTGCTTATTACCGGCGGTTATGTATTTGAGTTGGGTAAAAAGGTCCATTTTGTTCCTTCTGTGCTATTGAAATATGTACCCAAATACGCACCGGTTACTTTTGATTTTAATGCAACATTTATTTTTATTGACCGGGTATGGCTCGGCGCATCATATCGGTTTAGCGATTCATATGACTTCTCACTGGCTATAAACCTTACTAAACAAATCAAAATAGGATATTGTTATGACCTTACGGTATCGCCATTAAGTAAATATACAACCGGCACCCACGAGATAATGGTAGGCTTTGATACCTGGTTTAAAGACAAAAAAGCAGTTGCCCCGGCACAGGTAAAATATTTCTGACACTTTAAAACCACAAAGGCAAGTGAAAAATGTAAGGCTGATTTCTTTTTCTATCTTTCCCCTATGAATATTTTTTATTGCCCAACGGCGGTTTTAAATGAGCATTGCGAATTGGATGAGGCTGAAAGTGCCCATCTTACCAAAGTGTTGCGCAAGCGCGAGAACGATGAGTTATATGTATTTGACGGCAAAGGCAAATTGTTCGAAGCGCGTATTGAAGGTATTGGAAAGAAAGAAGCCTCTATACATGTGTTCAGGTTAGTGGAAGTAGAACAGGCCGATAAGCCCCGGCTGCATATAGCAATAGCCCCCTCAAAAAATACTGACCGGTTGGAATGGTTTGCTGAAAAAGCTACGGAGATAGGTATTGCAGAAATTACCCCCATCATCTGCAAGCACTCTGAACGGAAAGAATTGAGGTTGGATAGGATTGAAAAAATATTATTGGGGGCCAGCAAGCAAAGTATCAAGCTTACAATTCCGCAAATAAACCCGGTAGTAAAGGTTGATACTTTTATAAAGTCTGTTAAAGCTGACAGAAAATTTATTGCCTACTGCGATGAAAAAGCAATCCATTTAAAAGATGCATACCACGGCGGTTTTGATGCGGTAATTATGATTGGCCCCGAAGGTGATTTTATACGCGAGGAAGTACTATTGGCGGAACAAAACGAATTTGAAACAGTATCGTTGGGTAAAAGCAGGTTGAGATTAGAAACAGCAGGCATTTATGCCACCACAGTTTTTAATCTGGCAAACGAAAAGTAACTTAGCAACATGGTAAGGAAATGGATGG
>JADMIO011227396.1_pt1 | contig 11449 bp, 2 predicted proteins | sample 8958161 | NCBI WGS metagenome assembly JADMIO01 (sample SAMN16585339, study PRJNA669376) | soil metagenome | isolation source: Crop rotation soil | place: USA: Cullars Rotation, Alabama | collected 2011
CGGTTCGGGAAAGCTTTATCGCTCCGGGGATCTGGGCCGGCGGCTGGCCGATGGAGATCTGGCCTATTTGGGTCGAAAGGACTCGCAGGTGAAGATTCGCGGGTTCCGGATCGAGCTTGGCGAGATCGAAGCAGCTCTGAACAAACAAGCGAGCATTCGCGAAAGCGTCGTGACGGTGCATGACGGGGGTGACGGCCAAAAAAGGTTAATCGCACACGTGGTGTGCAGCGACGCAAAGGCAAATGCCGAAGGTTTGAAGATTTCATTACGCGGGGCGCTGCCGGAGTACATGGTGCCCGCGCAAATCGTGTTTCTCCCGCGCCTGCCGCTGACGGTGAATGGGAAGGTGGACCGCCGTGCGCTGCCTGCCCCGCCGCAGGAAAGGCCGCAACTCGAGACGGCGTTCCAAGCGCCGCAAAATGACCGTGAGGCAAAATTGGTTCAAATCTGGGAGGAGGTCCTGGAAATCACCGGGGTTGGGGTAGCGGACAACTTCTTTGACCTGGGGGGGGACTCGATTCGGAGCATCCAGATCATGGCGCGGGTGCGGGAGGCGGGTTGGGACATGAGTCTTCGGGATTTATTCGAGAGTCCGACGATCAAAGGGCTAGCGGACCGATTGGTGAAGGCCAAAGCGGCGGCACGGAAGCTTGAGCCATTTGCTTTGGTAGAAGCACTGGATCGGAAAAGACTGCCCGGGGACCTCGAGGATGCGTATCCCACGGTGCAACTACAGGAGGGGATGCTCTTCCACAGCGAGATGAACCGGCAATCGGCGGTATTTCACGACATCTTCAGCTTCCGATTGGAGCGGCCGTTCGAAGCGGCATTGTTCAAGCAGGCCCTGAATATGGCGGTGGCGCGGCATACCATTCTGCGGACGTCGTTCGATTTGGGAGGGTTTAGTCATCCGATCCAGCTTGTTCATCGGAACGTGGACGCACCATTGAGCTGGGAGGATTTGAAGGATCGCCCAGCCAAGGAGCAGGTTCGAGCGCTCGAGAATTGGATCGAGCAGGAAAAGAGGCGGCCACTCGATTGGACGAAACCCCCGGTGGCGCGATTCCATGTGCAAGTCTATGGAGAAAACGAATTCCAATTCATCTTCAGTTTTCACCATGCGATCCTGGATGGGTGGAGTCTGGCCGCCGTGGTGACGGAAATTTTCCAGGATTACGCAGCGCTGCTCGGGGGAAGCGTTGAACCGCGTCCGGAATTGAAACTGAAATATCGGGATTTCGTGGCGTTGGAACGGCAAGCCACTAAATCGGAAGCTGCGCGAGAATTCTGGAAGACGAAACTGGCTGGAGCGCAAATGCACACCCTGCCTCGCTGGCCGCGCGCGATGCGACCGGGGGGAACGGAGCAAGTGCGCGGGCCGGAGATCTTCTTGAAGGACGAGATCCTGGAGAAGCTCAGGCATTTCGCGAAAAGCGAAGGCGTGCCTCTCCGAACCGTGCTGTTGGCAGCGCATTTCAAGGTGATGCAAACGCTAGCCTCGCACGAGGACATCGTGAGCGGTTTGATTTCGAACGGGCGTCCCGAGGCATTGGACGGAGAAAAGTTGATCGGACTTTACCTGAACGCAGTTCCCGTGCGGGTGGGAGTAGAGGCAAGTTCCTGGCAGGAGCTGGTGAGGAAAGTGTTCCGTGAAGAGCAGGAATTGCTGCCGCACCGACGCGTGCCTTTGTCGGAAATCCAGCAAATAGCCGGAGGGCGGGCCCTTTACGAAACCGCGTTCGATTTTGTGCATTTCCACGTTTACAAAAACCTGCAGGGAAGCAAAACGGCCGGTTTTAATGAGGGGCATTATTTCGAAGCCAATAACTTCACTCTGCTCACCACATTCATGCTGGATGTGACTTCGAAGCATTTGCAGATGCACTTCGATTATGATCCCGAACAGATTTGCGCGGAACAGATCGAGCTGATGTGCGGATATTACGTCGCGACGCTGGAAACGATGGCCGCGGATCCCTCGGCACGGCACGAAACGTTCTCGCCGCTTTCCGCGGCGGAGCGAACTTTGTTGCTCGAGGAATGGAATAACACGGAAAAACCTTTCCGGCGCGAGGCGTGCATACACGAGCTCGTAAAGGAACAAGCCGAACGGACACCGGAGGCGATCGCGGTGATCGCGGGCGAGCGCACGCTGACCTACGAGGAAGTGAACAGTGAGGCGAACCGGCTTGCTCATCAATTGCGGGCGCTTGGAGTGCGGCCCGGGACGTACGTGGCGGTGCATCTCTCGCGCAAACCCGAGCTGATTATTGCGTTGCTGGCGGTGCTGAAGGCGGGGGGAGCTTATGTACCGCTTGAACCGGCGTATCCGGAAGCGCGGATTCAGTACATCCTGAAGAATCTTGATTGCAAAACGGTGATCAGCGAAACGAGCTGGAAGGACCGATTTGAACAGGTGAAGGAGGATTATGCTGGGCTCGAAAACCTGGTCCTGATGGATGTGCTGAACCAGGGGGGGCAAAGTGAACTGCGGACGTTCGATCGGGTGGCTTGGGTGGAAAACCCGAAGGAGAATGTGAACGCGCCCGTCTGCGCCGGTGACATTGCTTACGTCATCTTTACCTCGGGTTCAACTGGCGCCCCGAAAGGAGTGGTGGTGCGGCATCAGCCCGTGATCAATCTGATCGAATGGGTGAACAGCACATTCAAGGTCGGGGAGGGCGATTGTTTGCTCTTCGTGACCTCACCCTGCTTCGATCTTTCGGTTTACGACATATTTGGGACGCTGGCGTGCGGAGGAGCCATCCGAATCGCCTCCGAGGAGGAACTGAAGGATCCGGAACGGCTCCTGAACATCATGCTGGAGGAACGGATCACATTCTGGGACTCGGCACCCGCGGCATTATTGCAACTCGCGCCCTTAATTGGCGCGATCGGCACGGGAACGAGTGCCAAGGCGCACCAGGGAAATACATCCAGCCTGCGATTGGTTTTCTTGAGTGGGGATTGGATCCCGGTCAGCTTGCCGGACGAGGTGCGAAAGGTCTTCACGAGGTCGGAGATCATCAGCCTGGGAGGCGCTACCGAGGCGGCAATTTGGTCCAATTACTACCCGATCGGAAAAGTGGATCCGGCCTGGCCGAGCATTCCGTATGGGAAACCAATTCAAAATGCCCGTTATCACGTGCTGGATAAATACCTGAACCCCGTCCCAAGAGGAGTGGCGGGCGACCTGTATATCGGGGGTGATTGTCTCGCGTCCGGCTATTGCAATGACGAGGAACTCACCAGGGCGAAGTTTATCGCGGACCCATTTCACGGGGGAATGCTCTACAAAACGGGCGACCTGGCGCGATATTTTCCGGATGGGAATCTTGAATTCCTGGGTCGGAGCGATTTTCAAGTGAAAGTGCGCGGGTTCCGGATCGAGCTGGGTGAAATTGAAACGGTGCTGCGAAAAAACTCGCAGGTTCAGGAAGCCGTAGTCGTTGCGAGACAGGATCTGCCCGGGGATAAACGGCTCGTGGCTTACGTCCGGCCGAAAGGCGAACCACCAAGCCTGGAAAGCCTTCGCGACCAGGTGCGGGCGGAACTCCCCGATTACATGATGCCAGCCGCATTTATAATCGTGGAACAATTCCCGGTGACACCCAACGGGAAGATGGATCGAAACGCACTTCCGAAACCGGACTGGAATATTGAAAACCGGGCTTTCGTCGGTCCCAGAACTCCCGTGGAGAAAGTTCTGGCGGCGGTTTGGTCAGAAGTCCTGGGGATCGAGAGGATCGGCTTGAATGATGACTTCCTGGAGCTGGGAGGCCATTCACTGCTCGCGATCCAGCTTGTTTCAAGATTGCGAGAAGCGTTCATGACCGACATCCCGCTGCGCACCCTCATGCAGGCGCCGACGATCGGCCGTTTTGCGGAAGCGATTCTGAGTGTCGAAGCGGAACCGGGACGATTGGAGCGAACGGCGGGGATGTGGCTCGAGATTTCCAAACTTTCGGAGGACGAACTGGAGAGCCGAATGGGCAGCACCCTCGAGATCGAAAAGCAAGAGGTGATGGGATGACCACCGCGACCGTCGAAGCGAAACGCCGGGCGTTGTGGCGGGCGATGTCGGGATCAGCCTCGCAAGGAATTCGACCACGAGGCCAGGGGGTGGAAGTGCCGGTGACCAACGGTCAGCAGGAGCTGTGGCTCTTTCAGCAGATGCATCCGGAAAGCGCGGCTTACAACGTGCCGCAGGCCTGGGAATTGAGGGGCGAGGTGGACGTGGCCGGATTGAACCGAGCGATTGAAGCAGTGGTGCGGAAGCATGAGGTTTTGCGCACCAGGTACGAACCACGCGGAGATGGGGTCGTGCAAGTTGTTGACCCGAAAAGCGAGGTGGAATTTCGGGAACTGGATTTCAGCCGAGACGGAATCCAGGCACGGGAGAAGGCCATCAAAGCATTAGTTAATGAATCGAAAAGACCATTCAACCTCTCCTGCCTGCCAATGGTTCGCGCGATCAGCGCGAAAGTGGGCACAGGACATTACATCTTTTTCGTTAACATCCCTCACATCGCGATTGATGGCTGGTCACATCGCATCTTTGTCACGGATTTGGAAGCTGCCTATCGCGGCGCGCGTTGCGGGAATCTGACCCTCCAGTATGCGGACTTTGCGCTCTGGAAAAAGGAGAATCCGTCGAAAACCTCCGGCGATTATTGGAAGCAGTTCGATTTCCCGATGCTCCAGTTGCCCACCGATCAACCGGCGCGCCGAACGGTAGGAGAAGCTGGGAGGACTCTGGAAGTTCAGATTCCGGCTGGGCTCGTCCAGAGATTGAAAGGAGTAAAGTGGGGCGAGGGAGTCACCTTATTTTCCGTGATGTTGGCCGGTTTTCAGGCATTGCTCAGCAGGTTGAGCGGCCAGAGGGAAATCGTGGTCGGCATTCCCTTTGCCGGGAGGGAGAGCCAAGAGGTTGAGAATCTAATCGGCTACTTCATCCGCACGCTGCCGTTTCAGGGAGAGATCACTGCGAATCAAACTTTTCTGAGCGTGGTGCAGGAGACCAAGGCACGCTGGCTGGAGTTGCATGAGCACAGTCAAACGTCGTGGCACACAATTCTGGAGAGCCGGAAGGAAAAGGGAACCAACGCGCTCTTTAACGTCATGTTCGTGTTCCAAAGTGAACCGGAACGCAAACTGAATCTGCCTGGGATCGAGGCGGAGAACCTATTCATTGATCAGGGATGCGCGAAGTACGATTTGACATTGAGCATCCTCGAGAGTCCTAAGGAAATGCTCGCGACGATCGAATATCGAACCGACTTGTTTTCAGAAGTGGCGGTTGAAAGATTGTTTGAACAATACAAGACGCTCCTGGAAGCCGCCGTCACGAATCCCCTTGAAGAGGTGGGAGCCTTGCCGATTCTGACGCAAGCTGACAAGTTGCAGTTGAGAATCTGGAATTCCACAAAGGAGGAATTTGCCGAACCCAAATGCCTGCACCTCCTCGTGGAGGACCAGGCCAGACGAACGCCCGACGCTCGCGCGCTCACTTTTGGGGAACGTCACCTCACCTATAAGGAATTTAACGAACGAGCCAACCAACTCGCGCGCAAGCTCAAACGCGTGGGCATCGGACGAGACGACCTGGTGGCAGTGAGCATGAAACGGTCTTTGGAGATGATCGTCGCGCTCCTCGGAGTGATCAAAGCAGGCGCGGGCTATGTCCCGGTCGATCCGACTTATCCGGCGGAGCGGGTGAAATTCATGCTCGCTGATTGTGGCGCGAAGATGGTGCTGAGTCATGAAGCCGCTTTGGCGCATATCGGTGGAGGGGAATTTCCGCTGATGCTGCTCGACGACACTTTCCAAGCCCTGGAGGGTGAGAGCAAAGAAAACCCCGAGAACCAGACGAACCCGGGTGACATCGCCTATGTTATCTACACGTCCGGAACCACCGGAGTGCCGAAAGGGGCGGGGAACACGCATGAAGGCATCTGCAATCGCTTGCTCTGGGGTCAGCGGCATTTCCCCCTGACCACGAGCGATCACGTCCCGCAGAAAACGCCCTTCAGCTTCGACGTCTCCGTCTGGGAGATTTTCGGTCCACTCATCGCGGGCTCGCGGCTGGTGATCACCAAGCCTGAAGGACACAGGGATCCGGGTTATCTGATCGATTTGATCGGACAGGAAAAACTGACCGTAATTCACTTCGTGCCCTCAATGCTTCAGGCATTTCTGGGCGAGGGAAGAGCACGAGAATGCCGATCGTTGCGGCGGGTGGTGTGCAGCGGAGAAGCACTTGCCAAAGAATTGGAACATCGGTTTTTCAGGATTTTCGATGCGGAGTTGGTGAATCTTTACGGGCCCACGGAAGCGTCCGTCGAGGTGGCATGGTTCCAGTGTGAAAAAGATTCCCGGCATATCTGCGTTCCGATCGGAAGACCGATCGCGAATATCCAATTGCACATTCTGGATAGCCGGATGCAACAGGTCCCCATCGGGGTCGCGGGCGAGTTGCACATCGGTGGGATTGGGGTAGCGCGGGGTTACCATGGCAGACCGGAGCTAACGAGGGAGAAATTTGTGTTGGATTCCTTCGACCCCACGGGAAAGGGACGGCTGTACAAGACCGGGGATTTAGCCCGGTACCTTGCGGACGGCAATATCGAGTATCTCGGGAGGATCGACCACCAGGTAAAAATTCGTGGATTCCGCATTGAGTTGGGCGAGATCGAAACGGTGCTTTTGCAACATGCCGGCGTGCGGGAATGCGTGGTGGTGGCGGATGACGATGCCTCGGGCACGAAGAGGTTGGTGGCGTATCTGTCGCCAGAGGCGGGACGAACCCTGGTTTCCTCGGAGTTACGCCAGTTTTTGAATGGAAAGCTGCCGGATTACATGTGCCCGGCGCTGTTTGTGGTGTTGGAGACGTTGCCGCTGAATGCGAACGGGAAGGTGGACCGCAAGCGATTGCCCAAACCGGAACTGGACAGCTCACCGCCGGAGGACTACCTGCCGCCGAACAGTCCGCTGGAGCAGGAAATCGCGCGTATTTGGAGTGAAGTCCTGGGCGTGAGCCGAGTTGGGCTCAGCGATAACTTTTTCCATCTTGGCGGGCATTCGCTGTTTGCAACGCAGGTCATCTCGCGGATTAGAGATCAATTCCAGATCGAAATTCCGCTGTTGAGAATTTTCGAGCGGCCGACCCTGGGAGATTTGGCGTTGGATGTGGGCGAGTTGAGGGGGACAAGGATGGGTCGGGAGACGGCGGGAATCGAGCGTCTGGAGGAATCTAATGAGATGGCCGGATTCTCGGAGGACGAAGTGGAACGAATGCTGGCCGAACTGACGAAAGGATCGTGATTGTGAGTGCACCTGCAAGCCCTGTTTCGGTTCAGGAAAAGAAAGCGCTCCTGTCCAAGTTACTCTCGCAACAGGGGGTGGCCCCGATGCCGCTCTCGTTCGCCCAACAAAGACTCTGGTTCCTGCACGAGCTTGATCCTTCGTCAGGGCATTACAACATGCCCGCCGCACTGGAGTTCCACGGGGAATTGGACCTGCCGGGCTTGCAGAAGGCGCTCGATTTCCTGGTGAGCCGCCATGAGACATTGCGGACGACCTACCGCGCGCTTGGGGAACAGCCTGTTCAACTCATCCAACCGGCAGCGCCGGTGACATTGCGAATGGTGGAGTTGCCGCTGGCGGCGGCGGACGATGGATCCCTGCAAAGATTGCTTGTTGAGGAATCGGCCCGCCCATTCAACCTCCAAAACGAACTAATGCTGCGCCCGGTGTTGTACAAGCTGGGCCCGACTCGATCAGTGCTGCTGTTGAATATGCACCACATCGCTTCGGACGAGTGGTCGTTGCAGGTTTTGGTGCGTGAGTTGAGCGTGGCCTACAACGCCGTTCGCTCCGGGCAAGAGATCAATCTCCCGGCGCTGCCAATTCGGTATGCGGATTACGCGCAATGGCAGCGGAAATGGCTGCAAGGTGATCCGCTGAAGAAGCAGCTCAACTACTGGCGAACGAAATTGGAAGGGCCGATCTCGCTATTGGAACTGCCGCTGGATCATGCGCGTCCCGCGGTGCAGACCTATCATGGAGCGTGGCGGAGACGGGTTTTACCACTCTCACTCCAACAGGAATTGAAAAGCCTGGCGGCTCAGGAGGGGATGACGTTCTTCATGTTGCTTTTGGCGGCGTTCAAAACGCTTTTGTGGCGGTACACTCAAACGGAAGACATTCTGGTGGGCTCCCCGGTCGCTGGCCGGACGCGGCTGGAAACTGAAAACCTGGTGGGTTTTTTCGTGAACACGCTCATTCTGCGAACGCGGATTTCAGCAGAGCTGACGTTCCTGGAGTTTTTGCGAAGAGTTCGAGAAACGACCCTGGGTGCCTACGCGCACCAGGATTTGCCATTTGAAAAACTGGTGGAGGACCTGCACCCCGGGCGGGATTCGCGGCACGCGCCGTTCACGACGGTCCTCTTTTCGGTTCAAAATGAATGGAGTGGCAACTTCAAATTTGCAGGTGTGGACGCGCGTCCGCTCGAGGTAAACAACGGCACGGCGAAGTTCGATTTAACCCTGTTCGCGCGCGATTCGGCGGAGGGACTGGTTTGCTCAGTTGAGTATAACACCGACCTGTTCGAGACGGAAACGATTGACAAATTACTGGGGCATTTCGGCCAGCTTTTGCAAGGGATCGCGGCCAACCCTCGTCAAGGCCTGGCGACGCTGCCGCTGCTGACGAAGGAAGAGGAAAGAACCGTTTTCGAGGATTGGAATCGGACGGGGACAGAATATCCGAGGCAGGAAGGATTGGCGCGAATTTTCGAACGGCAGGCCAAAGCCACCCCCGACAAAGTGGCCGCCATTTATGAAACGCAAAAGATTACGTACGCGGTGTTGAATGAACGAGCGAATCAGTTGGGGCGTTACTTGAGAAAGTTTCAGATTGGGCCGGATAGTTTGGTGGGGTTAATGGTCGAGCGTTCCGTGGACATGCTCACGGGTATGTTGGGGATTCTGAAGGCGGGAGGCGCCTATGTGCCGTTGGACCTATCGTATCCCAAAGAACGGCTGGCGTTCATGCTGGAAGACGCAGGCATCTCGGTCCTGCTCACGCAACGCAAGCTCCTGGAGGAATTGCCGACGACGGATTGCCGAGTTATTTGCCTGGATCACGACTGGGAATCCATCGAGAACGAGAGCCTTGAAAACCTGCCTGCAAATGCGACTGGCGACAACCTGGCCTACGTTATTTACACCTCTGGGTCGACCGGAAAACCAAAAGGAGTGCCGATCCCGCAACGCGGCGTATCGAGGGTAGTGTTGAACACAAATTACCTGCAGCTCACCGCGGAAGACCGGGTCGCCCAGGTATCGAACGCATCCTTCGACGCGGCAACTTTCGAGATTTGGGGGGCGCTGCTGAATGGCGGTTGCTTAGTAGGCGTAACGCGAGACGTGGCGCTCTCGCCGAAGGACTTCGCTAGAACTCTGGAGGATCAAAAGATTTCCACACTCTTCCTGACGACGGCGCTTTTCAATCAACTGGCCGTTGAGGCGCCAGGAGCTTACAAGGGTTTGAAGTATTTGCTCTTCGGAGGCGAGGCGGTGGATGTTCGGCGCGTGCAGGACGTGCTTCGGGATGGACCACCACAACATCTGCTTCATGTTTATGGACCGACTGAGAGCACGACCTTCGCCACGGCTTTCGAGGTGAAGCAAATCGCGGCGGATTCGGAGCTGGTTCCGATTGGACGGCCTATCGCGAACACTGAGGCTTGGGTTCTGGATCCGCAGTTGCAGCTTCTGCCCGCAGGAGTGCCTGGGGAACTTTACTTGGGCGGCGACGGCTTGGCGCGGGGGTATTTCCATCGGCCTGACCTGACGGCGGAAAAGTTTGTCCCCCACCCTTTCCGGAATGCGGCGGGCGCCTTTATTTATAAGACCGGTGACCGCGTGCGGCAGAGGGCAGATGGGAACATTGAGTTCCTGGGCCGGTTTGATTTTCAGGTGAAGATCCGAGGCTTCCGGATCGAGCTGGGAGAGATCGAAGCGGTGCTTTGTGCGCATCCCTTGATTCGGGAGGCGGTGGTGATCGCGACCGGAACGACTGATAAACGACTCGTCGCTTATTTGGTGGCGACCCGCGAGCAGCTTGCGGCCTCGGAGCTGCGCGCGTATCTGGTGGAGAAGCTGCCCGACTACATGATTCCCGCGCACTTCATGTATTTGGAAGCGCTGCCCCTCACTCCGAATGGCAAAATCGATCGGAAACATCTGCCCGAAGCCGATGCTTCGCGGCCACAACTGGAGAAAAGCTACCTGGCACCTCGCGATCCAGTGGAGCGGCAGCTCGTGCGAATTTGGGAAAATGTGCTGGGCATACATCCGGTGGGAACCACGGATAACTTTTTCGATCTAGGGGGGCACTCCCTGCTCGCCATCCGTTTGTTCACGCAAATTGAAAAGACCTTTGCCCAAAAGCTTCCATTGGCTTCGCTTTTCCAAGCTCCAACGGTCGAGCAGCTTGCGAACTTGCTTCGGAAAGGAAATGACGGAGCGTCCTGGTCACTGCTCGTGGAAATTCAGCCGAAAGGAGCGAAGCCGCCCATTTTCTGGGTCCATTCGCTTGGTGGCGACGGAGGGGGCGCGTTTTTCTATTATCGGAAATTGGCGAGTCTGTTAGGTCCGGATCAACCATCCTATGGCATACGGTCCCCTCGCGAGCCCTTCACTTCCATTGAGCAAATGGCGAAGCATTACATTTCGGCGATTAAAGTCTTCCAGCCGGAGGGTCCTTATTATCTCGGTGGTTTTTGCTTCGGTGGGAATGTGGCTTACGAAATGGCGCGGCAACTGACGGAAAGCGGAGAGAAGGTTGGTTTCCTGGCGCTGCTGGAAAGTGAGCCCGCCAACGTGAAGAAAAATAGCAGCGTTTGGAACCTGGAGGTGTTGAAGAGCGTGGCGGCGAATGTGATGCATTGGGTTGCCGGAATCTGCAGTGACGGATCGGGAGAATTTTGGACGCGGGTCCAACGAAGGACACGAAGGATTCAACGGAAAGTGGCAGGGCTCTTTGAAAAGGGAGAAGCCAAGCAAGTCGCACTCGCGGACCGCGTCGACATGTCGAATTATCCGAAAGACTATGTCAAATACGCGGAAGCGCACTGGCAGGCGCTGCTCCATTTCGCGCCGAAACCATATCCGGGATCCGCGGTGCTGTTTAGAGCACAGCAGCAATCGATTACGATGATGGATCCCACCCTCGGATGGGGGGGATTGATTAAAGGTGGATTGACGGTCAAGACGATCCCTGGAACTCACGAAAAGATGCTCGAGGAGCCAAACGTGAACATCCTCGCGAAACAATTTACGTCCCTGTTGGAGGCTCGGCGTCAGAATGAAGGACGAGACTGATCATTTACGGCGGGTGGACGCCCTGCGAGGCCTGGCCATCCTGTTCGTGGTGATCTTCC
>JADMIO010806601.1_pt1 | contig 11448 bp, 8 predicted proteins | sample 8958161 | NCBI WGS metagenome assembly JADMIO01 (sample SAMN16585339, study PRJNA669376) | soil metagenome | isolation source: Crop rotation soil | place: USA: Cullars Rotation, Alabama | collected 2011
GCTCGGCGGCGGGACGACGCCCGCCGCGCCCGCCCGCGACGTTGCTCAAGTTGAAGATGTACCCTTCGTCCTCGTAGACGGCGAGGTTGTCTGCGTAGCCGTACGCGACGGGACTCGATGCGTCAACCATCTTCGAGCGAAGCACCGTCCCGACGAGACGCATGCGCTGCGGTCGTTGTAGAGAGACGCCCTGCGTCAGCCCAAACTGAATCGCGAAGTCAGCCGTGTCCATCGCTGTGATGAGTAGGCCGCCGCGCTGCGTGAAGCTCTTTAGGTTCGCGACGCCCGAAAGACCGAGCCCCGGGCGCATATCGTCGGTCGAGTCAATCTTCCCGATGTTGGGCGTGAGCTGCGTCGTCTTCCAAGGAATCGGGTTGCCCCACATGGGCATCCCCGCGACGATTGATTGCGGGTCGCGTCCCACGGGCGCGAAGACGATCACGTCATATTTGGCGTTTAGATTCGCGTCGCGCGCGGCGTCCTGCGTGCTTATGTAGTCATACGGCACGCCTATCTTGTCAAAGGCCATGCGCCACCAGCCTTCGTTCTGCGTCGAGAGCCACGTGTGCATGACGGCTATGCGCGCGGCGCGTACCGGGTGCGTCTTGACGTTGGGCGCGTCCGCAAGCGCGATTGCGCGCAGGTCAAGTTCTGAGGCGGCGCGATTCATGTCCGAGGCGGAGACGTTGCGTATGATGAAGGAGCCGCGATTGAACTGACGCCCGCCCGACTCGAAAGGCTCTTCGGCCGCGTCGAAGGTCGCGGACTTCAGACGATACCGGAGTGTGACGAGCGACTCGTCCGTGTTGTGGTTGACGAGATAGACGGAGCCTGTGCCTTCGACTCCGCCCTGCGCGCGCACGTTGCCGTTGACTCGCTCCATCGGCGCGCTAAGGACTGAAGCATCCGTGACGCGCACGACACGGACGTTATAAAGCTCGCCGAAAGTCCAGCCCGTGTCGTCGTAAACTTCCTGCTGCGGGTCGCGCGGGCTCCAGAACTGATAGTCGAGCAGAGCGTCCGCGATGCGGCTGTGCGGCTGATCCATTCGCACGATGTAGCTGCCCGCCGGAAACTCTCGCATCTCTGTAACCATGCGCGCTTCGGGCGCGCTGGCGGCGGGTTGAGCTTGGTTTGCGTTCTGCTGCCCGCCCGCTTCCCTTCTCTGATTGTTCGGAATCGCTTGCTGCGCTTGCTGCGCGTTCGCGTTTGCCGGGGCGGCGACGGCGGGCGTCGGTGTCGGTTGCGCGCCCGGCCTCCTCTTCGACTTTATCGTGACGGTAAACGGCGCTGTGGCGCGAGAGATTTCGCAGCCCTGTAACTGGAGCACGCGCAGAAGCTCAGCCTGCGTGCCCGTGCGCGGGTCGTCCGCCGGGAAGACGTATGCGGCGGGGCCTTCGTTCTTAGGCTTCTCGACCGAACGCTTGCTCTTTAAGTAAAAGTTCTTTAGGAAGAGCTTTCCGTTGTTTGCGAAATACTGGAGCGACGTGAGCAGCGCCGTCTCTTCATAGTTGTTGTTGTTTCGCTGCGACCAGCGCACGCGCGGGAGCGGTGGGTTCTGCCTGTACCAAGTGCGCGAATATTCCGAGGGCGAGGTCGTGCGCACGACTGTGTCCGCGCCCGCGTTGCCGAATGTCTCGTAGAGACGGCTGATGCCGTTGTGCGTCGCCGCGAGGAACATCAAATAGCCGGGCGACCAAGTATCAAACGTGCCGTGCGCGAAGACGCCGGGCATGCCGAACTTCGTCATCTCCGAGACGTTGTTCCAGCCGATCATCTGCCACTCGTCCGTCAGTATCGGGTCGAGCCAAGCGTTGTAGGGGCCGTCGCCGATGGTGTTGTCATAGAGATAAGGTACGGACTCATGCAGGTCATGTAGGACTTGCGCGTGCTCTTTGAGGTATTCGTCGAGGACGTTGCGCGTGAGATTGAGCGTCAAGCCCATCGCGTCGCGGTTATTGTCGTGCGCGACGTAGTGGCCCCAGTAGACGAGCGGCGGCCAGTTCTCGCCCGGGTGCGCGAGGTGCCAGTTGTAGACATCAACCTGACGGTCGCGCCCGTCAACTTCGACGACGGGCGTGATGAGCGTGACGAGGTTGTCGCGAATGTTCCGAACGTATGGGCTCTCGTCAACCGCGAGACGATAAGCGAGTTCCATGAGCGCGGTCGGCGCGCCGGTTTCGGGCGAGTGTATCGTGCCCGTGATGTAGTAGACGGGCGTTGACTGCGCGACGATTCTATCGGCTTCGTCGTCGTTAAGGTTTATCGTGCGAGGGTCCGCGAGCTTTGCTAGCCGCGCGCGGTTCTCGTCCAATTGCGCGAGCAGACGCTCGGATGCAACGGCGACCGCAATCATCTCGCGCCCCTCTTCGGTCGTGCCGATTGAGAAGACGCGTACGCGCGGGCTCGCCTTCTCAAGCATGCGCATGTATCGGTAGACATCTGCGGCGTAAGGCAGTTTGCCGGGCGCGCCCGCAATGTCACCGAGCACGGCCTTTGGCGTCGGCACAGTCTTCGATGCAGGGAGGTAGTCAACGAGCGGCGAGAGGAAGAAGGTCTCCGTCGTGTACTCGCGAATCTTTTGCGTGTACTCCTCGTCTATGGCTTGGTTGGGGTCGCGCTCCGGCTTAATTTGCGCGAACGCCTGCGCCGCGACGGTCGCCAGTACAAAAGCGCAAAGAAACAGTTGACGGACAGGGCGATGCCTTTTCATTCGTTATCCTCGCTGTCTTAAAAATGTTTCGGGCTGAAGCTGCTTGTAAAGGATTGCAGCCCGACTCTATTCAATCAACGCCAAATGTCAAGGGATTTTTCCGTGAGCCTGTTTGAAATCTCTTGGCGGGTGAAGACCGTCGGAGCGGGGCCTTGTCCCGCCCATACAGACTTAAAACTGTGCGTGAGACGTGCTGGCTACCCTTGAAGGAAGTTGTAGAACCGTTCAAAGACCGTCTCAAGAATTTCCAGTCCCGGCAAGTAGACCAAGCGGAAGTAACATTGCGCGGGGTCTGCGCCGAAGCCCGAGCCGTGGACGACAAGCACGCCCGTCTCTTTGAGCAGGTCGAGCACGAAGCGCTCGTCCGTCCTGCCCTCCGGGTCATTCACTTTAATCATCGCGTAGAAGGCTGCTTTGGGCGTCTCGCACGACAGCCGCCCAATCGCGCTCATCGCGTTGTCGGCGACGTAATCGCGCCTCTTCCTGATGTCGCGCATGAAGTCGTCGAGAAAGCTTCGGTCGCCTTCCAACGCGGGGCGCACTGCGTATTGCGCGGGCGTCGGCGAACAGAGGCGTCCGCTCGCAAGACGATGTATTGCCTGAACCAACTCGGTCATACGCGTCGCGTTTGTAAGACGCATCCAACCGACGCGCCAGCCCGGCACCATGTGTGTCTTCGAAAGACTCTCAAGCGTGATGAGCGCGACGTCGCTTCCTTCGGCGAGAGTCGATGCGGGCGTGGGCGCTTTGTCGAAACAGAGTTCGCGATATACCTCGTCCGCGATGACGAGAAGCCCGTGGCGCGCGGCCACGTCGAGAAGCTGCTTCGTCGTCTCGTCGGGCGTGACAGAGCCCGTAGGGTTGTTCGGGTTGATAAGGACGAGTGCGCGCGTGCGCTCGTTGATAAGCGCCTCGACCTCTTCGGGCGTCGGCAACCAGCCTTGCCTTGCGTCGAGCGCGTAGTAACGCGCGACGGCTCCGAGCTTATTGAGGATTGCGGAGTAGAGCGGATAGCCCGGCGCGGGCAGCAGAACCTCTTCGCCCTCTTCGAGCAGAGCAGTGAGCACAAGGTCTGCGGCCTCCGAAGCTCCCGACGTAATCAATACGTCGGACGGCGTTGTCTGACTTCCAAGCGCGGACGCGTAAGCGGCGACCGTCTGCCTCGCTTCGGGCAGACCCGAAGAGTGCGCGTAGCCCGTGAACTTGTCTCGGAGCGCACGCGCGACGGTCTCTATGACGTGTTCGGGCGGGCGGAAGCCGTAAGCCTGCGGGTCGCCTATGTTGAGGTATATGACCTTGCGCCCCTCGCGCTCAAGCTCTTCGGCGGCGCTCACGATGTTGCGGATTGCGTAATGGAACTGCGCGGTTCTGCCCGACGGCCGAATCATTTTTCTCTCTTTATAACTTGCTGCATCCGGATTTTATTTCGCCGGGAATCATACGACGTATCTCAACCCTTTGCCAGACGCGCCCACTCTATCCATTAGCCACAAGAATTTTCTTGCCGCCACGCTTCACCAGAGGCAAGATACCGCCGACGCTTTCGGCTTTTACAGCCTCATTGCGGGCTGGGCCGAATGGTTAGGTACAATATTAGTTAGCTGGCTTCAAGGAGCAGGCTCAAATGGGTTTTGCTGGGGGCGAAGATCGAACTGAATGGGACAGAGTTTGGCGTGAGCGTCCTCTGCGTCAACTTGTAAAACCCGTCCAGATTGATACCGAACTCCCAACGGATTCTGTTTGGGGAGAATTGGTACGAGTTGAGATTGCCGCTGATCCAACTCAGTTCTCATATACTAGCTGGCGTTACTCCGAGACTTGTCCGGTGTGCGGAGAAGTCTCCTCTGCCGACCATCGAATTGCCGCGACGCTTTATCCCTATTTTGAGAGCGGCTTCACTTACGGCCTGCCTTGCTGGGTTCATGAATCTTGTCTATTGTCGTGCGAGGAACTCGACGGCCCTGCGCCTGTGCCGTGGTGAATGACGCCAGCTAACAACGGCATGCACCCGACGCCCCTTCACGATGCCTCTCATGTACGTGGCGCGGGGCGGGTGATTGGCGGCGTTATGCCGCCGATGTGAATAACTATCAGGATGGTCTTCGATGAAATTACAGGGGAAGGCCGAAATACTGAGCGAGCAGACTTTCCTCGGCTTCCCGAGCGCGGATTTTGAGAAGGCGGGTCGAGAGCAATTAATTTACATGCTGTCGGCGGGACTGAATCCCGACTCCAAGGTCGTTGATGTGGGGTGCGGAGTCCTGCGCGCCGGTTACTGGCTAATTCACTTTTTAGACGCGGACTGCTACTTCGGAATCGAGCCTCACACTGGGAGGCTCAAAATGGGCGTCAACGATATTCTGGAGCCGGAGGTGCTGGCGTTGAAGCGCCCACGCTTCGACACCAACGCGAACTTCGATACCTCCGTGTTCGGCGAGAAGTTCGACTTCTTCCTCGCCTACTCGATCTGGACTCACGCCTCGAAGCGGCAGATACAGGCGATGCTTGACTCGTTCCTGCGCGACTCCAAAGACGACGGCACGTTTCTCACCAGCTATCTTCCCGCGAGTTGGAAGAAGCCGGACTACAAGGGCGACACATGGAACGGGACAAGTCACGAGTCAGACATACCCGGCTGCATTCACCACAGCCTCCGCTGGATAAAGAGCGAGTGCGAACGCAGGGGGCTTAGCGTACGGGAGCTTGGTAGAGACCAGACCTACGGCCAGTCATGGCTTAAAATCAAGCGGCGCTAGGCGGCATAACAACGGCATGACCCGACGCCCTACCACGAAGCCTCTCATGAAGATTGCGCAAGGGTACGGATGATGAAGAGGAACAGACGTGGAGGGTTCTCGGCTCCGGCTACATCGCGCCTCACCTACTGCCTGAAGCCGCATCCTTTCACGGCTGGCTCGAAGCATGGCTGTGTGATAGAGCTCTCGTCTCATAACGCGCGTTTGTTCGGTGAGTCGGAGTGGCCTTTGGGAGGTGTGTTGATGGAGGTCGAGGCAGTGCTTCGAGAGGTTCGGGCGGCGCGGGCTCGGCTTGCGCGGGAAGGGCCGGCGGTCACGCGCCCGTTTGAAGGTGATTTCGAGCGGGTATCGTTGCCAGAGCGTGAGTGTGATGTGTTGCGGGATGTGTTGGTCGCGGAAGGGGCGTGTGTGGTGATTGAGGTCGGGTTGGCATATGGCAGCTCGGCGTTGGCTATTGGGGAGGCCGTGCTGACAACGTGCGGCCAGAGCGCGCGCCACGTCGTGATTGATCCGTTTCAGGCGAGCGCGTACTCAAATGTGGGTTGGGAGTTGTTGCGCTCGGTCGGGTTGGAGGCAACGTCGAGGCTTTTGACCGAGGCGTCGTCGCTCGCGCTTCCGCGCTTACTGGGTGAGGGGTTTGTGGCGGATGCGGCATTCGTTGACGGTAGTCATCGCTTTCACGAGGTGTTCGTTGACTTGTACTTCTTGCGAAAGCTTGTGCGACCCGGCGGGTTGATTATGCTTGACGATGTGGAATGGCCGTCGGTCGGCGGCGCGCTTGCCTACTTCGATCTAAACTTGGGATGGCGGCCGGTCGAACTGGGAAAACGTCTGGCGGGGCGACGCCTGCCGAATGAACTCTTCGAGCCAGAGTTCATCGACTTCAAGCCGTTCTTGCCTTTAATTAGAGACTCGGACTGAGTGGCCGCATCATTGGGAGCCTCTGCGGAATCATCTCGCGGTTTACGCGGAACGTCCTTGCCGATGCTTGCGGCGCGATGTTCTCGAAGTAGTCGACGGCCGCCACGTGCCAGCCTACGTCGCGGCCTAGGTACTCGCTCAGATACCATTTGTGTTCGCTTACGCGCGGGAGAATTTCGCGTGCTTCTTTCGCGGAAAGATTGACGCCCGCAAGGTCGTTTAGCGTGCGCTGCGCGTCCGTCAAGTGCGGCCGTGTCAGCTTCTCAAATAGAAGAATCAATAAATATTGCAACGGGTATTTACCTCCATTTCAAAACAAGCAGAGAGCCAAAGCCTCACACTCGCACGTTCATACTAAGCTTCGTAGGTGTCGAAACTGTTAACGTTTGCCGTCTTTGTTTCGATGGGCATCATTAGGCAGGTTAATGCGCGGGCGTGTGCCTGCGCAGACTTCGACGCGCGGCGCAGCAAACGGCTTTCAAGTGTCGAAGACGTTCGGATGAAGATTCATCTTTCAGTTGTCATGCGTGCTGCGGCGTCAGGAGTCGCCTGCGCATACGCGCACGATTCTTCGGCGTGTGACTTTCCGTTGAATTTGAGACGTGAGAGGTTTTGGCGCGCGGGTTGCACTCGGCCTTAGCGGCTCGAAGATTCTTTTCATGAAGAGGCCGCTTTGATGGATAGTTTGACTTACGCGAGTGCGCGCGACTATTGGTTCGACGCGCCGCCGCGCTTCTGGCCCGGCGCGATCAACGTCGCGCAGGTTCTCTTGAACCCGCTCGTCAACACGCTCGACCGCGCGACGACGGGGCTACAACGACGTATCAAGCGCGAGCGCAGGCGGCGTCTCGTCGGACGCTCTTACGACATGGCCCTAGAGATTGCGCGCGTTCTGCCGCGCGGCGCGGCGCTGCTCGACGTTGGCTGCGGGAGCGGCTTCATCGCTCACCATCTCGCGGCTCTGACCGGTGCGAGTGTCACAGGGATTGACGTGCGTAGAAGCACGGACGCGCCCATAAACTACTTTAGCTTTGACGGCGTGCGCATTCCCTTCCGCGATTCTTCCTTCGACGCCGCGCTTCTCTGCTACGTACTGCATCACGCGCAGGATCAGCGCGCGTTTCTTTTTGAAGTCCGTCGCGCGTTGCGCGGCGGAGGGCTCGCGGTCGTCTACGAAGACATACCGCTCAAAGCTTGGGACGGCGCGGTCTGCCGCATGCACGACCGGCAGTGGCGCGGGCGCACGGGCCCTTGCACGTTCCGGCGCGGAGACGACTGGCGCGAGCTTTTCACGGACTCAGGTTTCCGCGTCGTCTCGGAACGAAGCCTCTCGCGCTGGCGCAATCTCGCGCACCCAGTCTCACGCAGGCTCTACGTTTTAAGAAATGCGGAATGATGAATGAAAAGCAGCTTGAATCTCATCATTCATCACTCCGCATTCATCATTACCAAGCTATGCCGTAATCTTCGCCGTGGTTGCTTGAGCCGCCCCAGAACGTTCCGTGCTTCTGGTCGAGCATTATCGCGTTTATCGGGCCGGAGGTTCGCTCCTCGAAGGTCAGCTCGTAACCCATTCGGCGAAGTTCCCTCTGCACCCAAGGCGGCATGGACTCCGCGAGCAGGATTCGACCGGGTCGAATCTCGTGCGCGCCGAAGGAGCTACGCATCTGGAAGCTGTTGATGTTTGGCGCTTCGGTCGCCTCCTGCGGAGTCATGCCGAACTCAACCACGTCTAGGAAGAACTGCAAGAGGTTCTGGTCTTGACTGTCGCCGCCTTGAACTGAGAAGCAAAGGTATGGCTTGCCGTCTTTGAGCGCGAGCGTGGGCGTCAAGGTTACGCGCGGGTGCTTGCCCGGCTCGATGACGTTGAACGGGCCTTCCGACGCATCTGTCACGAAGCTCTGCGCGCGTTGACTCAAGCCCACGCCGGTGTGTCCGGCGATGACTGCGGGAACCCAACCGCCGCTCGGCGTGACGGAGACGACCCAGCCCTCTTCGTCCGAAGCCTCGACCGAAGTCGTGCCCGAATAGAAAGAGCGCGTGAACTCTTCATCCGACAATGGCGACGGCCGCTCTGTCTGAAGCGACGTGAGCTGATTCGAGGAGCGCGTCGTGTCCTGCGTCGCGGGCGCTGGTGTTGCGGGGTTGGACGTTGTATGCGTGTTCCACTTATCCAAGAGCGCGCGGTAAGGGTTCGCCTGACTTCCCATGAAAGGGTACGGGTCGCCCGGCCCTTGATTCGGGTCGTTGCGCTCCGGATTGATGAGCTTCGCGCGCTGCTTCGCGTACTCCTTCGAGAGAAGCCCTTGCATCGGCTCGGCGGGCGGGAAGTATGGATCGCCATAGTAGAAGTCACGGTCCGCGAAGGCTAGGCTCATCGTCTGATAGATGGTGTTGACGTAGCGCGCGCTGTTGAAGCCCATCCCCTTTAGGTCGAAGTTCTCAAGTATGTTCAAGGCTTCGAGCATCGCGGGCCCCTGCGTCCATTGCGTGAGCTTGTAGACCTCTATGCCCTTGTAGCTCGTGCTCACAGGCTCTTCGATATGAACCTTCCAGTTCGCAAGGTCTTGTTCGGTGAAGAGTCCGCCGTCCTCTCTGACTCCGCGCACGATCTCGCGCGCGATGTCGCCCTTATAAAAACGGTCGTAGGCGGCGTAGATTGCAGCCTTTCGGTCTTTGCCCGCCGCAAGCGCCTGCGATTCAGCTTCAACGAGCTTTCTTAAAGTCGCCGCGAGGTCCGGCTGCTTGAAGATTTCGCCGGGCTCCGGCGCTTCGCGTCGCGCGCCTGCGTGCGGGAGCATCACGGCGGGCGAGTAATGCCACTTCTTTATCTCTCCCTTGTTGCGCTCGATTGTGTTTGCGAGCTGCGCCTCTATCGCGAAGCCGTCGGCCATCTGTATCGAGGGATCCAAGACATCTTTGAGCGATAGCTTGCCGTACTCAGCAAGCATAGTCATTATGCCGCCCGGCGTCCCCGGCGTTACGGCCGCGAGCGGGCCATACTCCGGCGGGTACTGCATCTTCTTAGACTTGTAGAACTCGGCGGTCGCGCCCGTCGGTGCAACTCCGAGCGCGTTTATGCCTATGACCTTTTTGGTGTGCGGGTTGTATATGAGCGCCTGCGTCTCGCCGCCCCAAGAGAGCGTGTCCCACATTGTCGCGGTGGCGGCGATCATCGCGCACGCGGCGTCAACAGCGTTGCCGCCCTTCTGAAAGATCATAGCGCCGGCCGTGGCCGCCAGAGGCTTTCCAGTGATAGCCATCCAATGACGGCCATGCAGAGGCGGCTTCTGCGTGCGCTGCGCTTGCAGAGGCGCAGGCATGAGCATTGTTGCTAGAAGTGTTGACAATAGTAGAAACGCGAACAGACTCTTTGATGGACGCATCGCTCCCTCCATTGATGCGAATGATTAAATTCCTGACGGCCTTGGGGCGTGATGCTGCTATTATTACCCCGCCGTCAATAAACGCAAAGGACAAAGGATGAAGGCTGGAAGGGTTTTGGGTTTAGGATGCTGGGTGCTGGTAAAAGCCAAAACCCAGAACCCAGCACCTTCTAGCCTCCGTCCTTCCGCCTTCATCCTTAAATTTTAGGAGAGACTATGCGCAAGACCTTCGTCGCGCTCTGCCTTCTTCTCGTCCCCGTCGCGTCCGCGTCAACGCAGACGACGCAGCTCTCGGACGAGGCTCGCCAGTTTGTGAGCGTCGAAGCCACGACGCTTGCGCTCACGCACGTGCGCGTGATTGACGGGACGGGGGCACCCGCGCTTCAAGACCAGACGGTAGTCGTCAACGGCGGGAAGATTCAATCAATCGCTCTCTCTTCGTCGGCACGGATTCCGGAGGGCGCTAAGGTCTTAGACTTAACGGGTCGAAGCATCATGCCCGGGCTCGTCCTGATGCACGAGCACCTCTTCTACCCGACGGGCCGCCTCGCGCTCTTTAACGAGATGGGTTGGAGCTTCCCACGTCTCTACCTCGCGTGCGGCGTCACATCCATGCGCACGGCCGGAAGCGTCGAGCCCTACACGGACTTGAACATCAAGCGCATGATTGACGGGGGCCGAATACCCGGCCCAAAAGTTCACGTCACGGGCCCGTATCTTGACGGGCAGGGCGCGTTCGCGACGCAGTTTCATGTGCTAAAGGACGCGGCGGACGCGCGGCGCATGGTCAATCAATGGGCGGACGAAGGCGTCACGTCATTCAAGGCTTACATGTACATCAAGCGCGCGGAGCTTGGCGCGGCGATTGAAGAGGCGCACAAGCGTCGAATCAAGGTCACGGGCCATCTCTGCGCCGTCGGCTTCCGCGAGGCAGCCGCGCTCGGCATTGACAATCTCGAACACGGCATCGCTGTTGACACAGAGTTCGTGCCAAACAAGAAGCCCGACGTTTGCCCGCCGCAGAACGAGACGGTCACGCACCTCACGAAGCTGGACATCGCGGGCGCGCCCGTACGCGAGATGATTAAAGACCTCGTCGCGCGCAAAGTCGCGGTCACTTCGACGCTCGCGGTCTTTGAAGCTTTCCTACCCGACCGCCCCCCGCTTCAACAGAGAGTCTTGGACGCCTTGACCGCGGACGCGCGTACGGCTTACTTGACTTCGCGCGCGCGTGCGGCCGAGCGAAAGGATTCGCCTTGGCCCGTCGCGCTTCGTAAGGAGATGGAGTTTGAGCTTGCGTTTGCGCGCGCGGGTGGCCTCTTGATGGCGGGCACAGACCCTACGGGCAATGGCGGCGCGCTCGCGGGCTTCGGCAGTCAACGCGAAGTGGAGCTGCTTGTTGAGGCGGGCTTCACGCCTACGGAAGCGATACGCATCGCGACGCTCAACGCGGCCGAATATCTCGGCGAGTCGGAGCAGATAGGCTCAATCGCGGCGGGCAAGACGGCCGACCTCGTCATCATCAAAGGCGATCCCTCGACAAACATCTCCGACATAGAGAAGGTCGAGACGGTCTTTAAGGACGGAGTCGGCTACGACCCGCAAAAGTTAATAGACTCCGTGCGTGGCTCTGTCGGCTGGCGATGAACAGACAGTGAAATTGTAGGGGCGG
>JADMIO011472306.1_pt1 | contig 11448 bp, 10 predicted proteins | sample 8958161 | NCBI WGS metagenome assembly JADMIO01 (sample SAMN16585339, study PRJNA669376) | soil metagenome | isolation source: Crop rotation soil | place: USA: Cullars Rotation, Alabama | collected 2011
GCGACTTCAAGTCACGTGAATTCCAAGCTTCGGATCCCACTGTGCTGGAAAGGGCAGCAAATAAACAGAGCGTCACGAGAATAATAAAAGCCGCGAAAAAGGCGAGCGAAGCTTTAATCATATCCATTTGCTCACTCCTCCTGTTGCTGCATGGGAGAAGATTAAATATGCCCTGACAGAAACCAGTCTACTGTCTCTTGCTGCCCCTCGTCTAGTCCCCCAACAGCGGTTTGCCGACGGTGGGCTACATTCCTATTGCTTCTTCTTCCAGCGCCATAAACCAAGCGCAGCAACACCAGATCCCAGCAGCACGATAGTAGAAGGTTCTGGAATGGGGGTGATGTATGGCTGGGCATCAATGGAATGCCACTCAGACCCCGAAGACTTTCCGGTATTTTCATTAACGCCTGGATTCGATTCTCCACCACCATTATTTTGATGATGGCGAGACATAGCAAAAGCGTGCTCGACCGGCAGACAGAAAAAGGTGATGAATACGACGGCGGTCAATATCGAGACGGCATGCTCACGCATATGTTCTCCTTTGCGGCTTGTGTAGAACCATCCGTATCTTTGTAACAGGCGCGGTCGTTGAAAAATATTGGGCTTAAGCTCTAAGACTTATGTCCAGGCTAGTGGATGGGCGCTTTGAAAGGCAGTTCTTCGCGCCAAAACCGCCTCTATCGTGAATGCGGGTGTCGGGAGCGTGTGCTTCTAATCGAGCGCTTCCTACTCAAGCGGTGGCGAGCGTCAAAAAACTTGGAATTGGCTTTATGACAAATAAGGAGCCATGATGGGATCGGACTTGTTCCGTAACGCTGTATTTTCTACACTGGCAGGAAGGAGAACGCTATGGCAGATGTGGAAGACGAAAAAGGAAGCAAAGCTTACAGCTTGTATAGCTCGCTTCGTCGGTACTTTGAACCCTTGAGAGAGCATTGGGACAAGCTAACGCCGCAGGAACAAGCAGTAGTCATTAAAGAGGTCGAGGCCTTTCTCAATTCAGTGCGACCATCTCATACACCGTAGGCCGCTCACCTAGTCATTTAAAGACGGTTCTTCATGCACTAGAAGGAGCCGGATGTTTCACGCGACTCCTAGCGTCTTACATACTCGCCGGCTGGTGAACATTCTTCCATGGAGCAAATGGATTCGCGACATCTTTGAGCGCAGGCGCCAGTGACGGATAGTGCCGCAGTAAGACGCTCTTCATACCGTTCTCATTGATCCAATTTAATCCGAGCGGCGTATAGACCTCCGGCCGATAATCCGTGGTGAAGAACCGATCGCTCTTCAATCGCCGTGACGCCATCAGAATAAAGATCCGAAATGCCGTATCGCTGAACCCGAATCCGTTCGGTGGGCATTCCGCAAAGAGACCGACCATCAGATCGACACGGTCGATATTGCCTTTATAGAGTTCCGAGAGTGACTTGGCCCATTCCGGGTTGAGCGCTTCGAACGTCTTGATCCGCGGCAGGCGAACCATCGCTCTGAAAGCGTTATAGCGTGGCACACCGCGTTCGCGATCCCGCATAATAATATCGATGGCGGCTACGTCCATAATTTCACCGTCGATGCGCGTGAATGTTTGAAGAAATCGAGGATAGTTCCCTAATGCAATGACGCCTGGATGAGCCAAGCCGAATGAATACAAGACATTCTCGATGCCGATCTCGAGGATGAGTGGACGCGTCCCATTGCCTTGAATGTCCATAAACGTCTTGTAGCGACTGAACGCTGGATCGGATAAGGACTGGAACCGATAGTCATCGGGAATAAGCGGATGCAGCCGATAGACGGAGGTAAATTCTTCGGTCATGGCATAGGGAGCGCCGTGGTGATCAACCGGTGAACCCGGGATACCGGATAGTTCTTCGCTGTCGCTGATCCGCCCCAGCAGCGTATAGATCTGTTCTCCGAACACGCCCCACCAATTCGCATTCATGGCGATCTGTAATGTGGGGTGCCCCAAAATCGCCGGAGTCCATTCCGTGGTATGGATTTTAGCGATCAGCGCGGCGTTAACGAGCCGGGCCGTCTGAAAGATCTGCTCATCATCCCATGTGGGATACACGTCGCCCAACTGGTCGCAGATCGCATTGTGCTCGCGGACAAAAAGCGTGTGCAGCACGCTGAGACCGGCCCACCAATTATTATTGAATCCCGTTAAATCAATGCCGTGCAGTCTCGGATCGGGATCCAGGGGAAGCAATCCATCCGCTTCGATCCGCAACATGCCGCGCTCGAACGATCGAACAAGATAATGAATCTTCCCTGTGCTGCCATAGAGCTGGGAGCCGTCCCACCAATGGGTTTCCTCATTCAAGAAAGTCGGTGGATAGGCCGCCGGCGTATCGGCTCGCGTCGCATCTCGTTGCGCGCGATGAATCTTCATCGGGTTCTCATGCCACACATCGCCTGGACGTAGAGGAATCTCTAAACACGCATTGAGATCGGTTGGATGATTGAACCAGTCGTGCACTTCGAATTGAATCCAGGCGGCCGCTAGAAGATTTAACGATTCGGCGGGTAAGAAATGAGACCGAGTCATGAGCATGCGGCTGACTTCACGGGGGCTTGGCGTCAAGAGATCCGGCTCCGGGTCCGGCCAGACATGATTCAGCCCGATATTTCGACCGAATCGTGTCCCGGCGCTTCCCATCATCGGATGGCCTAAATCATTATGTGTGCCATCCACCCGCCTCGCGGAGAGATCTTTCGGATGGAAGGGACACGCCCCAGGCATAGGTTTCGTGGGTAACTGTGATGTATCGTGCAAGTTGTACAGACGAAGATCGTAACGGAGCGCCGACAGGTTCAAGACCCCCAAGACACGGGGAAACGGCAATCGATACCACGGAATCATTCGATTGATGAATCGAAAGACCGTCGCCAATATCCCCAACAACGAATAAGACCGTTGCATACGCTTCCTTACTCAAGCTTCATCAGACAGGCTAGGTTCAAGATGCCAAGCTCACAAATCTCCCTGCAGTATGATATTGCATTACCACTGCGCCAACCGCGGGCATTGTTGTACGGGATTATAATGTAGTGTCAAGTCGTGTACCATGGCTCTATTGGAATAGACTACTAAACGAAAGAGCTGCGAGACCGAATAGAAATTATTCCTCTCTATAAATGAATCTCCATGGCATCTCGTAAGACAGCCCATTTATCATCTACGTCCATCCAGGTTTCGTCTGTCGAGTCCGATGTATTCACGCGCATGGCGCGAACGCTTCCTTCACTGCTATAATTTTCGACCGTATGAGTCATTCCATCATCATCCGCGGTGCGCGGGAGCATAATCTCAAGAATCTCGATCTGCAGATTCCGCGTGACAAACTTGTCGTCATCACCGGCTTGAGCGGGTCGGGCAAATCCTCGCTCGCGTTCGACACGATCTATGCCGAAGGGCAGCGCCGGTACGTCGAATCGCTGTCAGCCTACGCCCGCCAGTTCCTCGAACAGATGGGAAAGCCGGATGTCGATTCCATCGAAGGCCTGTCTCCGGCGATCTCGATCGAGCAGAAGAGCACCAGCCATAACCCTCGATCGACGGTGGGGACTGTCACGGAAATTTACGACTATCTTCGATTGCTGTTTGCCCGCGTCGGCCATCCCTTCTGTTTCAACTGTGACGATGAAATCGCCGCGCAGACCGTCCAACAGATGGTCGATGCGATTCAAACGCTTTCGGAAGGCACCAAGTTTCAAATCCTCGCACCCATCGTGCGTGGACGAAAAGGCGAATATCGAAAAGAATTGCTCGATATGCGGCGTGCCGGCTACGTACGAGCCAGAATCGACGGGCATCTCGTCGATCTCGGAGACGACCTTACGCTGAATAAACAAAAGAAGCACACCATAGAAGTCGTCGTCGATCGTCTGATCATGAAACCGGGCGAGGCGCTCAGCCGCCGACTGGCAGATTCTGTCGAAACCGCGCTCAAGCTGACCAATGGCCTCGTCGGCGTGCTGACGGACGGCGATCCCGTGCGCTTGTACAGCGAGCGATTGGCCTGCATTCGCTGCGGGGTGAGTTATCCCGAGATTACGCCTCGAATCTTTTCCTTTAACAGCCCGCACGGCGCATGTCCCGCCTGCGATGGCATCGGGTACGCGGTCAGTCCCGGATGCCCCGAAGATGAAGATTTCACTCTGCTGGACCTCTGTCCTGTCTGCAAAGGCGCGCGCCTAAAACCGGAAAGTTTGTCGGTAAAAATCAATCACCAATCCATCGCCGAAGTGACGCAACTGTCTGTCCGAGCGTCCGCTGATTTTTTCGAGTCTCTCAAGCTGACCGATCGGGAAAGTTTCATCGCACAGCGCATTTTAAAAGAAATCCGGGAACGGTTGGGCTTCCTGGTAAATGTCGGATTGGATTACTTGACGCTGGATCGACCGGCCGCTACCCTGTCCGGCGGCGAAGGTCAGCGCATCCGGCTCGCCACCCAAATCGGCTCAGGCCTTGTCGGCGTCTTATACATCTTGGATGAACCGTCCATTGGATTGCACCAACGCGATAATCGCCGCCTCCTACAGACCTTGATTCGCCTCCGAGACCTCGGCAATACGGTCGTGGTCGTGGAGCACGATGCGGAAACCATGGTCGCGGCGGACCATATTATCGATATGGGACCCGGAGCGGGCGTGCACGGCGGCCACATTATTGCGCAAGGAACACCGAAGGAGGTGATGGCCGACCCGGCTTCGCTCACCGGCAAATATCTCCGCGGCGAAGTCGCGGTGGCGCTGCCGACCCGCCATCGCAAGGCCAAAGGATTCGTCTCGATCGTCGGAGCGCGCAAACATAATCTGAAAAACGTCACGGCGAAAATTCCACTTGGATTGCTTACCTGCGTGACCGGTGTCTCGGGATCCGGCAAAAGCACGTTAGTTCTGGAAGTCTTGTTTCATTCCCTTTCCCAACTGCTCTACCAGAAGAAACCGAAGATCGATGGCTGTAAGGCTCTGACGGGGGTCGACGCCCTCGACAAAGTGATCGACATCGATCAATCGCCCATCGGCCGAACGCCCCGGTCGAATCCCGCGACCTACACCGGCCTTTTTACGTTCATCCGCGATCTCTTCACCAACCTACCGGAGTCTCGCGTCCGAGGATACAAAGCGGGCCGGTACAGCTTTAACGTTAAAGGCGGCCGCTGCGAAGCGTGCGAGGGCGACGGCCTGATCAAGATCGAAATGCATTTCCTGCCGGATATCTATGTGACGTGCGAAGTCTGCAAAGGCCAGCGGTACAACCGCGAGACACTGGAGATCCGCTACAAGGACCGCAATATCGCCGACATTCTCAATATGACCGTCGATGAAGCGGTGGAGTTTTTCGAGCACATTCCCTTTATTAAGCGGAAACTCGATACCTTGCACGATGTGGGCTTGCATTACGTGAAGCTTGGACAGTCGGCCACGACACTGTCTGGTGGAGAAGCCCAACGGGTCAAACTCTCGCGCGAGTTGTCCAAGCGCCCTACCGGTCGAACCTTGTACATCTTGGATGAACCGACCACCGGGCTGCATTTCGCCGATATCCAGCGATTACTCGACGTGCTCAATCGCCTCGTCGAAGGGGGCAATACCGTGCTGGTGATCGAACACAATCTCGATGTCATCAAGAACGCCGACTGGATCATCGATCTCGGGCCGGAAGGCGGCGATCGCGGCGGCCATATCGTCGTGGAAGGGACTCCAGCCGAAGTAGCCCAGAATGCTCGCTCGTATACCGGCCAGGTGTTGAAGGAAGCCTGTGGGTGATTGTCGTATTCATTCTCCACCTTCACTGCACACGGATTCGTCATCCTTGAAGTAAGGCCGCCCCTCCTACCGATTCTTACGTCAGTCGATCCTTACATTGAAAGTACGTACCCATCCGATGGCAGGAATCGGCTTCATCTGGCATGGTGAAGGAGTGTCCTGATGTTTCGTCGATGAGGGACGAAGGATGGTGAGGGGTACCTGGATTCAATGAACGGGGGTTCCAACATGCAGAAACAATGCGCACATCCGAAATGTACATGTCAGGCGCCTGCAGGCAAGGAATTCTGTAGCGACCAATGTCGGAACGCCGACCCGCCCACGGCGCAATGCAAATGCACCCATCCCGACTGTAAGGGGCACTGATGCCATGAGGCCACGCCGGCGCGCCGATAAAGGACAAGGAGGATATTAATAATGAACCGCGATCAATTCAAAGGGCAATGGCAACAGTTTAAAGGTGAACTCAAGAAGCAGTGGGGTCAATTCACAGATGACGACCTGCTTCAGATCGAAGGCGATTACGACAAATTCGCCGGCAAGGTCAAAGAACGATACGGCGATAAAAAGGACGAGGTGAGCCGTTGGGCCGATCAGTGGCATTCCTCTCTTCAGTCCAACGCTGGCACCAAAAAAGCCTCGTAACGGCTACGGTTGGCGGTCGGAGTTTCGAGAAAGAACCAAGGAGCAGGTGAATCGTTCACGCCTTGGCCTGATGAAGGGAGAGAACAATGCTGCACTATGCGTTAGTGTTTCTCGTCGTTGGATTAATCGCTGCGGCCCTCGGTCTGTCGGGGGTTGCAGGGGTTGCCACGCAGATTTCCTGGATCTTGTTTGTAATCGCGATCATTCTTTTCGTTCTGCATCTTGTGAGTGGACGACGGACCCCACCAGTGGCCTGAATCCGTTGGGGTCTGGTTCTTTGTCCCATGGCCGACGTAGCCGCCGGCCATGGATCTTCCTGACGGTGCTACATTCTCCGATGAACGACATCGTGACTGAAGAGCTGGTCTTAAAAGGTAGTCTTTCACGCGGTGTCGTTCGAGATTAGGAGGATTTAGAAAGTCGGTCGTAGATCCGCAATACGTCCACCATGAAGCGGAGTCCATAGGTCGGACCTGAATCGGTTTTGCCCAGCACATCATTCCAGCTCTCAAGCACCCCGTACGGAAAACGCAACGCAATGGAACCAAATCGCCGCTCGATACTATTTCCGCTCGGTGTGACAAAAAGACCGGAATCGATTGTCGCTGCGAATTCGATCTCCCACCGTGGAGGATCGACATCGTTGTCTTCGTAGTCAGACAGGGTGACCGACCCTTGGGCCAAGTATGACTGATTCGCAATGACCGCATCTGAATAGGCGGCACCTCCATACAGTCGGCTGTAGCGTCCCATCGCTGAAAACCGAATGAATCGCGATACAATGTTCAGCACCGCCGGCGACGATCCAGCCCACGATTCCGCTATTTCAGCCAGCGACAACCGCCGAACACCGATCTGTCCGTTCACCTCATGATAGAGCGATCCTGATGAAAAGCCGACCCCGGCAAAACCAATCTCGCGATCTCCAAACAGTCTGACCCACCGTGTCACTGACCCACCGATCATGAAATCCGTGCCGCTTCGGCTTTCACCAACCGGAACAGGGTTGACATTCAGAAGCCGGTGGACGAAATCATTTTGTAGATACAGCGTGGGGTCCGGATGCGTGGGTCCCGCGCCGACCGTCAAGTTCGTATTCCATCCTGGAAGCGCCTTCAGTCGCTCTGTCCAGGTCACCGTCGCAAAGTTAAACCCGGAAGATTGATGGATATTGCTGAACCGTGCGCCGCTGCCGTTGAATTCGGTAAACCGATTGAACGTCATTCCGGCGGCGAGTGTTCGATCACGATCCGGATAGGAGATGGCGCCCCAGTGCACGCTGGGTGCAGGCGTTTCAGCCGCTGCCGTGCCGGCCAGTCCGAGGAAAAACCACATCAAGAGTAGATGCGTCCAGCGGAACTGGGGCTTACAGCCGAAAGTGAATTTCCTCACCGGGTCTCCATCACGGAAGGAATCGACACTACGTACCTTAACATGAGAGTCGCATGCTGTGGGAGAACAAGAGCCCCGTGCAAAAGAATCGCTGTCCATTTGCTGACCGGTGGCTTTCTATTTTTGTGACTTGAAAAAGCAATGGCTCTTCCATCAGTTCTTGAAGTCACATGTCCATCGCAATAAAATGCCCGTAGCCCCCAATAAAATGCCCCGTAGCCGAATCCGTATGGGTTCTGACAGTCAAAGGAAGCGTGATGCAGGATTTTGAAAAGCTGGGAGTATTGTATCTTGGCAGGCCATACGATTTCGCAGGCAAAAAGCCAAAAGATGGCTGGCTGCTCTACGACTCGAAAGATCTCGTGACGCATGCCGTCTGCGTCGGCATGACGGGTAGCGGCAAAACCGGACTCTGCTTGGCGCTCCTGGAAGAGGCGGCCATCGACGGCATTCCTGCGATTATCATCGACCCGAAGGGCGATCTCGGCAATCTGCTGTTGACGTTCCCTGCGCTACGTGGGAAGGATTTTGCCCCTTGGATCAACGAAGACGAGGCGCGCAAGAAGGGTCTTTCATCGGATGATTATGCGGCACAACAGGCCGAGATGTGGAAGAAAGGACTAGCGTCGTGGGGCCAAGACGGAGAGCGGATTCAACGGCTGAAAGACGCCGCCGACTTCGCGATTTACACACCCGGCAGCAATGCGGGATTGCCCGTGTCAATTCTGAAAGCCTTTTCTGCCCCGCCGCGCGACATCATCGAAGATTCAGAATTATTGCATGACCAGATACACTCCACGGTCAGTAGCCTGTTGGGCCTCATAGGCATCAAGGCCGATCCGCTTCAAAGTCCTCCTCATATTTTAATGTCTACAATCTTGGAGTCAGTCTGGACAAAGGGGCAGGATCTTGACCTTGGCGCTTTGATTCAACAGATCCAAACGCCGCCATTCCCGAGACTTGGCGCCCTGGATATCGAATCTTTCTATCCATCACAACAGAGATTTGAGTTAGCGAAGCGCCTGAACAATTTAATGGCCGCCCCAAGCTTTCAAACATGGATGGAAGGAGATCATTTAGACATCGATCGCATACTCCATACACAACAGGGCAAACCGCGTCATGCCATTTTTTCGGTCGCGCATCTCGACGACCCGCAGCGCATGTTCTTTGTTTCCCTGCTGCTCAATCACATGGTCGCATGGACCAGACGGCAGTCCGGAACCACGAGTCTTCGGGCGATTGTTTATATGGACGAAATTTTCGGATACTTTCCGCCCATTCAGAATCCTCCGTCGAAGTGGCCGCTGCTGACCCTGCTTAAACAGGCGCGGGCCTTCGGAGTGGGGGTCGTCCTGGCGACGCAAAATCCCGTGGACCTCGACTACAAAGGCCTGGCCAATGCCGGCACCTGGTTCATTGGTCGATTGCAAACCGAACGGGATAAAGCTCGTGTGCTGGAAGGATTGGAAGGCGCGTCCGCCGGCTCGGGACACCCATTCGATCGCCATCGGATGGAACAGACGCTCGCGGGACTCGGCAATCGCATGTTTCTGATGAATAATGTGCACGAGAATGAGCCGGTCCTTTTTGAAACGCGATGGTGCCTCTCATATTTGCGCGGACCGCTGACCCGAGGACAGATCAAAACGCTCATGGCGCCACGCAAAGACGAGAAGGCGCTCGGCAAGGAGCAAGGCGCAGGACGTACCACCCCTTCTTTGAATGCTGCCTCCTCCTCATCGCCTCTCGCCTCCAGCCTCGCGCCTGGCGGCGTTCGTCCCGTGCTGCCGCCCGATATCCGACAATACTTCATCCCAGTGCGCAGTACGCCAGCGCGTAACACGCGGCTGATCTATCAACCCATGTTGCTTGGCGCCGCGGATATCGGCTTCATCGACGCCAAGGCACGGATCGATGTCACGCACCACTCTACATGGCTCATCCCCATGATAGATGCGCCCATGCCGATCGACTGGGATCACGCCGTGCAGACGGACATCCCCATCTCGGAATTAGGAGAATCCCCCGAATCATCGGCCGTATTTTCGGCACTGCCCTCTGCAGCCGCGAAAGCAAAGATCTACGAGACCGCGGGCAAAGATTTCAGTAACTGGCTCTATCGGACGCAGAAGTTGGACATGCTGAAGAGTCCGAGCCTAAAACAAGTATCGCAGCCGGGCGAGCCGGAGCGCGACTTTCGGGTGCGGCTTCAACAGGCAGGACGTGAACAGCGGGACCGAGAAACGGAACGTTTACGAAAGGCGTATGCCCCGAAGATCGCCGCACTGGAGGAACGCATTCGCCGAGCGGAGCAAACCAGAGAACGAGAAGCGGAACAAGCCAAGGCCGCGTATGTCCAGACAGCGATTTCCGTGGGCGCCACGCTGGTCGGGGCCTTCCTCGGGAGGAAGACGGTCAGCGCCACCACCATAGGCCGGGCCACGACTGCCGCACGCGGTGTCGGCCGGTCAATCAAAGAAGCACAGGACGCGGCCAGAGCCGGAGACACGATCGAAGCATTACAGACGCAGCTTCACGATCTGGAAGCGCAATTTAAGACGGAAGTGGATGCGGTCACTGCGAAGATGGACCCTCTCGCGGAGATATTTGAAACCGTCTCCATCAAACCCAATAAATCAAACATCTCGGTGAAACTCGTTGCCCTGGCGTGGGTACCATATTGGCAGGATGAAAGCGGGACGCTGGCTCCCGCCTGGCAATGAAACTTAAGGTGCGAAAAACAGTCGAGCGAAGATTGACAACAGAGAGATTAGAATCGCGTCAATCGTAAATGACAAGTTACTTTTTGAAGGGGTGGCTTTTGACGTAGCACTGATTATGGCGCCGCATTCTCAGGCACAGACTGCAAGGGTAATTCAGGAACTACCTCACGCCCGAAAAACTGCCTCCAGAGGGAATCTGCACACCTCACTGCATGCGCCGACATCGCGGCCTTAATCGTGACGCCCTTATCACTGCCATCGATATCTGCGAGAGAAAGTGGAGACGTATTCGCGTCCTCTTGATTATCGTCACACACGCCTTCCCACACCACGGTTTTATCTTTCAATCGCACAAAGCGTGCTCGCGCCATATATGTGGTGCGATAGGTACGAGGATCGGTGGAGAATAGCTTTCGTGACCTGGGCACAATACCCCCATCGGTCGTGCGGAAATCAATGACGTATCCCTCCCCAAATTTCTTTTCAAGGGGTTTAACACCGTCATCGCTGAACAGCTGAGACTGTCCTCGTGGCTTGACGCGGACCTCGGGCTCCCAAGCCGTCAGGAATCGTCTTTCAACTTGTGCTATGGGATCTGTCAACTGGGAGTCAGAGATAAATTTTGCGCCCGCCTCTTTAGCGTCAGCAGATTGCATGCCGGCTTCTATTAATCCACCTACCAGTCCAAACATCCTTAATGCAGACCCTCGGCCGGTTTGCTCTCCCCGCCACATAGCGAACGGTTCTGGAGAATAATGGACAACGGTCACCCGAGTCTCTGGCGTCACGTCCTTCAGGACCTCAGGCTCAACGGCTATATGCTTAGTGCTGCATGCTGTCAGTAACAGACTTTCCAGCACATTGGGATCCTAAGCTTAGAATTCCACGTGGACAAGTTGTCGCG
>JADMIO011472307.1_pt1 | contig 11446 bp, 9 predicted proteins | sample 8958161 | NCBI WGS metagenome assembly JADMIO01 (sample SAMN16585339, study PRJNA669376) | soil metagenome | isolation source: Crop rotation soil | place: USA: Cullars Rotation, Alabama | collected 2011
CGCCCGGTCGAAGGCCGTGCCGCTCTCGATGGTCAACTGGTAGGGCGACAGGTGCTCGGCGCCGAGGGCGACGACCTCCCTCAGCTCGGCCGTCCAAGCCTGAGGCGTCTGGCCGGGCCGGGCATAGATCAGGTCCAGCGACAGCCGCGGGAAAAGGGCGGCGGCCAGCTCCGCCGCGCGGCGCGCCTCGGCGGCGGAGTGGTTGCGGCCGAGGAAGGCGAGCGCCGAGTCGTCCAGAGCCTGCACCCCGAGCGAAAGCCGGTTCACCCCGGCGGCCGCGAAGGCGGCGAACCGCCCGGCCTCCGCGTCGGTGGGGTTGGCCTCGAGCGTGACCTCCACATCCTCGGCGGGCTCGAACGTCTCGCGCGCCGCGTCGACCACCGCCGCCACCCACTCGGGCCGCATCAGCGAGGGCGTGCCGCCGCCGAAGAACACCGACACCAGCCGCCGCGCGCCCACGACCGCCGCCTGGGCGCGCAGGTCCTGCACCAGCGCCGCCGCCAGCTGCGCCTGTTCGGCCTGGCCCCGGTCGCGCACCACGTTGAAGTCGCAGTAGGGGCAGATGCGCGCGCAGTAGGGCCAGTGGACGTAGACGCCGACCGGCGGGGTCAAAACAGCGCCGCCTTCAGCTGCTCGAAGGCGCGGGCGCGGTGGCTGATCGCGTGCTTGGCGTCCGGCTCCATCTCCCCGAAGGTCAGCCGCCCGCCCTCGGGAACGAAGATCGGATCGTAGCCGAAGCCCTTGTCCCCGCGGCCGGGGAAAACCAGGGTCCCGTCCACCCGCCCGACCACCACCACCGCCGGCCCTTTCGGCCAGGCGACGGCGAGGGCGCAGGTGAACCAGGCGGAGAGGTCCTCCGCGCCCGTCTCGTTCAGCCGCTGCTCGACCTTGGCCATGGCCGAGCCGAAGTCCCGCTCGGGTCCGGCCCAGCGGGCCGAGTAGACACCGGGCGCGCCGTCGAGCGCCGCCACCGACAGCCCGGAGTCGTCGGCCAGCGCCACCAGCCCTGCGCGGTCCGCGGCCGCCCGCGCCTTGACCAGGGCGTTGCCGGCGAAGGTGGTCTCCGGCTCCTCCGGCTCGGGCAGCCCGAGCTCGGCGGCGGAGACCACCTCGAAGCGGTCCTCCATCAGGGCGGCGAGCTCGCGCGCCTTGCCGGGATTGTGGGTGGCGGCGACCAGGCGGGCGCCCGCGGTGAGCTGCAGCGGCATGCCGCGGGTTCTAGCGCCGCTCCACCAGCAAGGCGACGCCGTTGGCCGAGCGCAGGGTCAGGCGTGAGACCGGCCGGGGCGTGTGGCCGGGCGCCGGCTTGAAGCGGAAGCGCCGCACCAGCGAGCTCAGGAGCAGCGCCGCCTCCTGCTGGGCGAAGGAGGCGCCCGGGCACACCCTGGGCCCCATGCTGAACGGCAGATAGGCGCACCTCAGCCCCTCCTTGCCGTTCTCGGTGTCGAAGCGGTCGGGATCGAACTGGTCCGGCTCGTTCCAGTGCGCCCGGTGCCGGTGCAGCAGCCAGATCGGCACGAAGATCACGTTCCCCGGCGGGATCTCCTTGTTGCCCATCTGCTCGGTCTTGGTCGAATCCCGCGCGACCATCGCCACCGGCGGATACAGCCGCAGGGTCTCGCGGAAGATGTCGCGGATGAACGGCATCCTGCGCATGTCGGCGAAGCTCGGCGCGCGCTGGCCCAGCACCTGCGTCGCCTCTTCGAACGCGCGCTCCTGCATGTGCGGGCAGTTGGCCAGCAGGTACAGCGACCAGGCCATGCCGGTGGCCGAGGTCTCGTGGCCGGCCAGGAACAGCATGGCCACCTGGCCCAGCAGCTCCTTCTCGGTGAAGCCGGTTCCGGTCTCCGGGTCGCGGGCGCTGATCAGGCTCGCGAGGATGTCGCCCTGCGGCGTCGGCCGGCTCTCGCGGATCGCCTGGAACCGCCGCTCCAGCGGCGCGCGCAGGATCTCGCGGATGATCCTGGCCGCGCGGCGGGCGCGGAAGGCGCTGGGCAGCAAGCTGGTCGGGAAGTTGGCCAGCTTCAGCATGCCGTGGGCGTAGGCGATCTCCTGGAAGTCCTCGAAGGCGTCGAAGAACCGCCGCGCCCCTTCCGCATCCATCGGCTCGGAATAGATCGCCCGGAAGATCACGTCGGCCGCGTAGTGGGTGAGCTCGACGTCCATCACCAGCGGCTGGTCGGGCCGCTCGGCCGCGTGCGCCTCGAGCCGCTGGATGCAGGCCTCGGCCGCCTCCAGCATCAGCGGGAACACGTCGCGGATGCGCGCCTGCTCGAAGGCGGGCTCCATCAGCCGCCGGTGCCGCCGCCACGCCTCCCCGTTGGAGACGAAGATGCTGTTGCCGGTCAGGCTGTGCAGCATGTTCCCCATCAGCTCGCTCTTGGGGAAGTCCGCGGCCCGCCTGATCAACACCTCGCGCAGCAGCTCCTGGGTGCGCACGATGAACAGCGAGCGGATGCGGCCGAACGGCAGGGTGGGGATGCGGATGCGCCCGACCGCCAGGGTCTCGTAGCTGCCCTCCCGGAACATCGACAGGGTCGAGCGGAGGCCGATCTGCAGGAAGTCCCGGATCCTGGCCTTGCGCGGCAGCAGCGGCGGCCGCGGCGGCGTGAACACATCGCTCATGGCGAGGGCGGGACCGCCATGGCGCTGACCCGGCCCGGCCCGGCGGTCAGGCGGAAGAAGTCGTACTCGCCGTCCACCTCGCCGGCCATGATGTACTGGAAGTGGTACTCCAGCGGGGTCTTCTTCAACGCCTCGAAAGTCTGCGGCGTCAGCAGCTGGCCGAAGCGGGGCGAGCGCCGCCACGGCCGCCCCTCCGGCGCGCCGAGCTCGAGCCCCGCCAGCGGGTGCAGCGCCGCCGCGCAGCCGGGATCGGACGGGCCGGTGACGTCCAGCCACTCGATCCAGTCGGCGCCGATCAGGGCCGCCATCTCCTCGCGGTAGGCCGGGTCCTTGCCGGTCTTGGCCGCGGTCATCGAATAGAACGGCATCAAGGAGCCGAGCGTCAGCAGGTCCACCGGCCGCTTCCGGCCGAAGCCGGGGTCCATCAGCACCGCGCGGCCCACGGCGCGGCAGGCCTGCTGGCCGCCCATGCTGTGGGAAACCACCAGCATCTGGTCGAAGCCCGGCTCGGCATAGGCCTCCACCAGCTTCCTGGCGAAGGCGTCGGTGCGCTCGGCGAACTGCGGGACCTCGCCGCGGGCGGCGCGGGTCACCCCGATCATGCCGCGGCCGAGCCAGCCGACCGGCAGCCTGGCGTCGAACTGCTTCCACGCCGGCATCAGCAGCAGCCACAGCAAGAGCGGCGGCAAGGCCCCGGCCCACCAGGGAACGCCGTAGCTCTTGGCGAGCATGGCCCCGGCCCAGCAGGCGAGGCCCACCGCCAGGGCGAAGCCGAGCAGGAAGGCGCCGGCGATCAGGGTCGGGAACACCGAGGCGGTCCAGGCGGCCGGCGCCTCGCGCTTCATCAGCCGCATCAGCCCGGCGCGGTCGTAGTCGACCAGGGCCCGCAGGAAGCCGGCGAACAGCGCCGGGTCGTCCTTGGGCCAGACGCCGCGCACCGCCTCGAACCAGTGCAGGAAGCGGTAGTCGACCTCCACCGCCTGCCCGTCCGGGTGGATGGCGCGCACGCTCCAGCCGGAGGTGATCTCGTCGATGGAGCGCAGCTCGCCGACCTCGTAGCGGACCCCGGTCAGGGCGCCCTGGCGCGCGGACTGCTCGCGATAGAGCCGGTGGTACTTCTTCGGGCTGGCAGGGTCGAAGCCGGCCACATAATAGAGCCGCCGCTTCAGCACCGGCCGCGACTTGGCCGCGGCCGCTTCAGCGCTCACCCCCGGGTGGAGAACCGGGCCACCCGCTTCCGCCGTCATCGACGCCCTTATCGCGGCGTCGCGCCGGGCGTGTCAAACGCCCCGCCCCGCCTTGGCTCAGTGCTTCGCCGGGGCCGCCGCCTGGACCGCCCGCACCGGCGCGCCGGAGGCCTGGGCCTCGGCCAGCAGGGCCGCGCAGTTGGCGTCCTTGGCCCCGCCCGGGCTGATGAACGGCAGGATCGCCGCCAGCGGCGACAGCACCGCGCCGAGCGCCGCGCCGATCCCCGCCTGGGCGATCACCGGCTTGGCGTCGACCTTGAACTTCGGGGCGGCCAGAGTGCCCTGGACGTGGAAGGGCACGATGGCGCGCAGGATCCGCGGCTTCTTGCTCTTGCCCTGCAGCGTCAGGTCGATGGTCTCGGTCCCGAGGTTCACCGTGCCGCCGCCGGCCAGGACCACCGGGCCGGTGTCCATCACGATCCGGTTGGCGCGCAGCACCCCATTGTTCACGTCGAACACCGCCACCGCGCAGCGCATGGTGCTCTGCTTGGGGTTCTTGGACAGGTACTCGGGCAGGCCGGGGATGATGTTCACCCCCATCAGCTCGGCGAAGGCCTTGCGCATCTGCCCGCCGGTCATGGCCACCGCCACCCGGCCGTTCGAGCTCGCGGCGGCCTTGTGCATGGTGTTGCCCAGGCCGTGCAGCTTGGCGCGCGCCTCCAGCGGCGCCTCCATGACCGGCATGCCCTGGGGTCTGGGCAGGAAGTCCTCGACCCGCAGGTTGTTGACCGTGAAGTCGACGTCGGTGATCGGGGTGTTCGGCCGCGCGTCGAGCCGCACCGTGCCGCGCGCCTGGCCGCGCGGGAAGGTGAAGGACACCGGGTCCAGCTTCAGCAGCCCGTGATCGAGGGTCAGGTGCAGGTCCACCGCCTTCAGCGGCAGGTTCGGCGCCTTCACCGAGGCGGCGTGGTAGCGGACGTCGGCGTCCATGGAGCGCACGCGCTCGGCATAGAGCGGGGCGTCCGGCAGCAGCCGGTGCGGCCCGGCCGGGGCCTTCACCGCCACCGCCTGCATGCCCGTGCCGACACGGGTGCGGGCGCCGAACAGCGCGCCCATGTCATTGAAGTCCAGCACGGTGGAGCCGAGGTCGCCGCGCAGGAACTTGCGGCCATGGCGGGTCTCCACCAGCAGGTTGCCGTGCAGGTCGCTGCCGCCCATCCGCCCCGAGAAGCGGCGGAACTGGTAGCGCTCGCCGTCGCGCGTCAGCTGGCCGGATAGCCGGTAGGGCGGCGAGTTCGGGAACACCACGCCGGTCAGGTAGTAGAGGTCCGCCATGTCCGGCCCGGTGACGGACATGGCGCCGCGGATCCGCCCGAAGTCGAACGGCCGCACCACCTGGCCGTCGGCGGTGACATGGGTCAGGCCGGCGTGCAGGTCGGCCTTGAACGGATAGGGCTGGTCGCGCTTCAGGTTCAGCAGCGGCGCGCCGGAGACCCTGGCCGTGAACGGCGCCCGGTTCAGCGCGCCCTGGCCTTCCATCCGGAACACGCCCTGTCCGCCGCCTTCGGTGGTGGTGACCGTGCCGTTGAAGGTGATGCGGTGCTTCTCGTCGACGTAGCGGATCTGGCCGTCGTTCAGGATGAACTGCTGGATCAGCGGCAGCTTGGCCGGCTTGCCGGTGGGCTTGCCGCCCAGCGTCCAGTTGTTGCGGCCGGTCCTGTCCGCATAGAAGTCGGCCTTCGGGTGCTCGATGTCGACCAGCGGCAGCTCCAGATGGCCGGTGAGCAGCGGCTTCAGCCTCACCTTCACCGTGGCCCGGCCGAGGTCGAGGGTGTCGCCCTTGCGGTTCATCCACTTCGGATGGCCGATCTTCAGCCCGCCGACGGTGGCGCTCGGCGTCCAGCTGAACGGATGCACCACCAGGTGTCCCTCGATGCGCACGTCGCGGCCGGTGCGGGCTGAGGCGTAGCGGGCGATCGGGCCGCGGAACCAGTCCCAGCTGAACACCGAGAAGAACACCACCAGCGCCACGGCGATGATGGTCCAGATCACTGTGGTGCGGATCAGCCGGGCGCGGCGGCGGCGGTCGGCCCAGGTCTCCTGGGCGCTGCGGCGGATGCGCTCGGGCGCATGTCGCACCCCGTCGCCAAGACGCCGCCCTTGCAGGGCGGTCCAGTGCGCTGCGGTCGCCACGGCCGCGCGCGGGCGGCGGCCCGGGCGATTGGTGGGATGCAGACTCGACACGCGGAGGCCTCCAGAGGGTGCTCGGATTGCCCCTTTCAAAGGCCGCACTCTTCAATTCGTTCCGAGACTTGTGCGCCGCCAGACGCTCGCCCGAAGGGCGCCGCAAAGTTGACGCGAACGGCCCGACCTGTCTTTTTGACCACATAATCGTGCGCATAAACGACGGGTGGGCGGCTCTCAGTTCGGCGCCGCCGGGTCGCCCTCAGGGAGAAGCTTGTGAACGCCCACTCCGCCGTGGCTGGCCTCGAGCCCGCCCCCACCCGGCATCGCCGTCTGGTCGAGTGGGTGCGCGAGATCGCCGAGCTGACCCAGCCGGACCGCGTGCGCTGGTGCGACGGCTCCGACGAGGAGTGGAACGAGCTGAGCGCCGAGCTGGTCGCGGCCGGCACGCTGAAGCGCCTCAATCCCGAGAAGCGTCCCAACTCCTTCTATGCCGCCTCCGATCCGCGCGACGTGGCGCGGGTGGAAAGCCGCACCTTCATCTGCTCCCAGGACGAGGCCGACGCGGGCCCCACCAACAACTGGATCGACCCCGCCGAGATGCGCGGGGTGCTGAACAACCTGTTCCGCGGCTGCATGCGCGGCCGCACCATGTATGTGGTGCCCTTCTCCATGGGCCCGCTCGGCTCGCCGATCTCGGCGCTCGGCGTGGAGATCACCGACAGCGCCTATGTCGTGCTGTCGATGCGGATCATGACCCGCATGGGCAAGGCGGCGCTCGAGGCCATCGGCGAAGACGGCTTCTTCGTCCCCGCGGTCCACTCGGTCGGCTCCCCGCTGGAGCCGGGCCAGAAGGACGTGCCCTGGCCCTGCAACGAGACCAAGTACATCGTCCACTTCCCGGAGAGCCGCGAGATCTGGTCCTATGGCTCCGGCTACGGCGGCAACGCCCTGCTCGGCAAGAAGTGCTACGCCCTGCGCATCGCCTCGGTGATGGCCCGCGACGAGGGCTGGCTCGCCGAGCACATGCTGATCCTCAAGCTGACCTCGCCGGAGGGCAAGGCGCACTACGTCGCCGCCGCCTTCCCGAGCGCCTGCGGCAAGACCAACCTCGCCATGCTGCAGCCGACCATCCCCGGCTGGACCGCCGAGACCATCGGCGACGACATCTGCTGGATGCGTCCGGGCGAAGACGGGCGGCTCTACGCCATCAACCCGGAGGCCGGCTTCTTCGGCGTGGCGCCGGGCACCGGGCTCGGCACCAACAAGAACGCCATCGACGCGCTGAACGCCAACTGCATCTTCACCAACGTCGCCCTGACCGACGACGGCGATGTCTGGTGGGAAGGTCTGACCGACGAGCCGCCGGCGCACCTGACCGACTGGCGCGGCCGCGACTGGACGCCGGAGACGCCGGGCCCCGCCGCCCACGCCAACTCCCGCTTCACCGCCCCGGCCAGCCAGTGCCCGATCATCGCGCCCGAGTGGCAGGACCCCAAGGGCGTGCCGATCTCGGCCATCCTGTTTGGCGGCCGCCGCGCCACCGCCGTTCCGCTGGTCACCGAAGCCTTCGACTGGCGCCACGGCGTGTTCCTGGCCTCCAACGTGGCCTCGGAAGGCACCGCCGCGGCCGAGAACCGCATAGGCGAGCTGCGCCGCGACCCGTTCGCGATGCTGCCGTTCTGCGGCTACAACATGGGCGACTACTTCGCCCACTGGCTGTCGATGGAGCGGCGGACCGAGCCGTCCAAGCTGCCGCGCATCTATTTCGTGAACTGGTTCCGCAAGGACGCCCGCGGCAAGTTCCTGTGGCCGGGCTTCGGCGAGAACAGCCGGGTGCTGAAGTGGATCGTCGAGCGCCTGGAAGGCAAGGCCGAGGCCAAGGACACCGCCATCGGCCGGGTCCCCACGAAGGACGCCCTCGACATCCAGGGCCTGAACCTCACCTCCGAACAGCTCGACGAGCTGCTCTCGGTCGACCCGGCCGTCTGGGGCGAGGAGGCCGCGCTGATCCCGGCCGACTACCAGAAATTCGGCGAGCGGCTGCCGCTCGGCCTCTGGGCCGAGTACGAGGCCCTGCTCGAGCGGCTGAAGGTCGCCTCCAGCGAGGCGCTGGTGGCCGCCGAATAGGCCGGGCTCTATCGAGCCCGTCTATCGCGCGCATGGGCTCAATCGATTGGACGGGCTTCGGACCGGAGCCATAAACGTCGGCAAAACGACCGCCTGCGGGCGACGTCCGCGGGCCCACCCTAGGGAGCGATCCATGGACCTCGGCTCGAGCAAGACCCTGCAGAACCTGAAGGAAGCCTTCGCCGGCGAGAGCCAGGCGAACCGCCGCTATCTCTACTTCGCCCAGAAGGCCGACGTGGAAGGCTACAACGACGTGGCCACGGTGTTCCGCTCCACCGCCGAGGGCGAGACCGGCCACGCCCACGGGCACCTGGACTTCATGGACGTGGATCCGGCCACCGGCCTCAAGATCGGCGCCACCGGCGACAACCTGAAGGCCGCCATCGCCGGCGAGACCCACGAGTACACCGACATGTATCCGGGCATGGCGCGCACCGCCCGCGAGGAAGGCTTCGAGGAGATCGCCGACTGGTTCGAGACCCTGGCCAAGGCCGAGAAGTCCCACGCCGGCCGCTTCCAGCGCGCCCTCGACCAGCTGGACGCCTGACGCCCTGACCCCGCCGCCCGGCGGCGCCATGTCCGAAGTTCCGCCCCCGACCCAGGCTCACCGAGAGGGGAGCCTGGACGCCCCCACCCGCCACCCGATCGCGTGGCGGGACGAGGCCTATTACGACATGGCCGCCGTCGAGGCGGAGATGGAGCGGGTGTTCGACATCTGCCACACCTGCCGGCGCTGCTTTAACCTCTGCGACAGCTTCCGCCGGCTGTTCGACATGATCGACGAGGCCCCCACCGGTGAGGTCGATGGGGTGCTGAAGTCCAAGTACCGCGACGTCGTGGACGCCTGCACGCTCTGCGACATGTGCTTCATGACCAAGTGCCCCTACGTCCCGCCGCACCCGTGGGACGTGGACTTCGCCCACCTGATGCTGCGCCACCGGGCCGCCGAGCGCCGCCACACCGGCCGCCAGTGGCTGCGCGACCAGTTCGGCGAGACCGACCGCAACGGCAGGATGGCCAAGCCCGTCGCGCCCCTGGTCAACTGGGCGACCGACCGCAAGAACCAGCCGATCCGCGAGCTGATGGAGATGGCCGCCGGCATCGACCATGAGGTCGAGCTGCCGAAGTGGCATTCCAAGACCGCGGTGGACCTCGGCCGCACCCCGGCGCCGGTCAATCCGGACGGACCGGCGCTGGGCCGCAAGGCGGTGATCTACGCCACCTGCTTCTCCAACTACAACGATCCCCAGACGGCGGTGGACGCCATGTCGGTGCTGGCGCTGCAGGGCGTCGAGACCCGGATGATGCATCCGGTCTGCTGCGGCATGCCCCAGCTGGAGGCCGGCGACATCGCCGAGGTCGCCTCCCGCGCCGAGCGCGTGGCCGCCGAGTTCGGCCGCTGGATCGCCGACGGCTGGGACGTGGTGGCGCTCACCGCCTCCTGCGGCCTGATGCTGAAGTTCGAGTGGCCGCTGATCCTGCCCGAGTCCGAGGCGGTGAAGACGCTCTCGGGCGCGACCTACGACATCTCCGAATACGTGGTGGAGCTCTCCAAGCAGCACGGCCTTCTGCCGGGGCTGAAGCCGCTGCAGGGCGGGGTGGTGGTTCACCACGCCTGCCACGCCCGGGCCCAGAACATGGGGCAGAAGTCCGCCGAGCTGCTGCGGCTGATCCCCGACACCAAGGTCGACGTGGTGGAGCGCTGCTCCGGCCATGGCGGCACCTTCGGGGTGATGAAGCGCACCCACGGCGTCGCGGTTAAGGTCGGCAAGCCCGCCGCCCGCCAGGTCGCCAAGACCGGCGACGCCAGCCTCTGCTCGGACTGCCCGCTGGCCTGCAAGCACCTGGGCCAGCTCCTCGAGGCGGAGCTCGCCGCCGAGGCCCAGCCTCGCCGCGGCCACCCGATCCAGATGTTCGCCAGAGCCTACGGCCTCTGAGCGTGTCGATGGCCTCTCCCTCTTCCGCTCATCCCCGCGAAAGCGGGGACCCAGGTGTTTTATCCAAGGACGCTCAGGCTGCAGAAAAAGCCTGGGTTCCCGCTTTCGCGGGAATGAGCGGTGGGCGGGGCCTACGGCCAGATGGAGGCGTCAATGCCCCGGGCTGAGCGCAAGGTCACCGAAGCCGACATCATCCCGGACGCCGAGTTCGCCAAGGTGCGCAAGGCCCGGCGGGCCGAGCTGCTGCCGGTCAAGCAGAAGCGCCGCATCCCGCTCGGCCCCTACGCCACGGTCTATTTCGAGTGCTTCGAGACCATGCTGTTCCAGATCCAGGAGATGCTGCTGATCGAGAAGGGCGGGGCCGAGCAGCTGAAGGACGAGCTGGCCGCCTACAACCCGCTGATCCCCCAGGGATCGGAGCTGGTCGCCACCATCATGTTCGAGATCGAGGACGCGGTGCGCCGGGCGATGATCCTGCAGCGGCTCTCCAACGTGGAGGACCATTTCTTCCTCCAGGTCGGCGCCGAGCGTGTGCCCGGCGAGCAGGAAGGCGACGTCGAGCGCACCCGCGAGGACGGCAAGACCTCGTCGGTCCACTTCCTGCGCTTCCCGCTGAGCGAAGGGCAGAAGTCCGCCTTCCGCGACCCGTCCGTGCAGGTGATGGTCGGCTGCGACCACGAGCTCTATGCGCACCTGGCGGTCCTCGGCGCCGACACCCGCGCGGAGCTCGCGGGCGATTTCGACTGAGGAGGGGCGGCGGCATCCGTCATGGCGTCGTCGAATCGTGACCGGCAGCGGATGGATGACGCGCTCAAGGCGCACTTCACGCCAGGGCTTAGAGAAGCAGGCTTCGTCGGCTCCATGCCCTACCTTCAACGCCGCCTGCCGGACCGGGTCGATTTCCTTATGGTGCAGTTCAACAAGTACGGGGGCAGCTTTACCGTCGAGCTGGGGCAAACCGGGCCCCACGGCCTGACCGAATGGCGCGGGCCTGAGCAGCCGGTCGAGCGGACCCGCGTCTGGATGCTTCCTGACCGGCTTCGGCGCCGGGTGACGCACGGCCTTCTCCGGCATCAATGGTTCCGCTTCGCGCCGGGACCGTTAGGCATGAAGCGTCCGGCGAAGCCGCAGGCGCACTATGACGCCGTGGCCCGGAAGGCCCTCGTCGCCTTTAGAAGGTCTGGAGAGGCGTGGCTGGCGAAAGAGCCGGCGCGGGGTCAACGCATGAGCCAGAGCTGACGGCGGACGCGACGCTCGTCCGCTAGACTTGGCCTGCCCGGTCGCGGATGGTCGCGGCGTGCCGGACCCCACCGCTTCCGCGCAGGCCGAGGGCCTGTTCGCCGCCGCCCTCGACGCCCAGGGCCTCGGCCGCTTCGAGGAGGC
>JADMIO010703488.1_pt1 | contig 11445 bp, 8 predicted proteins | sample 8958161 | NCBI WGS metagenome assembly JADMIO01 (sample SAMN16585339, study PRJNA669376) | soil metagenome | isolation source: Crop rotation soil | place: USA: Cullars Rotation, Alabama | collected 2011
GGGGAGATCCGCATGAGGACCTTCACCTACGAGCGCGCGACCTCTCCCGCCCAGGCGGCCGGCGCCGTCCAGCGCAGGCCGGGCGCCAAGTTCATCGCCGGCGGGACGAACCTCCTCGACCTGATGAAGCTCGAGATCGAGATGCCGACCCACCTCGTCGACGTCAACGGCCTGGCGCTCGACAAGATCGATTCCACGCCCGACGGCGGGTTGCGCATCGGGGCGCTGGTCCGCAACACCGACCTCGCGGCGGACGAGCGCGTCCGCCGCGACTACGGCGTGCTGGCGCGGGCGCTCCTCGCCGGCGCCTCGGGCCAGCTCCGGAACCGCGCCACCACCGCCGGCAACCTCCTGCAGCGCACGCGCTGTCCCTACTTCTACGACACGAACCTGCCGTGCAACAAGCGGCATCCCGGAAGCGGCTGTGCGGCCATCGCCGGATTCAGCCGCCCGCTCGCCGTCGTCGGCGGCAGCGAGGCGTGCATCGCCACCCACCCGAGCGACATGGCGGTCGCGCTGCGCGCGCTCGACGCCACGGTCCACACGGTGCTGCCGGACGGGACGGAGCGGAGCCTCCCGATCGCCGACCTGCACCGGCTCCCCGGCGAGACGCCGGAGGTCGAGAACGCGCTCCGTCCGGGCGAGCTCATCACCGCGATCTCGCTGCCGAAGCCGCTGGGCGGCGTGCAGCTCTATCGCAAGGTGCGCGACCGCGCCTCCTACGCCTTCGCGCTGGTGTCGGTCGCCGCGATCGTGCAGCGCGACGGCACCGGCCGCGTCGCCCTGGGCGGCGTCGCGCCCAAGCCGTGGCGTGTCGAGGAGGCCGAGGAGGCGATGCCGCGCGGCGCCAGAGCGGTCGCCGCCGGGCTGTTCGCCGGCGCGAAACCCACCCCCCAGAACGCCTTCAAGGTGCAGCTCGCGGAGCGCACGCTCGGCGCCGTCCTGGCTCAGGCGAGGAGCTCGCGCCCATGAGATTCGACGAGCCCGCGACCCGCAATCCGATCGACCGCCTCCGCGTCGTCGGCCGGCCCACCGATCGCATCGACGGTCCGGCGAAGACGACCGGCACCGCGACGTACGCCTACGAGTGGCACGACATTCCGGGCGGCATGGCCTACGGCTACGTGGTCGGCGCCGGCATCGCCAAGGGGCGGATCGTCGCGATGGACCTGCAGAAGCCGCGGGCCGCCTCGGGAGTGATCGAGATCGTCACCGCGAGCAGCGCCGGGACGCTGGGCAAGGGCGACTGGAACACCGCGAGGCTCCTCGGCGGCCCCGCGATCCAGCACTATCACCAGGCGATCGCGCTCGTCGTCGCCGAGTCGTTCGAAGAGGCGCGGACGGCGGCGAGCCTGGTGCAAGTCGAGTACGAGCGCTCGCCCGGAGCATTCGATCTCGCCAGCGAGAAGCCGAACGCCCCGAAGCCGGCCAAGATCACCGGAGGGCCCACGGAGACGGCGCTCGGCGACTTCGAAGGCGCCTTCGCCGCGGCGCCCGTTCAGCTCGACGCGACCTACACCACGCCCGACGAATCGCACGTCATGATGGAGCCGCACGCCTCGATCGCCTCCTGGCAGGGCGACAAGCTGACGCTCTGGACCTCCAACCAGATGATCGACTGGGGGGTCCGCGACCTCGCGGCGACGCTCGGCATCCCCAAGGCGAACGTGCGCCTGGTCTCGCCCTACGTCGGCGGCGGCTTCGGCGGCAAGCTGTTCATCCGCGCCGATGCGCTGCTCGCGGCGCTCGGCGCGCGGGCGACGGGGCGGCCGGTGAAGGTGACGCTGCCGCGCCCGCTGATGATCAACAACACCGTGCATCGCGCCGCGACCATCCAGCGCATCCGGCTCGGCGCCGACCGGCAGGGCCGCATCACCGCCACCGGACACGAGAGCTGGTCGGGAGACCTGGCGGGCGGCCGCTCGGAAGCGGGCGTCCGCGCTTCGCGCATCGGCTACGCCGGGGCGAACCGCATGACGACCGTGCGGCTCGCGGTGCTCGACCTGCCCGAAGCCAACGCGCTCCGCGCCCCCGGCGAGACGCCGGGGACGATGGCGCTCGAGATCGCCATGGACGAGATGGCGGAAAAGGTCGGCCTCGACCCGGTCGAGTTCCGGATCCGCAACGACACGCAGTTCGACCCCGAGAAGCCGGAGCGGCCGTTCTCGCAGCGCCAGCTCGTCGAGTGCCTGCGCTCCGGGGCGGAGCGCTTCGGCTGGCGCGACCGCAGCGCCCGGCCCGCGACCCGGCGCGACGGCGGCTGGTGGCTCGGCATGGGCGTCGCGGCCGCTCTGCGCAACAGCCCGGTCAACAAGTCGGCGGCGCGCGTGCGGCTCGACGCCCGCGGCCAGGTGACGGTCGAGACCGACATGACCGACATCGGCACCGGCAGCTACACGATTCTCGGCCAGACCGCCGCCGAGATGATGGGCGTGCCGCTCGACAGCGTGTCGGTCCGCCTGGGCGACTCGGCCTATCCGGTCTCCTGCGGCTCGGGCGGCCAGTTCGGCGGCAACAGCTCGACCTCCGGCGTCTACGCGGCGTGCGTGAAGCTGCGCGAAGCCGTCGCGCAGAAGCTGGGGATGGATCCGGAGAGCGCCCTGTTCGAGGACGGCCGCGTCCGCCACGGCGGCCGCGACGTGCCGCTGCGCGAGGCGGCGAGCTCGGGCGAGATCGTCGCCGAGGACGCGATCGAGTTCGGAGAGCTGGACGACAAGTACCTCGAGACCAGCTTCGGCGCGCACTTCGTCGAGGTCGGCGTCGACGCCGCGACGGCGGAGGTCCGGATCCGCCGCATGCTGGCGGTCTGCGCCGCGGGCCGGATCCTGAATCCGAAATCGGCGCGCAGCCAGATCCTCGGGGCGATGACCATGGGAGCCGGGGCCGCGCTCATGGAGGAGCTCGTCGTCGACCGGCGCTACGGCTACTTCGTCAACCACGACATGGCGAGCTACGAGGTGCCGGTCCACGCCGACATTCCGCACCAGGAGGTCGTCTTCCTCGACGAGACCGACCCCATCTCCTCGCCGATGAAGGCGCGCGGATTGGGCGAGCTCGGCATCTGCGGCGTCGGGGCGGCGATCGCCAACGCGATCTACAACGCCACCGGCGTCCGGGTCCGCGACTACCCGATCACCCTCGAAAAGCTCCTCGACCGCCTGCCCGCCGCGGGCGAAGGGCGGACCTGAGGCGCCGAACGCCCTGAAAGCGACGCCGCGGGCCGTTCAACCTGCGGCAGCCGCCCGCGGCGGGATGTTGTGGTTCGCCCGGAAAAGGTTCTCCGGGTCCCACGCCGCCTTGAGCGCGGAGAGCCGCCGCACGTTCTCGCCCAGCGCCGCGTCGAGGCGGTCGGAGAGCTCTTCTCGATTGAGGAAGTTGACGTAGGTGCCGCCGGTCGAGAAGCGCCGGAGCTCGCGCCACGCGGTGCGCGCCCATTCGACGTTCGACGCGTCGTCTTCCGCCCGCTCCCAGGAGCCGGCGAGGTTGAGGACGAAGCGCGCCTCGCGATTGCCGACCGGCGAGTGGTCGGCGGGCAGGCGATTCAGCGCGCCGCCGATCTGGAAGAAGATGACCGCCGAATGCGGCGAGCGGATCCGCTCCGCCTGCGCGATCGCTCCGGCGCAGAGCTCGGGCTCGATCCGCGCCAGGTACTCGCTCTTCCAGTAGTACCGGCGTCCCTTGGGCTGCGTGGCGTCGAGCAGCGACTGGAGCTGCGAGTACGGCCGGCGCACCAGCACGTCGCCGATCGGCGCGCCGAACGACTTGATCGGCGCGACCGCGCGCTCCCCCGCCTCGGGATCTCCCGAGTGGCAGGCGAGGATGGCCACGATCGGCGTCCCGTGGCGCTCCTTCGGCAGCCAGGGCGCCGGCGGCGCGTTCCGCATCAGGGCGACGAGCGTGAGCTCCGGCGGCGCCGACTCGGCGAGGCTCCGGTAGAGCTCGAGCACCGCCGGGGCCTCGCTCGCCGCCCAGGCGACCATCCCGCCCACGATCTGCGGACCGACCGGGAAGAGCGAATACTCGATCGCGGTCACCACGCCGAAGTTGCCGCCGCCGCCGCGCAGCCCCCAGAAGAGGTCGGCGTTCTCGTCGGCGCTGGCGCGCACCAGGCGCGCGTCGGCGGTGACGAGCTCCATGCCCACGACGTTGTCGGCGGTCCAGCCCCAGCGCCGCGTCAGGTAGCCGAAGCCGCCGCCGAGCGTGAGGCCGGCGATGCCGGTGGCGGAGACGAAGCCGAGCACCGCGGCGAGGCCGTGGAGCTGCGTCTCGCGGTCGACGTCGCCGAGCAGGCAGCCGGCCTGGGCGCGGGCGACGCGCTTCGGCGCGTCCACCCAGACGCCGCGCATCGGCGAGAGGTCGAGGAGGAGAGCGCCGTCGGCCACCGCGAGGCCGGCGATGTTGTGCCCACCGCCCTTGACGCAGAGCAGCAGGTCGTTCTCGCGCGCGAAGCGCACGCCCTCGACGACGTCGGCGGCGCCGAGGCAGCGCGCCACCAGGGCGGGGCGGCGGTCGTTCATCGCGTTCCAGAGCGACCGCGATTCGTCGTAGCCCGGCTCGCCGGGCAGCGCGACGGCGCCGCGCAGGCGGGATCGGAGCGCGGTCACCCGCGCGTCGTCGAGCTCGATGTCGCGGCCGTCGAGAGCCTTCGCTCGCATGGTGGAATCCTCCTCGCGCGCCGGCGATGGGACCGGGGACGCCTCGGTCGGCGGCCCGGAGAGCGTATGTTCGACCAAGGCCCGCTCCGAATCGAGTTCAACTCCTGAACCGGCCCGGTTCGGATTCTGGACCGGAATCGGCAGCCGGGGTTATCTTCGTGGCGATGGGCGGCTACGGCCAGTTCTGCCCGGTGGCGAAGGCTTCGGAGATCCTCGCCGAGCGCTGGACGCCGCTCGTGCTGCGCGAGCTCCTCTGCGGCAGCCACCGGTTCAGCGACCTCTGCCGCGGCGTGCCGCTCATGTCGCGCTCGCTCCTCGCCAAGCGGCTGAAAGAGCTCGAGCGCGCCGGCGTGGTCGAGCGGCGGCACGTTCCGGGACGCGAGGCCGCCGAGTACTACCTCACGCCTTCGGGCGAGGAGCTGCGGCCCGTCATCGAAGGCCTCGGCACCTGGGCGCAGCGCTGGATCCTCTTCGATCTCGACGAGCGGGACCTCGATCCCTCCCTGCTGATGTGGGACATCCGGCGCGGCCTCCGCCGCGAGGCGCTGCCGGAGCGCCGCGTCGTGGTCGGCTTCGACTTCCCGGAGGTCCAGGGTCCGCGCCGGCGCTGGTGGCTGCTCGCCGGCGGCCAGGCCGGCGACGCCGACCTCTGCATGACCGATCCCGGCTTCGAGGTCGACCTCTCTGTCCGGGTGAGCCTCCGGAACCTGACCCGCTACTGGATCGGACAGATCGAGTGGCGGGAGCTCGTGGCTTCCGGCCTCGAGCTCGAAGGCGAGCGCTGGCTGCAGCGCTCGTTCCGCGACTGGCTGGGCCAGAGCCCCTTCGCGAGCGTCGCCCCCGCCGAAGGCGCCGCGCGGCGGGCGCCGGCCGGCAAGTAACGGGCCTCGCTCCCCACCTCGAGCCTCGGCGAAGGCCGGGTCGGCCGGACCGGCTCGCGCCTCGAAGGCGATCGCCGCGGCCGGCTCCCGCTCCGGATGAGCCGCGGCCGTCTCCGCTTCCGCGTAGTACGGCATGAGATCCCCTTTCGCGCTTCTCGACCGTCCCCGTCCGGCCCGGCGCCTCGCGTGCGCCCTCCTCCTGCAGCTCGTCGCGATCCCCGCGATGGCGCAGTTCGCCTCGATCGGGCTGTCGTCGGTCGGCTCGCAGCTGTTCGAGAACGAGAACCTCTTCTTCTACGTGCCGGAAGTCGGCGATCGCTTCGGCTGGTCGGTGGCGGCCGGCGACTTCAACGGCGACGGGGTGCAGGACCTGGCGACCGGAATGCCCTACGACGACGGCCTCTTTGGCAGCGGGCTGACCGACAGCGGCATCGTCATCGTGCGCTACGGCGTGGCGGGCCAGGGCCTCGCGGAGGGGCTCGCCTCCACGGTCCTGTCGCAGAACGGCGGCGGCAGCATCAATCCCGCCGAGGCGGGCGACCTCTACGGCTTCGCGCTCGCCGCCGGCGACTTCAACAACGACGGCAGCGACGACCTCGCGGTCGGCGTTCCGCGCGACCGCTACTGGCACGACGAAGACGCCGAATACCGGTCCGCCGGCGGCGTCGACATCCACTACGGCGGCGCCGGCGGAATCCAGACGACGGCCGAGCACCATCGCCAGAACCGGTACCACAACGGCGATCGCTTCGGCGAAGCGCTGGCGGTCGGCGACTTCAACGCCGACGGCCACGCCGACCTCGCGATCGGCTCGCCCGGATTTCACAGCCTTTCGTTGGACGGCTTCGTCTGGCAGGCCGGCGCCGTGTTCGTCCACTACGGGCACATCGGTGGCCTCTTTCCGTTCCAGGGCACCTACATCGACCAGGACAGCGAAGGCGTCGACGACTGGACGCAGCTCGACGAGGAGTTCGGCGAGTCCGTCGCCGCCGGCGACTTCGACGGCGACGGCTTCGACGACCTGGCGGTCGGCATTCCGAAGGAAGAGAACTGCGGCGCGATCCAGGTCTTCGCGGGAACCGCGAACGGCATCGACCGCACGAGCAACGAGATCTGGCTGCAGGCGGATCTGCCCGGCGGCGGCGCGAACGAGGAGGGCGACCTCTTCGGCTTCCGCCTCGCCGTGGGCGACTTCGACGGCAGCGGCCACGACGACCTGGCGATCGGGGCGCCGTCCGAGGATCTCCCGGGGGGCGGCGACGCCGGCGAGGTCACGGTGATCTACGGCACTCCCTCGGGTCCCACCTGGTTCGACCTGTCGCGGACGGACACGTTGCAGCAGGGCGCGATCTTCGGCTCGGCCGCCTTCGACCAGCCCGGCGACATCTTCGGCCACGCGCTCGCGGCGGGCGACTTCGACGGCGACGGACGCGACGACCTGGCCATCGGCCAGCCCGGCGAGGACGTCGGCGGCACCAATCGCGGCGGCGTCACCGTGTTGATGGGCGGCCAGTTCGGCCTCTACGAGCGCTTCCGCTTCCTCGCGGCCGGCATCAACGGCCTGCCGCCGGGAGTGCAGAACCACTCGGACATGGGCAAGGCGCTCGCGGTCGGCGACTTCGACGCCAGCGGCACCGCCGACCTCGCGATCGGCATCCCGTTCCGCGACGGAGCGGCCAGCGACGTCGGCGCGGTGACGGTGCTCTACGGCGCGCTCTTCAGCGACGGCTTCGGCAGCGGCAACGTCTGGTACTGGTCGGTCGAGTAGGCCAAGGGCGGTTTCTGCGAGGCGAGCGCCCGGGCTGTCGCTCTCCGGCGAGTTCCTCCGTTCTTTTCCGCGGAGGACCCCGATGCCGATCTCATCCCCGAACGGAACCCGCGTCGCCCGCCTCGTCGTCTCCGCGACGCTCCTCGTCTCGGCCGGCGCCGCCGCCGACCGCGAGGTCCACAAGGTCAGCGGAACCGCCGTCGCCGGGAGCGACGTGACCTGGGTCACGAGCAGCCTCAGCACCCACCGCATCTCTCCCGACGGCGAGTGGATCATCTGGATCCAGGACGCCGAAGTGAACAATGCGCACGCCCTCTGGGCGGCGCGGCGCTGGGGAGGGACTCCGAAGCGCCTCTCCGGCACCCTGCCGCCGGGAGCCCTGTTCCAAACGGTGCTCTTCTCGCCCGACTCGAAGAACGTCCTCTACTCCGCCGAACAGGACTCCGAGGACCAGACCGAGCTCTACACCGTGCCGCTCCTCGGCACCGCCGCCGACGGCGTCAAGCTGAGCCCGCCGCTCCCCGCCGGCGAGGACGTCTTATCCCTCCCGAGGTTTTCCGTCGACGGCTCCCGGATCGTCTTCAACACCACGCACCCCGGGACCGCGGGACACACCCTGTTTTCGGCGCCGGTCGACGGCTCGAGCCCGGCCGTGGGCCTCGACGGACCGTTCGACGCCCAAGGCATGACCCTCAACTTCGTGGTGGCGCCCGGTCGCGTCGTCTTCCAGCGGCAAGCCTCCCCCTCGGCGACCTACGAGATCTGGACCGTCCCGATCGCCGGCGGCGCGAAGACGCGGCTGACGCCGCCGATCGTGGGCAGCGGCGGCGCCATGGCGCCGCGTCTCGCCCCCGGCGGCGCGCGCGTCGCGTTCCTCATGAAGGACGCACCGACCCAGCCCGCGGACGAGCTCTGGTCCGCCGCCGTCGGCGGCGCCGCCGGCAGCGCCGTCCGGCTCGCCGACGTGCCCGCCGCCGGCGGAGACGTCTACCGGTGGGATTTCACCTTCGACGGTTCGCGCGTCGTCTTCACGGCCGACCGCGAGATCGACGAGAAGTACGAGCTCTACTCCGTGCCGACGAACGGCTCCGCGCCGCCGGTCAAGCTCAGCACCGGACTCATCGCCGCCGGCGACGTCAACGATTTCGAGACCTCGCCCGACGGCACCACCGTGGTCTACTCCGCGGACTGGGCGTTCGACAACCGCGCCGAGGTCTTCTCGGTCCCGATCCTCGGGCCGTCGGCGGCGGGTGTCCGCCTGAATCGCACCCTCACCGCCGGCGAAACCACCCTTCCGGGCGCCTACTTCGACGACCAGATCCTCTACGTGGTGGGCGACACCGCGGGCACCTACGCCAACGAGCTGCGCGGGGCGCCCTACGGCGGGCCGGCGAGCGCCGAGTGGCCGGTGCTGCTGGCCGAAACCCTCATCTCCGGTCCCGGCGTGGTCCTGCCGGAGCGGTCCGTCCTCAAGGCCGACGTCGGGACGCCGGGCGATTTCGAGCTCTGGACCATGAAGAACGACGGCAGCGGCGCCCCCGAAAGTCTCTTCAACCCCCTCTGGACGAACGTCGTGCTCGGCAGCGCCTCCGAAGCGACACCGGACTCCGTCGAGATCTTCTTCCTCGCCTCGATCGCCGACGGACCGCTCCATCTCTGGGCCACGCGCATCGACGGCCAGCAGCCGCTGCCGCGGCGGCTGAGTCTCGTGCCCGAGAGCAGCGGAGGGGTGATCGACGACCAAGCCGCTCTCGAAGCGACGCCGGACGGCCGGGGCGTGCTCTACGAAGCCGACTCCGAGGTCGCGACCCGCGAGGAGCTCTTCATCTCCGACGCGCTCATCTTCATGGCCGACTTCGACGAGGAGGGCGACACCTCCGAGTGGTCGGAGTAGCCGCGCCGGCGAGCCTCGAAGATCCTCGCCTCGCCTGTCGATTCCCGGCGGTCCCGTTCGTCGAGGGAATGGAGCCGCACCGCGTAACGACGCGCGCCACGGGCCGCGCCCGACGCGGAGCGGGCTCCTGGATGGAAACCGCGGCCCTGATACGGTGTCCGCCCTGCCCTCGAGGAGGAGACGATGCGTTTCATGATGATCCAGTTTCCGAAAGAGTACGCCACCGCGAAAGCCGGCTGGACCCCCGACCTTTCGAGCATCGAGAGGATGAGGAAGTACAACGAGGAGCTCGGGAAGGCGGGCGTGCTGCTGGCGCTCGACGGCCTGACGCCGCCCTCGACGATGAGCGCGCGCGTGACCTTCCGGAACGGGGTGTCGAAGGTATCCGACGGCCCGTTCACCGAGGCCAAGGAGATCGTGGGCGGCTACTGGGTGATCGAGACCCAGTCGCGCGAAGAGGCGCTCGAGTGGGCCTCGCGCATCCCCGGCGACGAGAGTGTCATGGTCGAAGTACGCCGCCTGTTCGATTTCACCGACTTCCCCGCCGACGTGCAGGCGAAGCTCGCCGAGCTCGAGCAGGAGAGCGGCGGCGCCTAGCTCTTCCCGCCGCCGCGAGGCGGCGTCTTCCCCCGCGCCGCGTTCCCGGGAGAGGATTCGCCGGGGCCGCCCGAAAACCGGAAGGGCGAGAATCGCGATGGCGACGGCGCTGAAGGCGAAGGATCGCGAGAAGCTGATCGAGACGCTGAAGAGCCGCTTCGAGGCGAACGCGAAGCGGCACGCGGGCATCGACTGGGCGAAGGTGGCGGCGAGGCTCGAGGGCGCCGGCGCGAAGCTCACGGCGCTCTCCGCGATGGAGGCCACCGGCGGCGAGCCGGACGTCATCGCTCTCGACAAGAAGACGGGCGAGGTCGTGTTCTGCGACTGCGCGAAGGAGAGCCCGAAAGGGCGGCGCAGCGTCTGCTACGACGCCGAGGCGCTCGCCAGGCGCAAGGAGAACAAGCCGAAGGACAACGCGGTCGCGATGGCGGCGGCGATCGGGGTCGAGCTCCTGGACGAGGCGCAGTACCGGGCGCTGCAGGAGCTGGGCGAGTTCGACACCACGACGTCGAGCTGGGTCCGGACGCCGCCGGCCGTCCGGGAGCGCGGCGGGGCGCTCTTCTGCGACCGGCGCTACGGCCAGGTCTTCACGTACCACAACGGCGCCGACTCCTACTACGCCGCGCGCGGCTTCCGCGGCACGCTGCGGGTCTGACGCCGCGACGCAGAAATCGCCCTTCGCGCGGCGACCTCGACCGCCGCGCCGGATCGCCGAAGCACCGCGGGCCCGAGATGCGCTAGCTTTGGGGCGAACCTTTCCACCCAGGAGGATGAAAATGAAGAGAATCGTGACGGGATTCGCGGCGACCTGCCTGCTGACGCTGACCGCGGCCGGGCCGGCGCAGGCGGACGACAAGGCGAATGCGGAAAAGGCGGCCGCGGCGGTGGCGAGCGTGGCGGCGGCCACCCTCGACGCGTCGGCGGCGCAGGCGGCGGCCGCCGCCAAGGCCGACTTCCTCATGCTGTACGACGGCGTGGCCAAGAAGATCCACGACCTCGGCAGCGCGATCCCGGAGGACAAGTACACCTGGCGCCCCGGCGAAGGGGTGCGCTCGGTCGGCGAAGTGCTGAACCATCTGAGCGGCACGAGCTACCTCTTCGGCAAGGTCGCCGGCGCCGCGGTACCGGCGGGCGCGCCGGCCGACATGGAGAAGGGCCCCGACGCCAAGACCAAGGCCGACATCCTGGCCAAGCTGTCGGAGGCGATCGCCTACGGCCGCGCCAACGCCGAGGCGGTCACGCCGGAGCAGCTCGGAAAGACGGTCGACTTCTTCGGCAACAAGATGTCCGTGCGCGCCGTCTACATGGCCGATTACGGTCACATGAGCGAGCACCTCGGTCAGCTGATCGCCTACGCGCGCGAAGTCGGCGTCACGCCGCCCTGGTCGAAGTAGGAGCCGCTACCTCCAGACAGGTGCCACGCAGGTGCCAGCCGATTCGCAACCTCTTCTCCTTCAGTGACTTGCGAAGCGGCTGGCACCTCGGTGGCGGCGGCCTCAGCCCGCCAGCGCCGCCACCAGCTCCCGGCAGAAGGCGGGGATGTCCTCGACCACGCGGCCCCAGACCAGATTGCCGTCGCGGAACGCCGGCTCGTCCACCCAGGTCGCGCCGGCGTTGACCAGGTCGTCGCGGATGCCGAGGCTGCCAGTC
>JADMIO010957546.1_pt1 | contig 11445 bp, 11 predicted proteins | sample 8958161 | NCBI WGS metagenome assembly JADMIO01 (sample SAMN16585339, study PRJNA669376) | soil metagenome | isolation source: Crop rotation soil | place: USA: Cullars Rotation, Alabama | collected 2011
CGGGCCGGCGCGCCGGACGGCCTCGGCGGCGTCGAGGGCCGCCCGCTCCGCCTCCCGGTGCGCGGCCTCGGTCACGGCCTGGCGCTGCTCCGGGTCGGCGTCGAACCGGCCGGCGATGGCCTCCTGCACCGCGATCTTGGCCCGCACGATCGGCACCCGGAACCGCTTCTCCCGGTGCACGGCACGCTCCATCTTCTTCGGTCGCGACAGGTACCGCCAGCGCGCCCAGGGCGAGCCGGGCCGGGCCAGCCGGATCGCGGTGAACACCAGCAGCGGGGTGAGGAACAGCCCGAGCAGGCCGGTCCACAGCTTGCCCTTGGCCAGCGTGATCACCACCAGGAGCAGCTGCACCGCGAAGAAGACGAGCGTCAGCACGACCTCGACGGCGTCGCCGGTGTTCAGGGCGGTGAAGTCGTCGTCGAACCCCAGCGGGTGCAGCCCGCACAGGAACAACCCGGTGATGGTGACGGCGACGAACACGGCGTCGATCGAGCTGCGGCCCTGCGTGCTCCAGTAGACGTCGGACAAATGCAGGATCAGCGCGAACTCGTCGAGCACCAACGCCGAGCCGATCCCGAACAGGCAGGCAAGGATGACGTTCGGGACGGGCGTGCTCACCTCGGCCAGCGCGATCAGGCCGAAACCCGCGACCAGCATCATGACCATCCCGAACATCACGTGGTGGATGTGCAGCCCACCCGGCGTGACGTTGCCGGGCCACCACGACACCTGGGCCCGGATCATCCGGACGCTGAACCGGATGAACAGGAACGCGACCAGGAACGCGCAGAGGAAGGAGAACAGGGGCAGGCGCCCGGTCGTGACGATCGTGTCCGTGAACCAGGCCCCCATGTGCAGTGCCTACTCCAGACCGGGGCCCGGCGTCCAGACACCGCGGACGTAGGCTGCATGGCCGTGCCGACTCCTGGGCCCTTCCAGCCCCCGCCGCCGCACCCGTCGGGAGCCCGGCCGCCGGCGATCCCGCCGGAGCTGGTCCCGAACCACATCGCCCTCGTCATGGACGGCAACGGCCGCTGGGCCAACGCCCGGGGCCTGCCTCGGATCGAGGGGCACCGCCGTGGTGAGGCCTCGCTCATGGACGTCGCACGGGGCTGCATCGACATCGGCGTGAAGTGGTTGTCCGCCTACGCCTTCTCCACCGAGAACTGGAAGCGCAGCCCGGACGAGGTGCGGTTCCTCATGGGCTTCAACCGGGACGTCATCCGCCGCCGGGTGGACGAGATGCACAGCATGGGCGTCCGGGTCCGGTGGGCCGGGCGGCGGCCGCGGCTGTGGCGGTCGGTGATCAAGGAGCTCGAGGTCGCGGAGGAGAAGACGAGGCACAACGACGTGCTGACGTTGACCATGTGCGTGAACTACGGCGGGCGGGCGGAGATCGCCGACGCGGTCCGTCAGATCGCCCAGCTCGCCCGGGACGGGAGGATCAGGCCCGACAAGATCGACGAGCGGACGATCGCGAGGTACCTCGACGAGCCGGACATGCCCGACGTCGACCTGTTCGTGCGGTCGAGCGGCGAGCAGCGGACGTCGAACTTCCTGTTGTGGCAGAGCGCCTACGCCGAGATGGTCTTCCTCGACACGCTCTTCCCCGACTTCGACCGCCGGCACATCTGGGAGGCGATCGAGATCTACGCGAAGCGGGACCGCCGGTTCGGCGGTGCGATCGACAAGGCGGGGTCCTCGTGAGCGTGGAGATCGCCCGCCGGGCGCTGGAGCGCTACCACGACGTCGAGGTCGGCGAGGACGGCGCGCTCACCTTCGCCCACGGCGGCGTGCTGTGCGTCGTGCAGGGCACCGAGCTGGAGGAGGGGCTGCCCGTCCTCAACCTGACCTGCGTCGTCGCCTGGGACCTGCCGGTGTCCGCGGACCCGGCGACGGACGTTCCCACCCGGGTCGCCCTCGGCGTGGGCGAGGGGCTGTTCGGCACCCCACGGGTGGTGCGCGGGGAGAAGGGCTGGGACGTCACGCTCCGCTACGCGTTCCCGGCCGTCGGGCTCGGCGAGGGTCCGATGGGGACGCTGCTGATGCTGGTCGTGAGCAGCGCGTCGAGCATGCGCACGGAGCTGACCGGCTCCTGATCCTCGTGGGCGGCGACAGCCGCGAGGCGACCGTCGCCGCTCACGGGGTCAGCCGACGGGGGACTCGGACAGGTGCACCAGCGGCAGCTCGGCGAGCTGGGCCGCACTCATCTGCCGGGCGTTCTCCAGGACGCGCGCCTGCGCCTCCTGCATCCGGCCGTCGACCAGCCCGGACAGGCCGTAGGAGATGCGGCCGAGCAGCCGGACCGTGGTGTCGTCGACCAGGGGCCGCGGCGCGGAGACGACGGCGACACCGGTCGGGTGCCCGTCGTTGGCCTGCGCGATGCCGATGGTGAAGGCCTCGCGCGGGTTGACGTGCCGCGAGGCGTAGTGGTCCCGCAGGGTCGGGAAGGTCTTGTGGAACGTCACCACCTCGTCGTCGAGCTCGAGGGACTCGACGTCCGCGTCGGTGAGGATCTTGGTGCGGCCCGAGAAGCAGCGCACGTACCCGACGAGCGCGCCGGTCCACAGCGCCTCGACCAGCACCGGATCGGGCCGGGGCACGGCGAGCGCCGCCACCAGGTGCTCGCAGCACCGCAGCACGTACTGCAGGTCCTCGAACACCGCGGAGAGCTGGGCCAGCTCGCCGGACTCCGGTGTGTCGAGCCTGCGCACCGTGCTCGGTGCGTCCGGGCCCGATGCCCCTGGGGTCCCGCCGTCGGTCATGGCACGCCTCCCGCTTCGTCGCGTCGGCGCACCGTATCCCCGTGCCGACGCCGGGTGGATCTCGATATGAGACGCCGGCCACCCCGCCGGGGCCGCCGATGTGGTCGACAGCACGCCTCCGGCACAGCAGAGTGGGCAGACAATGCACGTGCATCACGGCGGCACCGATGCCGCCGCGGAGAGGAGAGCGTTGATGGACATCACGGGAGCCTCGGCCATCGTCACCGGCGGCGCGTCCGGTCTCGGGGAGGCGACCGCGCGGCTGCTGGCCCAGCGCGGGGCGAAGGTCGTCGTGCTCGACCTGCAGGAGGACAGGGGCGAGAAGGTCGCCGCCGAGATCGGCGGCGTGTTCGCCAAGGCCGACGTCGCCGACGAGGCGCAGGTCAAGGCGGCCGTCGAGGCGGCGTCCGAGCTCGGCCCGCTGCGGATCCTGGTCAACAGCGCCGGCCTCGGCCGCGCCGCCCGGATCATCGGCCGCGACCTCGAGCCGGTCCCGCTCGAGACCTTCGAGTTCGTGGTGCGGGTGAACCTGACCGGCACCTACAACTGCGCCCGGCTCGCGGCGTCGGCGATGGCGAAGACCGACCCGCTCGAGGACGGCACCTCGCGCGGCGCGATCCTGAACACGGCCTCCGCGGCGGCGTTCGACGGCCAGATCGGCCAGACCCCGTACTCGGCCTCGAAGGGCGGCGTCGTCGGCCTGACCCTGCCGATGGCCCGCGACCTGGCCCGGCACGGCATCCGCGTCAACACCATCGCCCCCGGCCTGATCGACACCCCGATCTACGGCGAGGGCGAGAAGGCCGAGGCCTTCAAGGCCGCGCTCGGCCAGAGCGTGGTCTACCCGAACCGGCTCGGGAAGGCCGAGGAGTACGCCTCCATGGCGGTCGAGGTGCTCACCAACGACTACATGAACGGCGAGACCATCCGGCTCGACGGCGCGATCCGCATGCCCCCGAAGTCCTGACCCGGCCTCAGCACCGGCACTCTCGCTCACATCTGGTCAGCGAGAGTGCCGTTCGTGCAGGTGGGGGAGGGCTCAGGCGCAGGAGCGGCAGACGCCGAAGATCTCCACGGTGTGCGAGATCTCGGTGAAGCCGTGCTCCTTCGCGACGCGCTGCGTCCACTCCTCGACGGCCGGGGCGTCGATCTCCTCCGCCGCCCCGCAGCGCCGGCACACCAGGTGGTGGTGGTGCTCGTCGGAGGCGCAGCGGCGGTAGACGGCCTCGCCGCCCGCGTTGCGCAGGACGTCGACCTCACCGCCGTCGGCCATGGTCTGCAGGGTCCGGTACACGGTCGTCAGGCCGATGCCCTCGCCGGAGCGGCGCAGCTCCTCGTGGATCTCCTGGGCCGAGCGGAAGTCCGGGAGCCGGTCGAGCAGGGCGGAGACGGCGGCGCGCTGCTTCGTCGCGCGCAGCACCCGGGTTCCCCCAGCGGTCATGCGTCCTCCTGAACGTGCGCCACCGCGTCGACGACGATGTGCGCGAGATGGTCGTCGACCAGTGAGTACAGCACCTCGCGTCCCTTCCGCTCGCCCTCGACCACCCCGGCGGACTTGAGCACGCGCAGGTGCTGGCTGATCAGGGGCTGGGTCACGCCGAGGGCGTCGACCAGGTCGTGCACGCAGCGCGGGGAGTCGAGCAGCTGCAGCACGATCGCGATCCGGACCGGCGCGGCGAGCGCACGCAGCAGGTCGCCCGCCGCGGCGAGGGTGCGCGGCGGGTGGACGGGGGCGGGCTCGGCGGCCGGGCACAGCGTGCCCTCGTGCTCGTGCGTGATCGACATGACCGTCCAGTCCCCGGGGGCGGCGGCCGCACCCTCGGTCGCGTCGTGAGCCTCGCCGGGCCGCATCGGCCATGATAGGCGTTTTCAACAAGGCGGGAAGGCGGCAGTAGGGTCCGCCGCGTGCTGCTCGTGTGCCGCTTCACACCCGCCGATCCCGCCGCCTTCGCCGACCGGCTCGCGCACGCCCTGGAGCTGCTCACCGCGCAGCCCGGCTGCGTGGGCGGGGAGGCCGGCCGGGCCGTCGACGACCCGGAGCACTGGGTGCTCACCGTGCGCTTCACCGGGGTCGACGCCTACCGCCGGGCCCTGTCGCCCTTCCCGGTCCGCGAACACGTCGTGCCCCTGCTGTCCGAGGCGTCGGCGGACTCGCCCGCCACCTACGAGACGCTGCTCGGGGCCGTGGGCGGCGCCGTCGAGCGGCGGGCGTCGCTGCGGGCGGGGGACTAGCCGAACCCGTTCGCGCCGGTCGATACCCTGGAGGTTCCGCCCCCGCATCCGGCGGGGTCGCCCCACACCGTTCCCGGGAGATCCTCCGTGGCCAGCAAGCCCAGTTCCGCCAAGATCGAGACCATCGTCGCGCTCGCCAAGCGCCGCGGATTCGTCTTCGCGTCGGGTGAGATCTACGGCGGCACCCGGTCGGCGTGGGACTACGGGCCCCTCGGCGTGGAGCTCAAGGAGAACATCAAGCGGCAGTGGTGGAAGTCGATGGTCACCGGCCGCGAGGACGTCGTGGGCCTCGACTCGTCGGTGATCCTGCCGCGCCAGGTCTGGGTCGCCTCCGGGCACGTCGGCGTGTTCACCGACCCGCTCGTCGAGTGCCAGCACTGCCACAAGCGCTTCCGCGCCGACCAGCTGGCCGAGGAGTACACCGAGCGCACCGGCAAGGAGGCGTCGGAGGAGGACCTGTCCGACGTCCCGTGCCCCAACTGCGGCACGCGCGGCCAGTACACCGAGCCGCGCGACTTCAACATGATGCTCAAGACCTACCTCGGCCCGGTGGAGTCCGAGGAGGGGCTGCACTACCTGCGCCCGGAGACCGCGCAGGGCATCTTCGTGAACTTCCTCAACGTGCAGACGACCTCGCGCAAGAAGCCGCCGTTCGGCATCGGCCAGGTGGGCAAGAGCTTCCGCAACGAGATCACGCCGGGCAACTTCATCTTCCGCACGCGCGAGTTCGAGCAGATGGAGATGGAGTACTTCGTCGAGCCGGGCACGGACGAGGAGCTCCACCAGTACTGGATCGACGAGCGCACGAACTGGTACGTCGACCTCGGCATCGCGCGGGAGAACCTGCGGCACTACGAGCACCCCAAGGAGAAGCTCTCCCACTACTCGAAGCGCACCGTCGACATCGAGTACCGCTTCGAGTTCGTGGGGCAGGAGTGGGGCGAGCTCGAGGGCATCGCGAACCGCACGGACTTCGACCTCACCACGCACTCCAACCACTCGGGCGTCGACCTCTCCTTCTACGACCAGAACACGAAGGAGCGGTACCGGCCGTACGTCATCGAGCCGGCCGCCGGCGTCGGGCGCTCGATGATGGCCTTCCTCATCGAGGCGTACCACGAGGAGGAGGCGCCCAACGCGAAGGGCGGCACCGACAAGCGCGTCGTGCTGCGCCTCGACCGCCGGCTCGCCCCGGTCAAGGCCGCCGTCCTGCCGCTGTCCCGCAACGCCGACCTCTCGCCGAAGGCACGGGACCTGGCCGCGCGGCTCCGGAAGAACTGGAACGTCGAGTTCGACGACGCCGGCGCCATCGGCCGCCGCTACCGCCGCCAGGACGAGATCGGCACCCCGTTCTGCATCACGGTCGACTTCGACACGCTGCAGGACGAGGCCGTCACCATCCGGGAGCGGGACACCATGGCGCAGGAGCGCATCCCGCTCGACCAGGTGGAGGGTTACCTCGCCCAGCGCCTCCTGGGCTGCTGAGCCGGGGTTCTGGGTTCGGCCCCGCGCGGGGCCTCGAGATGATCGTCGGACGGGACCGTTCCCGGCCGCCTGTGGCTGTGTCCGGTCTTGTTCGACGATCACGACGTGGGGGTGCCGTGGCGGCGGCTCACTGATCGTCGGCAGGTCACGGAGTGTCGTCCGGTCGCGGGTCGTCGGTGGTCGCGGGCCGTCGGCGGGTCGGTGGTCGGCGGGTTGCTGGTCGTCGGCGGGTTGCTGGTCGTCGTCCGGTCACTGGTCGTCGGCCGACCTCTGATCGTCGTCCGATCACTGATCGTCGGACGGGACCGTTCACGGCCGCGGGCGGCGCGGAGCGGCCCGCGTCGATGATCTCCGCGGTCACGCCGCCGTCGACACGGTCCGTCTGATCTGGCCGACCACGAGCCCGGGCGTCCCGGTGAGGTCGTGCCAGGTGAAGCGCAGGAGGGTCCAGCCGGCGTCGACCAGCGCGTTCCCCTTGCGGCGTCGTTGGCGAACCGCACCTGGTCGACGTGCCAGGCCCACCCGTCGAACTCCACGGCGACCCGCGCGTCGACGAACGCGAGATCGATCGTCCACGGCCCGAACGGGTGGCCGAGCACCCAGCCCCGGATCCCGGCCTCGCGCAGCAGCGCAACCATCAGACGTTCCGCGTCGGATCCCGCCGTGTCGGCGGCGGCGGCCAACAGCCGGCCGGCCCGCCGGGAGCCGCGGCAGCCGAGCATGCGCGAGTAGGCACGGTGGACCTCGGCGAAGCGGACGTGCCGTTGAAGGGCGCGGTCGAGGAACGCCGAGCCGGCGTCGAGAGCGACCGCGGTCTCGAGGGCCGTGAGCGGCGGCGCCGTGATGCCGATGCCGCGGACCCGGGCGCGGTCCGCGGGATCGAGCGTGCGCCGTCGGATGTCGACGCCGGGCCGCGGACCGCGGTGCTCGGTGCGCGGCACCGTAACCTGGACGGTCGCCGGTGCAGCGTCGAGCATGCCCTGCCAGTAGGCCGCCGCGGGGCCCGAGACCAGCGCGTCGTCACCCAGCCAGAGCCAGGCCGCCCGGATCCGTGCCTCGTCGCCGTAGCGGTGGCTCGCCACGCGGTACACCCGGGGCAGGACGCGCACCCACTGTCCCTCGGCGACCCGGCGCGACACCGTCCGCGGCGGTACGCCGCATGCCACCGCCTGTGCGTGGGAGAGCACTCCGGCCTGGTTGCGCAGCAGGGCGTCGAGATCCATTGCTCGACGATGCCGGGCGACGCGGTGTCGGCAGGCCTGATCCGACCAGGTGTTTGCAGGTGTGCACGGGCCCGCGGTCGGCGCTCGGCGGCCTTGGCGTGATCACCGCAGGAGACCGCTGCAGGCCGTATGCGGCCGCGAGCGGTCCCGGACGACGATCATGGTCGCGGTGAGTCGCGGCCCTGGGGAGGTGATCGTCGGGCCGGACCGTTCGCGGCCACCTGTGGCCGGGAGCGGTCCCAGAAAGCGATCATTGCTGAGCGGCGGGGATGCCTTGGAGCGTGATCATCGGGCCGGACCGTTTGCGGCCGCCTGCGTCCGAGAGCGGTCACAGTTGGCGATCATGGCTGAGGGGCGGCTATGCCTCGGAGCGTGATCGTCGGGCCGGACCGTTTGCGGCCGCCTGTGGCCGGGAGCGGTCACAGTTGGCGATCACGGCGGAGCCTTCTGAGCTGCGATCGTGATCGTCGGACCGGACCGTTCGTGGCCGCCTGTGGCCGGAGCGGTCCCAGAAAGCGCTCATGGCTGAGCGGCGGCTATGCCTCGGAGCGTGATCATCGGGCCGGACCGTCCGCGGCCGCCTGCGGCCGACAGCGGTCCCCGCCGGCGATCACAGCCTGGCACAGCCCCGCCTGGCACAACCCGGCCCGGCACAACCCGGCCCGGCACAGCACAACTCGGCCCGGCACAGCCCGGCCCGGCCCGGCACAGCCCGGCCCGGCCCGGCCCGGCCCAACCCGGCACAGCCCGGCCCGGCCCGGCACAACCCGGCCCGGCCCGGCCCGGCACGGCCCGGCACGGCCCGGCCCGTCGCGGCCCAGCCCGGCCCGGCCCCGCACGGCCCGGCCCCGCACGCCCCCCCGGTCCGGTCGGCCGTCGTCAGGCGGGGAGGAGGCGGTCGACGACGTCCTGCATCGTGACGATGCCGAGGAGCGCCCCGTTCTCCGTCACCAGCGCCAGCTGCCCCCGCTTCTCCCGCATGGTCGACAGCGCCTGGTGGACCGGGGTGTCGGCGTGGAAGGTGAGGATGTCCCGGACGAGGTCGCGGGCCCGCACCGCCTCCGGCCTGCCCAGGGTGTCCCGGACGTGCACGAAGCCCGTCACGCGGTCGCCGTCCCGGACCACGAGCCGCAGGTGCCCGCTCTCCCGGGAGACCTCGCGGACGCGGGCCACCGTGTCGTCGCAGGCCACGCCGGCGGGGTCGGGATGGACCAGCGAGCGCACCGGCGCCCGGTCCAGCTCGAGGGTGGTGACGAGCTGGTCCCGCCGCTTCTCGTCGAGCGCACCGGCGCGGGCGGAGTGGTCGACGAGCTGGCGGAGGTCGTCGGCGTTCCGCCCGGAGGCCATCTCGTCGACGGGCTCCACACCGACCCGGTGCAGGCACCGGTTCGCCATCCCGTTGAGCGCCACCAGCAACGGCCGGGTGACGACCATGAACGCCCGCATCGGCAGGGCCAGCAGCGTGGCCGAGCGCTCGGGGTGCGAGATCGCCCAGGACTTGGGCGCCATCTCGCCGACGACGAGGTGCACGAAGGTCACCACGACCAGCGACAGCACGAACGACACGATCCCCGCGGCGCCCGCGGGCAGCCCCCATCCGAGGAACACGGGCTCGAGCGCGTGGTCGACGGCCGGCTTGGCGACCGCACCGAGGCCCAGCGTGCACAGGGTGATGCCGAGCTGGGAGCCGGCGAGCAACAGCGAGATGTCCCTCGCGCTGCGGAGCGCGGCACGGGCGGACGCGCTGTGCCCCGCCTGCTCCTCCAGCCGGTACCGCCGGGCCGCGACCAGCGCGAACTCGACGGCCACGAAGTACGCCGACAGCGCCACCAGCGCGATCGACACGATGATCGACACGGCGCTCATCACTCCACCTCCACCGGGGCGGCCTCCACGACCCGCACCCGGACCTGCTCGGGCACCCGACGGGCGACCTCGCGGACCTCGATCCGCAGGTCCCGGTCGGGCTCGTCGGAGTCCGCGCCGCGCGGCAGCCGCACGCCGACGACGTCGCCGGGCTCGGGCAGCCGCTGCAGCTCGGCGATCACCAGGCCGCCGACGGTCTGGTAGTCGCCCTCGGGCAGGTCGGCGTCGACCAGCCGGCCGACCTCGTCGATGTGCATGGTGCCGGGGACGACCCAGCCGTCCGGGGCGTCGACCGGGCGGTCGGCGAGCGCGGGGTCGTGCTCGTCCGTGATCTCGCCGACGAGCTCCTCGGCGATGTCCTCCAGCGTGATCACGCCGGCCAGGCCGCCGTACTCGTCGACGACGGAGGCGAACTCGTCGCCCGCCTCGCGCAGCGCGGCGACGACCGCGGGCAGCGGCAGGGACGCCGGCACCACCACGGCCGGGCGCATGACCTCCGCGACCCGCAGGGCCGAGGTGTCGCGCCCCTCGAGCGCGAGCAGGTCGCGCAGGCAGACGACGCCGACGACCTCCTCGCCGGTCTCGTCGAGCACCGGGTAGCGGGAGTGCCCCGCCGCCATGGCCTCGGCGAGCTCGGGCACCAGCAGGTCGGACTGCACCGACGTGACGCGCGGCCGCGGGATCATCGCCGCCCGCGCGGGCCGGTCGGTGAAGTCGAGGACGCGGTCCAGCATCGTCGACAGGTCGGGGGGCAGGTCGCCGCTGTCGCGGGACTCGTCGATGATCGCCTCGAGGTCGCGCGGCGTGGCCGCGTGCTCGACGTCGTGCACCGGCTCGATGCGCAACGCCTTGAGCAGCAGGTTCGAGGCGGCGTCGAACACCCGCACGATCCAGCCGAAGGCTGCCAGGTACATCGTGGTGGGCAGCGCCAGCCGGCGGGCGACGGGCTCGGGCCGGGCGATCGCCAGGTTCTTCGGGAACAGCTCTCCGAAGACCATCTGCACGACGGTCGAGAGCAGCAGGGCGACCACCGTGCCGAGCGCGACGGCCCAGCCGGCGCCGCCGAGCAGCTCGCCGATGCCCGCGCCGATCAGCGGCTCGGCGACGTAACCGACCAGCAGGCCGGTGACGGTGATGCCCAGCTGCGCACCGGAGAGCATGAAGGAGGTGCGCCGGGTGACCGTGAGGGCGCGTTCGGCGCCTGGGTCGCCCTCGGCGGCGCGGGCCCTGAGCCGCGACCGGTCGACGGCCATGTACGCGAACTCCTGGGCGACGAAGAAGCCGGTCAGGGCCGTGATGCCCACGACGACCAGCACGCCGAGGAGGATGCCGAGGATCGTCATGCGATCGTTCCGGCGGGGGAGGGGGACGTCCGTCCGTGGGGGACGGTGCCGGTACTGCAGGAGGGGTCCATGGCTCCGTGACGAGTCGGTGGAAGGAAAGTCCGTTTCCGGGACAACGGCGATGATCCCGTGCCGGTTCCCGCAGCGCATCCCCGCACCCCCGGTCGGTGCCGGACGCTCCCGCCGGGCCGGCCCTCGGCGGGCGACTGCGGTGGCTACCCTGGCGCTCGTGACCGCTCCCGCCCCGTCCACCGATCCCCGTCGCGAGCTGGGGGCCGCCCTGCGCCGCTGGGCCGCGGCGGGCACCGGGACGGTCGGCGTCGTGCGGGTCCTCGACCGGCACGGGTTCGGCACCGTCGAGTCCGGCCAGCTGCTGGCCGGCACCGCGGACGGCGAGACCGCCGGGCTGCTCTACCTCGGTGCGCTCGACGACTCCGCGGTCCCGCTCGCGGGTGCCGCGGCCGGGCTCCCGCAGACCCGCACCGCGCACGTCGCCGAGAGCGCGGCGCTGCGGGCGGGGCTGGCGTGCGC
>JADMIO011478767.1_pt1 | contig 11445 bp, 8 predicted proteins | sample 8958161 | NCBI WGS metagenome assembly JADMIO01 (sample SAMN16585339, study PRJNA669376) | soil metagenome | isolation source: Crop rotation soil | place: USA: Cullars Rotation, Alabama | collected 2011
ACGCGCTGGGTGGCTCCGACCCGGCGACCGTAGAAGCCATCGCCGACCCGCCCGCCTCCTGCCACCACTTCAGATTGCGCCGCCGCGCACGAATCAAAGTGCGACACTACCGTCCGCGCGCCTCCGTGGTGCGCTCATCGAGCATGTAGTAGATCGTCGATCGTGGCTTTCGCGCGTGCGCTCGCCGACGTCGACGTGCGCTCGTCGGAGGCGCCAGCGAGCGTCCTCGCGCGAACCGACGTCCAGATCGCGATCCTCGTCGCGCTCGCGACGCTCTGCTGCCTCGGTCGCGCCGCCAAGAATCCGCTCGACGGCGATCCCGCCATGTACGCGACCATCGCGCGTACGATCGCGCGGACCGGCGAGTGGACGCACCTCACGTTCAACGGCGATCCGTACCTCAACAAGCCGCCGCTGCATTTCTGGCTGAACGCGCTCGTGTTCCGCGCCTTCGGGGCGACCACCTTCACCGCCGTCGTCATTCCGGGGCTGCTCGGGGTCGTCGACACGGTGCTGCTGTACGTCGCGTGCCGGGTGATGCGGCTCGGGCGACTCATCGCGTTCGCCGCCGCGCTCGTCTACGTCACCACGCCCGAGGTGGTGCACTGGAGCCGCGGCGTCCACCTCGAGACCTTGGTGACGTTCTGGGTGCTCGCCGGCGTGGTTGCCGCGTACCGCTCGGTGGAGCGGGCGCCGGCGACGCTCCTCGTGATGATCGCCGCCGCGGGCGGCGTGCTCGCGAAGGGACCGCAGGGGCTCTTTCCGCTGGCGCTCGCGGTCGCGCTGTGGCTCCACGCCGGCGTCGCCCGGCGGCGCCTCGTGTCACCGTGGGCGCTCGCGGGCGCCGGGATCGCGATCGCCGTAACGGCGCCGTGGCTCTGGGCGCGTCTGCGCGAGGGCACCGGCTTCGCCGAGACGTACTTCGGCGATCAGATCGGCAACGTGCTCTTCGGGAAGCGTGTCCAGGGACGCGGACCGCTCTGGTACCTCGACAAGGTGGGACGCACCTACTGGCCGTGGCTGCCCGTCGCGGCGGTCGGGCTCGTGCTGCTGTGGCGACGGCGGCGCGAATCGCTCGGCGCGTGGACGTGGCTCGCCTATACGGCGCTCGTCTTCGTCGTGATCTCGCTCGCCGCCGGGAAGAAGAGCCGCTACCTGTTCCAGCTCTATCCGGCGTTCGCAGTGGCGGCCGGCGTCGCGGTCGCGGCCGCCGCGGAGCGCGTGCCGCGTCTCCTCACGGGCGTCGTCGCGGCATCGGCGATCGCGGCGGTGATCGTCGCGAGCCTCGGCGACCACGTCTCACGCTCGCAGGCGCGCCACTCGGCGGAGGCGCTCGAGATCGCGCGACGTCTCGACGCGCCCGACGAGACCGTGCTCATCACCCGCCGCACGCAGTGGGGCGAGCCGCAGTTCGGAAAGATCCTCGGCTTCTACGGCGCGCCGCTGCTGCGCGCATGCCGCACGACGTGCGAGGACGAGGCGACACGAGGCGTCCGCATCGTCGTGCGCACCGAGGAGCTGGCGATCGTCCTCGACGGTCTGGAGCGCGCGGGCGTGATCGCGGCCGAAGACTCCGACGCCGTCGTCGTCGCGCGGACCGAGAGCCTCGCGCTGCTCGACTTGGCGAAGGCGCGCCCCGGCCACGCTCAGGTGGTGATGAGCATGCCCGCGGCCGCCGCCACCATGACCACGGCCGTCGTCCAGCCGAGCCCGCGCAGCACCGGGCCGTTTCGATGCTCGCCCATGACGTCGGCATCGCTCGTGAGCAGGACGACGAGCACGACGAGCGGCGGAGCGAGGACGCCGTTCACGACCGCCGACCAGAAGAGCATCGCGACGGCGTCGAACCCGGCGTAGTCGAGCGACAACCCGAGCGCCATCGCGGCGACGAGGATCACGTAGAAGCGCTGTGATCGTCCGGGAGGATCGTCGAGCGTTCCCGGCCACTCGGCCGCCTCGGCGATCGCGTACGCCGACGCGCCCGCGAGCACCGGGACGCCGAGCATGCCGGTGCCGATGATGCCGAGCGTGAAGAGCCAGTATGCCCCGTCGCCGGCGAACGGACGCAGCGCCTCGGCGGCCTCCTTCGCGGTCGTGATCGTCGTCGTGCCGTGGGCGTGGAGCGTCGCCGCGGTGGTGAGGATGATGAAGTACATGACGAGGTTCGAGAAGAACATGCCGACGAGCACGTCGGCGCGGGCGACGCGGATCTCGTCGAGCGTCGCGCCGGCGCGGTCCTCGGGCGTGAGCCGACCCTGCGCGCGCTCCTCCTCGACCTCCTGCGCCGCTTGCCAGAAGAAGAGGTACGGCGAGATCGTCGTGCCGAGAAGACCGACGAGCGTCGCGAGATAATCCTGGGTCCACTCGACGTGCGGGCGGAAGGTCGCGCGAACGACGGCGAACCAGTCCGGCTTCGCGAGGAACGCGGCCGCGACGTAGGCGACGAGCACCAGCGTCAGCCACTTGAAGACGCGCGCGATCCGCCGGTACGACGACCAGAGCAGCAGCGACACGATCACGAGCGCGTACACCGGCGTCCACGCGAGTGAGTCGACGCCGGTCACCATCTCGGTCGCCTCCGCCATGCCGCCGAGATCGGCGCCGATGTTGACGACGTTGGCGACGACGAGCAGCGCGCACGCGCCCCAGAGGATCGGGCGCGGGTAGCGGCGGCGAATGACACCGGCGAGCCCGCGGCCCGTCACCATGCCGAGCCGCGAGCACATCAGCTGCACCGCGGCCATCAGCGGGAAGGAGAAGAGCGCCGTCCAGAGCGGCGCGTAGCCGAACGCCGCGCCGGCGACCGAGTACGTCGAGACGCCGGACGGATCGTCGTCCGCCGCGCCCGTGATGAGGCCGGGCCCCAAGCCCGCGACGAACCGACGCAGACGCAGACGGGAGGTGGCATCGGCCGGGATCATGGCGCCGTGAGGCGAACGCGAATGGCGCCGTCGCCGCCGGACGCATCGGGCTCGGGCGTCGCGCTCGCGACCCAGCGCGCGCCGTCGCTCGCGAGCCAGCGGGGGATCACCTCGCGCAGCACGCCGCGCCCACCGGGGCTGCCGCGGCCCTTGCCGTAGATGATCCGCGCTTCCGTGACGCCGTCGGCGGCGCAGTCGACGAGGAACCGCTCCGTTGCGCCGATCGCGTCGCGGACTCCCAAACCGTGGAGGTCGAGCACGGGAACGGCGCGCCCGCCGGCCGCGCCGACGAGGCGCGCGATCACGCGCCCGAAGAGCGTCACGCGCGCAGCCGGAGCGGCGTCCTGCCGGCGCGCGTGCCCGCTACTCCCATCGCAGCGCCTCGATCGGATCGAGCCGTGCGGCTTTCCGCGCCGGATACCAGCCGAAGAACACGCCGACCGTGCCGGAGACGAGGAACGCGAGCGCGATCGCGCCCGGCGAGAGCGCGGTCGGCCACTCGGCGATGCGGCCGATCAGCCACGTGACGAGCAGGCCGAGCGCGACCCCGATCGAGCCGCCGATGAGGCTCAGCACCGTCGCCTCCGAGAGGAATTGGAGGAGGATGTGCCGCGCCTTCGCGCCAATCGCCATGCGGAGCCCGATCTCGCGCGTCCGCTCGGTCACGGAGACGAGGAGGATGTTCATGATTCCGATTCCGCCGACGAGCAGCGAGATCGACGCGATCGCGAGCAGCAGATTGCCCATCACTTGGCTCGCGGCCGCGCTCGCGCCCGCCATGTCCTCGAGCGTCCGCACGGTGAAGTCGTCGTCCTCGCCGCGCGTGATGTGGTGCTGCAGCCGGATCGCCGCGGTGATCTCGTCGACGGCGGCCGGGATGTCGGCAGTCGAGCGCGCCGACGCGTAGATCATCTCGACGGAGCCGAGGATCGCCGCGCCCATCACGCGACGCTCCGCGGTCGAGAAGGGGATCATCACGACGTCGTCCTGGTCCTGGCCCCACGACGACTGTCCCTTCGCCTCGAGCACGCCGATCACGCGAAACGGCACGTTCTTGATCCGGATCGTCGTGTCGATCGGGTCCTGTCCCGAGGCAAAGAGGTTGCGCACGACCGTCTGCCCGAGCACCGCGACCTTCGCGGCGCTCTTCTCGTGGCGATCGGTGAAGAAGCTCCCCTCGCTGACCGGCCAGTTGCGGACGACCTCGAACTCCGGGCTGACGCCTTGCACGACCGTCGACCAGTTCATGTTGCCGTAGATCACCTGCTGGATCTGGCGGCGCGAGTGCGTCGCCGCGGCGACGGCGGTCGTGCTCCGCCGGATCGCCTCGGTGTCGGCCGTCGTCAGCGTCGAAGCGCCGCCCCATCCCGAGCGCGCGCCGCCCGACGTCACGGCGCCGGGAATGACCATCACGATGTTGGTGCCGAAGCTCGCCATCTGCTCCTGCACGAAGCGGTCGGCGCCCTGGCCGACGCTCACCATCGCGATCACCGCGGCGACGCCGATGATCATGCCGAGCATGGTGAGACCGGAGCGCAGCCGGTTCCGCCAGATCGCGCGCGCCGCGACCCGGGCCGTCATGTGGACGAGCTTCGCCGCCTGCGCGGCGCGGCCGAGCTCGGCGGCCGGAGCATGGTCGGTCGTCGCGACGCCGAGCTCGGCGCGACCGGCGACGTCGTTCACGGCGCCCTCCGGCGCGACGCCGCTTCACCCGCGGAGTCCGCGACGATCGCGCCGTCGCGGAACGTCACGATGCGGTCCGCCGCGCCCGCGACGTCCGGGTCGTGCGTCACCAGCACGATCGTGAGCCCGCTCGTCCGGTTCAAATCGCGGAACATGGCGATGATCTCGCCGCTCGTCCGCGAATCGAGGTTGCCGGTCGGCTCGTCCGCGAGGAGGAGCTCCGGCCGGTTCACGAGCGCGCGCGCGACCGCGACGCGTTGCTGCTCGCCGCCCGAGAGCTGGCTCGGAACGTGGTGTGCGCGGTGCGCGAGGCCGACGCGCGCCAGCGCCTCGTCGGCGAGCGCGTGCTGGCGGGCGAGGGGCGTCGGTCCGTAGAAGAGCGGCAGCTCGACGTTCTCGATCGCGGTGGTGCGGGCGAGCAGGTTGAAGTTCTGGAAGACGAACCCGATGCGACGGTTGCGGATCTCGGCGCGGGCGTCGCCGTCGAGGTGCGCGATCTCGACGCCCGCCAGCCGGTAGCTGCCGCTCGTCGGCCGGTCGAGACAGCCGAGGATGTTCATGAACGTCGACTTGCCGGAGCCGGAGGGCCCGGTCACCGCGACGAACTCGCCGCGGTCGACGGCGACCGTCGCGTCGTGGAGCGCGTGCACGGTCGCCTCGCCGACCGCGTAGTCGCGCGAGAGATCGTGCGTCGCGATGAGCGGCGTCGTCATCGGCGACGTCCTCCGCCGCCTCCTCCCATGAAGCCCGGCGGCTGCGCGCGTGACGGCGTGCCCGACGCGTTCGGGCGCTCGACGCCGACGACCACCGGGTCGCCCTCCTTCAGGTCGCCCTTCGTGATCTCGGTGTAGCTGTCGTCGGCAAGGCCGATCTGGACCGGCACCGCGATCGGCGCCTCGTCGCGTAGCACGAACACCTTGGAGCCGCCGCTGTCGGGCGCGCGGACGCGACGCGTGCCGGGCGAGCCGCTCGGGTGCGGGGTGGTGCCCGCCGCGTGCGGGCGGAAGCGCAGCGCCGCCGAGGGCACGCGGAGCGCCTCGTCGCGGCGGCCGGTCTCGACCGCGACGTTCGCCGTCATTCCCGGCCGGAGCGCGAGGTCCTCGTTCTTCGCGCCCACGACGACGTCGTAGGTGATCACGTTCTGGACGTTCTGCGGCGCGTTCCGTACCTGGACGACGGTGCCCTCGAAGCGCCGGTCGGGGTACGCGTCGACGGTGAAGGTCACGCGCTGGCCGGGCGCGACGGCGCCGATGTCGGACTCGCTGACGTTCGTATCGACCTGCATCTGCGTCAGGTCCTCGGCGATGAGAAAGAGCGTCGGCGTCTGGAAGCTCGCCGCGACGGTCTGCCCGACGTCGACGTTCCGCGACACCACGACGCCGTCGACGGGCGAGATGATGTCCGTGTAGCCGAGGTTGACGCGCGCCTCGGCGAGCGCCGCCTCCGCTTGCTTGACCTCGGCCTGGTTCAGCGCGACGTCGGCGCGCGCCTGCTCGGCGCTGCTCGCCGTCGTGTCGATGAGGTCGCGCGAGATGATGCCCTCGGTGGCGAGCTGCTTGTTGCGGGCGAGGTTCGACGTCTTGTACTTCAGGTCGGCGGCCGACTTCGCGACCTTCGCGTGCGCGTTCGCGAGCGTCGCCTCGGCCTGCTGCACGCGCAGCTCGAACGGGCGGGGGTCGATGCGCGCGACGGTCTGCCCCTTCTTCACCTCGGAGTTGAAGTCGGCGTAGATCGCCTGGATCGGTCCGGAGACGTAGGTCCCGACCTGCACCGTCTTCACCGGGTTCACGGTGCCGGTCGCGGTCACGTCCGTGACGAGCGGACCGCGCGATACCGGCTCCGTGCGATATCGCGTCTCCGCGGCGTCCTTCGCGAGGAATGCCCGCGACGCCACGGCGACGATCGCCAGGGCGGCGACAGCGGCGATGACGAGCGCGCGGCGGGAGCGCGAGAGCACGGTCGCAGTATAGTGAGGAACCACGGGGCTGCGTAGTCGGGCGGCGGTCGGGCTCGAAGCGAACATCGGCTGCTCGGATCGTTCGAAACCGACGATCGGCGGCCGGTTGCGCCGAACGGGTCAGCGCGCGTAGTAGCGAGCTTCGATCACGTTGCCGTCGAGGTCGCGGAAGTAGAACGCCTTCGGCGCGAGCCCTCGGGCGCCGAACGACTCCTCGCTGAACGCCGACGTCGGCACGTCGCGCGCCTCGAGCCGCGAGCGGAGCGCGGTGAACTCCGCCTCGGACATCGAGAGGCAGACGTGGTTCACCCGGTGCCCGGCGCTCGCGTCGCCGCCGGAGATCGCGTCGACCATGGGCGCCGCGGCGCGCGCCATCACGTCGATGATCGATCCTTCCGAGACACGTACGCTCGGAAACGGCGCCTGCCCGGCGCGAAACTCGTCGAGACGCACCGGCGGGAGTCCCACGACGTCACGGTAGAACTCGACGGCGCGAACCGGGTCGTCGCTCCAGAGCACGACGTGATCGATCGCGGCGTTCATGCGACGAAGTGTGGCTGCGGCGCGGAGCCTTGTCTACTCGCTGCGCGGAGTACGGGGCGCGCGATGGTCAAGCGAGGTTGACGAGAAATACGACCGCGGCTGGGGGCGGGCCGCCGAAATCGTGTGTCGTTTCGGATCAGTGGCTGCTGCGGACCCGACCGTTGCCGTTCGTCGCGGGGATCCAGCCGCGCACGCGGCCGAAGACCCACGAGCTCGCCGCCGAGAGGCGTTGCGCCCACGCGTAACGGCCGAGATCGTCGAAGAGCGAGTACGCGACCGGCGTCACGAGCAAGGTCAGCAAGAGGCAGAGCGTCTGGCCGCCGATGATCACCTTCGCCATCGACGCGCGCGACGCCGCGCCGGGTCCCTGGCCGAGCGCCATCGGTAGCATGCCGAGCACCAGCATCACCGTCGTCATCAGAATGGGACGGAGCCGCGCGTGGTTCGCCTCGAGGATCGCCGGGTCGCGCTCCATGCCCTGGGCGCGCAGCGTGTTCGTGTAGTCGACCTGGAGAATGCCGTTCTTCTTCACGATGCCGAACAGCATGAAGAGACCGAAGATCGAGTAGATGTCGAGCGGGTTCTTCAGCAGGATCAACGACAAGATCGCGAAGGGCACCGAGAGCGGCAGCGCCAGCATGATCGTGATCGGGTGCAGGAAGCTCTCGAACTGCGCGGCGAGCACCATGTACATGAAGATGAGGCTCAGGATGAACGCGGTGAAGAAGCTCTGCACCGTCTCCGCGAGCACCTTGGCGCGGCCGCTGAACTGCACCTTGTACGCGGGCGGCATCTTCATCTCTTTCGCGATCGCCTCGACGCGCTGAACGGCGGTGCCGAGCGGGATGCCTTTCAGGTTGGCGAACATGCCGACCTTGCGCTGGCGGCTCTGGCGGTCGATCTGCGCGGGGCCGCGCGCCTCGTCCAATTGCATCAGGCTGTAGAGCTTCACCAGCTGCGCCTTCGGCGACCAGACGGTGAGCGCGTACACCTCGGCGGGATCGTTGCGCTGCGCCTTCACGGCGCGGAGCCAGACGTCGTACTGCTCGTCCTCCTCCTTGTACTTGGAGACGGGCTCGCCGCCGACGAAGAGGCCGAGCGTCTCGGCGATGTCCTCGACCGAGATGCCGAGCTCCGAGGCACGCTCGCGGTCGATCACGGCGCGCAGCTCGGGCTTTCGCACCGAGAGCGACGTGTCGACGTCGACGAATCCGGGCTCCTGCTTCATCTTCGCCGTCATCTGATCGGAGAAGGCGATCAGCTTCTCGAGGCTCGGACCGGTCAGGTCGAACTCGAGCTCGCTCTGTCGCGTGCCGCCGCCGCGGAACGCGTTCACGCCCTGCACGCTGACGCGGAGGTCGGGATAGTTGGCGAGGATGGCGCGCGCGTCGTCCATGACGTCGAACTGCGAGTACTTCCGGTCGCGGAGATCGATCAGGCGGACGTAGATCGAGCCGCTCGTGACGTCGCCCTCGCCGGCGCGGACCTTGCCGGTCGTGTCGCCGATCGTCGTCTGTACGTCGACGGCGCCGCGGAGCTTCCGGAACTTGTTCTCGAGGTCCTGGAAGAGCGCGTCGGTGCGCTCGAGCGTGTAGCCGCCCGGCGTCTGGATGATCGCCTCGAACTCGCTCTGGTCGTCGATCGGGATGAACGTCGCGCCGACGCGCTTCATGAGCGGCACGGTGCTCGCGGTGGTGAGGAGCGCGAGGACCATGATCACCCAGCGATGCCGCAGCGACCAACGCAGGATCCACCCGTAGGAGCGGTCGATCGAGCCGTAGAACCAGCCTTCCTTCGCGCCCGTCGCGCCGGCGTGCTTCGCCTTCAGGAACCGCGACGAGAGCATGGGCGTCAACGTGAAGGACACCAACAGGGAGACGGCGATCGCGAACGCGACCGTCACGCCGAAGCTCCGGAAGAAGCGGCCGATGATGCCGGCCATGAACGCGATCGGGAGGAAGATGACGATGAGCGACAAAGTCGTCGCCATGACCGCCAGCGAGATCTCGCGCGTCGCGACGCCGGCGGCGCTCATCGGCGACTCGCCGCGCTCCTCGACGTGGCGGAAGATGTTCTCGAGGATCACGACCGCGTCGTCGATCACGATGCCGACCGCGAGCACGAGGCCGAGCATCGTGATGTTGTTCACCGTGAAGCCCATGTAGCGCATCAGGGTGAAGGTCGAGATGATCGACGTCGGGATCGCCACCGACGCGATGAGCGTGCTCCGCCAATCGCGCATGAAGAGGAGGACGGTCAGCGCGACCAGGATCGCGCCGAGCACCAAGTGGTGCTGCACCTCCTCGATGGTGCGCTTGATGAACCGCGACTGGTCGGTGACGACCGCGGTCGTGATGTCGGACGGGAGGCCGGGCTTGATCTCGTCGAGCTTCGCCTTCACCGCGTCGACGACGCTCACGACGTTGGTGCCGCTCTGCTTCCGGACGATCAAGCTCACCGCGTTCGCGCCGTTCAGGCGCGCGAGGCCGCGCGGCTCGGCGGTGCCGTTCTCGACCTCGCCGATGTCGCGGACGCGGATCGGGCGCCCTTCGTACTGGCCGACGATGAGATCGCTGAACGCGCTCACGTCCGGCATGCGGCCCATCGTCCGCAGCACGAGCTCGCGATTGCCTTGATCGACGCGGCCCCCGGGCAGCTCGACGTTCTGCGCTCGGAGGGCGTCGCGCACTTGGAGGATCGAGATCTGGTACGCCGACATCTTCGCCGGATCGACGGTGACGTTCACGGCGCGCTCGCGCCCGCCGATCATGATCACCGCGCCGACGCCGGAGACGGTCTCGATCACCTCCTTGATCTGCTTCTTCGCGATCTCCGTCACCTCGCGGAGGTTCCGCTTGCCGGCGACGGTGACGCTCATGATGGGGCTCGCGTCGACGTCGAACTTCTCGATGACCGGAGGATCGGTGGCGCTCGGGAGGTGCGAGAGGATGGTCGAGACCTTGTCGCGCACCTCCTGCGCGCCGACGGCGCTGTTCTTCTCGAGGAGGAACTGCACGATGACCGTCGAGACGCCTTCCTTCGTCGTCGAGCGCAGCTCGTCGATGCCTTCGATCGTGTTGACGATCTCCTCGATCGGCTTCGTGATGCCGCTCTCCATCTCCTCGACACTCGCGCCCTTGAGCGTCGTGGTGATGGTGACGGTCGGGAAGTCGACGTTCGGGAAGAGATCGACGCCGAGCTGCTCGTACGAGAAGAACCCGAGGACGACGAGCGCCATGCTGAGCATGGTCGCGAAGACCGGACGGCGGATGCAGAGGTCGGCGAGGCTCATGACCCGGCCTGCGTTGCGGGCGCGGGCGCCGCCGCGGTGCCGTCGCCGACGTGCACGGGCATGCCGTTCTCGAGCCGCTCGAGGTTCGTCACCGCGACCTGCTCGCCTTCCTTCACGCCGTCGGCGACCTCCTGCCGATCGCCGACGTCGACGCCGGTCCGGACGATCCGCTCCTCCGCTTTGCCGTCCTTCACCACGTAGACCTTGGTGACGCCGGCGAACGTCGTGAGCGCGGCGTCGGGCACGACGAGCGCGGGCGACGACGTGTCGTAGACGATCTCGCCCGACCCGAAGAAGCCCGGCTTGATGAGGCCCTCCGGGTTCGCGACCTCGGCCTCGACGAGGATCGACCGGTTCGCCGCCTCCGCGGTCGGGTTGATGCGCGTGAGCTTGCCCGTGAACTTCTTGTCGGGATACGCGGCGACGCCGAGCCGCACCTGCTGATCGAGGTGGAGGAACGCCGCGAACCGCTCCGGAATCGGCGTCCGGAACTTCAGCGGATCGTCCTGCACGATCGTGTAGAGCGGATCGCCGACCTTCGCGATCTCCCCGACGGCCGTCTTGCGGGCGGCGACCGCGCCGGAAAGCGGCGACCGGATCACGGTGTGGTCGAGCTTCACCTTCAGGAGATCGCGCTGCGCCTCCAGGACGACCGCGTCGGTGACCATCCGCTCGGCCTCCTGCCTGGACATGATCCCTTCCTGGCGGAGTGTACGGGCGCGCGTGTCGTCGCTGTGCGCCTTGTCGAGCTTCGCCTCGACCTCGCGGAGCTGCGTGCGGAGCTCGGCGTCGTCGAGCCGCACGATGACGTCGCCCGCGGCGACGCGGTCCCCCATGTCGGGGCCGTACCAAACGACCCGCGACTCGAGCTGGGTCGAGACCGTCACCTCCTCGTTCGCGAAGAACGCGCCGACGAGATCGGCGACGCGCTCCACCTTCACCGTGGTGACGGGGACGACCGAGACTGCGATGGGCTCCGGTGCCGGCGCCGTTTCCTTCGCGGTCGTCGCGTGGTCGCCGCACGCGGCGGCGATCAGCGTCGTGGCGGC
>JADMIO010607339.1_pt1 | contig 11443 bp, 9 predicted proteins | sample 8958161 | NCBI WGS metagenome assembly JADMIO01 (sample SAMN16585339, study PRJNA669376) | soil metagenome | isolation source: Crop rotation soil | place: USA: Cullars Rotation, Alabama | collected 2011
GCGACAACTTGTCCACGTGGAATTCTAAGCTTAGGATCCCAATGTGCTGGAAAGCCGGCTCACCATCGTCCTGGTCACCCACAGCGCGTTCGCGGCTGCCTACGCGGACCGGACCGTGGAGCTCTGGGACGGTCGCATCGAACGCGACGGCCCGAGCGTGGTCGAGCCGGCCGCGACCGCGAAGCGGCACGACGATCCACCGCGCGCGCTCCGCCTCCTGACCCGCGACAGCTAGATCGATCTCCGCGCGCGCAGCGCGCGGCCGAGCGAAAGCGAGCGGGGAGTGGAGCCCGACAGGCTTTGCCTGTCGGGCGGCGAGGGGCGGGACGCCCCTCGCTGATCTTGGATCGCGCTCCTACGCGCCGCGGTTTACGCGCCCGCCGTGCGGGAGTATGCGCAAGCACGGCAAAGGAGGGACGCGCGTGGACAGCAAGCGATTCGAGGACGGCCTCGCCGTGCGGCGCGAGGTCCTGGGCTCGGACTACGTCGACAAAGCCCTGGCCGAGGCGGACGACTTCACGCGTCCGCTCCAGGAGCTGGTGACCGAGTACTGCTGGGGCGCCGTCTGGGGCCGGCCCGGCCTTCCCCGCAAGACGCGGAGCCTGGTGAACCTCGCCATGTTGACGGCACTCAACCGCCCGCACGAGCTGAAGCTGCACGTGCGCGGCGCGCTCCGGAACGGGTGCACCCGCGACGAGATCATGGAGGTGCTCCTCCAGACCGCCATCTATTGTGGGGTGCCCGCGGCGATCGAGAGCTTCCGAAGCGCGCGCGAGGCGCTCGCGGAGACGGGGGCGTAGCCGGGCGTGGCGCGCGACCGCGTCGGCTTCGTCGGGCTCGGTCGCATGGGCCGCCCGATGGCGGCTCGCCTCGTCGGCGCCGGCTTCGCGCCGCGCGTCTTCGACGCGCGGCCGGACGGCGCGACGGAGTTCATGGCCCGACACGGCGGGACGGCCGCCGCCTCGCTCGCCGCGCTCGCACGGGAGAGCGACGTCGTGATCACGATGCTGCCCGACGGTCGGGTGGTCGAGCAGGTGCTGGTGGGCGGCGGTGACCGGCTCCTCGACGGGCTCCGCCCGGGTGGCGTCGTCGTCGACATGAGCTCGTCGGCGCCGGTCGGCACGGCGGCCCTGGGACGGCGCCTCGCGGAACGCGGCGTCGGTATGCTCGATGCGCCCGTCTCCGGCGGGGTGCCCCGTGCCGAGGCGGGCACGCTCGCCATCATGGTCGGCGGTGACCCGGCGCTCGTCGAGCGCTGCCGGCCGTTGCTCGCGGCCATGGGCGCGCGCATCTTCCCGACCGGTCCGCTCGGGTCGGGCCATGCGGTGAAGGCGCTCAACAACCTCGTATCGGCGGCGGGCCTCGTCATCGCGGCCGAGGCGCTGCTCGCCGGCCACCGGTTCGGCGTCGACCCCGAGATCATGCTGGACGTGTTCAATGCCTCGACGGCGCGCAACAACAGCACGGAGCAGAAGTTCCGGCCCTTCGTGTTCTCGCGCACGTTCGCCTCCGGCTTCGGCCTCGACCTGATGGTGAAGGACCTCGGCACGGCGCTCGATCTCGGCGCCGCGACCGGCACCCCGATGCGGCTCGGCGGCGCGTGCCGCGATCTCTGGGCGACGGCGCAGGCCGCGCTCGGGCCGGGGGCGGATCACGTCGAGGTGGTTCGGTGGCTCGAGCAGCTCGCCGGCACCACGCTCGCGGGAGGGTCGCGCTGATGCCCGGGCGCTGGCAGGGATGGCCGTCGCTCCCCGCGACCCCGCCGCCGACCGGTGCCGGGCCGTGGGTCGAGCTGTCACACCCGCTGCGCGCGGACCTCTCGCGCATCCCCTTCTTTCCGGCGCCGCGCTTCGACCGCATCATGCGCATGCCGCGCGACCCGCTGAACCTGACCGAGATGCAGATGGTCTGCCACTTCGGGACCCACGTCGACGCGCCCTGCCACTTCATCCCCGACGGCCCGGCCTTCCACGAGATTCCCCTCGATCGCCTGCACGGCCCGGGCGTGGTCTGGCGCTTCACGCCGGATTCCTTCGGGTCGATCGACGTCGACGACCTCGCCCGCGCCCGGCCGGAGCTGCTCCCCGGCGACATCGTGCTCCTCGACTGCGGCTGGGCGGCGCACTTCGGAAGCGCGCGCTACGACGCGAACCCGTCGCTCACCGAAGCGGCGGCGGCGTGGCTGGTGGAGCATCGCGCCAAGCTGGTGGGCGTCGACTTTGCCACGCCGGATCTCGCGGTCGAGCGCCGCCCGGCCGGGTTCGCCTGGCCGGTGCACCACGTCCTCCTCGGTGGCGGCGTCCTGATCGCCGAGCATCTCACGAATCTGCGCCCGCTCGCCGGTCGGCGGGTCGAGGCGATGTTCCTCGCCCTCAACATCGAAGGCGCAGACGGCGCGCCGGCGCGCGTCGTCGCGCGGGCAGTGGAATAGGGAGGCTGACCCGAGACTCGATTCTCCGCGCGCGAAGCGCGCGGCCGAGCGAAGCGAGCTGGGGAGTGGGCCCCGTCGGGCTATGCCCAGGCTATGCCCGACGGGCGAGGGGACAGGGAGGCTGTGAAGGAATCCCCTCCCGTCGCCCGGCGGCCGATCCGGCCCGCTGCGCGGCGTTACTCCTCCTCGCCATAGCCTCCGGCTATGACTCGTCGTCGCGCCTTGCGCAGCAGGCCGTCTCGACCACCGGGCTCGGTCCGGGGATTCCTTCACAACCTTAGGGTCCCCTCGTGATCGAGCCGTGGAGCATCACGCGATGCGGCCCCGCGGTCGGGACGTCGAAAACGTCGGAGACCACCTCCCAGCCTTGCTTCGCGTAGAACGGCACCGCCGGGACGCGGGCGTTGCACCAGACCAGGACGGGCCCGTGCTCGGCACGGAGCGTCTCCAGCGCGAAGCGGAGGAGGGCGCTGCCGACGCCTCGCCGGACGACGTCCGCACGCGTCGCCATGCCACGGAGCTGCCACGCGGGCCGGCCGTCCCGGGGTTGCGGCATCAGCGTGGCGCACCCGATCGCGTCGCCGCTCGCGAGAAAGGCGCCGAAGTGCAGCGTTCGAGGATCGTCGTCGCCCTCGAAGTGCGCGGCGTCGAGCGGCAGACCCTGACGAAGCTCGCCGTGCCGGAGCGCGAGGATCTGCTCGAGCGGGACGCGACGGACGGTGAACGCGGGTGCGCGGTCCATCACCTGTCGCCGGTCATCCGCTCATTGCCTGAGCGAGCCCACCTGGCGTTCCACCTCGTCGAGACCGGCGAGGCACGCGCCGCCCGGGACGAGGCCGCCGGGACATCGCTCCCACGCCGAGAGCAGCGCCCCGCGATCGAACGGAGCGGCGTGGTGGTAGTAGGTGACGAAGAGACCGCTCGTGGTGCTCGCGCCGTCCAGTGATCCGGGCCCCTCCTGCCCGCCGGGCGTGAAGAGCGGTACCAGCGCGGCGAGCAGCGACCGCACGTGCTCGGACGTCGCGTCGGGGAACTCGCGCGCGACCAGCTCGGCGAGGACCGGCGAGCCCGGATCGCGCGCCTTCCACTCCGCCATCAGCGTCACGCAGAGCTTCAGGTTGTACTCGCACGTCTCTTCGACGGCTCTCCGATGGAGGTCGTCCGGCAGGGTGCCGCCGAACCGCGCCGCGTAGCGCCGCAGCAGGGACTGCTCCCGCCCGACCGCCGCGGCGCGCGCGGTCACCAGCCGGGGAAGCTCCGCCTGATCCTTGCGGAAGAAGGCGCGAGCCGCTCGGTGGTTGAGCACGGGATGGAGCAGCGTGTGGACGTCCCCGTGCCACTCGACCGCGTTGGCGGTTCCGAGCGGATCGACTTCCCGGGCGAGCAGGCTCGCCAGGTCGGGCACGCCGGCCCGGGCGAAAGCGGCCCGGAAGTCGTCGCGTGAGAAGCGCGCCTCGAGCCGCTCGAGGTCGGGCGTCTCCGGGCTCTGTACGCCGAGCAGGACGATGTCGCGGTCGAGCATGTGCCAGACCGCCACCCGGTCGAAGACCGACGTGAAGGTGTGGAAGATCAGCGCCACGGTGGGCGTGTCGATCTCGTAGAGGTGGATCCACTGCGCGAACACTCCCCCCGGCGCCAGCCGCCGGCGGGCGAGCTCGAGAAACTCCCGGCTGAAGAGCATCTCCACCCCCGCCACCCAGGGATTGCTCGGCTCGGACGAGATCACGTCGTATTGCTCGCTCGTCCGCAGCAGGGCGCGATAGGCGTCGGCCTGGATGGGGACCACCTTGGGATTCTGCCACGCGTGCTGATTGCCGGCGTCGAATAGTGGCGCGGCGTCGAGGACCCCGCGGGAGATCTCGGCGACCTCCACGCGCTGCGCGCAGTCGAGGGACGCGAGCTCGCCGACCGTGACCCCCGTCCCGTAGCCGATCACGAAGCTGCGCGCACAGTCCGTCGCCAACCACGCGGGAAGGAGCGCGACGAGGGACATCGTCACGTAGTCGGTGGGGATCTCACCCTCCGACTTGCCGTTCACGCGCACCGACCGGGACCGGGACGAGGCGCCCGTTTTCCGCTCCCACACTGCGACCGACGCGGCGGGGTCGTCGGTATAGAACGGCACGTCGAACACCTCGTGTGCCGAATCGGCCAGGGCGCGAGGTCCCGCGAGGGTGTCGGGGACCGCTTCGCGTTGCCGGAAGAGCCCCATCGACAGCCGGAGCGGATCCCACCCGGGGAGGAGACAGAGCACGCCGATCACGACGGCGCCCGCGAGCCCGTTGCCGAGCGCGTGCCGCCGCCCGAGCAGCGCTCGGCCGAGGGCGACCGCGCCCGCCACCAGCGCCGCGACGCCGATCCGGTAGACGTGGTTCAGGTCCACCCAGAGGAGCAGCGCGTAGCCCCCCAGCAGTGCGCCGAGGAGACAACCGATCGTATTCCAGCTGTACACCCGACCGGCCAGCTCGCCGAGCTCGCCGAACCGCTGTCGAAGGACACCGAAGATCATCGGCAGCAGCGCGCCCGAGAGACCGATGGGAAGGACGAAGGTCGCGAGAAAAATCAGGAAGACCGAGACGTAGTAGGGGTAGAAATCGGCGTCCGCGCGTCCGAACAGCAGGCGGAAGCGATACGCCCAATAGGGCGCGTCCGGCAGGAAGCCGTACAGTACCGAGAGGATGACCACCACGATCCACAGGACCGCGATGACGGCGCCGGGACGGATGGCCCGGAAGGCCGAGACCGCGAAGCTTCCGAGCGCGATGCTCAGGACGAACGTCGAGACGACCATGGAGAACGTGAATTGCGACGATCCGAGGGAGAGGCCCGCGAGCCGGATGAGCACCGTCTGGAGGGCGATCATCGCGAAACCCGACAGCAGTGCCACGACCGCGTAGATGGTGAAGTGGGGAACCTCCGGCGCAGGCGAAGACCCGTCGGCGGCGACCGGGTGCCCGCTCCGGCCCCGGCCGAGGAGCGCGAACGCGGCGCCGGCCCCGAGGTTGATCGCGCCCATCCAGCGGACGACGGCGACGAGGCCGAGAAGAGGAATGAGCACGAACCCGGCGGCGGCGGCGCCGAAGAACGCCCCGGCGGTATTGAAGCCGTAGACGAGCGCGTGGACGCGCGTGGCGTCGTCGAGGCTGCGGGCGAGTGCCTGGGTGAGGACGGGGATCGTTCCGCCCATCAGCACGGCCGGAGGTCCGATGAGGCACGTCGTCAGGACGACGTCGGAGAGGAATCCGAGCCCGGCGGGTTGGTGCGGCAGGACGACCGACACCTGCTGCGCCAGCACGAACGACCAGGGGAAGAGGAGCGCGAGCAGGCCGATGCTCGCCTCGGTGGCGCCGTAGAGCCGCAGGAGGGACCCGGTCGCTTCCGGTCCCGAGCGCGCGGCGACCGTGTGGGTGAGGCGCGCGAATCCGCGGTATCCCACCGCCAGCGAGCCGAGGTAGATCCCGAGGATGGTCGCGGCGGCCTCGCTGTCCGAGCCGAGGAGGGTGAGGAGATACCGTTGCCAGGCGACCTCGTAGACCAGACCGCTGAAGCCCGTGAGGGCCGTGAGGAGGAGCGCGACGCTGCGCACCATGCTCAGGCCCTCGGGCCGACGACGGAGCGCGACCGGAAAGCCGGGCCGAACCGGGCGCGAGCGAGTGTCGATCCTCCGCGAGCGCCCACGCGGGCGAGGCTAGAGCCCGGTACGGAGGGAGTCAATGCGACGCCGGAACGCCGCGCACCGCGGCGGAGTTGCCTCCCGCCGCCGGGCGGGGTACCCGTGCGGCGCCGTGCACCCGCGCCTCCTCACCACCCCCGCTGAGCTCGAGGCGCTGGTCACCGAGATCCGGGCGGCCGGACGGCTGGCGCTCGACACGGAGTTCGTCTGGGAGCGGACCTACCGTCCCATCCTCGGGGTGGTGCAGATCGCGACCCCGGTCGGCGCCGCGCTGCTCGACGCGCTCGCGCTGCCCGACCTCTCGCCGCTCTTCCCGGTCCTGCGGGATCCCGCCGTGCCGGTCGTCCTGCACGGCGGCGGCCAGGATCTCGACATCTTCGCCGCGCTGATGGGCGAGCCGGTGCGAGGGGTCGTCGACACGCAGGTGGAGGGGGCCTTCCTCGGCTACGGGCTCCAGGTCGGTTTGATCGTCCTCCTCGAGCGCGTCTTGAAGGTTCGCATCCGCAAGGATCAGACCTATACCGATTGGACGCGCCGGCCGCTCCGCCCCGAGCAGGTCGCGTACGCGCGCGAGGACGTCGTCCACCTGCTCGCGTTGCACGACGTGCTCTGGAAGGAGCTCGAACGGCGGGAGCGGGCGGGGTGGGTGGCCGAGGAGCTGCGTGCGCTCGAGGACGCGGCCCGCTTCACCGACCCACCGGCGGAGGAGCGCTATCGGTCGGTGAAGGGCTGGCAGCGCCTCGCCGGACGGGAGCTCGCCGTGCTGCGCGCGCTCGCCGCATGGCGCGACCGGAGCGCACGGCGCGCGAACATCCGCCCGCAGTTCATCGCCAACGACGTCGTGCTGCTCTCGCTCGCCGGGCGACCGGTCGAGAGCCTGGACGAGCTGCGGCAGACGCGCGGCCTGTCCGCGGGGACGGTCGATCGCCATGCGAAGGGGATCCTGGGGGCGATCCGTGACGGGCTCGCGTGTCCGGAGAAGGACTGGCCCGAGCTGCCGGCGCGGCTCCGTCGCCGGGCCCCACCGCCCGGCCTGGGCGCGCTCCTCCGCGCGGCGGTGCAGACGGTCGCCGAACGCGAGGACATCGCCGCCGAGACGATCGCCAGCGCGCGCGACATCGATGCGCTGGCCGCGGCCGCCGGCGACGGCATGGGGAAGTCGGTCGAGGATCTCACCGTGATGCGCGGCTGGCGGCGCGCGCTGGTGGGCGAGACGTTGCTCGCCGTCGCGCGCGGCCAGGTGGCGATGCGCTACGACCCTGCGCGGCGCGAAGTCGTCGGCGACGCGTCCGGTTGAGCCCGCGAAAACAGAAGCCGGCGCACAGACATCCTGTTTCGATTCTCGGTGTCGACCGACAACGCTTGAGGTGTGGTCCTTCGGGGGGGAGTCGCGAGAGCCAAGCGGGGAAACGCTTCCCACGAAAGTTGGAGCGGTCCGGAATCGCGCGGTAGGGGTCACTTTTCAGTTGACTATGTCGTTTCGCTTGGACGATACCCGGGCGTCGAAGGAGGCCTGCCCGATGAGGAAGGCTCTGCGCTCGCCCACGTTTGAACCCATGCCGTCCAGCTCGAACGGGGTGGCCGGCGACGATTCGGGGCAAGCCTTCCTCGACTACGCGCTGATTGCGGGCGTCGTCGCTGCCATCGGGGTCACCGTCCTCACTCTCATCACGCACGGGACGCTGGGCGCTTTCCTGAACCGCATCGCAGGCTCCTTCGCAGGCTGAAGGTCCGCGCTACGCCCGAGCAGGATCCGTCTTTTTCGGTTGACGCCGAGCATCGCTCGAGGGTAACCCCCACGGCCCGGAGAGAGCGGGTGCTCCGGCGATTCAGAAACGCATGCGGCATGCTCGGGACGATGCTGCTCGTCCTCAGCCTGCTGATTTCGCCGCGCGCCGCGCGCGCCGCCCAGCGCCGGATCCCGCATCCCGAACCGGCGGTCTCGAACGCCGACCGTGACGGGGACGGCATCCCCGATGTCTGGGAGCGCAACGGCGTCCTGGTCGACGCGCCGGCGGGACCGCGCTGGATCGACCTGCCCGCCATGGGCGCCGACCCGGACCGGCCCGACGTCTTTCTCCAGATCGACTGGATGGCCGACGCGAGCCACGACCAGCGCCCGGATCCCGCTGCCATCCGCCTGGTCGTCGATGCGTTCCGGAAGGCACCCTACCGGAGCCCGACCGGCTCGACGGGGATCGCGCTTCACGTGGATGCGGGCCCCGAGAGCCTACTCGCCGCCGGGCGCCCCTGGGGCTACCTGAGCCGCGCGCGCGAGCTGCCCTGGCAGGACAACCTCGGAACCTTCGTCGACGGCTCCTACGACTGGGGGGCGTTCCTGCGCATGGTCGACCGGCCCGGCGGCTTTCGCGAGACCGGGCGCTCGGCCGTCTTCCACTACGCGATCTTCGGTCACTATCACGATCGCGACAACCCGGACGGATCGGGCGCGAGCGGCATCGCGCGCGGCATCGGCGGGACGGAGCTGCTCATCACGCTCGGCAACTTCACCCGCCACGTCGGCACGCCGCGCGAGCAGGCGGGTGCCCTGATGCACGAGCTCGGTCACAACCTCGGCCTCCGTCACGGCGGCTGCGACGACGTGAACTTCAAGCCGGACTACGCCAGCATCATGAACTACGCGTATCAGATGGCGGGCCTGAAGCGTGGCGGTGAGCGCGACGTGCTCGACTTCGCGCACGGTCCAGCCCTCGCGCTGAGTGCTCCGCTCGGCGAGGGAACGGGAGGCCTGCTCGCTCCCCGGCGCAAGCAGGCTCCCGGCACCGCGTCCACCGCCCCGGGTGCGGTCCCCTCGGGGACGCCGGTGAAGGCCGACCTCGGCCCGCAGCCGGTCGGCTCCGGCAGCTGCGGCGACATGGACGCCTTCGACGACTGGGCGGCGATCCGCCTGAAGGTCGGCGGTATCGGCGACCCGAGGGGCGTCACGCTCCTCCGCACCCCCGAGTAGGGCAACTCGAATTCGACCGTCGCGCGCGCCGATGCGGCGCTCACGAGGGATTCTCCGCGCGCCGTAGCGCGCGGCCGAGCGGGAGCGAGCGGGGAGTGGGGGCCCCGGCGAGCTTTGCTCGGCGGGGGCGAGGGGCGGAGCCCGTCGCTTTCGTTAGTGGTGCTGGCGCACCTCGCCGCGCCAGGCGCCGGTCTCGCGGCCGCGTGATTCGATGAAACTCGCAAGCCGCGTGCCTCCATGCCGTGCGGTCGATACGACCGAACCGGCGGTGCGCCGGTGTAGGGCACGGCGGCAGGCGGGAGGAAGCGAGTTCGTTACGCCGCGTTTGCTTCGGGTGCGGTTGCGCTAGACGGCGCCGGCAGGGTGATCGTGAAGCGGGTCCCTTTGCCGAGCTCGCTCTCCACCTCGACCCGGCCGCCGAGCACCTCGAGGAAGCGTCGCACGATGTGGAGCCCGAGCCCGACGCCCCCGCCGCCGCTGCCCGGGAGCTGGTGGAACATCTCGAAGATAGAGTCGATTGCGTCGGGAGGGATGCCCCGTCCTGTGTCGCCGACGACGATCCGGAGGTCGCCCGTCGGCAGCCGTTCGGCGGACAGAGCGACGTGACCCCGCTCCGTGAACTTGAGGGCGTTGTGGACGAGGTTGCGGATCACGGTCTTGAGCTTACCCTTGTCGGTCTGGATGACCGGAAGGGTGGCCGGCAGGACGAGGCGCAGGTCGACCTCGGGCCGCCGCCAGTGGTCGGGCACCTGCTGGCGGATCTCCTCGAGGAGGGCCCGCACCGAGACGGCGGTGCGCTGCACGGGGATCCGGCCCGCTTCGAGCCGGTTCAAGTCGAGCACCGCGGTGATCATCTCGAGCAGCCCGAGCGCGTATTGTTGGGTCCGGCGGAGGGCGTCGCCCTGTGGAGACGTCACGTCGCCCAGGGCGCCGTCGAGCAGCATCTCGAGGTAGCCGAGCATCGCGTTCAGCGGCGTGCGAAGCTCGTGGGAGATCGCGTTCACCCATTCCGATTTGAGCGCGTCCGCCTCGCGGACCTCTTCGAGCAGGCGCGCGTTGCGGAGAACGATGGCGACGTGCTGCGCGATACCGGCCAGGAGCCGGAGTTCCCGATTGCAGTGGTCTGTCACGCGCTCGCGGTAGCCAACGGCGAGGAATCCGACCAGGGTACCGTCGCGATAGAGTCCGCCGACCAGCATCGTCGATAGGGGTCGTACCGCGGTGAAGAGCCCGCGCAACCGCTCGACGTCGACGTCGTTCAGCACCAGCGCGGTCTGGGTGGCCAGCGCCTTCAGCGTCGCCCAGCTGCCGAGCGGCAGGTCGACGTTGGAGAAGTCGCTGGCGGCCGTGTCGGAATCGCTCGCGGCGGCCAGCCGGAAAGTGTTTCGCTCCTCGTCGACCAGGAAGGTCGCCGTCCAGTCGGCCTCCAGCTGCTGCCGGGTGGTCCCGTTGACGCGGCCGAGCAGCTCGGGCGCCTCCAGGGTCGACCCGAGGGTGCGCGCGACCTCGAGCAAGGTCGTCGTCATCCGGCCTTCGGCGGTCAGCTGCTGACGGCTCTGCTCGAGGTTGGCGGCGAGTGCCGCGAACTGCGCGTTCTTCCGCTCGAGGTGCGCCCCGTAGAAGAAGGCCTGCTGCGCCAGCAAGAAGAAGAGGAAGGCGGGGACGAGGGAGTCGACCGAGAAGAGCGTATGCAGGCTGAAGCCGGTCTCGAGGATCAGCAGCGTTTCGTGACCGATGGCCGCGACGGTCGCGGCGGCGAGACCTCCCCGCACCGAGATGAGACTCGCGGGAACGATGACCATCGCGTAGAGCGGCCGGAAGAGCATGGCCGAGACGCCCTGGAGCGAGCCTGCGATGCCGATCGTGATGGCGAGCAGGTCGGTCAGGTTCTGTCCGTGGAACCAGAGACGTGGCCAGCGTTCGCACGAGCTCGTGCGGAGACCGACGAACGACACCAGGGTGAGGACGAGGCAGATCTCGATCGCCGGCCGCGCATCGACCATGTCGGGGCGCAGGTAGTGGAGGGCGAGCAGGAAGAGGGCGCTCGCGGAGGCCGCCCGGAGGCGAGTCAGGCAGAGCCAGCGGTTGACGGTGGCGAGGTCCGGAGCTGGCCCGCTCGCCTCGACGTTGGGAGTCGGGGCCACGGGTCCAAAAGCATCGACCATGCCATGCCAGGAGGCGTCTGCGCGATGGTCCCCCGTGTGCAAATCGTCGAAAAGTTGTCGTTCTCTGGCGAACTCCCGTCGGTCGCCGCCCAGGCATGTGCGTCGGGCGCGTGAACCGGGGGGGGCGGCATGATATGGCGGGGCCCAGGTGACAACCACGAAGAAGCCTCCCCGGGCCCGCCGCAGCCGCCGCCGCGGCGGGGCGC
>JADMIO011437979.1_pt1 | contig 11442 bp, 8 predicted proteins | sample 8958161 | NCBI WGS metagenome assembly JADMIO01 (sample SAMN16585339, study PRJNA669376) | soil metagenome | isolation source: Crop rotation soil | place: USA: Cullars Rotation, Alabama | collected 2011
AAGAGCAAGGCGACTTGGCTGGCGCGAAGGCCCTCTTCGAGCGCGCCCTCGCCATCGGTGAAGCGACGCTTGGCTCTGATGATCTTAAGGTGGCGACTCGGCTCAACAATCTCGGCGGAGTTATGCAAGATCAAGGCGACATAGACGGCGCGAAGGCCCTCTTCGAGCGCGTCCTCGCTATTGATGAAGCTGCGCTCGGCCCCAGTCATCCGAGTGTGGCGTGCGACCTCAACAATCTCGGCAAGGTGTTGCAAGAGCAAGGCGACTTGGACGGCGCGAAGGCGCTCTTAGAGCAATCATTACGAATCGTTCGAGAATTCTTGGGCGATGATCATCCACACACAAAATTAGTGCAAAGGAATTTGCAGATACTTGAAGAAGAACTGGGAAATACGAAATCGTGACGGCTGGAGACTAAATCCGCCCGCTATCCTGGTTATTGATTTAATGATTGGACTTCGCGCTCACGCGACGAAGCGTAACGCCAGCCCCGCGAAGGCATAAGATAGCCATTACAGAAGCTGCGCGTACGCCACAATTGAATTTGCAGGCTTCATTATTGAATTAGATCACATCGTTATTAAATTAGATTGAATCCTATTTTAATTAACGTAGAGCGAAATTGAATTAGCTGGTAATACAATTCAATCAGGCTATGCCATTAGTGAATTAGCTCTTGTCATTATTCAATCCGCATAGCTGGTAATTCTATCCGCCTCCGTTGTAATTGAATCCGCATTCGTCACTATTGATCTAACAACTCACGCTATCGAATCTACAGGCATAGCGATAGTCTGCGTCAGGCAGCGCACTTGTGCCGGAGGCGTGCTTAAAGCTTATTCCGGCGCTCGATTACAAATATTGTTGCCGCTTCTTAAATCACCAATCTTTCCTCTTAAATTGCCGATTTTTATTGTTGTATCTCGTCGCCTTTGAGCTTATGATGCTACTGCTCAATGTGGCTCAATCCACAAATTTCCAAAAGGAGACTGCTAATGGCAAAAGACGAATCGAAGCGTATTTCTCGCAGCACGCTCGCAGAAGACGAAGCCGCGTTTAATGCTTTGCAAAAGATCACCGGCTATACGCCCGCTAACCCTAACTATGCCGTCGCGGCGCTCACGCAAGCCTTCGACGCTATGCGTAATTTGCAGGCCGCCGAAGATCAGGCGTCGGCGGCGCTCGCGACCGCTCGCGACGCGGCGTCCAGTCAGGAGTGGGCCGTTCATAATCTGATGCTCGGCGCAAAGGATTCCGTCCGCGCGCAGTACGGCAAAGACTCGACGCAGGTGCAGGAACTCGGCCTCAAGCGAGCTTCGGATTACAAATCGCGCGGGCCGAAAACGAAGAAGGCTTCGCAGTAACTTGACCGGCGTATAAATAACAAGATGGCTCACGAAGGACGGCGAAAGTCATCCGGGCAGGAAAAGGCAAGCAATCGGGACTTGCGACCGTGAGCGTAATCAACAAACTAACATTTAACTCATCACGTTCCCTTTTAGTCGTTTCAGTTCCATCTTCCCCATTTAATCTTCTCTAGCCACCGGCCTTCGCGTGAGCGAGGTTCAAGGCTGCGGCGAATGCAGAAACGTCAGGCGCTTTCAGGCATTCGCTGAGCTTGAGACGTGGCGACGCTGCCAGAACGGCGAGTTAGGCCAACGCCGCTCCTCGCCGTAGTACGCCCGCCGCGTCTCAAGGTAGCTTTCGTATTCTTGCGTCAACGCCGCCGCGTATCGCTCAAGCCCTGCGCGGCGGCCTTTGAAATGATCGAGGATGGCGTAAGATGCGAGCAGGCCGGAACGCAACGCCTTGAAGATTCCTTGCGACGAGAGCGGGTCGAAAGTCGTCGCCGCGTCGCCTACTGCCAGCCAGTCTTCGCCTATCAAACGGTCGAGGCGATGCGAGTACGCTACCTGCACCGTCGGGCGTGTCAGCGGCTCCGCGTGCCGTAAGCGACCGCGCAGGTGACGAGTCTTGCGCATGCGCTCGAACCATCGCGCCGGAGATTTCAAGTCGCGCTGCTTCACGATGTCGGCGTCGCTCATGCAGGCGGCGACGATTCGCGCGTCGGGCAACAACGCTGAATACCACCAGCCTTCTTCCCACGCTTCGATGAGCGTGTAACTGTCGCGCAAGCTCGCCTCATCAGTTAATTTGAAAAACACGAAGACGCCGAGCAAACGGTCGAGCAGCACTTTACGCACGCCTTGCCGCCGTGCGAAGACGGCTCGCCTGCCGGTCGCGTCAACGACGAACGCTGTCGCAAATCGGCTGACCGATTCGCCTTGTCTCTGTATGGTCAGACGCCAACGACCGTCATCGGTTCGATGAGAGTCCAGCAAGTTAGATGCGGTATAGAGGCTGACGCCGCGCGTGGCCGCCTCGTCGGCCAGCATCGCGTCGAATGATCGGCGGTTCAGATGCCAGCCGCGATTGTGTGGGTGATAGATGAACTCGTTGTCCATCAATTCGTCGCTGCCCCACGCCGAACACGTCCCGTGTGTCGTCAGATGTTCGTCGCGAGTGAATCGCTCCCAGACGCCTAGCTGCTGTAAGAGGGGTTGAGCGATGGGCACAAGCGTCTCACCGATGCGCGGGCGATCATACTGCGAGGCTTCGACGATGGCGACGGCTAAGCGGGGATCATGTTCGATCAGCGATAAGGCCGTCGCCGTCCCTGCCGGGCCGCCACCGAGAATGATGACATCGAACGCCAGTGTTTCAGCCGTCTCTTGCAAGCCGTTTGTATAACGCTTCAGTAGAGGCATCTCCCCCGGCTAACTATTCGTGTCGTCGCTTTCGACTAAGATGTACTGAGGTTCCTGATTTTCAGGCGTCGCGTTGGGGTTGAACAGCATGAAGCCCATCTCCTTCCACGCCGTGACCATCTTGAGGTCGCCTTGATTGGTTAGCGGAACGCCCTTCGCCCAGGTGACTTGACCTTGCAGCGTCGTCACTTGCATCGGGCGATGCGCGGGCCACCAATAGGTATTCTGAACTACTTTCTGCGCCGGGTCGCCTGTGGTGTCGAGATAAATCTTGTTCCAGTCTTCGTAAGTCAGGTTGATCGCCTGCGTCGAGCATTCGTTGAAATCCGATTGCCAGGGCACACCACTGTATTTGGTGATGTCGCCCGGCTCAAGCCCGGCTTTCAGGTCGCTCTTTAAACTCAGCGGCTGCGGGTCAGGCCCGAACGGCGTCGGGCTTGTTCCGCGCAGGACGGCCAGCGCAAAGTTCGGGCTGAGATGAATCCGATACGCCCGCGAATAGATCGCCGGGTTACGCATGATCCAACTGGCTTCGCCGCCCGGACAGAACGAGCCGCCGAGCAGGCCGCTCAACACGCCGCGATCTAAATCGCTGCCGGTCAATGACGACTGCTCAGGGTTGGGCGCGGGAATGCCTTCGTCCTGTTCGTTGATGAACTTGCCTTCCGCCCACTGCTTGAGCAGAAATAGCTGCGTGTCGGTCAGGCGTAGAAATTTCGACGGCGACGTGTTCGACAGCGGGTTGTCGCCGCACAAAAACGGCATCAGTACGGGACGATAGTTCGGATTCGATGGATCAACGGCACGCCACCAGAGGTTTTCCTCGCCGGGCTTTCGCAACACGTCCCACAAACGCATACGCCACTGGCGGCGCTTCTCTCTCATGTCGGGGTCTTCGCCTTCAAACGGCGGAACCTTGAGCAAATCAACGTCGAAGTTGCCTTCCATCCCCGCAGTCGTGTCGTGCGGATCGCCGCCGGTGAAGGCATCGAAGTCCATCACATATTGATAGTTGTTCGGACGCGACAAAATCGGCCAGATGTCACGCCAGAAGTAAGGGTAATAGTCGGGATTGTACTGCGCCTGCTTACGCCACAGGGCGAGCGCCTTAGCGTCGGCAGGGTCGGGCGGCTTATGCGTGCCGTCGAAAGGCGGCAGACCGTAGAGATAAACGTTATAGCCGAACTGTCGGACGGAGAGATCATAAACCAGATCGTCCATCGTGATGATGTCGGTGATCTGCGGCGCGAAACGTGGATAACCGACGATCACCCACGCCGTCACGTCCACGTCGGCATAAAGAAATTTCGGCGGCTTCGAAGGGTCGGGCGCTCTGCCGTCTTCAGTCAGGACTTGGTAGCGAATGCGCGCCTGCACCGGGCCGTCCGACGTGTCGTCGAACCAGCCATCGTTGTTGGCGTAGTTCGTAATCACAGGGTTGCCGAAGCCTGTCTTGTAAGAACCGGAATTCCCGTAGCCGCCGAGCACGATCAGCCGGTTGTGGTTGTTCTGCTGAGTCGCTTTCAATTCGCCTAGCGTGTTGATCGAATTCGGCGCGAGCGGCGGCGGAAAGGTCTGCGTGTAACCGGGATTCTTCCCTTTGGCAAAGTGCGCGGTACGTTGGTCGGCATTTTGATAAGAGACGGTCTGCGGGCCGGGATCAATGATGAGTTGTAAGCGCGCGTCGTCGCCTTTAACGTCGGCGTTGCGTAAAGGATGATCTTTGGCGTAACCGTGCTCGCCCGCCGTCTGCTGAAATTCGTACCACGATGCCTTTTTGTTGGCGAGATAGACCGTCCACTCGATGTCAGTGACTTCGCCGACGATCAGTTGTCCGTTCTTCGGATTAGTCGTCTGAATCTTCTGGCCGATCTGCACTTCGCTGCCGGGTTTGCCGTCGTCGTCGTAAGCGTAGACGCGAAAACGCGCCGCCTGCCGCTTGATGCGGCGCTTTTCGTCCTTGAAGGTGCGGATAGGTTGCTCTTGACCATCAGGCGTGAGCACGGCGTTGCCGTCCCGGTCGCACTCTATAGGCAATTGGCCGACCTGTTCTGGAGCAAGATAGAAGTCGTCGGGGCTGTCGCCGAGTCGGGCTATGCCGATGGCCGGATGAATCTTGAATTTCATTGCGGGCCTCCTGAAGTATGTGGTGCCTGTTGAACAAAGTTTCTGCCTTTAGAGGGGCGTGTTAATGGGTTTACCTTGTAGGGGCAACCCTTGTGGTTGCCCGGATCGCCGCAGGCGATGACCAGTCATGGCGCTTCGTACCATCCGGGCAGGACAAGCCCTGCCCCTACAACATAGCGCAACCGAGCGACGCGTTAATCCTTGAAGTTTAGCGAGACGGCATCCAGCCATAGCGCGTTCGGTTTCGGCTGGCCGTTGATGTCTAAAACGACGAGGTTGACGTGAAAATCGGTCTCGCCTTTAGCGGTCAGCTTGCGAATGGTGTCCGTTACGTCTATGCGGAAGTTGCCCGGCGTCTTGCGGTGGCGCGGTCTGAGATCATACTTGCGTCGCTTCTGCGGCGGCACATCGCAGTGACCCGGCCCGCCTATGCATTCGCCGGAAAAGGTGGCGATCTGCGTGACGAAGTGATCGTTACCGCGCGTCGGCGTGTTGATGCCGGCGTCCGGCTCGTTGAGAAAGACGCGGATGAAGGCTCCCGCAGAGGTCGAATATTGAACTTTGTGCAGGCGGATTTCGGCGCGACTGTGGCGGGCAAGAACCGCCGGAGGAATGTTCGCTTTAGCCGACTTGAAACGGGTGATCGGTATCTGACTGTCGGTCTCAAACAGCGCCGAAGATTTCATATATTCGTAACCGAGATCACTGAGCGTCAACACGTCCTCTACCTGTAGCGTCCAGGGCGCGAGCACGTCGGTCGGATCATCAGGGTCGGCCCCAGGATGTAGCCTCTGCCACTCGGCCCAGAGGCGATCCACGTTGGCGTGATGTCCCCAGAAGATCATGTCGCGCGCCGTCGTCCCTGCCGATACCATATCGCCGTAAGGCGGCTCTTTGGGAAACTGCGGGCCGAAGTTCGGGTTCGCGCCGCCTGAGAAGTTGTGTATCAGGTTGTGTATATTTTCGAGCGCGCCGAAGAAATGATTGTTGGTCGGGCCGCTGCCGAAGTTGAAGAAGTTATCAATCTGCAAAATGCGCTCGACATCTTCGGGCGTCGGGTAAGCTTCAAAGATGATATTCTCATCGCCGCCCGGCCAGCGGTTCCGCTGCCACAGCGGATTCGTATTCTGTAGCTCGGACATAATCAACTCGTCCGTGTCTGTGCCGGTGAAGGCGATGCCCGCGCGTATGTAAAGGCGGTTGCCTGAATTAAAGAGTTGGCCTTCGACTGATTTCAGCTTCTCTAAAGTATCGCCGGGAATCTTACCCTTCAGGCGCTGCAACATTTGATCATCCACAAAGCAACGGTAAGCTTTTGGGATGCTCGCGTTGTCGGTCTTCTTCAGCGCGCCCGGATTATTCGGATCAATTGATTCATCATGAATGGACTTCAGCACATCGTCACGGTAGAGCGTCCAATCCCAGTAGGGCAACGTTACGGTCGGGTCTATGTCCTGTAACTGCTGCTCGAAGTTATAGAGGTAGAGCCGGTGCCATGAAAGGAACTGCTCCCAGCCATGCTGACAGTTGTTGGCGTGGATGTCGGCCCAGAACCTGAAGCTGCGCTGATCGTACTGATGAAAAGCGTCGTAACAGCGCATGGTTCGAATGGCGCGGCGGAATGCGTCCAACTCACTCGGCGTCAGGCATTCGATGTTTTTGCGAGCTTTGATCTTACCGGCTTCCTGACGAAACGCATTGATGGATTTGTTAGAGAGCGGATGCTCTTCGTGTCCTTGCGCGCGCGCGAGCTTAAGCGATTGAGTGACAGAAAGAGTGGAACCGGCGGCGACGGTTAGCGCGGCTGCATCAGTGGCCGGGCAACCGTCATCTATCCATTGCTGGATGAAGAGAACGTCAGAGCTCGAAACGCGCTGGCCGCCCCACATCAGCGGAGGGAACTGCGTGCCGTCGAATGGGAATACGCCCTTCAGCCCTTTGATCAAGCCGGACGCCGCACCGCGACCGGGCGCGCGCTGTGCCGCCGGTGCGCTATGAGATGACGGCCCGCAACAGGAGTCATGCGTCGCGCCGCCGCTGTCTGCCGCTGCCGTCTCTGCTTTAGGCGAAGGGGGCGGCTCGTTCTGCGTAGGCGATTCGCAACACGACCCGCGCGCCGGAGCGGCGGGCATATTCTGCTCGCAGAAGTCTACCGTCCCGGTCGGCGCGATCATGCGTATGCCATAGATCGTCACTTCGAGGAATTGATTTAGCGGCAACTCCCAGAAACGGTGATAACCTTGATAGCTGGGAACGTTAGCGCCCTGCGCTTGATTCAATATGTCCTTGACGCGTTGATAGCGCGTCGGCTTCGGCGAGTCGTCTCTCTGATCTTCATTGGCCATTTCGAAGTTCACCTTATCTAAGGAAGAAAGAAGAAGCTATCACAAATCACTGTTTTCCTGAATACTATAAATCGTAAACTGAGATCAAAGGAGGAAGTGAATCAATGGGTGAGCCGCGCATCGTTTCGCTGATCGCCAGCGCCACTGAAATCGTCTGCGCTCTCGGATTCGCCGATCAACTCGTAGGCCGCTCGCACGAATGCGATTACCCGCCCGCCGTAAAGAATCTGCCGCGACTGACTAGCCCTAAGTTCAGCGTCGAAGGCAATAGCGATGAGATAGATCGTCTAGTGAAGGCCGGCGCGCAGGAAGCTTTGAGCGTCTATCACGTAGACGCCGCCGCGCTCGAAGCGTTGCGCCCGACGCATATCATCACGCAGACGCAATGCGAAGTCTGCGCCGTCAGCCTGAAAGACGTTGAAGCCGCCGTTTGTGAAATGGTCAGCACGCGCCCGCTGATCGTCTCGCTTGAGCCGAACGCGCTCGCCGACGTGTGGAAAGACATCCGTCGCGTCGCCGAAGCTCTGGACGCGACCGAGCGCGCTGAGGCGCTGATCTCTACCTTGCAGCAGCGCATGGAAGACATTCGCCGTCGCGCCGAAACATTGAGCGACCGACCTCGTGTCGCCTGCGTCGAGTGGATCGAGCCGCTGATGGCCGCCGGTAACTGGATGCCGGAACTCGTCGAGATGGCCGGCGGTATCAACCTCTTCGGCGAAGCCGGAAAGCATTCGCCCTGGATGACGTGGGAAGCATTGATCGCTAAAGACCCGGACGTGCTCTTTGTGTCGCCGTGCGGCTTCGACATCGCGCGCACGGTGACGGAGATGCGCTGGCTGCGCGACAAGACGGAGTGGGATCAACTGAGCGCCGTGCAGGCGGGGCGCGTCTACGTCGCCGACGGCAATCAATACTTCCACAGACCGGGGCCAAGGCTCATGGAGTCCTTAGAGATTCTCGCCGAGATGCTGCACCCGAATGAATTCCACTACGGTCATGAAGGCGCGGGCTGGATTCGCTTTGACGCATCGAAGGCGGGAACATAAAGGCTGACGCAGCATCTAACGTGACGCCGCGCATTGAGGAAACTAGGCGGGGCGATGGCTGCGCGCCCATTCGCGGACGCTTCGCAACCACTCCGGGCGGTCAAGCGTCGAGACGGCTTCGATAAACCGCACGATGATCGCGCCAGTCAGTCCAGGCAATCCAAGACTTTCTTTAACTTCAACGTAGCTACCACCAGCAAGCGCGAGAATCAACAGACGGTCGCCGACATAGCGCCAGACTTCAGGTATGCCGAGCGCCGCGTAGATGGGTAGCTTATCAATCGAGCCGCTGGTGATGTCTATCTCGATTACCAGATCAGGCGGCGGATCAGTAGCGAGATCAATTTTGCGCTTGCCTCTAACCAACTCCGCGCGCTGGATGTAAAAGCATGAATCCGGTTCAAATCCGCGTTGGATGTCCTGACGTTTGAAGGTGGTCGAGCCGAGAGGTCTTAAATGAAGTCCCCATTCAATCACGATCATATCAATTAGCGATCCGATATTTCTATTGATCTCTTCATGCTCGTTTGATGGACTCATAATCTCAAGCGTCCCCCTGTCGTAAGTGAAGTGCGGACTGCTGCAATCGAGATGGTCGGCGAGCAAGTGCTCGTAAGTCGCCCAACTCACATCATGGAGCACGACACGTTGTTCGGTCTGATTCATTACGGTTGCCATACGCTCTGACTCTCCTTGCCTGCGGCGGCGTGATCGAACCGCCAGCCGTCTTGTGCTCAGTATAACATAGCCGTGAGGGCGCGAATCAGGTGAGGTCTTTCGGCACGACGACGTGGCGCATGAGGCGGATGATCAAACTGCGGCGGCGCTCAACGCGGCGGCCATGATGCGCCGGATTGAACGCGCCATTCGGGCTGGGGATGATGGCCGAGAGAAACGCCGCCTGCTCTGCGCCTAAAGACGCGGCAGAGGTGTTGAAGTAATGGCGCGCGGCGGCTTCGGCCCCATAGAGGTCGTCGCCCCATTCGATGATATTGAGGTAAATCTCCAGGATTCGCCGCTTGCCCAGTATCCACTCCATCTCCTTAGTGATGAGCGCCTCGTGCAGTTTACGCAGGGGGTTTTTCGAGGTCGAGAGAAAGAGGTTCTTGGCCAACTGCTGGCTGATGGTTGACGCGCCGCGACTGAACTTGCCTTCGTTCCAGTCCTTCTCCATCGCGTTGCGAATCTCTTCCCAGTCGAAGCCGGCGTGATCGAAGAAGCGCGAGTCTTCGCCGGCGAGCACGGCGCGGACGAGGTTGGGCGAGATGCGGTCATACGGCACCCAAGTCTGCGCACGGCGCGGCTCTTCGCCGGCGGCGCGAGCTTCGGCCATGCGCTGCGCCATCAGCGCCGTCACTTCGGGGTTGTGCGAGCGGTACCAGAAGACGCGCGACAACACCCAGCCGTGATAGAGCACGGCCAGCGCGACGAGCGACAACAGAATGATCTTCGTCCATCGTCGCCATCTCGGCTTTGCGGCTTTGTGTGCGACTGTCATCGGTGCAATGGCCGCCATGCCGGAGATTATAAACCACACGGGTCGGGGATTGACATATTGAACTGGGGCGAGTTACAAAATTCGCTTCCCGGAGTTGACCGATGCCAACAGAAGAGTTGATCATTCGCCCGGCGCGACCGCAAGACGCGAGCCAGATCATTGCCATCACGCAAGGACTGGCACAGGAAGAAGGCTGTTATATTTCATACACCTTCGAAGAGGCTTCGATTGATGTGACGAAAGAAGAGGCGCGCATCGAGCGCCTGACCGACCTGTTCATCGTCGCCGAGGTCGGCGGCAGACTGATCGGCGACCTGAGCCTGACTAAAGACGCCTGGACGTTGACCGGCCACGTCGCCTATCTCGGAATGGAAATCCAGAAGGGCTACCGCAACCGAGGCATCGGCACAAGGATGATGAAGCAGGCGCTCGACTGGGCGACCAGGCAGCGGCTCAGGCGAGTCGAGTTGGAAGTCTTCGCCGAAAACGCGCCGGCCATTCATCTCTACCAGAAATTCGGCTTCGAGGTCGAAGGGCGCAAACGCCACGCGGTTTATAAATGGGGCAGGTATCTCGACATGCTCATCATGGGACTGCTGCTGCCCGATTCGCTTTAAGCTCTACGACTGACCTATCCGCGCCGCGCCGCCGACTGCCTACGGTTTACGGCGGGCCGATCTCGTCCAGAGATAATAGGCCGGGATGCCGACGAGGATGATCAGCGCAACCATCAGCGCGCCGCTCCATTCGTGCGGATTCGGCCCGCCCGCAAGCTTCGCCAGATAGTAACGAATATCACTCACCAGCGCGTTGCCGACCAACAGCAAGACCGCCAGGATGAATAGCGCGGGCGTCAACGGGTAGCCCGGCGTTCGATACGGGCGCGGCAAGTCGGGCCGCTTGCGCCTGAGCCTGTAGACCGCCGCTACGCCGAGCGCGTAAAACGGCCAGATGCCGAGCACGAAGGTGTCAGACAACTGCTCGAATGTACGCACCATTACAAAAACGATGGCCAACCCCGCCGCCAGCGAGATGGCGACGTAAGGCGTCTTGAAGCGCGGATGCACGGCGGCAATCTTGCGGAAGAACAGCCCGTCATCGGCCATCGCAAAGAAGATGCGCGGCCCGGTCATCATTGAGCCATTCAGCGTGCCGAAAGCCGAGATCATCACGGCTATCGAGATCAATCGCACACCGGCGTCGCCGATGATGCGGTAAGCGACATCGGCGGCGACCAGCTTCGAATGCGCGATCTCGTTGATGTCAAGCAGGTGCAGGTAAGCGAAGTTGGCCAGCAGATAAATGGCGATCACCGCCAGCGTGCCGATGATCAACGTGCGCGGCAAGAAGCGTTCAGGCCGCTGCACTTCGCCGCTCACGAACGTCACGTCGGCCCAGCCGTCGTAGACCCACAACAGCGAGATGAAGGCCAGCCCGAATAGCGCGACCGAAGGCGAGGCCGCCGCCTCCGACGGCGGCGCGACGACCGGCGACGGATGCTGCGCGCCGATAGCGAACGCGGCGAGCACCAGTAAGCTCAAGGCGATGTACTTTGCGCCCGCCGTCAGGTTTTGAATCAACGCGCCCAGTCGTATGCCGAGAATGTTGAAGAGGGCGACCACGAGAATTGCGCCGGCGGCAACGTAATGCACGGCGGG
>JADMIO010817248.1_pt1 | contig 11441 bp, 5 predicted proteins | sample 8958161 | NCBI WGS metagenome assembly JADMIO01 (sample SAMN16585339, study PRJNA669376) | soil metagenome | isolation source: Crop rotation soil | place: USA: Cullars Rotation, Alabama | collected 2011
CTTTCCCAATTTAAATAACGGTGCAGCGAACGGGCGTACACCAGTTGAGCTCATACCCATCCCGCCTGTTTCTGTCTCGGCGAAGCGGCTGTTGATTGCCGCGTTCGTCGATTGCGCGGCTCATCAAAACATAGTCGCCCCGCGAAGCTGTCCAGTTATACGTCCAGCGAATCCAGCGTAACGGAGCGGGAGATCCCTCCAGTTTTGCCTGGGTCCAGGTCCCTCCGCCATCAAGGCTGAATTGCACTTCGCGAATCGCGCCCGCGCCGGTCCATGCGAATCCCCAGATTACATGGACTCCGGCGAGCAATTTGACTCCCGGCGACGGCGAGGCAATAACGGATTTCACCTGGATGGAAGATAACCTCGTTACCACCGGACCGCGTTCTGTTTTGACAACCCGATTATAGAGCCGGTCCATTCCGCCTCGGTGGAAACTGGCTGGCCGGTCGTTTGGGCCAAGAACAACAATGCGGCGAAGCCATTTTACGGAATCCATTGCATACCAGCCGGGAAACAAAGCGCGGGCAGGGAATCCATTACGCTTCGGCAGAAATAAGCCATTGAGCTTAAACGCCACGAGGCTTGTGGAGTCGAGACATTTCTCAACCGGCACAATCTGCGAGTACGGCTGCGGGGGATTACCTTTGGTCAAACTTCCTGAATCGGCTCCTTCGAACAGGACGAATGCGGCATCGGGTTTGATTCCGGCAGGTTCGAACAAAAAGGAGATTGGCGCGCCTTCCCATGCACCATTGCTTGCGGCGGAGCCGTCGGGAGCATTCCCGGAGCACTCCAGCACCGCTTCCACCTTCTTTGACGGTTGCTCGAGCAGATCGCTGAATGTTAACGTGTAGGGCCGCGCGACATGGCCTTCAATGCGGAGGCTCCACGTCTCCAACGAGAGTTGCGGTTGCGGAAAATGGTCGCGAACGAAGAAAAGCTCTGGCGGGGTAATGGAACCCTCGATTTGCCGGAGCGGGAAAGCGTGGTTTTCAGGTTCAGTGGATCGGAGCGCCGGAACGAGTATCGCGCCGGCGCCTGGAAGAGTTAATAGTTGCCGCCGGGTCACCTAGTGGACCGTCCCGGTCAGATCGCAGCAGCTAAAAGCTGCTCTGCGGAGGACAGCCGCGTTGTTGAAGACGTCCGCTCCCTGACGGTCGCGGTTCGGTGCTGGTGACCGGGCGTTACACGGCCTCCGGAAAACCCGCTTGCTGACGCAAGGCGGCTCAGTGTCGAGGTTACCCGGAAACAGAGCCGCCGCACGTAAGTGCGCGGGTCGAACGGCCTCTTCATGTGTTTCCGCGGGCTGCGGGACCACGGCCACTCCCTCACGGTCGCGGCTCGGAGTGCTGCACGGAACCGCGCGCGTCAGCAAGCGGCCCCAGATAGTAATGAAATCGCCGGAACGGATCACCTAGAAAACCAGTTTAAGCGCCATCTGGATAATTCGAGGATCCCGTGCGGATGTAATGCGTCCGAATGTATCGTCCGGAACTGATGTATCCGGATTATTTAATTGAGTGTGATTCAACAGATTGAAGAACTCGGCGCGGTATTGCAGGTTGAATCTCTCTGTCAACGCGAACACTTTGTGAGCGGAGAAATCAATGTTGAAGGTTCCGGGCCCTATCAGGATATTGCGTCCGGCATTTCCGAACGTATTTGGATTGGGTGTAGTGAACGCGTCCGTTGTGAACCATTGATTAATCTTCTGGGCAAGCGACCCCTGCGTGTAATGCGGCGTGGCGACGACTTGCGCTTGATCGTTCGAATTTTCCGGAAGGCTGAACGAATAATCTCCACCGGACGTGACGTTCAGCGGGAAGCCACTCTGCCAAGACCAGATGGCCGATGTTTCCCAACCGCCGAGCAGCACTTTCTCTATGCCGTGCTTGGGAGATGGTAGCTGCCATAAATAATTCAGCACAAAACGATGGGGTACGTTGAAATCCGATACACCGCGGTAAGCGTTGATGTCGTACGGATTGATGATGTTGATTCCACACAGATCCGTCTGGTAAGAAACCGGGTCGATGGTGCGGCTCCAGGTGTAGTTCGCGCTCACCGTAATTCCGTGCGAAAACCGCTTATCTACGTCAGCCTGGAAGGAGTGGTAACTCGAGTTTGCATTCGATTGATCCTGCGTAATCTGCAAAAACTGCTGATAGGGCCGGCGGGCATCCTCATTGTCGGCCGTGGCGTCGGGACTTGGCAGCGGCGCATTGACGTCCGTGTTGTAGGCCAAGTGCGTCCCTTTCGAGCCCACATAACCCACGCGCATGAGGATGTCGTTGCTTAGTTGGTGCTCGACGGTCAAGTTCCAGTTCATAGCTTGCGACGGTTTCCAGTTGTGCTGGTAGGACACCGCGAGACTGAGTGGCAGATCGAAGGCCACATCGGATGCCGGCAATCGCGGACCGTACTGTGCCGGGAACGGATTTGTGCTCCCCTGATACGGATTCATGAACGGCACGCCAAACATCTGAACTTGCGGGCTGAACGGCGCGCTGTCCACCATGTTGTTGAAGGCTTCCACGAACGGCGGCTGATAGAACATGCCCCAGCCGCCGCGAACGGTTGTCCGCCCCCGACCGCCAACGTTATAGGCGAAACCGAAACGCGGTGCAAGCTGCTTCCAACTCGTCAGGAATCCGCCGTCTGGGCATCCGGGATCTCCGGCAAATACATAGCCGCCAGGAGAATTTGTAAAACGTGTGGACTGTAGTCCGGGGAGGAAACACTCCGTCCGGCCTTTTTCGTCGTGGTAGGGAATGAACGGATCCCAACGCAGGCCGAGATTCAGCACCAGATCTTTGGACGCGCGATAGTTGTCCTGGAAGAAAAGGCTGCCGAGATTGCCGCGGCGCGCCGCGAACTCGCCCCCTCCCTGGATGAACCGCTGCGTATAGCCCAAGAGGAAATCCGAAAGCGGGCTTCCGCTGAACTGTGTGCTCGTAAAACGGAAATCGCCATTTTGCCGGTAAGTGTTGGTGATATCCACATCCATCCTCATGAAATCGCCCCCAATGGCGATTTCATGGCTGCCGACGACCCAATGCAGACTGTCGGAAACGTGATAGTTGTGGCGATTGAACTGCCCCGGATGCCCGGAACTGATAGCGAAAAATCCGGACACCGACAGCTGTATTTCGGTCGGGTCGGTGCCGGCGATCGGTATTCCCAGGCTCGAAAAGCTGAACGGGGCGCCGCTGAGGATCGTGCCGTCGTTCCGGTTGTAAGAAAAAATCAAGCTATTCAGGATATTGCTGCTGATACTGTATGTATCGCTGACGGAGACGCCCTGGTCCCATAAGTCGAATCCGCGGCCGGACGAAATAATGTTCTGGCTGCCAATGATGGGATCCCTGCCATAACGGGAGTAAAAATACCGGCCATAAATGCGGTGTTTCGCCATGTTGTAGTCCACTCGGCCCATGAACTGGTTTTCGTGGTCGTTAATCGGCAGGGTGTAATGGATGACGCCGTCCGGTGTGGTCGCCTGCGGCACGAGTTGGAGAATTTTGACGCTGGCGGGGGCAAAATCGCTTTGTGGAATTTGATTGTTTGCATAGGGAACGCCTGTAAACGGGTTCACCAGTTGGCGGCTGAGAGCTGAGAAATCTCCAGTGCGCTCTGCCGCTGTCGGCACCGTGGCGGAGTTGCCTCCTGAAATGTTGCGAATCTGCGTGCCCTGGTAAGTGCCGAAGAAGAACAGCTTGTCCTTCAGGATGGGGCCGCCGAGACTGCCTCCAAACTGATTGCGCTTAAGCTGATCGGCCTTGTCCGCGAAAAAGTTACGAGCGTTCAGGTCGCCGTTACGAAGGAAGTCGAAAGCAGAGCCGTGAAATTGGTTCGTGCCCGACTTAGTAACCACGTTCACAATTGCGCCATTGCCACGGCCATACTCAGCGCTGAAACTATTCGTTTGGACGCTGAATTCCTGGACGGCGTCCGGATTGGGGAACGGGTTGTTAACGTTCGTGTAGTGGTCCTGATTGCTGCCGCCGTCGAGATTGTAGTTGACCATGTCGGCGCGGCCGCCGTTACTCGAGATTGACTGTGCGCCAGGATAACTAACGGTTTGCTGCGTGTCGCCCGACCCGTTGCCGTTGCCGGCGTTGGTGTCGACTGTACCGGGCGACAAAAGTATCAGGGACGCCGCGTTTCTTCCGTTTAAAGGCAATTCAACGATGTTGCGCTGCGTGATGACTTTGCTCAACGCTCCCGATCTCGTTTGTACCATTTCGGCATTGGATTCCACCGTAACCGACTGGCTAGAACTGCCGATTTTGAGGACGATCGGAACAGTGGAGTTCTGGTCCGCCTGGACCACGATCCCACGCTGCTCGAACCGGTTGAACCCGCTGACCTCCACGGTGACGCTGTAAGCTCCGACCGGCAGTAGTGGGAAGACATAGCCGCCATCGTTCTTGCTCATCGTTTCGCGGGTGAATCCGGTGGCCAGAGCCGTGGCCGTGACGCGCGCGTTAGGAACTGCCGATCCGCTTGGGTCCTGCACGGTTCCGGCGATGGTTCCAGTGGGGTCCGCGGCTTGTAGCGACACGCAGAGACACACCAGTAAAAGGACTACGAGACGTACCAGAAGCATCGAGATCTCCTCTCAGAGAATTATTGCTAGTTTGCACGGGGCGAAGATCTCTGTCAAGAACTTTATGGGAAACGTTTCCCATAATCCAATCACGCTGAAGGCGGAATCGCCGGGCAGAGACCGGCGGGCCAGCCACCAGTGCGGCGGCGCTCTGAAGTTACAATCGCAAGAGGAGATTCCATCGCGAAAGCAACCATGAGCGGAGCGCCCGTCCACCACCGTTAATCGAGGCTGGCCCGGCCCGCCAAATCACAGCTGATCGGAAACTGGCAAGTCTTTAGTCGGGAGATATTTCTTGACAATCGGGAAAGGTGCCTGGAACTCGGCTGCGGCAGCGGATCGATTGCGCAGGTTCCGACTGGGCGCGCGTGGCACCGGCCAGTTAGTCGCGAGCGACCTCGATCTTACCTTTGTCGCGGGGTTGCGCCATCTCACGCCGGCCAGTAAGGCTTTGGAACATGTGGTCTCCGCGCTCGAAGTCGCCAGGCGTGCTTCTTTCCATCGAACCGGATATGCTGCCCTGTACGCACCATTGGACCAGCGTCATCTTCATAGCGAATTGGGGACGCAAGCCGCAATGAGCGTCCGCGAAGTTGTTTCACGATCAGTTCCGTGAGTTGAATCACCAAATCAGTCCTGCTTTACCTGGAATGAATACACGGTATTGTCGTAGGTCGTAACGTACACGTGCCCGTTCGCGATGGACGTGGCTCCGAAGTGCGTGAAGGACGGAATGATCTTGCCGCTCGAATACAGCTCCTTGCCTGTTTCGGCGTCAAACGCATAAAGCGTCGCGTTGCCCGTCGCCTTTTCGGCCCGCTCTTTCGATGTGTAGAGGCCATTGCCATCCTCTGTCACCTGGCCGTTGAATGCGCCGCTCGAAACGGCGAACACGATCCCATTCGCAATGATGGGCGGCTCCGGAGTGTTCAGGTCTCGCGAGATCCACGCGGGCTCCAGCTTCGCTTGACCATCCGCGCCGTCTTCCACCTTGAACGCCATGATGCTTCCGCTCGGCGCGGCTCCGTTCGTGAGCGGAAACGCCGGGGACTTTGGAGCAACTGGACCCAGCGCCGGCGCATACACCCAGCGGGTTCCTTTGCTGTCTTCCCAACTGGCGAAAGATCCCCAGAAGCCGTGTCCCGCGAAATCAACGCCCGCGTTCGTGTAGAGGCCCGTGTGAAACATTGGCTTTCGATGCGTTTCGCCGCCGAGCGACTTCGAGTCGAGCAGGTACAAAGAGCCTTCCTTCCCCCCGCCGACAATCAGGTCGCGCCCCTTGTAAGGAAACACCACTGGGGTGATGTTGCCCATGTCGAGATCTCTTCGCGTAATCCAGTCGCGGTTCGCGGGCGTGTAATAGTCCTTCAAAGTCAGGTCCTTCGGCGACAATGCCAGAAAGGTATCGGCATACTTGCCGGCTTTCGGATCGTATGGTCCGTCGCCTGTCTCCGCGTACACGGTCCCGTCTTGGCCAATCGCAACGCCGCCGCGCCCCCATATTCCGCCGCCCGACGTATCGGATTGGAAGAACTTTACCGGCCGATTGGGGCTGCCGAGATCCATCGACCAGACGCCCGACTTCGCTCCACCACAACCTTGCGACACCGACGTGTATAGGACATTATCAACGAGGTTTAGACTCCAGTTCTTCGAGTACGGAGGAACAAACTGCGTAGGAGGAAAGCGATCCTCTCCGTTTACCGGATTCAATGCGTGTAGTTTTCCGTCGGTGGAGATGACATACACGGAGCTATTTGTGAAGCCCTTCGAAATAACCGGCGTGTCGTTCAATCCATTCGGACAAAGCCAATTTTGCGCGGGTTCCTTGGGCGGGGGCACGTTGGAGATGAAATGCTTTTGCCATACGAGTTTGCCGGTATCGGCATCGATGACAAACAAGTTGTCAGAACTGCCCGCGACGAAGACGTATTCCTTAAACCCGTGCGAGGTGACGATGCCGTCGAGAATCAACGGAGCCGTCAGCGAGTTGAGTTCCTTCGAGTCATTGGCGAGCTGGATTTTCCAACCCAACTCGAGCCTTTTGACGTTGTCCTTGCTAATGACCGTTTCGTCTTTCGCCCAGCCATCACGCTGTTGATCGCCGCCATACGTCAGCCAATTGCTCCCCCAAACCAGCGAACACCCCAAGGCGAGGAGCGCCGCCGGTCGAAGATATTTATTCATCGAGACAAACCTCCACAAATCGGACGACAAAAGATTGAGATTACAGCATGCGCATGCCAGAACGCGCGGATAGCGTGTGCGGGCCTACCAGCGGAGAGTTTCGAGTTGCTTGTCGAATGGCGCTATTGCTCTCTTGACAACCGATTCGCCGAAGCGCATCGCTCCAATTTATTTCCCGTGAATCTGTCCCGTTGCGGAGTGCGAAACGCCGGCGGGGCCACGCAACTTCTCGCAAGTATTTGTCATCATGGGACATGCGAGTCTCCAGTGCCGTGCTCTTCAGACTTGAAGATACTCGCTCGGGGAAGCAACTGTTTCGCATTGTCAAATGAAGAGGCGTCCGAGACAGGCTGTCAGCATGATATGATTGCTGCTCGAAATAGTCGGGCAGGGGGAGCAATGAGTTCCGCGCCACGCGTTCGCGATCGTTACCTCGTGAAATCGGTCGTTCATTCCTCTCAGTTGCTTCGAGCGTTTTCCGCGGCGGGAGAAGCACTTCCGCTGCGCGAAATTGCATTCAGGAGCGGCCTATCGAAGACCATGGCGTTCCGGCTTCTTTACACGCTGGAAACCTGCGGAATGGTGGAGAAAATCGGCGAAAACCTCTATCAGTCTTGCGTACGCCCTTTCAAACAGAAGCTGTATCGGTTGGGCTATGCCGCGCAGGGGACCGACTATCAATTTTCGAAAGAAGTCTCGGCAAGCCTGGAAGCCGCCGCCCGCGCGGAAGGCATTGAACTGATCTCGCTCGACAATCGGTATAGCGCCAAAATCGCGCAACGAAACGCTGATCTGCTGGTGCGCGAACGAGTAGATCTCGTTATCGAATTTCAAACCGATGAGAACATTGCGCCCATTGTCGCGGCAAAATACCGCCAAGCCAATATCCCGCTGATTGCCATCGAAATTCCCCATCCCGGCGCTACCTATTACGGCGCCAATAACTATGAAGCGGGGCTCATCGGAGGTCGTTACCTCGGCCGTTGGGCCAAGCAGAACTGGCAGTCCTCGATCGATGAAATCGTCTTGCTGGAACTGCCTCGCGCCGGCAGCCTGCCGCGCATGCGATTAACCGGCATGCTGGTGGGAATGAAGGAGGCCATGCCCGCGCTCGAGAATTGCCGCGTCACGCCGCTCGACGGCGATGGTAAGTTCAGCGACAGCTTCGAAGCTATGCGCAAACATCTGCGCACGGCAAAGAGCGGGAATATGCTGGTCGGCGCCATCAACGATGCCAGCGCGCTCGGGGCTTTGCGAGCGTTCCAGGAGGCCGGCCGCACTGATTGCTGCGCCATTATGGGGCACAATGCCTCACCTGAAGGCCGGGCGGAGCTGCGGCAGCCGGGCACGCGCTTGATCGGCTCAGTGGCGTTTTTCCCCGAAAAGTACGGGGACGATCTGGTCCATGTGGCGCTGGATATCCTGAACCGCCGCCCTGTTCCACCAGCCGTTTTTGTAAAGCACCAATTGATAACTCCCGAGACGGTAAACCACGTTTATCCGAACGACGAGCTGATGAAGGTGACGTCCGCGAGCGCACGCCAGCTTTAAAGGCATTCTATATTTCGCAATGCGAAATGAATAGGACTGACGCCAATAGGCTTCATGTCACGATAGCGGGCTGGCGTAATCACATATCCCTCTGAACTGCATTCTGTTATGGACGACACGGCTTTGTTCCCTTGTGTTGCGCAATACAAAACGCAAGGAACATTGCAATTTCCTGTTTATAAATTAGCTAAGTAGCGTTAAAAGAGTCTCAATAGCGATTTGCTTGCGGTTGGGGTCCGCTCGTGAGTGATATGAGGCAATTTGTCTGGCTTCGTTTTGCGATGTGCTCAGGGCGGCGACAGCCGCCCGGAACACTCATCAAGAGCCCCAATCGCCAGCGGCTACGAAAGGATTTAGGGGTTGTATGAGGATTCGTAGACTTGCCGACGTATTCGTCTGGAGCATGCTGGCAATGCTTCCGCTCGGCCTCGCCCAGGAGTATCGCGCAACCGTGAGAGGAACGCTGACCGATCCTACCGGCGCTAAGATTCCCGGCGCAAAAGTGGAAGTGAAGAATCTCGGTACCGGCGCAACCACCGCGGCCATTACCAATGAAAATGGCACTTATCAGACGCCGTTTCTCGAACCCGGCAACTACTCCATTACGGCGTCGGACTCCGGGTTTACAACCGAGGTGAGGAACAACATTGAATTGAGGGTGGGAGACCGGTACGTGGCCGATTTCACCATGAAGGTGGGCGGCACGACCGAGCAGGTGACCGTCTCGGCATCATCTCAGCAACTCGAAACAACCACCGCGGATCTCGGGCAAGTGATCGGAGCGAAAAGCACAGCGCAGCTTCCTCTCCTCGGACGCAATCCGTTTCAATTGATCACAGTGGCAAGCGGGGTCCAACACACGCCGGCCCTTGCAAGCCGGTCGGACCGTCCGTTCGACAACGGCGGCATGGATTCGTACAACATCAACGGCAGCCGCACGTTTACCAACGAGTTCCTGCTGGACGGCACGCCGGACGACTCGAGTGAAGGAATCGGCACACCGAACAATCTGACGGTTGCTCCGCCGCCGGACGCCACCAGCGAGTTCAGAGTGCAGACGAGTTCTTACGATGCGCAGTACGGGCGAACGGGCGGCGGCACGGTCAACGTGGGACTTAAGAGCGGCACGAACAGCTTTCATGGCTCTCTCTACGACTACTGGCGGAACACGGTCCTGAACGCGAACACGTTCGATGGAAATCTTTCGGGACAGGGCAAAGTGCCGTTTCATTGGAATCAACCCGGTGTCGAGGTGGATGGTCCGGTGATTCTTCCTAAGCTTTACAACGGGCGCAACCGGACATTCTTCATGTACAACTGGGAAGACGTGCGCGACAGCGTGCCGTATCCCCAGACCTACACTGTGCCGACAGCGGCCGAGCGGACAGGCGATTTTTCCGGATTGGTGAACGCCAGCGGGCAGCCGGTCACCATCTACAATCCAACGACAACAGTACAGAACGGGGGGACGTATTCGAGAACTGCATTTCCAGGGAACATTATCCGCGCCGACCAGATCGATCCGGTGTCGGCGAATATGCTGAAATATCTTCCGCTCCCCAACACAATCGGCAATGGATTCGGACAAAACAACTTTACAGATCCATCAAACACACGGAGCGACAAATACGACATTCACACCTTCCGCCTGGATCAATACCTCAGCGATAAAAACAAACTTTTCGTGGACGTGATTCGCAGCAATCGTCACGAAGTGAACGGAACCGCCGGGTATGTCGGGGCCGCCTCGCCGTTGTATTTGCACTGGCGCACGAACACAGCCGTTGCGGCCGACTTGACCACGGTGCTGTCTCCAACGACGGTTCTCGATTCCCGCGTGGGATTCAATCGCCATGACTTCGCGATTCAGCGGCACGCCAATGGCTTCGATCCCACTCAACTCGGTTTCCCAAGTTCATTTGTCGATCAACTTGGCGCTTTATCGTTTCCCCAGATCGTGATGGGTTCCTATTTCAATTCGCCGGCCTGCGGGTGCTTCGGCTACACAGGCAGCACTTACACCTACACGAACACCTATTCGTGGTCCGAAACACTGAGCAAGATTTTCGGCAGTCATTCGGTGAAAGCTGGACTGAATTTCCGCGTAATTCAAAACAACGATAATAACCCTACCTCATCGACGGGAACCTTTTCGTTCACGCGGGCGTTCACGCAGCAGAATCCGCAGCAGGCGGACGCCCAGTCCGGTGATGAGTTTGCGTCGTTCCTGCTCGGCACGCCGGCGAGCGGTAGTGTCCCGGTCTACGAAGCCTTCGCCTATCAAAGCCGCTACTACGCAGTATTTGTGCAGGACGATTGGCGGATTAACGACAGGCTTACGCTGAACATCGGGGGCCGCTGGGACTATGAATCTCCGAACAGCGAACGCTACAACCGGCAGAATCTGGGCTTCGACACGAGCGCGCTGAGCCCTCTGCAAGTGGCCGGGTTCCGCACGCTTTATGGTGGCCTGTTATTTACCGGATCCAATAATCACCAGCCATTCGAGCCCGATTACAATAACTTTCAGCCGCGCGTGGGTCTGGCGTATAAGATCACACCCACGACGGTTTTCCGCGCGGGCTACGGTCTGACTTATCTGCCCACATTCGATACCGGCTACAACAACGGTTACAGCGTCTCCACCAGCTTTATTTCCTCGACGGACGGCGGGTTAACGCCCGCGAATTACCTCAGCAATCCGTTTCCTGGCGGAATTCTGCAGCCCGGAGGCAGCAGCTTGGGACTGGCTACACTGCTCGGCCAAAGCTTCTCCTTCAGCGATCCCAACCGCGTGATTCCGCTCGTACACCAGTTCTCGGCGCAAGTTCAACGGCAATTGCCCTGGCAAATGCTGCTGGGCATCGGTTATGCGGGTAGCCGCACCCGCGAGATTCAGGTGGCGAAAGGAATAAACGAGATCCCGGCATCCGATTTTGCTCTGGGCAACGGGCTGTTAACGAAAGTTCCGAACCCCTTCGACGGCCTGCTGCCCGGCTCCAACATCAATACGGCCACCGTCCCCTTGCAGCAGCTTCTTCGGCCATATCCGCAATATCTCGGGCTCACGGAAGCGAACCATTCGGGAAAG
>JADMIO010604201.1_pt1 | contig 11440 bp, 10 predicted proteins | sample 8958161 | NCBI WGS metagenome assembly JADMIO01 (sample SAMN16585339, study PRJNA669376) | soil metagenome | isolation source: Crop rotation soil | place: USA: Cullars Rotation, Alabama | collected 2011
CGCGACAACTTGTCCACGTGGAATTCTAAGCTTAGGATCCCAATGTGCTGGAAAGCTCGGCGCGACGGAGGCCGGTCAACCCGTCGTAGAGCGCGCGCCGTACGAGCTCGTGCGTGAAGCGGTAGGCGCGGCCAACGACCGGGACCTCTTCGATCATCCCGCTGTGGACACCCTCGTCGAGCGCCTCCAGCAGGGCGCGCTCGTCCAGGGCGGCTGCGCGACGGACCACGTCGAGCGTGAACTCGGGGCCGGCGACACCCGCCACCTCGAGCACCTCCGTGGTCGAGGGCGAGAGCCGTGACAGTCGCTGGCTGACGACGTCGCGGACGCTCTCCGGGCTCTCGAGCCTTCCGGTCTCCATCAGTGTCCGCCACAGCTCGGTCATCAGGAACGCGTTGCCGTCGGTGAGCTCGCTGATCTCGCGTGCTCGCTCCCCGATCGCCGGCTCAAGCCCGTCTCCGCCGGCCTGGCGAACGAATTCCGCGACCTCCTCCTCGCTCAGGCCACCCAAAGTCAGCCGCGCGACGCCCTCCGCGCGACGGATGTCGACAAGCGTCTCTGACAGCTCATCCGGGATCTCCCCCTCCGTGTCGCGAAGGGTTGCGACGAGGAGCATGTGGGCGCTCGCCGCCGAGTGGGCGAGGCGGCGCAGCAGAAGCAGGGTCGAGCCATCCGCCCAATGGATGTCCTCGATCGCCAGCAGGATCGGCTGTCGCCCGGTGACGTTCACCAGCAGGTCGGCTATGGCACCGTGAAGCCGATGCCGCTCGGTCTCCGGGTCGCCGGCGAGCGGGGCCGGCAGCGCGCCGACTCGCTGAGAGAGGTCGGGTAGAAGCCGCGTCAGCTCACCACCTCCGGTTCCGAGATCGGCGCGAAGGACGTCGGGCTCGCTGAGGCGGACCAGCTGCTCGAGTGCGGTGACGAAGGGCCCGTACGGCGCTCGGACGACGGCGTCGCACGCGCCGTAGAGAACGACAACACCATCAGCCGTCGCCTCGTGCGCGACCTCGCGAAGGAGGCGGCTCTTTCCGGAGCCGGGCTCACCGGCGAGCAGGACGACCCGCCCGCCCTCGCTCGTGGCCTCCGTCATGAGTGTCCGGAGCAGGCCGAGATCGCGCGAGCGCCCGACGAACGGGAACGACGGCGTCAGGCGGAGCGGGCCCGGGAGTCCCAGCGGGTCAACCGCGGTCATAGCCAGATCTGATTATCACGCCACCTGCCGGACCGGCGCGAAATGGGTCAATCGTGGTCATGACAGCGAGCGGGTCGTTGCTTAGCGTCGTCGTCAAGGACGCACCGGAGTAGCGGGACACCGGAAGCGTCGCCTCACGATCAACTGAAGGGAGCGACCCATGCGTCGCACAACCAGCCGAACCCTGCTCAGCTCTATCGTCACCGTCGTTGTCGCGCTCGCGGTCATGGCGAGCACCGCGGCGACGGCCTCGGCGCGGAATTCGCGCCCCACGGAGGCGCAGGCGACGAAGGTCGCCCAGCGGCTCGCCGAGCAGGCAGCCGAGGGACTGCGCTCCTTCGGCATCTTCGAGATCGAGCACACGTCGGTCTCGTGCGCCCACCCATTCGGCTCAGGGTCACGCGCGCCGACGTGCGCCTACGCCCTCTACGTCCATAACACCCAGGACGGCAGCGGCCAGATCTGCGTCAACTCCGTCTACGTGTTCAAGAGCTCCACCGGCCGAGTCCGCGGTCGGTTCGGCACGCAGAACTGCTTCTAGGAACCATCGCCGTGAGGACCGCGACGGGCCGCGCCAGCGGCCCGTCGCGCTGTCTGCCCTTAGGGTTTCCGGCAGTGGCGCATGGCACGCACGACTTCAACGACGACCCGCGCAACGAGGGCATCCTGATCTGGGTCAACGGTGAGCTCGTGCCGCGCGAGCGGGCCGTCGTGTCGGTGTTCGACTCCGGCTTCGTCCTCGGTGACGGCGTGTGGGAGGGGCTGCGCGTGCGGACGGGCCATCCCGCCTTCCTCGAGCGTCATCTCGACCGCCTGTTCGAGGGCGCGAAGGCCATCATGCTCGACGTCGGTCACAGCCGCCGCGAGCTCACCGAGGCGATCTACTCGACGCTGCATGCCAACGACATGACGGACGGCGTGCACGTGCGGCTGATGGTCACCCGCGGCGTCAAGCGCACGCCCTATCAGGACCCGCGCGTGACGATCGGGCCCGCGACCGTCGTGATCATCGCGGAGCACAAGGAGCCCTTGCCGGCGACGGTGACAGACGGCATCACGCTCTTCACGACACACGTGCGCCGCGCCGGGCCGGACACGCTCGACCCCAAGCTCAACGCGCACTCCAAGCTCAACGACATCACCGCCTGCATCCAGGCGTACACCGCCGGCGCCGACGAGGCGCTCATGCTCGACCCGCACGGGTTCGTGGCCACGTGCAACTCCACGCACTTCTTCGTCGTCGCCGGGCCCGACGATGCTCCCGAGGTGCTCACCTCCGACGGGCGCTACTGCCTGGCGGGGATCACGCGCGCCAACGTACTGGAGATCTGCCGTGCCAACGGGATCCCGGCGCGCGAGACGACGTTCAGCCTGACCGACGTCTACTCCGCCCGCGAGGCCTTCGTCACCGGCACCTTCGCCGGGCTCGTGCCCGTGCGCTCCGTGGACGGGCGGACGATCGGCGACGGCAGCCGCGGGCCGGTGGTCGAGCGCCTGCAGGAGCTGTACCGCGAGCTCGTCGACGCCGACGTGGCCTCGCGCGTAGCGCCGTGAGCGACGTCGTCCGGGTGGCGATGTGGTCCGGCCCGCGGAACATCTCCACGGCGATGATGCGGGCCTGGGAGAACCGCCCCGACACGGTCGTCGTCGACGAGCCGCTGTACGCGGCCTACCTCGCCCGGACCGGCATCGACCACCCGGTACGAGACGAGGTCATCGCCTCTCAGCCCACAGACCTCGCCACGGCGGTCGCCGGCCTGTCCGCCCCGCTCCCGCCCGGTCGCACCGTCCACTACGCCAAGCACATGGCGCACCACGTCCCGCGCGACATGGACCTGCGCTGGACCCTGGACTTCCGCAACGTGCTCTTGATCCGCGACCCCGTCGAGGTCGTGGCCTCGTACGTGCGTGCGCGGGAGAGCTGCGAGCCGGACGACATCGGGCTGCCCCAGCAGGGGTGGCTGATGGAGCTGTGGGACGAGCAGGGCATCGAGGTGCCGGTGATCGACGCGCGCGACTTCCTGAGCGCACCCGAGCCACACCTCCGCTGGCTGTGCGAGTGGCTCGACATACCGTTCTCCACCCGAATGCTGTCCTGGCCGGCCGGCCCGCGCGGGTCCGACGGCGTGTGGGCGCCGCACTGGTACGCCGCGGTCTGGTCCTCCACCGGGTTCGAGCCATGGCGCCCGCGGGAGACGAACCTGTCCGACCACGATGCCGCCGTCGCCGAGGCGTGCCGCCCGGTCTACGAGGCCCTGCACGCCCGGCGCGTGCGGCCGGTCAGCGCCTGAGTCTGACCGTCCGTTTACCGGTGGCCAGGTTGCCGGCGCCGTCGCGGGCGGTGAGCTTGATGGTCGCCTTGGCCTTCTTCCCGCCGCGAAGCGCTCGCCTGATCGCCCTCTGCGCCGCCACCGGCACCCTGAGCTTCAGCGTGGTCTTGGTGCCCTGGGCCACGAAGCGGTTCGCAACCCCCTTCAGCCTGTAGGCCCTGGACGCGAGGGGGACGGACACGACGCCCGAGGCCGACGCGTACAGATCCTCGGTCGTCGCGCTGACCACCACGCTGATGGTCTTGCCGGCCTTCTGGGTCTTCTTGCCGCCGAGGGCGAACCCAGAAGCGGTCGTGTCGAGCGGGGTCTCCTGCGATGGGCCGGGCGGAGGAATCACCGCGCCGCCGTCGCCATCGTCGTTGCCGCCGCCACCCGGACCGCAGTCCTCCGGTTGCGACGCGCTCCCTCCGCCGCCCTCGATGCGGGCGACCGCGAAGTCTCCGGTGAGCGCACTGGGCTCCGTGTAGCCCGCCAGCACGATGTTGCCGTCGGCCTGAATCACGAGACCGGTGGCGACGTCGCTGGAACCGAACGGAACCGTCTGCTTGCCGTCACCCGAGAAGCCGGTGTCGAGCGAGCCGTCGGTGTTGTAACGGGCGACCGCGAAGTCGTTCGCCGTGGTCTGCGAGAAGGATCTCCCCGCGACCACGATCCTGCCGTCGGATTGCACCGCGACACCGGTTGCGCTGTCGTCGTTGTCCGCGAAGTCGGTGGTCTGCTTGCCATCACACGAGAAACTGGTGTCGAGCGAGCCGTCGGGGTTGTAGCGCGCGAGCGCGAAGTCGCCTGTGTGGGAGTTGTCCGTGCCCGCGACCAGGATCTTGCCGTCCGCCTGGACCGCCAGGTCCTGGGCGAAGGAGACGCCGCCAAAGTCGGTCGTGAGCTTGCCGTCAGGTGCCGAGAAGCTCGGGTCGAGCGAACCGGCTGTCGTGTACCGCACCAGGGCGAAGTCGCTCTCTCCGGGAGGGCCCGCGAGTCCGGCGACCACGATCTTCTGGTCCGCCGGCTGGATCGCGACTCCGTGGGCCTGGTCGACGCCATCGCCGAAGTCCGTCGTCTCCTCGCCGTCCCCGTCCACCGAGAACTCCGGGTCAGGCGGTCCCGTGGGTGTGAAGCGGGCGATCGCAAAGTCGCCGAGGCCGTTCTCACCGCCGGTGACTCCCACGGCCACGATGTCGTGGTCGGCCTGGATCGCCACATCGAGGGCGACCGAGCCAAAGCCAGGCGCCAACCAGCCGACGGTGGCGAAGCCGGGATCGAGCCCGAGGTTTCCGTCGAGGCGGGCGATGCCGAAACCGCCGGACCCCGCATCGGTGATCCCCACCATCACGACCCTCTGGTCGTTCGGCTGCACCGCGATGCCGAAGGCGCTCTCGTCGCTGTCGCCTGAGAAGTTGGGCGAACTCGTGGAGACCCCACCGCCGGACGCGCTGATGAGGGCAAAAGCGAAGTCGTCGCTCTCCCCTGACGCGTCGGCGATCGTGGATCCGGCAATCGCTATCGAGCTGGGAGTCATCGGATTGGGTCGGAGCGCAACGGCCTCGCCACGCTCGGGACCGCCGAGGTCGACCGTCAGCTTTCCGTCGCCGCTGAAGGTCGAGTCCAGATCGCCCGGCGCCGCGCCGGCGGCACCAGCGCTCGACAGCAGGCAGAGCACCACGGCCGGGACCGCGAGCGCGGACCGCAGCCTGGGCCTGATCGAGCGCATGCTCAACGACCCTACATCGGTTTTGTCCTAAGCGGGCGCTCTGTAGAACAGCCAGGCGTCGCGCATCCTATGCGCACCCGATGCGGTCCTTGGCCGCCGGCCAGCGCTCGACATCCTCGGCATCGGTGAGGCTGACCAGGTAGGCCGCGTCCTTGTCCGGCCCGATCCATAGCCGCCGGCCGTCGCGTTGCAGGCCGGTGTCGGTCGCGCCCCTCGGGAGCGCCGCGTCGGTCGCGAATGTCGAGCGAAGCAGCTCGGAGAACTCGCCGTCGGTGTCGCGCACGTACATGTCAGCCTTCCGCTCCGGCCCGACGAGCAGGAAGGTGATGTCTGTCCAGTCACAATGCTCCGCGCCCTGGAAGGACTGGATTCGGGTGACCGGCACCCGTCGGCCTGACGCGTCCTCCCAAACGAGGATGTTCATGTTGTCGGTCACGTCCGCGGGCAGCTCGGATGGGTCGCACTGCGCCCACGTGCGGACGCCCCAGCCTTCGTCGCGATTCCAGTCCCGGACACGGTCGTCAGCGAAAATCGACGCCTTCGTCCGGCCATTCACGTCGTAGGAGAGCAGCACGCGCCCGTCCTGCTCACGCTCGACGGCATAGCCGTCGGAGGGCATGACGAAGCTCAGGCCGGATTCGCGCATGTAGTTCTCCAGCGCCTCCTCGCTGCTCGACTGCACCGTGGCCAATCCGTCGTCATAGCCGCCCTTGCCGCGCTCGTAGGGCGTCTCGCCCCCGCACTCGAGCGCCCGGACGGCGGCGTCGGCGTCCAGCCTGCCGTCGTAGGGCGGAGTAGCGGACCGGTCACGGTCGATCACCTCAGACGACCCGCAGCCAACCAGGAGGACGGCGGCGATGGCAATGACGATGCGCACGCTTCTTGCCATACGAACCAGGGTAGGTCCCGTCACGCCCGGCCGTTACCGTTGCCCTATGAGCACCCAGCGACTGCCCGGCGGGGTGGTGCACAAATTGCCGGCAGACCTGCGCGAGGCGCTGATCGTCAGCGCCCCGGCGCTCGACGCCTGGAAGGACATCACGCCGTTGGCGCGCAACGAGTTCATCTGCTGGGTCGAGGACGCCAAGCAGGAGAAGACCCGAGAGCGCCGCATTCGCCGGACCCGGGAGGAGCTCGAGGACGGCATGCGCCGGCCCTGCTGCTGGCCGGGTTGCAAGCACCGCGAGCGCAACGGAACGTCTACGTAGAGGCGGCGGCGCGCAGGATCGGCGAGGGCCTGAAGCCCGTGGCAATCAGATAGATCGCGAACGCGGCCTCGAAGGCGCCCTCGGGTATCGAGAAGAGGGCGTGCAGGCCGTCCTGCTCGTAGGCGCCGAACAGGACGGCGATCGACGACAGGAAGATCAGCGGACCGCCGATGACGCCCAGCATCGCCAGCCGGGGCGGCATCAAGCCGGTGCGGTACATCATCCAGCCGAGCAGGATCCCGTTGACGCCGACGCAGAATCCCGGCCCCAACAGGAACGTCCAGTCGTGGATCGCGACCAGGCTCCGCCCCGCGACGTCGAGCGTGGTTTCGCCGCCGCCGATGGATCCGGCCAGGTCGTCGCGCAGGGTTATGACGGAGAGCAGGCTGATAGCGCCGACCCCGATGATCGTCGCCTCGATCGTGCGTGAGGCGACGTAGCTGAGCGAGAGGGTCTCGCTGTATCGCCTGAGGATCGGAAACATCACGACCGCCGTGCCGACGTTGCCAATCATCAGGAAGATCTCGAGGAGGGCGCCCAGCGTGACGCGGGTGTCGGCGCCGGTGCCGAGGATGTAGCCCGTGTCGTTGAGCACCGGGTCGTAGAGAATGAGCGCGGCCGGGATGGACGTGAGAAACGTCGAGGCCATGAGCCACCCGGCGATGCGAGCGGTCCTTCTCTGCCGCGGCGACTGCTCCGGCGAGGAAATCGACATGCCCGCCCTGTACGCCAAGACCGGCGCGATTCCTCTCGCCGGAGAATGGGCATGTCAGCGCTCTTACGTCCCGGATAGTGTCCACCCATGGGGAAGCGGCTGGACGGCATCCCTGGGTTCTCGATCGACAAGGTCGCGGCGGCGGCCGGCAGCGATCCCGCGATCCTGCGGATGGAGAACCTGGATACCGACATCCCACCGCCCGCCGCGGCGGTCGAGGCGACGCGGGCGGCGGTGGGCACCGACGAGGCGAACTCGTGGCTTCCTTTCACGGGCATGGGCGAGCTCAAGCACGAGGTCACGCGCCTCATCGCCCGGCGCGGGGGGCCTCAGTACGACCCAGAGAGTGAGGTGGTGATCACCTCGGGCGAGGGCGACAACATGCTCGACGCGCTGCTCGCATTGACCGATCCGGGTGACGAGGTGATCGTCCCGGATCCGACGTATGCGGGGATGCTCCAGCGGGTGCGCCTGGCCGGCGACGTTCCGCGGCTGGTTCCGCTGCATCCCACCGAGCGCGGCTGGCGCTGGGACCTCGACGCCCTGGAGGCGGCCGTCACGGATCGTACGCGGGCCATCTTCTTCGGCAACCCGTCGTTCCCGTCTGGATGGGTCCTGAACGACGAGGAATGGGCGGCGGTGCAGCGCATCTGTACCGAGCGGGAGATCCGCCTCCTCTACTGGAGCGCTATGGAGGCGATCGTCTTCGGCGGGAGGAAGGTGGTCGTGCCCTCGGCGCTGGAGGGGATGCGGGATCTCACGGTCACGCTTGGCGGGGTCGCCTGTGAGCAGCGGATGATCGGATGGCGGATCGGCTGGATCGTCGCGTCCGAGAGGGACACGCCCGAGCTCGGCATGGTCCACATCTACAACGGGCTCGTCGCCAGCGGCTTCAACCAGCTGGGCGCGATTGCGGCGCTGCGCGCCGATGACCACGCAGCCGGGGTCGCCGAGTGGGAGCGCCGGCACGACGCGACGATGGACCAACTCGCCGGGCTCCCGGCGACCCCGGCGCATGGGGGTTGGTCGCTGCTGCTCGACGCCGAGGCGGCCGGCACGACGGCGCCGGACCTTTCCGCCGCCTTGCTGGAGCACAAGGTTGCCGCCACGCCGATGACCGCGTGGGGCGAGACCGTCGCCCCACGTCATGTGCGCTTCGTCTACTCGAATGAGCCCATCGAGAGGCTCGCAGCGCTCGGCGAGCGCGTGCGCGCCGCGCTCAGCTGACCCAGCTCTGGCGCTAGAGCGTTCCCGGAGGTTTTCGGGTCTGGCCGTATACGGCCTGCCGCAGGTAGCCGCTGGCCAGCAGGCCGACCGTGGCCAGCAGCCCGACGAACCAGCCGTAGGAGAGCGAGATCTCGATGTCCGGCTCCGGCTTGCCCAGGATGACCCCGTTACAGAGGATCAGCACGAAGTAGGTCATGCCGATGATCATCGTGACCTCACCGGGGTTCCAGCTCAGCGAGTGCCCGCGCATGATGATCCAGGTCAGGATGAAGGGCGCCACACAGGCTGAGAGAAGAAGCCAGTCGAACACCGTGAAGACCTCCCACGCGGTGGCGTGGCCGTTCGGGCCCGTGCCGGACGACTCGATCACCGAATTCGGGTTCCCGCTGGTGGAGTACCACGGCAGCCACAGGGACCCGAGGAGGACGAGCGACGAGGCCATGCCCACAAGCTCCGCCGGCGAGACCAGCGACAGGTCGAGATAGCGCCCGGGCTTCTCGAGCTGGCCGCGCAGCCCGGCGCCCAGCCAGGCCAGCCCGGCTCCGAAGACGGCGGTGACGATCGCGAGCTGCCACTTGGGGTCCTCGAGGTGGAACTTCGGCTCGGTGTCGATCAGCAGCTGGTTGACGATGAGGATGAAGCCGCCGAAGAAGGCGCCCGCCACGAACCCGCGCACGGCGGCCTCCCGCCGGTTGCGGTGCTCCAGGCCGACCGCCACCTGAAGCAGGATCGCCACGGGGATCGCGAGGATGATGTAGGCGATCTCGCTGACGCCGAGCACCCAGCCGCAGAGCGCGCCATACGCGGCGGAGGGGACGGTGGCCAGGAAGATGCGAAGCGGCCACGGCCGGTCCGCCCATAGATGCGGCAGCTTGGAGTGCTCTGCCTCCTGCTCGGCCGGGTCGACCCGGGGGTCATCGGTCGGCTCCAGAGTCGCCGTTCCGCCTCCCCGACTCGCGCCCTGCCCGGAAGCTTCCTGATCCGACGCTTCCATCACACGGGAACGTACACCTCCCGGTCTTGAGCCGCGCCGGCAGCTCGTCAGGGAACCGGTATCGGCTGCCAGTCGGGCATGTCGAACGTGTGGTCCGTGGTGTTCGTCGGGAGCGGCGTGACGGGCACTGCCGCATTTTCGGAGATCACCCTGGTCATCACGAAGCGGCTGCCGTTCTGATGGCTGCGCGCGAAGGTCACGCTCAGCCCGTCGGGTGCCCACGCCGGATTGGCGTCCTCGACCGTCGTTCCGCCTGTGTTCGACCCGAAGGGGAACGTGAGCTGCATGAGGTCCGAGCCGTCCGCGTCGATGATCCAGAGGCGGTGCCGCCGGACCGTGTCACTCGGGATCGACTGGTCGCTGCTGAAGAGAATCCGCCCGCCGCCCGGCGACCAGTCCGGCGCGCCCTCCTCCACGAACCGAGTGTCCGTCACGTTCCGCATGTTCTGCCCGTTGGGCGAGAAGGTGAAGAGGTCATAGGCATTCCCTTCACTGATCCCTACGCTGGCCGCCGCGATCCTCCGGCCGTCGGGGGACCAGGACGGCTCCATGAGGCGCGCCGTGTCCGTGCCTGGAATCAGGGTCGGCGTGCCGCCGGCCACATCGACCACATAGATTCCCTGCGGGTCGCGGGTACGCCCCGCGAAGGCGATCCGCTTGCCGTCGGGTGACCAGGTGGCATCGGAGTCGCCCTCGCTGTCGGTGAGGCGGGTCGAAGTCCCGCCCGCCGCGCCGATGATCCAGATTCCGGGTTCAGGGTGGGGCTTGATGTTGAGGCCATTCTTCCCGTACGCGATCTTCTGCCCATCCGGCGACCAGGCCGGATCAGACACAAACTGATCGACGACCCCGGGCGTGAACGCGACGGGCGCCGCCGGCGGCTCGATGGTCCACAGCTGGGCGGGCGGGAACTGCTGGCCGAGGCCGCGCGGGCTCCGCCCCACGGCAACCAGCTTTCCGTTGGTGAACTGGGCCGTCGCGCCGCAGTTGGTTGCCGGATCGAGCACGTCGGCGCGCTGGTCCTCATCTCCGTCGTAGAGACCTGAGTAGGCCCAGTAGCAGAGCACCTGCATGTCGGTGACGTTCGTCTCGTCGAACTCGACGCCGACGCCTGCGATCTCCAGGTTCACCTTCTCGAGCTTCGGCGCGCCGCGCACCGGTGTGCCGGTCGGATCGAGGTCGAGCGGCGCCTTCTCGGTACCGCCGGTGAAGCCATCGCCGTTCAGGTCCTGACGCGACCAGTCGCGGTCGCCGGCGCTCGGCCGGCTCACGTTCGAGAACGACTCGAGGTCGTCCTCATCGAAGGTGCCGTCGCCGTCGAAATCGACGATCGCGTGCCGCACCGGAGCGGTCTGCTTGGTGGGCGCGGCCGCCTGGTCGAGACCGAGCGCCGCGTTGTACGCGTCGAGCCGCGGAGACGACGGCACGTCGGTGCCGCAGCCGCTCCCCTCCTGGTTCGGCAGCGGCGGTCGTCCGGTGGCCACCATCAGCTCGCGCATCTGCGGCGCGGTGAGCGCCGGCTCGATCGACCACAGGAACATCGCGAGCCCGGCGACGGCCGGCGAGGCCATCGACGTGCCCGACTTGTTCCCGGCCTGGGAGCCGAACAGGTGCGAGAAGACGTCCTCGCCCACCGTGGCGATGTTGCCGTTCCGGTTCGAGGTCGTCGACAGGCAGCCGGGCTCGAACGCCGGCGAGCCCGTGTCGGCCAGGTTCTCCACCGCAGCCGTGTTGCGGAGCGGCGTCATCGGCAGCCCGAACTGGTTCTCGAGATCGGAGCGCAGCGCGGCGGACGACCAGCGGCTGTTCTTGTTGGCCGGCCCGGCGATGTTGCCCGCGGACGTCGCGTGGAACATTCGATCCTCGAGGCCGGCCGAGCCGCGGACGAGCTGTGCCCAGTCGGAGCCGCTCGTGCGCGCCTCGGCGTCGTCGACCGTCGCGTCCCGGCCGAGGCTGGTGTTGACGACCACACGCCCGGTGAGGCTCGTCGCCTTCTGGAAGATCTTCACGCCTTTCCAGCACAGTGGGATCCGAAGCTTGGAATTCACGTGACTTGAAGTCGCGGC
>JADMIO011081550.1_pt1 | contig 11440 bp, 10 predicted proteins | sample 8958161 | NCBI WGS metagenome assembly JADMIO01 (sample SAMN16585339, study PRJNA669376) | soil metagenome | isolation source: Crop rotation soil | place: USA: Cullars Rotation, Alabama | collected 2011
AGGTCCTGCTTCACGCAGGCCTTCTTCTTCACGCCACAGACATCGAGGTCCTCGCACGTCTCGGCGAGGAGGCCCTTCTGCGCGAGCAGATCGCTGTCACCGAAGAGCACCTTGCCGCCGCGGAGGACGAGGAGGACGTCCTCGGGATTGGAGGAGATGACGGCGCGATAGTCCTTGCCCGGCCCGGTGCTGAAGACCGCGATGTCTCCCACGTAGCCGCGCTTGAGCGCGCCGAGCACGTTCCGCGCGCCGATCGCCGAAGCCGCGTTCTCCGTGACCATCTGCCAGAGCTGACGCTCCGAGAAGTGCTTGCCATAGTATTTCGTGTTGAGGTCGTCGGCGCAGCGAAGCTCGCGCGACATGTTCATCGAGCCGGAGGGCAGCCAGTCGGTGCCGAGCGCGATCTGCACCCCGAGGTTGTCATACAGAACGACCTGCGCGGTATTGCCGTAGAGGTCGATGTTGGAGCGCGGCGACCAGATGAGCGCCGTCTGCGTCGGGTGCATCTTCGCGATGTCGACGGCGTTGAGGCCAATGCCGTGGATGATGGCGGTCTGCTTGGCGAGGAGCTGATGCACCGGATCGGCGTCGTCGCTCTGGCAGAGGAACTCCATGTGCGCGGCGTCGTCGATGCCCTCCGAGATGTGGGGGAGGTAGCCATCGAACGGGATGACCGAGGCCGCCGTGCGGCGACCGGGGGCGTAGCCCGCGCACGCGAGGGGCGGGAACGGCTTCGGCGGCGTGGCATCCCCGAGGGGGAAGGTGTCGGAGTCGACGATCTTGAGCTTCAAGCCCTCGAGCATGGCGACCGACTGATCGACGTCGCGGATGAGGCCGACCTGGCCGCCCGCGCCGGCGGTGGTGGTCGCGCCGCTCATCAGGAAACGCAGCTCGGCGGCGAGGACCGCGTTGGCGCTCGCGCCCGCGGGGGCGGTGATGATCTTGTGGCCCCGGATACCCTTGCGCCAGTCATGGCGGTGCTCGAACCGCTCGGTGCCGTGTCCCTTCGGCGCGTCGTGCGCGTACCCGATGTGATCGTGCGGGTTGATGAGCCCTGGAGAGATCACCGAGCTCGAGCAGGTCACCTGCGTGGCGGCGGCGTACGCCGCCTTGTACGAGGTTTCGTCCGCGCCGGCCGGGGTCGTCGCGCAGCTCTTGGCGACGCACTGGATCTTGCCCGCGTCGTCGACGAGGACCTCGCCGTCGATCGGGGCATCGGTGAGGAGGAGGCGCCCTGTGAGGAGGATCCCTGCGGTGCCCGCCTTCGTCACGTTGCAGCTGCCGTGCTTGCCGGGCGGTCCGCCCTCCTGTCCGCCATCGGTGCCGGGCCCGACGGGGCCGGCCTCCCCGAACACGTCCACGGGCGTGGCCGAATCTGTGTCGGCGCAGGCCGTCAGCTTGAGGATGGCGAGGAACGGGACAAGGGCAAGAAGGGGTTTTAACTGCATTTTGGCCTGAAAAGGTCGCTCACTATACTTGCGGTTTCTGGAAGCGCACGTGCCGACGGTGAAACAAACCCGAGATTGCAGGCCTCGCTGCGCGGGGCCCTCTAGCCGGGCTTGCAAGTGCCGGTTAAACCCGTAAAGAAGGGCGGTTGAAGGTCGTCGAGCGCATCACGCGGGAAGCCCGCATCCGGCAGCGGCTGACGGAGGAGGTCGGTCGCCTGGACAAGCAGGCGCCTTTCACGGTCGCGCTCACCTATCCGTCGCCCTACGGCGCGGCCATGAGCTCGCTTGGCTACCAGCGTATTTACCGGGCGATCATGGAGAGCCCCGGCCTCGCCTGCGAGCGGGTGATGCTCGATGACGAGGCGGAGACGAACCTCGCCGTCCAGGCGCGACCGGTCAGCTACGAGTCGATGCGCCCGCTCGACGAGTTTCCCGTCATCGCGGCAAGCATCGCCTACGAGATCGAGATCGGCGGGTTCGTCCGCATGCTGGAGGCTGCAGGCGTGCCCGCTCTGCGATGGGAGCGTGACGCAAAGACGCACCCGTTCGTGCTCGCGGGCGGCCCCCTCACGTTCTCGAACCCCCTGCCCCTTGCACCGTTCTGCGACGCGGTCATCATCGGCGAGGCGGAGGTCATCACCGTCGAGGTCCTGCGGATCCTCGAGTCCACTTCCTCACATGCCGACCGCCTCGCGGCGCTGGCGAAGATCCCGCACGTCTTCGTGCCCGAGCACCACGGCGCGATCTTGCCTTCGGTCGCCAAGGTCCCCGACGAGATGATCCCGGCGTACGCCGCGATTCGCTCGCCGCACATGGTCCTCAGCGACATGTTCCTCATCGAGACCGAGCGGGGCTGTTCACGCCGTTGCACGTACTGCGTGATGCGCCGCTCGACGAACGGCGGCATGCGGCTCGCCTCGATGGAGAGGATCCTCGAGCTCATCCCGCCCGACGCCAAGCGCGTGGGCCTCGTGGGCGCGGCCGTCAGCGATCATCCGCGCATCGTGGAGATCGTGAACACACTCACGGGGCAGGGCCGCGAGGTCGGCCTCTCGTCGCTGCGCCCTGATCGCCTGAAGGACGAGTTCGTCGGCGCGCTCGCGCGGGCGGGCTATCGCACGTTGACCACGGCGATGGATGGCCCCAGCGAGAAGATGCGCGAGCTGCTCGAGCGAAAGGCGAAGGAGAAGCATCTCCTGCGCTGCGCCGAGCTGGCGCGGCTCCACGGCATGGATCGTCTGAAGCTCTACCTGATGATCGGCCTGCCCGGCGAGTCGGACGACGACATCGATGAATGCGCCCGCTTCACGACGGAGCTGTCGAAGATCGTGCCGGTCGCGCTCGGCATCGCGCCGTTCTGCGCCAAGCGCAACACGCCGATGGATGGCGCTGGCTTCGCCGGCATCGCCGTGGTGGAAAAGCGCCTCGAGCGGCTGAAGCGCGGGCTACGCGGCCGCGCCGACGTCCGGTCGACGAGCGCGAAGTGGGCGTGGGTCGAGTACGTCCTCGCGCAGGGCGGGCCGGACGAAGGGCTCGCGGTCCTCGAGGCGGTCCGCGACGGCGGCAACTTCGCGGCCTACAAGAAGGCCTTCGCGAAGCTCGACACGCGCATCGGCCGCGAGAAGCCCCGCCGCTCCCTGGCCATCGCCCAGGTGTGAAAGGGCGACCAGATCTCGTCTCAGCGGCCTTTGGGGCCGAACCAGCGCTCGTCGATGAAGGAGGAGGTGACGGCGAACACGCACGCGTCGGCTCCGGTCCGGAGACACGCCGCTTGCACGACGATGCCAGGGCATTTCACGGCGCTGAGGGCCGCCGACAGGATCCCTTGTTCCATCACGCAGTGGTGAGGCGTGGTCTTCTCGAGCTCGGCGTGGCCAGCCTCGAACTTCAGGACGCGCCATCCGCCGATCCCGGTGCCGCGGTTCGCATGGTGGTACATGCCGTCGATTCCGTAGATGACGTCTCGCGCCGAGCGCGCGACCTCGAGAAGCCGCTCCTCGTGGGAGAGCTTGAACAGCATCCGGCCCATGCGAAGGAGGCTGTAGTGACCCAGCTGCGAATCGAGCTTGTCCATCAGGTCGAGCAGCCAGCCAATGGGGTACCAGCCATTGGGATCGACGGAGCGGAGCTTGTTCGCCTCGGCGTCGCCGAGCGTCTGCTCGGGGAGCTTGAGGATCTTGATGACCGAGAGGATGTCGGACCCAATCGTCTCGTGGTTCCGGCCCGTGTACCCCCTCGGTAGGCGCCTGATGCGTGAGTCGGAGGCCACGCTGCCAGACTACTTCGAGAGTCGAGATTTGAAGCGGGCGATCGTCTCGGGCTCCGCACGGTAGGTGACGAAGATGCCGTTCTCCTCGTAGCGTTCGGCAGCGACGCGCCCGGAGTCATGCATCTCACTGAGCACAGCCTGACGGGTGTACGGAACCATCAGCTCTTCCTCCACATAGGTGGCTTCGAAGAGGGTGATGATGCGCTCGCGGATCTTCGCGACATCTGCGGGGTCGTGAGCCGAGACGAACCACGCGTCGGGACAGAGAGCACGGAGGCGCGCGAGCTCCTCGGGCGCGAGCCGATCGATCTTGTTCATCACGAGCGTCGCTGGGACATCCCCGGCACCGATCTCGCTGAGCACGTCGTGCGTGACCTCGAGCTGCGCGTTCCACGACGGATCGGAGGCGTCGACGATATGCAGCAGGTGCGACGCCTCGAGCGCCTCGTCGAGCGTGGACTTGAAGCTGGCGACGAGATCGAGCGGCAGCTTCTTGATGAACCCGACGGTGTCGCTCACGAGGATCCGCGGCTTCGGTTCGGGGTGAAGAGCGCGTACCGTCGTGTCGAGCGTCGCGAAGAGCTTGTTCTCGACGTAGACGTCACTGCCAGTGAGCGCGCGCATCAACGAAGATTTCCCCGCGTTCGTGTAGCCGACCAGCGCGATCCGCCGTGCTTGACGGCGATGCGAGCGCCGCACGTCCTGATCGCGCTGGACCGCCTCGAGCTCCTGGCGGAGCTCGGCGACGCGATCGCGGACCTTGCGGCGATCAAGCTCGAGCGCAGCCTCGCCCGCCCCACGCCCTTGCTGGCGTTCCTTGCCGCCCGGTGATTCACGCATGCGCGGCGCCGTGTAGTTGAGGCGCGCGATCTCGACCTGGAGCCGCGCTTCCCGGCTCTTCGCGTGACGATGGAAGATCTCGATGATGACGCCGGTGCGGTCGAGGACCTGCGCGCCCGTGGCCCGTTCGAGGTTTCGCGCCTGGCTCGGCGAGAGATCGTGGTCGACCGCGACGAGCTCGACCTTCGACGAGCTTGGTTCGTCCTGCTCGTCCTCGGCGTCGTCGGCGTCCTCGTCGTCGCTGGCGTCGACGGCCGCCTCCCTCTTGAGCCGCGCCTTGTCCTTGCGCTTCGGGGCGGTGGTGCCGATGTGGCCGTCCCCACCGGTCAGGTCGCCGAGCTCCTTCAGCTTGCCCTCGCCGAGGACGGCCGCCGCCTCGAGGTGGGAACGCGCCTGGGTGATCGTCGCGATCGTGCGGTAGCCCAGGGTGGAGACGAGACGTTCCAGCTCCTCGACGCTCGAGCGGAATTCGAGATCGTCGGCATCAGGGAGATGGACGGCGACGAGCACGGCCCGCGCCGCGGTGCGTGGGTGAGTCGAGCCCTCGGAAGAGTGAGCCATTGTCAGCCCACCCGGTACCACGGCGGCGCGAGTCGGAGTAGACTCCCGGCGGTGAGTAGCCGCCGCGACGAGAAGCCCTCCCAGCCCCTGGCCCCGCTGGGGCACCTGGCCTTCGTCCTCGCGGCAGCGCTCGGGGTGTACAGCTTCGTCTCCGTCGCGAAGGAAGGCGAATCGCGGCGCCGCTGCAGCGCGACCTGCCTCCTGAAGCCCAACTACGCGGGCTACGAGAAGACCGCTCCCTCCTTCAAGCTGAAGGATACGAAGGGCCACGAGGTATCGCTCGATAGCTACCGCGGTCGCGTCGTCGTGCTGAATTTCTGGACGAAGACGTGCGGGCCCTGCATGGAGGAGATGCCCGAGATCGCCGATCTCGCGCGCATCTTGAAGCCGAAGGACGACGTCGCGGTCGTCACGATCTCCACGGATGACACAGCCGAGGATGCCGTCCTCACGCTGAAGGCCGTCCTCAAGGACGACAAGGAGCCGCCGTTCGCGGTCCTCATCGACCCCGACGCGAAGAACGTCACGGGCAAGTACGGCACGACGCTCTACCCGGAGACGTGGATCATCGACAAGAACGGCGTTCTCCGCGCGCGCTTCGACGGTGCTCGTGAATGGTCGAATGCAGCCGTCGTGCAGTATGTCGACCAGATCCGCTCGGGCGGCTACTGCGAGGTCCAGGCCCGCGAGGGGAAGTTCGTCGGCAAGGAAGCCTCGGTCTGCGAATCGATCAACGGGGGCTGATCGCGTAGCATCAGCCGATGCGTGTGCGTCGAGCCGGGTTCATCACGGCGCTCGCAGTGGCGAGCTTGGCGTCGTGCACGCTGTTCGTCGACACCGACGGGCTCGTCGGCGAGAGCCCGCCGGATAGCGGCGCGCCCGATAGGGACGCAGGCCACGACGAGGGGTCCCCCGCGGAGGCTGCGCCACCACGCATGCCGTGCCCACCCGACGCGTTCTGCGACGACTTCGACGACGGGGGCATCAGCGCGGGCTGGACGACGTCCCTGATCATCAACGGCACGCTCACCGTCGCGCCTGGACGGGGCCGGTCGGCGCCCAACGCCGTGCGATCGCTCCTCCCCCAGACGGTCCTGCCCGACGGCGGCAAGCCAGGCGAGAGGAACGCATTGCTCGTCAAGAACTTCGGCGAGCGGACGAAGCTCCGCTGCTCCTTTGCGCTCTGGATCGCTCGGGCGAACCGCGATACCGACATCGCCAGTCTCACGTGGACGATGGAGGACGGGAGGGGCTTCTTCACCTGGCTCGACTCGTTCCCGGACAAAGGGTTTCTAGGGCGGACGTTCGTCCCGTACACCGGAATTGCCTTCGACGCGGTCGACCTCGCGCCCTGGCCCACGGAGCGCTGGCTCGCCATCGAGATGGCGACCGACTTCACCTCCATCCAGCTCTCGATCGACGGCGCGCTCGTCCACAACGCCGCTCTCCAGAACGGGACGACGCCGCGGGGCAAGGAGGTGACGCTGCGTCTCGGCGGTTACACGACCGAGCCCGACGAGAACGAGTTCCTCTACGACGACGTGAAGTGCGAGTGATTCGAGCGGACGTTCAGTTCCGGTGGACCGCGCGTGTTTCGCGGATGCGCTCGAGCTCGTCGCGACTCGCATACGGCAGCGGGGCCGCCGCCACGGCGCGGAGATAGGCCGGAAGATCCACGATCTCGTAGCCGAGCCGCGCGGGCCTCGTCGGATCCCACCGATGATCATGGAGCCACGCGAGGAGCTCGCGCAGCACGGCGACCGATGTCCAGCGGATGTCGTGGAGAAGCACGATGCCGCCCTCCTTGTATTCGATCTGTCCCACGAGCTCGCGGAACACCTCGTGCGAGTCCCCGCGGCGCATGTCCTGCTTCTCGACGCTCCAGAGGAGGAGATCGAGGCCGCGCTCGCGAACCGCGGCGCGGCCGAACTCGTCGAGCTCGCCGAACGGCGGGCGGAAGAAGATGGGCCGTCGCCCCGTCGCGCGCTCGATCGAGGCCGAGCCCTGGTCGATCTGCTCGAGCACCTGGGTATGCGTCACCGTCGTGAGGCGCGCGTGATCGTGCGTGTGGTTCCCGACGAGATGCCCCGCGGCAACCACGTCCTTCAGGATGTCCCGGGACGCCTGCGCCCGCGCGTCGTCGCCGTCGAGGTAGCGCCCGATCACGAAGAATGCGGCATGCACCTTGTGTTTCGCGAGCACCCGCAGGACCGTGGGCGTCGTCTCCGGGAAGGGACCGTCATCGAACGTCAGGGTCACGAGACGCCGTCCGCTCTCCGGTGGATACGCTGGTCCCTCGGCCACCATCCAGGCCTTCGGGATGCTCGCCTCCGCGTTGAGCTCGGGCCAGAGCCGCATCGACGGGAAGGTGGTGGCGGGATCGTGCAGCTGGGGGAGCGGCGCGAACTCCGCGGGCCGATCGCTGCCGTCTCGCCCGTGGATGCCCGCCTTCGCGTCCGCGCTCGCATCGGCCCGCGCGTCGGCGCTCGCCTTCGCGTTCGCGACCAGCACGCGCCCGTCCTCGACGCTCGGTTTCCCGAGGCCGAGCCAGGATCCCGCGGCCAGGGAGCCCGCGAAGAAGACGGCACGAATCACGCTGGGCATCGCTGTGCGGATCGTACGAAACGCCGAACCCTCTCGGGCAAGTACTCGGCGATCAGGGAAAGAGCCCGGGGACGCGCGCCCCTGGAGCCCAGCCCCGGCGCGGAGCGGCGTCCCCCGCCCAGGTGGCGGCGAACGCATCCCGGACAACGAGCTCGGCGAGCTTCCCGCGCGGCGAGAACCCCCATTCCGCCTCCTGCGACACGTCTTCGGGGTCGGCGTAGACCCGCCAGACGAAGAAGCCCATGAAGCGCGGCTCGTCACGGAGCGGCGCGAGCAGGGCGCGGTAGGCATCGGCCTGGGCGACCTCGTCGACCCGGACACCCTTCATCGCGTCGGGCCACTCCCAGGGGCGAATCGCGGGGTCGCGCCGCGTGGTGTAGCCGATCTCGGTGAAGAGGACCGGCTTCTGCCAGACCTCGGCCAGCTCGCGTACGCGTGCCTGCACCCTCTTCCCGCCATCGAGGAGGACCTCGAACGGCGCGCCGTCCTTCTCCGCGAGCGGATAGAACGCGTTGACGCCGATCACGTCGAGCTCGGCCAGGACCAGCGTGTGCTCCACATCGTCCCAATTTGCGGCGTACGTGATGGGGCCCTTGTAGATTCCACGCAATTCGCGAATGAGCGCCGCGAAGCTCGGAGCACGGCTCGTGGTCACCCAGGAGCGGAGCTCGACGCCGGCCGAGAACAGGTCCACGTGCGTGCTCTCCGCGACCTCCGCCCAGGCGCGGACGAAGGAGCCATAGCTCTTCGTCCATGTCTCCCACGCCGCTTCGCTCGGTGGCTCGATCTTGGCGCGCCATTCGCCGGACTCGACCCAGAGATGCGGAACGAGCATGACGGAGAGCCCGCGTGCGTGCGCCATCATGACCGCGCGCTGGACGTCCTCGCGGTTCGTCGCGAAAGGCCGCTCGAATGACGGATCGACGCCGCGCCCGAGCAGATCTGCGACACGACCGAACGGCGTGATCGCGACCCACGTGGCGCCGGCGCGCGCGCACTCGTCGAGCGTGCGCGCATAGGCAGGGCTGCCGTAGCCGACGCCCGGATGGTAGGCGTTCTCGATCGGTCCGATGGTGATGCCGCGCACGGCGTCGTGGCCGGAGGCGCGCCACCCGTCAGCACCCCGCAGCGGGAACGCGCCCTTCGGGTCCCGTGGTCGCCGGGGCGCGCCCTCTCCTGCGGACACCGCCGCCCCCGACGCGAGCGACGCCGCGATCGCGATGGCCACCGCCAGGAACGAGACGCGTCTCATTCCTTCACCGGGAGAGCCCTCGGCCGTCGAGCAGCTCATCGGTGAGATCGACGAGACGGGCTACGACCACGTCCGCACCAGCCGCTACGAGACGACCCTCTTCGTAGGAGTGCGCGACCGCCGCGCAGCGCAGCCCCGCGCTCTTCGCGGCCTCGATGCCGGCGATGGAGTCCTCGATCGCGACGGCGCCGGCCGCGGAAGCGCCCGCTCGGGCAAGCGCCGCGAGGCCGAGCAGGTAGCCTTCGGGGTCGGGCTTGCACTGCCTCGTGTCCTCCGCCGATACGATGAAGGCCACGGCCTCGCGAACCCCCATCACCCCGAGGCAATGCTCGATCTCGTGGCGCAGCGCGCCCGAGACGATGCCAACGACGCCTCGCCGCGCGCGCCGCTCGACGAGCTGCGCCGCGCCCTCGAAGACGACGAGCGCCTCCGCGATCCGGGCCATGTAGACCGGCTTCTTGGCCTCGACCAGCTTCCGAACGTCATCGTCGGTGGGGCTCCGGCCGGCGTCCTCGAGCATCGCGCGGAACGCGCCGGCGTCATCGAAGCCGAGGTAGCGCTCGGCATACGCGGCGTCCTCGAACGTCACGCCCAGCGGCCGCAGCACGTCGCGAAAGGCTGCAAGATGCACCGACTCGTCGTCCACGAGCACACCGTTGAAGTCGAAGAGCGTCGCCACCATCACAAATCGATGCCCGCGCCGATGGCGATCATGGCCCGTAGCCATAGTCCACTCGTATCGAGAGGTGCGCTGCGTGTGCCCTCGAAGGACGGTTGGAGCTGGATCATGAGCGGGAGCGCAGACACCCGTACGAGCGGTGTGATCGCGTAATCGAGCTGCGCACCGAAGGTCATCGCAGGCCGCACCCCGGGCGACGGTTTGCACGCGGAGACGAACACGTCCCCGCCGAGATCATCCGCCGAGTACGCCGCGACACCGGCGCCAGCCAGCGCCTGCAAGCGCATCCGTGGGACGATCTCCCAGCCGGCGCTTCCGATCGCGAACGCGGAGTACGCGGTCGCGGAGCGCGGGTTCTTGAGCACCCCGCACGGCTGAAGCGTGGCGGGGGCGCCGACTGTGTTGTCCCACGAGTCGCCGGTCACCGTGAGCATGAGCCCGGCCGCGAACGACGTCGAGCCCGCGTCGGCGAAGCGGTACGTCCCGTTGAGCGCCGCCATCACGTTGGCAGCGCCGCCGACGCTCCCGTACCGAGGCAGCATCACGCCAACGTGTCCGCGGATCGCGATCGGACGAACCTCGTCGTCCGTGGGGTACGGATTCTGGGGCGGCGGGGCCGGCCGGTCCTTCCGCAGCGGCACATCGAGGATGAGCGCGCGGCCATAGCGCGCCTCGATCTGCTGGGTGTGAGGCGTGTAGCTGGGAGAGGTCAGGGAGATGGTGTGCGTGCCCGGCTGCACCGAGAACGAGGTCGGCGTGCGCCCGCCGCCTTCCACCGGTTTCCCATCGAGCAGCACCACGGCCCCGCTCGGCGACGATGCAATCGTCAGCATGCTCGGCCTCCGGCGAAGCGCGTCGAGCTGCTGCGCAGCCTCCTCGCGATCCTCCGCAGGGAGCGTTGGCGTCGTGAGATAGCGCTCCAGCAGCTCCGCCGCCTGATCAGGTTGATCGAGCTTGGCGTGGCATTTTGCGATGTTCCAGAGCTCGAACGGCGGACCTCCGAGCCGGTGCGCCTCCTCGAAGTAGCGGATGGCGTCGTTGTAGCGACCATCGGCATAGGCCCGCGCGCCCTGCTGATCGAGCGCGCGCGCCCGCCCGAGGTCCTCGGCGCGCGGACTCGCGGCGGGCGTGCGAGCCTGCGCGAACGCGATTCGCGAGGACGCCGCGAGCAGAAGGACGACGAGGACGAGCGAGCGCAACGCCGGGGATTATCGCACGCCGACCTCCGCCAGAGAGATTCACAGGAGTGATGGCGTTACTGCAAGGCCACAGGCATGACAGCGACGCCAGAGACTCTTCCGTATCGCGTTTGGCGAGACCCCGGGAAAGGGAGCGCGGCACCGCGATTGCACCGCGCCTCGACTTACTTCCTTCCTTCTTGCTCGCCGAGGTCCGAGATGAACGTCATTTTCCCCATCGCCGCGGTCGTGTGCTCGCTGCTCCTCGCCTGCGGCGGGTCCGTGCCACCCGAGTCGCCCCCGTCGTCTCCCGCCACTCCTCCGCCGCCAGCAGGCTCGGGATCCTCCGGAAGCAGCAAGGGGACCGCCCTTTGCGAGCCGGCGAACGCGTGCGGCGGCCTGACAGAGTGCGTAGATGCTTGCTACGGCGAGCGCTGCTGCCACCTGTCGTGCATCTGTGGGCCCGACGATCGTCTCCGCTGCGGCCTCGGCTGCCAGAAGTGACCTCTAGCGCCGGAAGCCGCTCACCACCCGCTCGATCCGCGCGATGTCGCGGTCCGCGCGGACATCCGTGAAGCCATGCTCCGTGAAGAGGGCGACCGTGGCGGG
>JADMIO011441865.1_pt1 | contig 11440 bp, 25 predicted proteins | sample 8958161 | NCBI WGS metagenome assembly JADMIO01 (sample SAMN16585339, study PRJNA669376) | soil metagenome | isolation source: Crop rotation soil | place: USA: Cullars Rotation, Alabama | collected 2011
CTTCCTCCAGATCTCGCCGTCGACGTTGAAGTCGAGCACGATGTGCTCTTCGTCCCCCGTCAGGAAGTCCACGAAGCGAACTTCTTCGCCGGGGACCAGGATTCCGAAGTCCACGAAGCCGTCGACTCCGCCTTCCTTACTGGACTTCCAGCCCACGACAGCGCCGGCCGTCGTCCGGCTGAGACCCAGCTCGTCGAACACCTCGTTCAGGAACAGGTGACCGTTGTGGTTGAGCTTGATGGTCATGTACTCCTGCGTGGCACGCAGCTTGGCCAGGTTGTACTCCGGGGTCGGGTCCCACTCCGTGGAGGTGTCTCGTCCCCAGATTCGGGCGTACGGCGAGTGACCGCCGCCGACCTTGACCTTCTTCGTCTTGCCGGTGTCATTGCCGTCCTCGTCGAGAATCGGCTGGGACTCCTTGCCCTCGCCACGCCACAGCGAGAGCTCCTTCTCCTCGCCGAGCTCCTCGCGGATGCGGTGCCGGTACTTGTCGAGAGCACGCTCGGTGGCCGCCAGAGCAGCGGACAGGCCGGCGTTGCGACGGGTGAGCTGGTTGTGCGAGGTGGTCAGGCAGCCGACAGCTGCCACGCCGAGAGTGATCGTCGGCAGGTAGAGCTTGGTGATCTTGAGGACACCCTTGACCGTCACGAACGTCTGGAGCTTCGTGATCTCACGATCGGTGAACTTCTCGGGGTGGTCCTCCTGGACCTCGCGGATGTCCCGGCGGTCGCTCTTGATGTCGTCGAGGACGTCGTCGAGCTTGAGGGTCGCCTGCGCAGCGGAGACGACCGTTGCTCCGAAGAGAACGATGCCGGCGCTGAACAGAAGCTTCGGGCTGTTCTTCTGAGCGATCAGGCTCACGTTTCCGACGCGCGTTGTGATGGCGTCGGGAAGATTGATCTTCATCTTGTTGTTACTCCTTCAGATTTCGTTCTTGGCTTGGAGCCGCTTGTACACGGCGATGACTTGGGCGTCGGACCACTTCTTGACAGTGGCGGCGCTGTACTTGTTGGTCAGTGCGACTCGCATTTGCTGGACGTCCATGATGCTCCTTAGAGATATAGATGGACTAACCGTTGAGTCAGTCCAGCGGCTCGGGACGAGGGAGATCCAACAGATATCCCCCACGTACCTTGTGAACACGAGCGCCCCTGAGGTCAGTCCAACCCCAGTCCTCGTCGGTGGTGTTGTGCGGCTCGCCTACGAGACTCAAGAGGTCTCGCATCGTCGCCACCTCGTACTTGCTCACGAGTTCGAACAGAGCGTCGACGGTCTCTTCCGCTTCGACCCTGGTGTCCAGGATGATCTCCGGGACTTCCGAACTGCGCCGAGAGTTCCTGCGAACTCGGCTGTCGTCGTCACGATCACGACGACTGCGCGGACGAGCATCGCTCATCCGGTTGTAGGAGGTGCGTCCTCCTCCACTTCCACGCCGGCGACGACCGCTGGACTCACCGAGGAGAGCCCTTTCGATCGCCATGGTCGACGTATCGACGATGACGTCCTTGATGCCGGGGATCAGTACGTCCATGAAGACGTACTCCATGACCCCCTGGTTGTCATCACCGGTGAAAGCTTCTGCGAAGCGCTTCCTCAAGGACTTCTTCCTCAGGGTTGCCTTGCTTCGGGTGACCCGCACGACTTCCTTCTTCTCAGAAGGACTGGTGTCAGGGCGACGACGATCCTTCTGATTGTGAGAGTTGGCGGGGAATTCTTCCGTCATAATTGTTCCTTAGGAGAGAAGCGAAAACTGAGACCACATGTTACGGGTGTGGTCACAGCTTTGAGGGGGTTCACGCGGGTGCGGGGAACTCGTTGTCCTTGGTCTTCATGTTCTCGAACGCGGTCACGAGGGCATCGATCTGAGCTTCGGTGTGCGCCTTGGTCGCGGTGGCTGCCATCGAACCAATCACAACGCTCGCTCCACCGACAGTGATCTGCTGGAGCAGGTTGGCGGGGGCGACGTTGTTCTTGATGATGGAGTTCGCGATCGTGGTGGTACCGGAGCCGACGATGACGGTGGCTACGAACTTGACAATCTTGATCTTGTTCATGAGTGTTCCTTACTTTGGGTGGGGGTCTCTCATTATGAGAGATGTATTCCTCGCGATGGGTAGGGCGCCTTTTTGCTCTTCGGCGGTCGTTTGGTCCTTCGGCATCCGGAGTAGGGGCGAGACCCCTTCCCTTGAGCAACCCCTTGCCTAGGCCCGCCATCCCGAGAAATATCAGCTGCTGGTCTTGCGCTGGAAAGCCACCATGAGCAGCGTCTTGTCCAGCTTCTTGATGTCCAGCTTCGCGAACTCCTCATCCGACATCGACATGATGCGGGCGGGGGTCAGCTCAGGCTCGTCATCCGCGATCGACTCCGCGAGCTTCAGCACGGGGCTGTCCTCTTCGATGCCGAGCGCCTCCTTGGCAGCCTCGAGACCCGGCTCGATGCGAGTTGCCGGGTCCTTCTGACGACGAGCAGCTTCCTCCACCATCTCGGTGATGGTCTCGGACGAGAGCCTTGCACCTCCGCCGGCCTGCGCGTCCTTCTGCATCTGGTCCTTGGCGGCAGCGACCATCTTGCTCGGGAGGCAGGACTCGATGAAGGTTGCAGCGAGCTGAGGGTTCGCGATGAACTCGAAGATCAGCTCGACGAAGGCCACGTGGTTGGCCCAGCCCTCGCGAAGCGCAGCGTTCTTGGTGAACGTCACGTTGTCCGCTTCCTTGACGCCGTACGCGTCGAGGATCAGGTCCTGGAAGATCTCGTAGGCCCGACGGGTGTTCTCCGCTTCGGTAAGGCCGGTCTCCTCGGGGGAGAGCGTCAAGATCTCGAGCTGCTTCTCCAGAGGCGTGTACGTCCGGTTGGGGTCGGCGTACTTCTGGATGCAGCCGAACTCGAGGAGCTCAGCGATCTCCATCTTGTTGTAGTTGAAGTAGAAGACCTGAGTCACCTCATTTCCTTCGAGGTCGTCGAAGGTCATTGACTTCTTGAACATTTGGAGCCTTTCAGAGCAGAGTCGGGTGTGTGGATTCGGGCCACTTCTGCGCGATGAAGTCATCGACAGAACGTGCGTGGATCATGTCCTCGCCGATGAGCTTACGGAAAATATCCATGTAGCCATCGACGTCGTCGCTGTTGTCGCTGTAGTCGGGCATGACTTGCGCCCGAACAATCTTGAGGCCAACCATCATGAGCGGAACCTCACAGGGCTGCACGGTGTGGCCGAGAATCCCCGACCACACCTGTGCAATCCTTGTAAAGCAGTCCACCGGTTCGCCGTAGACCTGAATACGCCGGTCGATTACCTCGCCGAGCGTACCTTCCCGAGGATCAGCCACCCCTCACCAACTTCAGGGGCTTGCTGGTGGTTTCGGCTTCTTCCTCGGTCTTCGCCGGCTGCATCTGCTTCTCCAACAGCTTGGCGATTACGCGGTGATCCATGTCACGAGACTTCATGTGATCCTCGTGAAGAAGGACCATGCCGGTCTCCATGTCACGAATCTTGTGATCGCGTTCGTGAAGCTCCGCGGTCAAATATCGACTCAGACCCTTGAGAGTCAGGGCGTCGTTCTTCCACAGAGCCTTCTCGTCCCGGAGCTCCTCGTTTCGTCGGACGACGATCACGAGGATCCATGATGTTCCGCAGAACATCAGAAAGAAGAGAATGGCGATGAGGGTCATCATGAGGCCTTCCTTGCCTTGTACTCGGTCTTGACGCGGAGCCACGCCTTCTTGGCCTCGGCCTCGATCTTCTTGTCGTACCCCGTATTGTAGAGGACGACGTAAACGCAGACTGCGGCGGCGATGCCATTGGTGAGGTTGCCGTAGTTGCCGGATCGGGCAGCCCGGAAGTTCCGAGCAGCTTTGGCTGAGCGATCGAGAGCCTTGCGATGCTTGAGGGCAGCCTCCGCGATCTCGATCTGGTTGAGCTCACCGAAGGCCTTGTCGAAGGCTTCGGAATAGCCGGGGATGTCCTGCATCTTCTGGTCCACGATGTTGCCGATGAACTTGCGCTTGGTGCCAGCGCCTTCGCCGAAGAACATCTGAGCGAACCCGTAGTCGTAGGCATCCTGGGCAGCGATCTTGTCAAGCTTCTTCACTTTGTGCCTCCTTGGGAGGGGTCTTGAAGACTGAGCAGGGCTCGGTACTTCGGGAGTTTGTCTTCCTTGACGGACGCAATGAAGTTCGCTACCTCGAGGAATGCATCTTGGTTTCCCTCGTAGTAGTTGTGAACGTCCATGTCGCCAGTCATGTCCATCACCTGCTGGGCTTCGGCGATCCCATCCAAGACCAGGTCAAGAATCTTGGACGGGGTCGCCTCCTTCCGACAAGCCGCGTAACAGGTACGAAGAATCGCACCTGAAATATCGCGGTGTGCCATTAGAAGAACTCGCCCACGCAGAAGAGCCCGTTGTAGATGCCTGTGTCGGCCTTCATGTTGAACAGGCTCTCTGCACGAAGCTCAGCCCGACGAGCCATGAGCATGGTGCCCAGCCAGTTGCGGCCAGGCTCTGCGAGCGGGGTACTGCGCTCTCCTCCGAGAGCAACGCCCCAGACGTGGTCGTTCCAGTACGTACCCTCGATGAGGAGGGCGTCTCCTGTGGTCAGGAGAACCTCACCTTCGTGACGATCCAGCGTGAACTTGTGACGCAGGACCGTCATCATGACGTCGTACTTGACGGACTCCCAGTCCTCTCGCAAGTTGCAGACACGACCGCGCTGCTTGGCCTCACCGGGGGTGCGTGCGTCCCGGATCTGCTCGTAAGCACGAGTCTTGCCTTCTTCTCCGAAGGCCTTCATCGCAGCGAACGCATGCTCGCCGGTCATGAAGGTGTCGCCCCAGACCGAAGTCATGTCGATGGGCGCTCCGATGAAGAAGTTTGAGAGGGCACGGTACTTGTGATCTCCGTCGAAGTCATCGAACCACCCGATCAGGAGTGGCCGGCCGTTTCCGGTGATGACGTTCAGACGGTCCGTAACGCCGGTCATCAACCGACCAACCCGTGCTCACGGAGGAGCGCGCGGGCCTCTGCCTGCTTGCCCTTGGTGACGAAGACGGCCGAGTCCGTGTCGGAGCCATCTCCTCGAACATCGTTCGCGAACCAGAACGAGTCCAGGTTGATGCGCTGACCCTTGAAGGTCTGAACGCCAGGCTCAGGCAGGTAGTTCGCGATGAACTCCTCGGCGAGTGCCTGGTTCGGTCCGAAAATATCGAACGCGACCATCAGCACGTCGTGGAACGGGGTCGGGTCCGCGAAGACGTTCTTCTTGACTTGGCCAGACATGCTCTTGGCCGGTCCCATGTGGACTCGAGACCGATCGTCAGGACCTAGGCGGATCTGCGTCGACCGGCGTCGAGTGTCCGGGTAGGCCATCTTGGTCAGACCATCGGCAGCCGTCTGGATGACAGCCTGCTTGAAGATGGGGAACAGGAACAGGAAGAATGCTTTCAGAAGGTTTTTCATGGAAGGGATCTCACTTTCATATAGGTGTTGGAGGGGTGGGAGTCCGGGCCCACCCCTCCAAGTCTTTTACTGGCCCCAGTGCCAGCGCATCCAGTCAAGGATGTCTTTGTCTAGCAGTTCGGACATGGACAGTCCGGATCGAGATCGATCTTGCACGCAGGGAAGATCATCCGTGGAGGGTACATTCGCTGCAGTTGCAGATGATCTCTTCAGCGAAAAGCGGCACCACTTCCCGGGTTCATGATCGGCGGGTTCACGTAGTCGAACACGTGCACGGCCATCGATCCGTCCGGGGACGTCGTGGTGGTCCAGTCCAACTCGAGACGCTCGTGCGTGTTCCACCCGAAGCTGTCCGACAGCGACGTGTGGTCGAGCCCGATTCGGTCGTAGAACTCGGAAATGCGCACCGAGTTCTCGTTGGCGATCTCGACGTTGACCTCGTTGGCCGCCGCCTTGATGTCCTCGACCTTGCTCCAGAACGGTCGGCCGGTGTAGGCCTCCATGATCAGGACCTTGCCGGCCAGCGGGTTGAAGAAGATGTCGTTGGCGTTGCCGCCCTCGAACAGACGGGTGACGGCCTCCTGCTGGAGTTCGTCACGGGCCTCCTTCTCCTTCTTGACGCCGAACTTCTCCTTGATCTTGTCCTGGTACTCCTCGATGCGCTTCTCGTTGAGAGCGTACGCAGCAGCCAGCATGGCCGCACGCTTGCTCGAGATGCGGTGCGACATGACGATCGCCGCAACCGAGAGAGAACCTGAGACCGCCGGCGTGATGTACAGCGGCCAGACGATCTTGGCCTTCTCCACGTTGGTGAAGGTCTGACGGAGCTCTTCGGAGGTGACCATCTCGCCCTCTTCGTACTCCTGCAGCGCGGCTTCCCGGATCAGGTCCGAAGCGTGGAAGGTGGCCTTGGCGGTGAGGACAGCAGTGCCGACCACACCCGCAGCGCCGAACGCAGTCAGGAGGACTGGGGCGTTGTTGGTGAGTGCAGCGATGCCGTTCTTGGCGAGCTGGTTGACATTGATGTTCGTGATGTTCACGTGGTGCTCCTCAAATATAGGTGTTGGTTGTTGAGGGATCAGGAACGCATCTCGCGCACGAAGATCCAGATGAGCCACAGACCACCGGTGATGCAGGTCATGACACAGTCGAACAGGAAGGCGAGGCAGCCGTAAGGCCGACGACGTCGGGACATTTTGAAACTCCTTGTGTTTTAGGAAGGGGCGAAAATGAGAAGCCAAGCAGGAGCGTCGAACTTTGCTTGGAGCCGTCAGATTAAACCGACTACATTCGTGTCAGACTTCTTCTTCTCATTAGGAGGCATGTATTTCTCGCGGACTAGTGGGTCTTGGTCCGCTGGATCGACTTGGTCACCCCGTAGATGATGGCCCACTTGACCGTCATCATCAGGAGGATCTTGCCGAACGCCTTGCTTGCGGTTGCCGGCTCGCCCATCACAGCTCCATCTCTCCGAGGGCACCCTTGAGGATGCCCACGTTCTTTGCGACCTTGGCGGCAGTCTCATCGACGTGCACCTTGGCCTTCTTCAGTTCGTGTGCGGTCTTACTCATGACCGCGAGGTTCGCCACTCCAACGAGGAGAGCGAGGCTCGAGACGGTCAAAATTGCGATCTGCATTTCAGAGCCCTTCGTGTACGGAGATGTTGAAGAACGAGACTTCGTCGACGAACTTGTCCTTGACTTCGCCCGGGAGATAGACCCAGGACTCGTCGATGAGACGGTTCGCGAAGTTGACTGCCCGCTTCTTGTCGCGGTCAGCCTTACGCAGGTCCCGCATGGAGATCGTGACCATGACGGTGACGCCGGCCAGGTAGCCGAGCGTTGCAGCAGCGACGACAACCTTCTCGGCGCCTTCGGGAATAGCGAGGTTGCTCACGCTTCGAATCCAATCAGCATAGGGAGTTGCTCGACCAGTTCGGCGACCATCTCCGGGGTGAAGTCCTCGTCACAGGGGGCAACGAGATCGTCGGTTTCTGCAGCTAGGAAGAACGCCATTGTCAGTCCCGAAGGGTGAACTCGTGGGCGTTGTGCTTCGTCGCCAGGTACGGGCAGCCGGGGTGTGCGTCGTGAATGGAGCTCGACGCCGAGAAGCGGCCCTTGCATTGGGTGAGCCGGCCTTCGCCGGTTCCGCTCGAGACGGGGGTTTCGGTCTTGCGCCACGACGGGTCGTAGTCCTCCGAGACCTTGAGCTCTCCAGGCTCAATGAGATCTGCGATCAGGTGGTCACGCTCCTGGAGGAGCTCCTTGACCTGGTTGTCGATCTCACGGATGCGGCTGTACTTGGGCTGATCGGCGATAGCCGTACCAACGGTGGCGAGTCCATCGAGGACCTTGCCGGCGAATGCCTTGAACTTACTCATTGTGGTACTCCTTTTGGGAAGGGGATTTAGAAAATGCGAAACTGATAACACTCGTTTCGTTGAGTGTTATCAGCTTTGATGATCAGGCGACTTCGGTGGAAGCGAGGTCGTAGAACGCATCGAACAGACCGTGCTCCTTGAGGAAGGTGTTGTGCTGGCTGATCGCCCGGCCCTGCAGTACGTTCACGGTCACGGAAGTGACGGCGACGACGGCAAGGACCTTGGGGTTGGTCAGCTTGGCACCAACAACCTTCGCTCGGTCGAGCAAGGTGGTCTTGGTTTCGGTGTTGTTCTCGGTCATGGCTACTCCTTGGAAGGGGTGGTTGATCTGTCATTATGAGCCATGTATTTTCCGCGGACGGCAAAAATGAGACGACTGGTGATTCATGCTTGAGTGCATACGACACCTCCCGGTTAAGGGTTTGTCCTGACTTTCGTCTCATTAAGAGCCATGTATTTTCCGCGAAGCTGAAACCACATGTTACTGGTGTGGTTTAGCTTTGAGGGTTACTTGGTGCGGGGGAACTCGTTGTCGGGGTCGATCAGAATCCGGAAGAAGTCGCTGACGATGGTCAGGGCTTCGGTTCCGGCGTCTGGGGTGTTAGACATTTGGGTCTCCTTTGGAAGGGGTTTCTCTCATTAGGAGACATGTATTTTGTGCGTCCGAATCATTCGATTTCCCTCGCAAGTGACAAAACCGAATTTTCGATACCAACGGGTAAGGCCTGCATTATCTGGGCTATCGCTATCCGCGTATGCGTACTGCTGCACCTCGAGAAGCAGTGACATCTGGTGCTCGTCGGCATACTGGCAAATATGCCTCATTACTTGCGTGGCGTGTCCTCTTCCTCGGCGATTCGAGATGACGTTGCTGACGGTGCCGTTCTTGTCATCCCAGATGGTGAGTTTCGCGTTCGCACTCATGTACGTGAAGTGCTTGGACTTGGGCATGCCACCTCCTTAAATATGACCGAAGCTGAGACCACATGTTGCTGGTGTGGTCTAGCTTGAGGATTAGCTGTCGGGGTACTTGTGCTTGTCGTGCTTCTTGATTGCGACATCGATCAGCAGGAAGACCAGCGGGAAGGCGGCCATCCACGGGTGGTGGACGAGCGCGGTCAGAATGGTCTGCCATACAGCGATGAAAGCGTCAAAGAGGTCGAACATGATGTTCTCCTTTGGGAAGGGGTATCTCTCATTAGGAGGCATGTAAAAACCGCGAAAAATTTAGAACCCGCGTAGTGCTCGCGAAGCTGAGAGCGCTTGCGTATGTTACTTGCAAGCGCTCTCAGCTTTAATCCGTGCGGTTGGAGTTCTTGGTTCAGAACTTGCGCACGAAGGACATGACCTTCGACGAGATTACGCCCGTCTGCTCGTACTTGACGACGATCAGTGCAGTGACGAGGCTACCGCCCACCGTCAACACAACATCGGGGCTCAGGCGCTGGAGGAACGGCTTCTCGTCCTGCTCTTCCTGCCAGGTGTTCTGGTCGCACGCGAGCTGGTGGGCTGCGTGGTCCTTTTGGGCCTGGAGGTTGATGGTGGCGATTTCGTTCTTGAGCTTGTAGAGCTTGGAAATGTGGTTGAGGGTGGTCTGGTAACCGTCGTCTTCTGCGTTGAATGTCTTCAAGCGCTCGTAGGCGGAAGCGATAGCTTCGTCGAGGTCGGTGTCTTCGTGGTCAAATGGGGTGAACATGGGAAGGTCCTCTCGGTTAGGTTTCATTATGGGCCGTGTATCTCCCGCGAAACCTAGAATTCCTGAACCTTACCTCGTCCCAAGTCCCTGACCTTCAACGTGACCTCGTCCTTCGTTGTGAGCGAATCGGGGTTGATGTGGAAGCCCACCTGTGAGGTGCCTTCCTCCTCGTTGTCCTCGATGCTCACGTGACCGTCGAAACGGTCGTCGCTCTTGAGGTACTGCTTGCTGAAGAACACCAGCAGGAGTCCAAGCAGCGTGTCGAACGCTGTGATGCTGCCCACGACCTCATCGGGCTTGGGGAAGTTCCAGTAGCCGGCGAGCGCGAAGTAGAACGCGCCGATACCAGGCAGGAGGACCTGCGCCAGGAACTTCAGCTTGTCGTACGCCTTGTTGGTGAGGTTGGTTGTGGACTTACTCATTTTGGCTCCTATTCAGCAGCATTAGTTGTACGTTTTCGGCTTGCAGACGGCGGATCTCTTTGTCCTTCTTGGCAGCCTCTGCCCGAAGTCGAGTGATCGTGCCTTCTTTTCGTTCATTCTCGGATATGAGAGACAGCATCCGTTCAAGGACGTCCCTCTCGTCCAGGTAATCCTCTGCCTCCGGCTCAGCAGCAACGCTTTTCCGAGGGCGGTTGATGAGAGCTGTCGCAACGACGCCTGAAGTGGCGACGAGGGTAGCCATGACACTTACAAAGGCGACCTGAACGTCTGGATCCATGATGTTAGTCTCCAGACTTGTCGATGACCCTCGCTGTCAGCAGAGCGGCGCAGATCATAGCCAGACCCCCGTACATGGGGATCGGCGTGGCTACAGCAGTCTCGTACTTCAGCACGGCGAGAGAGAAACAGGACATCCAGACGATGTGCCAGAACATTCCCAGCCATAGGCCCACGATATTGGGCCAGCGGAATGGCACAGACATGAGTACCGCGGATACTGCTATCCACGCCCCCCAGATCCAGATCTGTCCATGTGTGTACGTGATGAGCGGCTCGTAGGAGGGGAGTGCGAAGCGCCCGATACCCCCAGAAATCACAGCGATGGCTAGGCCGATGTGAACCATGATCACAATCGTCGTGACCCACTGGGCAAGGTGCCTATCGACCCACAAGCCTTTCGCGAAGTATTTCACGGCTTGGACCAACTTTCTCAAACCTTCTCTCTAGGGCGCGACGAAACCGGGGAAACCACGGTCTCCGAGCGCGTCTTCAGTACGGACGTATTCCGCAACAACGTGGGTAGTGGTGCGCCCGTAGTCATCCCGAAATGTGATCTTGTCGCCAAGGTCGTAGTGCACCTTGTACTTGTATGGGGCCAAAAGAGAAATATCGCCATCGAACATGTAGATGCGACGGTTCTTCTTCAGCTCGCGCAAGCCTTGGATCGCTACTTCCTCACGGAAATCGTCCCAGATCGCATCGCGCTTGGTGCGCCACGAGGCCATCTTGGTCTTCCACGTAGTAAGCGCTGCGTAGTACGCAGCCTTCTCACCCGAGGTGGGGGTTTCGTCCAGCGGGTCCGGCTTCTCCGGCTCCACAGGAAGTTCGGGATTACCAGCATCCCAACCCATAGCACGACGCTCCCAGCCAGTGAAGCCGCTTTCGCCCGGACGGTATACGTCCGAGACAGCAGGAACCGCGGTCATGACCTCGAGACGGGAGTCGTAGTTCTGCTTTGACATCAAATATGTCGGCTTCTCAAGATGTCCTTGAAGCTGACTGAACTTGACAGTCGAACTGCGATCGGCACCCCTGTAGACCTCGAAGCGAAGTCCGACCAGGTTTGACGAAGCAGTGAGAACCAGATTCCCTCGCGTGGCAAGGGTGCTCGAGACGGTGATAGACGTCCCCGGGTTGGGGGCCACCGGCCGAATAAGACGGATCCCAAGATCAGCGCTCTGCATGATC
>JADMIO010768900.1_pt1 | contig 11438 bp, 8 predicted proteins | sample 8958161 | NCBI WGS metagenome assembly JADMIO01 (sample SAMN16585339, study PRJNA669376) | soil metagenome | isolation source: Crop rotation soil | place: USA: Cullars Rotation, Alabama | collected 2011
GATGGAAGTGCAGCAGTTCGCCCGACTCGACGAAGCGAATGGGGAATGCGTTCGGCAACAGGTAGAGCGCCATTTCGGGAGCGACCCCGGCATCCAGGAGGCGAGTGATGGTGCCCCACGTCCGCTCCATCACCTGGGAGGATAGATCCCGCGCCTCGGGGACTGCATCGAGCAACGGTGGAATCACCACATCGACGCGTCCAGGGACGAAATGGGTGAGCAGTACGGGCCGAGCGCCAGGTGTCATCCGATGCCGCTGATCCTGACTGTCTGCGGTGTGGCTCAGCTTCTTGTGGAAGGTGTAGTGCGCGTGGGAGAGCGAGCGCGTGAGCTTGGAAACGCTGGTGAGAACGAGCGCTTCACCCAGATAAGGATTTTGGACCGGCGACAGCACGCGCTCAATCGCAGCCTCGTCGGAGAGCGTGTCGCGCGAGAGCCCCAGCACCGTTCGCACCGACTGCGCGACCGATGCTTCGGCGTTCACCTTCCAGTCGACCAGTTTGGAGCAGTGGCCTTCGAGCGTCGCGTCGAATTCGTCCAGATGACGTTTGGCCTCCGCTCCGCCGGCGGTGAGGCGTCCGGCCTCGCTGAGCGCGCGGTATTCGAGGGTCGCCTCGAGGGGAAGTGGATCTTCGATGGCTTGGAAGAAGAGTGGGTCAAGCTGTCGAACCGCGTCGACCATCGCTTCGACGACGAGTCGCGTCTCTGTGGGAACATCGAGCTGCTGGCAGAGCCGATGGTAGCGATGCAGCGTGACGCCCGAGATGGTGTGGTACAGGTGCGCGAACGTCCCAATCGGAAGGACATATCGCGCAACTTCTTGGGCGCGCTTCTTAATGCCCGATGTCCACTTCTCAGGAGCGCGTTTGCGTGCCGGGAAGATGCGAAAGAACTCTTCGGATACTTTTGGAGTCAGCAGCGCGATCAGTGACTGGTAGGCACTGACCATCTCTTCCACGGCCGCCACGTAAATCGCCTCTTCTCGGGGCGGCAGGGCCGGCACAACCACGTTTCCTGGCTTCACCTCGACATAGCGTTGGCTGACCTGCTCCGAATTGTAGAAGGGATGGCTGTGAAAGAAGGACCAGAGCGCCTGTCGGCTGACGTTCTCGAGCGTGAACTGGAACGTGGCGTGCTGGAGCGTCGTGTGGTGACCGGCGATGTACGTCTCTTGCGCGATGCGATCGCGCAGCGCCCGTGCTTTGTCGTCTTTGCGAACGTCGGCCGCGGTGATGATGCGTGAGTTGTAACAAGTGCGCGCGGTCGCAACGGCGTTGTCGTAAGGCTCGACGAAGCCGTTGGCGAGCACCACCCTGGGAGCCGGCGAACGAAAAGGCGTGTAGTGGGCATCCATGGTGGACACGCTTGGGCTACCAGAACGCCCTGACTTTTTCCTGGCCCAAGCGTCCGGCACACAACGCACACCCCTCCCTATATTGACATTGAAATTCATTCTCAATTTGAGTGCGGTCAAATGTCCCGTGTTACCGCCCTTTGGATTGTGACCAGCGCTCTCTGCGTCGCTGCGCAGGCGAGCGAGCCCACCGAGCCAAGCAACGCAACCGACTGGCATCGGCTGGTGGACATTCTGCAGTACCTCGAAGTGGACTACCCCGCTGCAAGGGCCAGCGGGGATGCTTTCGAATTACAAGAACAGCGCGTATTCGCTGATGAAGCGAAGGCGCAGGTTTCGCGCCTGGGTCCGGCTGCCGAGCCCTTGAAGTCACGTGTTGCTGCCCTCGCTGAGGCGGTGCGAGCCAGTGCGCCAGCGGACACGGTGCGACGGGAAGCTGGAACATTGGCAGCTTTGGTGAGCCAAGCCGGCAAACTCCAGCGCGCGCCGCGCACTCCACCGGACCTCAAAGAAGGAGCGCGAGTCTTCGCGGACCGTTGCGCGCTCTGCCACGGGCCCACGGGCGATGGACGAACCCCCGCCGGCAGTGCGCTCAAGCCACCGCCAGCCGATTTTCACGCCAAAGAAATGGCGTCTTCGCTCACGCCCTATCGCGTTTTCAACACGTCCCGATTTGGCGTCCCCGGTACCGCCATGGCGCCCTTCCCCGGCCTGACAGATGCCGACCGTTGGGCGGTGGGTTTCTATGTGCTCGCGCTGCGACATCCTGCATGCAAGGGGTCCCCCCCACCGGTCACTCTCACGGACCTCGCGAATCAGACCGACGCCCAGCTCGCCGCGCGCTATGGGGCCGGGGAACTTCCCTGTCTTCGTCACAAGTTGACGCGGGACGACTCGCTAGGGTCGCTGGCGATGGCGCGGAGCGGGGTTGACCGGGCTCGAAAATGGGTTGGCCAAGGAAACGCAACCAAGGCGCGCGAAGCGCTCGTGGACGCTTACCTCAACAACGTGGAGCCCCTGGAACCCGCGATGCGTGCCCAGGACCCAGAACGTGTGGAGCGCATCGAGGCCGTTTTCCTGCACGCTCGAGAGCACGCTGACGATCCGCCTCGGTTCAAGCGAGATGCGGATGAACTGACGACACTTCTGGCTGAACGCTCCAAAGCGGCGCGCGCAGCGTCGTTCAGCACAGTTTTCTGGATGGCTCTGCTTGTGCTCGTACGCGAGGGCTTTGAGGCGTTCGTCGTTGTCGGCGCCTTGCTTGCCGTGCTCAAGAAAATGCAGCAGCCCGAACAAGCCCGACGGGTGCATGTGGGTTGGGTTTCTGCGCTCGTGGTCGGGGCGATTCTCTACGCCTTCGGGAGAACCGAGCTGGCCGGCGCCAATCGGGAGTGGATGGAGGCCATCGTCGCCATTCTCGCGGTTGGGATGCTGCTCTATGCCGCGCTCTGGTTGAACGCGCGCGCCAACATGAACCGGTTCATGGGGGAGCTACGCGGTCGAGTGCAAGGAGCGCTTGGGCGCGGAAGCGCGTTGGGACTTTTTTTCATCGCATTCAGCGCCGTTTTTCGTGAGGCCTTCGAGACTGCGTTGTTCTTGCAGGGCCTGTCGATCGACTCCAAAGCGGGCGCCGCTTGGGGTGCCGCTGCTGGGCTTGCCATCATGCTCGGGCTCGTCTTGCTCATTGGGCGCATCGGTTTCCGTCTTCCGATGAAACCGCTCTTCAAGGCCTCTACTGTGCTTCTGTACGCCACCGCCGTTGTCCTACTCGGTAAGGGGCTGCACGCGTTTCAAGAGGTCGGCGCCCTTCCCCTCGCGCCGATTCATCTTCCAAGCATCGAACCGCTGGGCATCTTCCCTGACGCCGTGACTGTGGTGCCGCAGCTGCTGCTCGCGATTGCACCGCTCGTCGCGCGGCTCGCCTCGCGGGACCCGGACGAGCCGAACGTCTTGCCGCAGGTCCGCTAGCGAGAGCGTTAGCCCTCCGCCTTGACCCACTTGTCATCCTTGCGCACCGCTTTTCCCTCGCGCATCAGCTTGAGCAGGATGGCTTGGGTACTGCGCTGTGCGATGGGCATCATCTCCTCGGGAAGCTCGGAGTATGCTTTGCGCGTGACTTCCGCCAGCAACAACGCTGGCCCCTGAAGCGCATCGAGCACCTGACGCTCGCGCGCCTCGCGGTGCCTGATCAGGTCGGCCAGCTTTCCTGGACCCTCCGGAAGGGGTGGGCCATGCGACGGATACAGCGCGTGCAGGTCCAGCGTCTCGAGACGGCGCAGTTGGGCGATGTAGTCCGTCATGTCTCCTTCGGGCGGATCGATGAGAACCGTGCCCACACCGGCGATCATGTCTCCGGCAATCAGCGCTCCGCTTTGCTCCTCGCGCAAAACGAGGTGGCCTTTTGCATGGCCGGGCGTGTGCAACACCTTCCAGCGCATCGGTAGAACACCCGCGAGCTCGATGATGTCACCGTCGTTGAGTGCCCGGTCGAGGCTGAACTTGACCCGCTCGGCGGTGAGGACATGACCCCAAATGGGCGTCTTGAGCCGGTCACGCGCGGCCACTGCTCCCAGGACGTGGTCTTCGTGGTGGTGCGTCAGGACGATCGCTTTGACGCGTTTTCCCTCCGACCGCAGTGCTTCGATAAAAGCGAACAATCGGGCCCGCTCGCGGCCCGTGGGGGAACCCGGATCGACAATGAGCAGCTCCCCCGTTCCCAAAACATAGGCGTTGGTGTGTGCCGCGGGTGGCAACGTGGGCGTGAGCATCGGAAATACGCGCACGCCTTTCTGAAACTCGATCCGGACCGGTGCACCTCCCGGTGCAAACGGCGGTGCCGCAAGCCCGGTCAGCAGCGATTCGCCGACGGCAGGTCCGCGAAGCACCTCCAGCGCATGCAACAATTGGGGATGCAGGAGTGCCTTGCCTTCCACCCAAAGCAGGAGTGCCTCGGCAACCGTGATCCACTTGGCCTCCAGTGCCTGACTGCCGTCCGGCGTGGGATCGGAGAGCCCAGCAGGCGCAGGCACGACGAACAGCCGAGTGTCTAATCGATTGGGGAAGGCGGTCGGCGTGACCCAGCGGCCGGCAGGAACAAGCGCTGCGCCATCCCCCTGAACGCCGTGCATGCTGAGGAAATCGCCAAAGCGCGCGCGACGTTCGAGGAGCGCTTTGCGCCCGGTCTCCAACTTGGCGGCTTCCAGTGGACCGCTCGCGAGGAGAATCCCCGTCTGTTCAAACAGACCACGCAGGGCCGCGGACAACAGAGCACTGTCGTCCTGGACGATGTTCAAGGGCGCAGAGGCATCACCCGCTTCCACCCGTCCGCGGGGCAATCCGTAGAAACCAGCGGCCCATCCATTGTCTTGACCACGCCGTACCCAAAGAACCTCGCGGGCTCCCGGCGTTCCCCGGTAGAAGACGACCTCTGCGGCGTCGCGCGCACGCATGGCTGGAGGCGATGGTGGGACGCCAGGAATGCGCTCGCTCAACGAATCACGCGCGCGAGCAACGCACGCGCCTCCTCGAGCTGGTCAGGCCGCACGTAAATCCGCGAGAGTCGGAGCGCATCCCCGTAGCGCTCGTACAGGGGGGTGTAACGAGCCACCTCGGTGAGTCGACCACTCGAGGTATCCGAGATGTACAAGGTGGGTCCCGCTCCTTCCTCGAAGTACTTCGAGAGAACGCCCCGTGACTCAACTGCGAAGTGATCGACTCCGGCTTCTGAGAGAGCCTGAGCGAGCTCGCCGAGATCATAATCCGGGTCGCGCTCGGTGAACTGAGCCAAAAGCTTGAAACCCCGCCTGGCGACGATGCGCTGAGCCCAACGGTTTTTGGAGCGCCGGAGCACGCTCGCCAGCGCGACGTCGTCGCAAAGCAGGAAATGCTCCGGGTCGGCTGGCACTTCGAACTCGCCAGGTGCTTCGCTGAAATACCGTCCCAGCATGTAGTCAAAATTGACGGGCGTGTGGTGGTAGTAGACCGAAATGAACATGTGGTAGCGGCTGAGGAGAAAATCCTCGAAGGCGAATGCCGCCGCCCGCGAAAGCGCCAGGTACACCTTTCCGTTCTTCCCCGCCGGTCCCAGATTCTGGACGATCCAATCGAGGTCGTACCGGCCGTAGTTGACCCCGGTGTAGAAACTATCGCGAAGCAAGTAGTCCATCCGGTCCGCGTCGAGCTCCCCGGAAACCAAAGCGCGCAGCAAAGGGGCCCAGTCAGCGCCTTCGTGCTTGAATGCGAAACCGCCCGGAGGCTCCGCTCCGATCACCAAGCCGGCGATGGCTTCGGGCGAAACGCCGAAGGGGGCGTAGTGCTCGCGAAGAACATCAGTGAGCGGGCTGTCGAGAATGAGTTTGGCGGTGAAGTCCTCGTGTGTCGCTTGTCCGCCGAACGGCCCTACCCACGCAGGGAGCTGAAGCAGTTCCCTCGGCGGAGCGATCTGCTCCGAGGCATGCGAGAGCGGCATGTGTCCGACATCGTGAACCAATACCGCGACCCGTACCGCTCGAAGAAGCTGCTCGGCGAAAGCTTCTGGAAGATTCGCCGCCTGCGCCACGGCGCGGAGCAAGCGTCCAGAGACATGCATCGCCCCCAGGGAGTGCGCGTGCCGAGTGTGTGTCGCGCCCGGAAATGCGAGCTCACCAAAACCCAGCTGCCGAATGTGACGCAGCCGCTGAAAGAGCGGAGTGTCGATCACCGCTTGCTCGGCATCGCTCACCACGATCGTGCCGTGAATCGGATCTCGAACACGCACGTGCGCTCACCGACCTAACGTGTTACTGCTCGAGAGCCAACGCATGCACGTCTCCATCTTGCACAACACCGACGCTGACCTTCTGGAGGATGACCCAGGACGGGAAGCGAGGGAAGACGTGAAGCGGGTCGCAGCATCGTTGGCAGATGCGCTCGTCGAGGAAGGCTTCGAGATTAGCCATCTACCGGTGGCGGACTCGCTGGACTTCATTGAGACGCTCCGCAAGCGCCCGCCCGAGCTCGTTTTGAACCTATGTGAGTCGCTCGTCGCTGACAGCCGAGGAGAAATGGCCGTTCCCTGTCTCCTCGACCTGTTCAGTGTCCCTTACACCGGCTCGAGTGCGCTCTCCTTGGGGCTCGCGCTTCACAAGCCCACCGCCAAGGAGCTCCTCCGGGCGAGGGGCGTGCCCACTCCCGAGTACGCGGTCGTTTCGAGCCGGGAAGAGGCCAAGCACATCGACCTCCCTTTTCCGCTCATCGTCAAACCGGTCCGCGAGGACGCGTCGGTGGGCGTCGATTTCGATTCGGTGGTTTACGATCGCGAAGACCTCGAGCGCGTGTGTGGCAATCTCATCCGGGCGCTGCGCCAACCAGCACTGGTGGAGCGCTATGTGGATGGGCCGGAGATTTACGTCCCACTGCTTGGAAACGCCCCGCGAAAACCGCTCCCTCTGACTGAAATCGCTTTTGGTGCGGCTTTCCACGGAAGACCCAAGATCCTTTCCTATCGGGCCAAATGGGAGACCGGGTCGCGTGAATGCCTCGACAGCCCCTCGGTGCCTTGCACGCTGCCCAGGGTGCTAGAGGAACGTTGTGTAGAGGTCGCCCTAGCGGCTTTCGCGGCGCTTGATTGCCGGGACTATGGGCGGGTGGATCTCCGGTTGTCGTCTGACGGAAATCCCTATGTCATCGACATCAACCCCAATTGCGACTTGCATCCCGATGCAGGATTTGCGCGTGCTGCGGCAGCAGCGGGTATCGCGTATTCCGAGCTGGCCCGCAGGCTGGTCGAAGTCGCGCTAGAACGTACTCATGGAAATACGCCCCATCGACGCGTCGGATCGCGCGGCGCTCGTCGAGCTGCTCAACCGGATCGAAACGTTCTCCGCGCAAGAGGTCGCGTGCGCGCTCGAGCTCATTGACCTGGCGCGCAGCCGAAAAGACCACGCCGACTACAAAGCGCTCGTCGCCCTCAAACACGACAAACTCGTGGGCTACGTTTGTTACGGGCCCACTCCGATGACTGAGGGCACCTGGGATTTGTACTGGATTGCCTCGGATCCGTCGGTGCGAGGCCAAGGCGTGGGCGCCGCACTCGTCTCGGCGATGGAGGCGGACCTACGAGCGCGCAAGGCGCGACTCATCCGGGTGGAGACGAGCGCTACGGAAGACTACGGACCCACACGCGGTTTCTATCAATCGATGAAATACGCCGAGGAGGCTCGCTTCCGGGATTTCTATCGCCCAGGCGATGACCTCATCATTCTCGCGAAGCGCCTTTAGCCTATGACCCGTTTCGCTCTGTTGCTCGCCCTTCTTCTTCCGACGCTCGCGTTCGCAGAGCCACCGGTGTCGGATGCCGTGAAGGCGCGCCGCCCAGCGGGTGGTGAATGGTTCGGTCTGTACCTGCTCGACAAGAAGGTGGGGTACGTCTTCACCGATTTGGCTCGCGTGCCAGGCGCCCTGGACCGAGTCGAATCCGTCACGGAGATGGTGTTCCAAGCAAGCGTTGGAACGAAGCAGTCGGAACGCTTTCATCGCGAGCGCCGCATCTACGAAGCCAAGCCGGGCGGAAAGCTGCTTGAGCTGTATCTGGAAGACAAAGGCGACGGGGGTGATCGGGTGGTGGTCGGCCGTTCGACGACCAAGGGCTTCGAGATCACCCGAAAACGCCCGGGTCAGGCTGATGAAACCCGCCTGTTTCCCGCCCGAAAAGAAACCGTCGAAGACGCAGACCCGGTCCGCGTAGCCGTCTCACGAAACGCAACGGTGGATGGATTCATCACCAGTCCGGATGACCTCGAGGAATACCGTTCGCGAACGACGCTCTCCGAACCCCAAGAGCGGACGCTCAAGGGCGTCAAGGTCACGCTGCGAAAGGCGGTGACCCTCTCGGAGAAAGACAAGGTCCCGGTCGAGGCTTACTTGACCGAGGACGGAGAAACCGTCGAGGTCGGTTTCGGCGACACCTTGCGTGCGCTGGCCGAACCCTCCTCGGTTGCCAAACGACTCGACCGCGTGGAGGTGTTCGGCCTTACCCGTGTGGTGCTGCCCAGAGCGCTTCCTGAATCGGTGCGTTCAATCCCGGGTTCGATGCGGTTGGTCCTGTCAGGTCTGCCCGCGAAGTTCCAGCGCACCAGCCCCCGTCAACAATTCCGTACGCTCGGTGGCGGCAAAGTCGAGGTGCTCATCCGGGCGGTGCCCCCTTCCAATCGAGGAAACGCCAAATGGCTGACGCCATCGGCCAGCAAAGACGAGAAGTTCGCGCCCTACCTCAAGTCCTCGCTTCTGGTTGAATCAGACCATCCCGACATCCAGGCGCTGGCGAAGAAGCTCGTTCATGGCGAGAAGGATCCCTACGTGGCGGCGCGAAAAGTCAGCGCTTGGGTGGGGTCGCACTTGGCCAAGGAGTATGGCGCCTCCGCAGACCAAGCGAGCGATGTGCTCCGTCAGATGAAGGGTGACTGCACCGAACATTCATTGCTCACGGTCGCGTTGCTCAGAGCAGCAGGCATTCCGGCGCGGCGCGTGGATGGCCTCGTCTATCTCGTGAACGAGGACAAGGTGCCCGCGCTCTACTGGCATGAGTGGGTCGAAGCCTGGGTTGGTGAATGGACGCAGCTTGATCCGACTTTCCAACAACCGGTCGCCGATGCGACGCACCTGGGCTTGGGCGAAGAAGGAAACGCAGACATCACCCTCCTCATCGGCCAGCTGAAGGCGGCTGAGGCGGGCTGAGTCCAGATTCTTCCAGGCGCGCCTGGAGCGCCGCGACACTGGAAACGGGCGATTCACATGCGAAATGGCGACACAGGTACGCTGTCGCTGTGCCGTTCGCTGGTTTTTTGCCCTCGAGTGAAGCGCGCACCACCTCCGGAAGCGAGCGCTCTGGATCATGGAACAGACGTGTGACCGTCGGCGTGTAAGCCTTCCGAAGCGGCTCGATAAAATCGCGGAGTTCGCTTTGCCGTCCGACCACCACCAGCTCCGCCGCGCCATCCGCGAGTGCGTCCGCCGCCAGCCAAAGGTGACCCCATGCAAAAGGATTGCGTTTGAGCGAACCCTCCAGGCGTCGCACATACCGCGATGCGCGATCCAAGAGGTCGCTTCTTCCGGTGAGCGCCGCAAGCGCCACCTGAGCCTCGGTCAAACTCGAGGCACCTGACGGAACTGCGTTGTCGTGGAGCGCAAAGGGCGCCACCAGCAGGTCGGCCTGTCCGTGTGGCGCGGTCTGGTAGGCTTGGGCGACTTCATCCCAAAAGAGCGATTGCGCGACATCGACCAACCCGAGGGCCGCCTCTAAGAAGCGAGGCTCGAAAGCCGCTTGGTACAGCGTGGTCAACCCCGCCGCGAGTTGCCCGTAGTCTTCCAGAAAGCCATCGATCGGTTTCACCGCACCGTCCTGGTACACCCGCCGAAGACGTTTCCCGTCCCAAAGACGTGCAAGGACACAGTCGGCGGCACGGGTTGCGAGCTGCGCCCATTCGGGGCTTGCGAACACATGCGAGGCGAAGGCAATGCCTCGAATTGCCAATCCGTTCCAGCCGGCGAGCACCTTGTCATCACGGCCCGGCTTCACCCGCCGGTCGCGAACTTCTCGAAGCTTCGAGCGTGCTCCCGCCAGCGCCGCACGCGCCATCCCATCTGCCGGCGGATGAACGACCTCAAGGACCGAACGACCGTGCTCGAAGTTTCCTCCTTCAGGCACCGAGAGATGTCGCATCAGCATCTCGGCGGATGAAGGCTCGAGTGCTTCGCGCACTTCAGCGGGAGTCCAAGTGAAGAACTTTCCTTCCTCGCCTTCGCTGTCGGCATCTTGGGTGGCGTAGAAGCCACCTTCCGGCGAGGTCATCTCGCGTTCGAGGTAGCGGATCGTTTCTTCGACCACCTCGCGCCAGAGCAGGTCGGGTTGAATCTGCTCCGCCTCGGCGTACAGGTGCAGAAGCTGCCCATTGTCGTAGAGCATCTTCTCGAAGTGCGGCACGAGCCACCTCGCGTCGACGGAGTAGCGATGAAATCCGCCGCCGAGTTGGTCGTAGATGCCTCCCTGCGCCATTCGCCGCAACGTGAGCAGGCCGGCATCCCGAAGCGCGTCGCCTCCACCGCGTCGAAATCCGCGAAAAAGCAGTGCGACGTTCATGGGGTTGGGAAACTTGGGTGCGCCGCCGAAGCCCCCGTTTTGAGGGTCGATCTCTTCAGCGAGGTTTCGTGCGGCTGCGACGACGTCCTCTCCACTCACGTCACCCGGTGCGGTCTCAAGTCCATGTCGGGTCAGATGAAGAAGACCGGACTTGATTTCATCCGCTTGTTGCTCGACCTCGGCCCGTTGGTTTTCCCACGCTTCGTGCAGCGCGGTGAGCACGTGGCGGAAGCTGGGCATGCCGTAGCGGTCCTGCGGCGGGAAGTAGGTCCCGCCGAAGAACGGGCGAAGGTCGGGGGTGAGAAAAACAGTGAGGGGCCAGCCACCGCCGCGTCCCATGAGCTGAACGACTCCCTGATACAGCTGGTCGAGGTCGGGGCGTTCTTCACGATCGAGCTTCACGTTCACGAACCAGCGATTCATCAGGGCCGCCATCTCGGAGTCCTCGAACGACTCGTGCGCCATCACATGGCACCAGTGGCAGGCGGAGTAACCGACCGAGAGGAGAATGGGTCGGTTCTCGCGGCGTGCGAGGTCGAGCGCTTCCTGGCCCCAAGGGAACCAATCCACTGGGTTGTCTGAGTGCTGTCGCAGGTAGGGCGAGGTCTCTTTGGCCAAGCGGTTCATGCGTCGTAGTGTGTTCCTTTGTTTATCGCTCGGGTAGGGAGGAGACCGTGCCCGTTCGCGATTTGACTCACTTCCAAGCGCTTCGCGATCTGCTCGAGTTGGAGCACGTGGAGGAGCTCCGGCGTCTTGAGGTGCTCCGCGAGAAGCTAACGCTTGCCGAGCGCGAAGCCCGGGGACTGGCCGCCACCGACCTGGAAGCCACTGAAGACGGTATGGGCCTGGGCGGGCGAGTCCTGGTGACGCTTTCGCGTCCGGGCGCTTCGCGGCTGAACACCCTCTTCCATCCTGGAGACCTCGTGGAGGCGCGGCCCAGACGGGCGGACGTCTCAGAGCCCGCTCGCG
>JADMIO010854539.1_pt1 | contig 11438 bp, 9 predicted proteins | sample 8958161 | NCBI WGS metagenome assembly JADMIO01 (sample SAMN16585339, study PRJNA669376) | soil metagenome | isolation source: Crop rotation soil | place: USA: Cullars Rotation, Alabama | collected 2011
GAGCGCGCCGGTGAAAGCGCCCTTCTCGTGTCCGAAGAGCTCCGAGGCGATCAACGTCGGCGGGATGGCGGCACAGTTGACGCTCACGAATGCGCGCGCGGCCCGGGGCGAGCGCTTGTGGATCGCACGGGCGACGAGCTCCTTGCCGGTGCCGGTCTCGCCCGTGATGAGCACCGTCGAGTCGGTGGGCGCGACCTGCGCCACGCTCGTCAGCACCGCGCGCAGCGACGCCGACGCGCCCACGATCTCCTCGAACATCGACGCCCGGTCGACCTCCTCGCGGAGCGCGAGGTTCTCGTCCTGCATCCGCTGCTCGGCACGCTTGCGATCGTCGATGTCGGTGCCCGTCGAGAACCAGCCGATGACGCGGCCGTCGGCGTCGCGCAGCGGTGCGCTGCGGCCGAGGATCCACCGATACTGTCCATCTGCTCGTCGCAGGCGAAACTCGACCTCGCCCTTGATCCCCTCCGCGAGCCCGCGAATGGTCGTCTGCACGGTGTCGAGGTCGTCCGGATGAATGATCTCGGACCAGACGTCGGCGTTTCCGACGGTCTCCTCGAGGGTCCGGCCGGTGAACTCCAGGGCGGCGCGGTTCGCGTATGCGAGATCACCCTGCGGACCGCCCACGACGAGAAGCTCCGGAAGGAAGTCGACGATTGCGCGCAGCTCGCGCTCGTCCTGCCGGACGCGCTCCTCGGCTCGTTTGCGTTCGGTCACGTCGACGACCGTGACGAGAACGCCGTCGGAGGCCGAAGACTCCGGCGGCTGCACGATCGTCACGAGCGTGTGGCGGGTCTCCCCTCCGATCGTCGTGAGAACGACCTCCTCGACGCTGCGTCGGTCTTCGGCCACCGCGAGCAGCTGGGCGGCCCAGGCCGCCTTCACCTCGCGCGTCGCCAGGCGGGGGAGGGCGTCGAAGAACTCCTGCTTGCTCGCGGCACCGAACAGTGCGACCGCGGCTTCGTTGGCGTCCGTGATCTTGACGGAAGCGAACGTCTCGCGCGCGAGCTCGGGATGCTCGGCCAGGTGGCGGCGGAAGTCCCGCACGCCGCCTGTCTTCAGATCGCCGAGCCGCGTCATCACTTTCGAGAAGTCCTCCTCGACGATCGCGACTCCCACCTTCTCGAAGATGTTTCGATAGCGCTGCTCGCTCTCCCGGAGCGCCGCATCCGCGCGCTTCTGCTCGGTGACGTCCTCCACGGCGCCGATGAGCTCGACGAGGGTGCCGGCCGTATCGGGGACGGCCTGCACCGCGTATTTGACGTAGCGGATCGTCCCGTCCGGCAGGACGAGCCGACGCTCGCCGGCGTAGCCCGCCGGGTCGCGGAGCGCGCTTTCCAGGTCTTCGATGGCGGCCGCTCGATCATCCGGGTGAATCCGGGCCAGCACCGCGTCGACCTGAGGAACTTCCTCGCCGCGATCGAAGCCGGTGATGCGGCGGAACTCGGGCGACGCGTAGACGACCTCCCTCGTCGCTACGTTCATCGCCCAGCTGCCGGTGTGGCTCAGCCGCTGCGCCTCCGACAGCCAGGCCCCGCTTCGCCGCACGGCATCCTCGGCCTCGTGTCGGTCGTGGATGTCGATACCGATGCCCATCCAGCGAACGATCCGCCCGCCGCCGTCGCGGATCGGCAGGCCGCGACCGAGGTGCCAACGGTACTGCCCGTCCGCCCGGCGCAGCGGCGCCTCGTTGTGCCACTCGACGCCGGATGCGAGGGCCTGCCGCCACAAGTGCACGTGTCGGTCCCGGTGTTCCGGGTGTATGGCCTGCACCCAACGGAACTCTTCGCTCTCAGCCCGCGTGAGCCCCGTGTAGTCGTACCACCACTGGTTCCAGAAGATGTTTGATCCGTCGGCGCGTGCCATCCACACCATCTGCGGCGACACGTCGAAGAGCGCCCGGTAGCGCTCTTCGCTCTCGCGCAGCGCGTGCTCGGTTCGCTTGCGATCGTCGATGTCGGTCCCAGTCGCGTACCAGAGGACGATCCGCCCAGCATCGTCGCGCAGCGGGTTCACGCGAGTGAGGAACCAGCGGTACTCGCCGTCCCGTCTCCGGAAACGCGCTTCGCTCTCCCACGCAGCACTCGCAGCAAATCCGCGTCGCCACGCCGTCGTGAACGCATCGATATCGTCCGGGTGCGCGAAATGCTGGATGACGGGCCCGGTGATGTCTTCCGGCCTGAGCCCGTAATAGTCGAGCATCACCTTGTTACCGTAAACGCCGGTGCCGTCCGGTGCGATGACGGCGATGTGATGCGGAACCAGATCGACGATCTGACGCAGCTCGTGTTCCTGGCGGCGTGCCCGTTCCTCTGCCTGTTTCCGGTCTTCGATGTCGGTACTGGATCCGTACCATTTCACGACGGTGCCGCTCGCGTCGCGAAGCGGCACTTTGCGGTGCAGGAGCCAGCGAAACTGTCCATCCGCTCGCCGCACGCGTGACTCGGCTTCGAAGGGTTCGCCGGTTGCGAGGCACTGGCGCCACTTGGCGACGAATGCCTCGCGATCTTCGGTGTGGACTGACCGGGTCCAGCGCCAGCCGCTTACCTCTTCCAAGGGCAGACCGAGAAACGTCAGCCAGCCCTGATTGAAGTAGTCGATCGAGCCGTCCGGGAGCGCGCTATGGATCAGCGCAGGCGTCGTATCGATGACGACTTGGGTCTGATCGGCGGCTGCCGACGATCGAGACGGTTGTTCGCCTGAACCCGACATAGACCAGCGTTTTTCAGTTTCGCACTGTGGCGGACGGCGGGCGAATTGCAAGATACCGATCGGCACTAGTGCCGCCTATTCGTCTCCGTTGACGACGGCTTCGCGATCGGCGGCCGGAGCGCGGCTGCATCGCGGATTCGACGCGAGCGCAACGGCCACGCTGCCGTGCTCTCCGGGGTTGATCGACGTCCCGCGGCATGGGACATGCAGCACGGCTCCCGAGACGAGTGCACGATGAGCCCGACGAGCATCTTTGCATCCGCATCGACACCCGCCGACGTGATCGCGCAGGTGTCGTATTTCGTTCTCGCCGTGACCGCCGGAATCTTCGTCGTCGTCGGCGGGATGCTGGTGTACGCGGTCGCGCGGTTCAGAAACCGGCGCCACGACGACAACTCCGAGCCTGCGCAGGTGTACGGCAGCAACGAGGTCGAGATCGCCTGGACGGTCATTCCGATTCTGATCGTCGTCGTGCTCTTCCTCGCGACGGCACGGGTGATCGCGAGCATCCAGGGGGCGGCAAAGCCGCCCGACGCCGTCGACGTCGTCGTCGTCGGGCACCAGTACTGGTGGGAGTACCGCTACCCGAAGTGGAACGTCGTCACGGCGAACGAGCTGCACGTGCCGGTCAGCGATCCATCACACCCCACGCCGACCTTCCTGACCTTGCTCTCCGCCGACACTGATCACAGCTTCTGGGTGCCGCGTCTCGCGGGAAAGACCGATCTGATCCCCAACCATCCGAATACGATGTGGATCGATCCGCATGAGACCGGGCTCTACCTCGGACAATGCGCGCAATACTGCGGAACCCAGCACGCGAAAATGCTGCTGCGTGTGTACGTCGATTCGCGCGAGGACTTCGAGCATTGGATCGAAGCGCAGCGCCAGCCGGCGCGCACGGATGCCGTCGTCGCGCACGGCCGGCGCGTGTTCGAATCGACCGCTTGCGTGAATTGCCACGCGGTCGCGGGCACGTCGGCGCAGGGGAGCTTCGGCCCCGACCTGACGCATTTCATGAGCCGCGACACGCTCGCGTCTGGCGTGGCGCCCAACACACCCGAGAACATCCGTCTCTGGCTCCGCGATCCGGACGCGATCAAGCCGAGCTCACGCATGCCGGCAATGAAGCTCGCCGATGCAGACGTGGAAGCCGTGGCCCAGTACCTGGAATCGCTCCACTAGAGCGAGGAGCTCCGGATGGCGACGACCGCGGTGACGACATGGACCCCGAGCGACGTGACGACGCGCCCGCTCGTGACGCGGCTCCACGAGTGGGTGACGACCGTCGACCACAAGCGCCTCGGCGTCATGTACATCGTCTACGCGCTCGCGTTCCTCGTGATCGGCGGCATCGAGGCGACAGTCATGCGCATCCAGCTCGTGACCGCGCACAACGACTTCGTCTCGCCCGAAGTCTTCAACCGCATGTTCACGATGCACGGCACGACGATGATCTTCTTCTTCGCCATGCCGCTCGTGTTCGGGTTCGCCAACTATCTCGTCCCGCTGATGATCGGCGCGCGCGACATGGCGTTCCCGCGCCTCAACGCCTTCAGCTTCTGGCTGACCGCGTTCGGCGGCGTGCTGCTCTACTTCAGCTTTCTCGGCGGCAGCGGCCTCTACGGTGCCGGGAGCGCGCCCGACGTCGGATGGTTCGCCTACGCGCCGCTGACGGCAAAGACGTTCTCGCCCGGCCACAGCACCGACTACTGGACCTTGGCGCTGCTCGTGTCGGGCTTCGGCAGCATCGGCACCGCGATCAACATCATGACGACCATCCTGTGCTCGCGCTGCCCGGGGATGACGCTCGGCAAGATGCCGCTCTTTGCGTGGCTGAATCTGACGATGGCGTGGCTCGTGCTCCTCGCCGTGAGCCCGCTCTCCGCCGCGCAGATGATGCTGCTCGTCGACCGCTACCTGGGCGGACACTTCTTCGACACGCAAGCGAGGGGATCGGCCGTCATCTGGATGCACTTCTTCTGGGTCTTCGGCCATCCCGAGGTGTACGTTCTCGTCATTCCGGCGTTCGCCTTCGTCTCGGAGATCATTCCCGTGTTCTCGCGCAAGGCGATCTTCGGCTACCCGGCGATGGTCGCGGCCACGGTGTGCATCGGCTTCATCTCCATGAGCGTCTGGGCGCATCACATGTTCACCGTCGGCATGAGCGCGCCGGCCAACGCGTTCTTCGTGCTCTCGACGATGGCGATCGCCGTTCCCACCGGCATCAAGATCTTCAACTGGCTCGCGACGATGTGGGGCGGCCGGATTCGCTTCGCGACACCGATGCTGTTCTGCATCGGCTTTCTGTTCCAGTTCCTGATCGCGGGTCTTACGGGCGTCATGCTGAGCGTCGCGCCGTTCGATTGGCAGCTCAGCAACTCGTATTTCGTCGTCGCGCATTTTCATTACGTCATCGTGGGCGCGATCGTCTTCGCGGCGTTCGGAGCCTTCTACTACTGGTTCCCGAAGATGTCGGGACGGATGCTGAGCGAAACGCTCGGCAAGCTGCACTTCTGGCTGTTCGTCATCGGCTTTCACCTGACCTTCGACTGCATGCACGTCCCCGGGATCCTCGGCATGCCGCGGCGGATCTACACCTACGAGCCCGGTCGCGGGTGGGACATGTGGAACCTGCTCGTGACGATCGGCGTGTTCTTTCAGGCCGCCGGTACGCTGGTGTTCGTCGGCAATCTCTTGTGGTCGTCCGTCCGTGGCGAACGCGCCGGGAGCGATCCGTGGGATGCGTGGACGCTCGAGTGGCTGACGGACTCGCCGCCGCCGGTCTACAACTTCGCGGTCCTGCCGGTGGTGAGGAGCCGCCGGCCGCTGTGGGACCTGAAGCACCCCGAGGACCCCGAGTGGCGCTACGAGTAAGGAGCGGATCGTGACCGCGGTCACGGCGAGCGCCGAAACGGGCGCGATGGGCGCGCTGCGCGGCCGGGTCGGTATGTACGGGCTGATCGTCGCCGAGAGCGCGATCTTCACGATCTTCGTCGTCGCGTATCTCTTCTACCTCGGGAAGGACGTGACGGGACCGTTGCCCGGCGCCGTCCTGCGTGCCCCGATCGCGCTCACGATCTGTCTGCTCGCGAGCAGCATCAGCGTTCACCGCGCCGCGGCCATGCTGCGTGCGGATCGCACGCAGGCGTTCATGCTGTGGTGGACGCTCACGATCGCGCTCGGCGCGATCTTTCTCGCCGGGACCGCGCGCGAGTGGCACCACCTGATCGTGGATGACGGCCTCACGATCGCAACGAATCTCTTCGGAACGACCTACTATTCGCTGGTCGGCTTGCACGCCTTCCACGTCACCGTCGGGCTGCTGGCGTTGTCGACCGTCCTCGTGCTCGCGGTCGCCGGACAGGTCCGAAGAGAGCACGTCGGACGCCTCGATGTGCTGTCGCTCTACTGGCACTTCGTCGATGCCGTCTGGGTGGTCGTGTTCACCGTCGTCTACGTGATCGGACGCTGAGGCGAGGACGTCGACATGGCGACCAGAGAAACGACGAGCACGAGCGAGGCGAGCGCGCCGGCGACGCTCGAGATGCCGGCGCCGACCGCTTCGCCGATCGTCCTCGCGTCGGGCGTCACGCTGCTCTTCGCCGGATTGGTGACGAGCCCTGCGATCTCGATCCTCGGCGCCGTCCTCGCGATCGTCGGGAGCGTGGGCTGGTTCCGCGACGTGTTGCCCGTCGAGGAGCGCGAGTCGATTCCCGTGCTGAAGGGCCCGCCGCCGGTGCGCACGATGCGCCGAACGGTGTCGCCGTTCGCCGTCGGTGGCGAGCTGTCGCGCGCCCGGCTGCCGCTCGAGATCTATCCGGTCTCGGCCGGGTTGAAGGGCGGCATTGCCGGCGGCGTCGCGATGGCGCTGCTCGCGATGCTGTACGGCGTCGTGGCGAAGCACAGCATCTGGTACCCGATCAATCTTCTCGCGGCCGGCTTTTTCCCGTCGGCGGTGAACGCCAGCGACGAGGTCATTGCCGCGTTTCACCTGCGGCCCTTCCTGCTCGCCGTCGTGATCCACGTCCTCACTTCGCTCGTCGTCGGTCTCCTCTACGGGGCGACGTTACCGATCCTGCCACGGCGGCCAATTCTATTGGGCGGCATCATCGCGCCGCTCGTGTGGACCGGCCTCCTGCACTCCGCGCTCGGCATCATCAACCCGGTCCTCGAGGCACACATCGATTGGCTGTGGTTCGTCGCGTCGCAGTTCGCGTTTGGCATCGTGGCGGGCGCCGTCGTCTCGCGGCAGGAGCGCGTCGCCACGTGGCAACGACTGCCGCTCGCGCTACGGGCGGGCATCGAGGCGACCGGCATCCACGAACCCACCGACGAGGACGATCGATGATGGCCGGTCGGGCACTGCTGCTTGCGGCGATCGCAGGGACGGCCTGGGCGTGCAACGCGGCGCCGGGTAGGCCGACCGCCGACTCGCAGGTGATGGCGCCGAGCAAGGTCGTCAGCTTCGACGTGCTGTACGCGAGCAACTGCGCCGGGTGTCACGGCGCAAACGGCAGCGGCGGCCTTGCGCTGCGCCTCGCGGATCCCGTCTATCTGGCGATTGCCGACGATTCCACGATTCGCCGCGTGGTTGCCGAGGGCGTTTCCGGCACCGCGATGCCGGGGTTCGCGTCGACGAGCGGCGGTATGCTGACCGCGGAGCAGGTCGACGCGATCGTTCACGGGATGCGGACGCGCTGGGCGCGTACGGACGCGCTCGCCGGTGCGGACGCGCCGCCCCATGTCGCGGCGGCTGCCGGTGACGCGACCCGCGGCGCCGGCGTGTACGGCCGGTTCTGCGGGTCCTGTCACGGTGCCGACGGACGGGGAGGGAAGGGGGCCGGCTCGATCGTCGATCGCGCGTACCTCGCCCTGGTGAGCGACCAGAATCTGCGCACCGCGGTGATCGTCGGCCGTCCGGATCTCGGCGCGCCGGACTGGCGGAACGACGTACCCGGCACGCCACTCTCGCCACGCGACGTGAGCGACGTCGTCGCGTGGTTGGCTACTTGGAGGGAAGCGCGATGAGCACGACGTCGATGACACTCAGCAGACGAACGTTCCTGACGAAGCTCGGGCTCGGTTTCAATGTGCTCGTTGGCGGGCTGCTCACGGTACCGATCGTCCGCTATCTGCTGTCGCCGGTCGTCCGTGAGCGTCGACCGGGGTACGACGCCTGGGTCGCGCTCGGCCCGGTCGAGCAGTTCCCGGTCGGCGAGACGCGGTTCGCGACGTATCGGAATCCGGTCGTGAGTGCGTGGGACGGGGAGACCGCCACCATCGGGTGCTGGGTCCGCCACGTCAGTGCGGACACGTTCCAGGTGTTCGCGGTCAACTGTGCGCACCTCGGCTGTCCGGTGCGCTGGTTCGCGCAGTCCGGCCTGTTCATGTGTCCGTGTCACGGCGGTGCGTATTACGCCGACGGGTCGCGCGCGTCGGGACCGCCGGAGCGCGGGCTCTTCGAGTACCGCTACGAGATCCGCTCGGGTCAGCTCGCGATCGAAGCGGGCGAGATGCCGACGCCGGGGAGTGTCGCCGCCGTCGCGCAGGAGTCGTCGTGCGTCTGATCGACACGGTGAGCGGCTGGTTCGGTGAGCGACTCCAGATCGGCGCCGCGGTGCAGGAGACGCTCGCGCACCCCGTCCCGACACGAACCGCGAGCTGGTTCTACGTGTTTGGGAGTGCCGCGCTCACGGTCTTCATGCTCCAGATCGTGACCGGAATCCTGCTGGCGTTGCTCTACGTGCCCTCGGCGGGCGAGGCGTGGAACAGCCTGCAACGGCTGAACCAGGACGTCGAGCTCGGGTGGTTCATTCGCGCGCTGCACGGCTGGGGCTCGAATTTCATGGTCGCGATCGTGCTCCTCCACATGGTGCAGGTCTTCCTGTTCGGCGCGTACAAGTTTCCGCGCGAGCTCACCTGGATCGTCGGCGTCTTGCTCCTGCTCGTGACGCTCGGGATGGCGTTCACCGGGCAAGTGCTGCGGTTCGATCAGGACGCGTACTGGGGACTCGGGATCGGCGCGTCGATCGCGAGCCGCGTGCCGATCGCCGGGCCATTGCTCGTGAGCCTGCTCCTCGGCGGTCCGATCATCGCCGGCGCGACCCTGACGCGCTTCTTCGCGCTCCACGTGTTCGTCGTGCCCGGCCTGCTGATCGCCTTCGTCGCCGTCCATCTGCTGCTCGTGGTGAAGATCGGGATCAACGAATGGCCGATGCCCGGACGGGTCGTCCGGCGCGAGAGCTACGTGCGGGAGTATCACGCGCTCACGAGCAGCGACGGGATTCCGTTCGTGCCGGCAGCCATCTGGAAGGACGTCGTCTTCTCCGGTCTCGTCCTGCTCGCGATCGCGGCGTGTGCGGCGATCTTCGGGCCGTTCGGCCCGGGCGGCGAGCCGGATCCGACGATCATCCAGACCGCGCCGCGCCCGGACTACTTCTTCCTCTGGCTGTACGCCGTCTTGTCGTTGCTGCCGCCGTGGATGGAAACGCAGGCGTTGCTGATCGGACCCGTCGTCGGGATCGGTCTCTTGCTCGTGCTGCCCTTCGTTTCCGGTGAAGGCGAGAAGAGCTGGAAGCGGCGGCCGGTGGCGGTGATCACCGTTCTGTTGGCGGTCGTCGCTCTCGGTACGTTGACCCGCCTCTCCGAGAATGCGCCGTGGAGTCCCGCGATGAACGCGTGGAGCGGCGAGCCGATTCCCGCCACCTACCTGAGCCATCGCACGGCGCTCGAGCGTCAAGGTGCGCTCGTGTTCCAGGCGAAGCAGTGCCACAACTGCCACGCGCTGGGGAGCGGAGGTGGAGAGCGTGGGCCCGCGCTCGACGCCGTCGCGGTGCGACTCACGGAAGACCAGCTCATCCGCCAGGTGATCCAAGGCGGCGGCAACATGCCGGCGTATGGCAAAAACCTGAGCCCGGCCGAGACAACGGCGCTGGTCGCGTTTCTCGAGACGTTGCATCCGCCTGGTCAAGCCCCAGCGCGCGACGCCTCCCGCAAAGTCGCGCTGGCGGCCGACGACGACGGCTCCTCCGCCGCGCACGAGTAGATCGCACCGCCATGTGCCATCCATCCGACGGCATGATGGATCACTGGCCGACCGTCCTCGTGCTGCTGGTCGTCGGCCTGGTGTACCTGCGGGGCTGGGTCTCGTTGCGCGGCGCCGTTCGCGACGAGCGCTCGTCGCGCCAGCTCGCCGCGTTTGCGCTGGGATTGTTCACGTTGTGGGTCGCGCTGGCCTCGCCGCTCGCGGCGTTGCACCACCAGCTGCTCTCCGTCCACATGGTGCAGCACGTGCTCCTGATGGCAGTCGCGCCCCCTCTGCTGCTGATCGGCGCGCCGTTCGAAAGCGTCCTCGCAGCGATTCCCGGTACCGCAGTGATCATGCATCCGGTGGTCTGCTGGCTCGCGCCGGTGATCGCCTTGATCACCTGGCACGTTCCCGCGGCGTTCGAGCTCGCGGTGCACGCGCCCGCATGGCACGCGGTTCAGACGGGGAGCTTTCTCGCGACGGGGCTGCTCTTCTGGGCGCCGGTCGTGCGGCCGTGGCCGAGCTTCACGTGGTCGCGGTGGTCGATCCCGCTCTACCTCTTCGCGGCGACCCTACCGTGCGACGCGCTGTCGGCGTTTCTGGTTTTTTGCGGTCGCGTCGTCTACCCCGCGTACGCATCGGGGCCACGCATGTTCGGCATGTCACCGCTGCGCGACCAGGAGCTCGCCGGAAGCTTCATGTGGGTGGCGGTGACGCTGATCTATCTCATCGCCGCCGGTCATGTGACGTCGCGGCTCCTCTCGCCAGTGCCACCGACGCGCCAACGCTCTCCAATTCCAGCGTCGTGATCGAGGTGACGCTCGGACGGTGGGTCGTCGGATGCTACGGCACGCCGATCGTGTGCGCCGTGTTCACCATGTCACGCTCCTGGGCGAGCGTCCGAAACTCCGCGTATGCGTCGGCGTCACCGACGTAGACGCATTCGCAGGCATACGGGTCCGCGAGACGATAGATGGTGGCGCCGCCTTCCTGCCGGGTCGTCATTCTCAGTGCCGGAAGCGCCTGCAGGTCGCTCGCCGGCGCGGGCCCGTCCGCCGCGGCCACGTTGAATCCCGCGGCTTTCAAGAGCGCTCCCGTCATCTCGGCATCGTGATGCCGGGCAGCAGCGCAAGCCGGGAGCGCACAGAGTGCGAGCCCGAGCGTGATCGGGAAAATCGGTCGCATCGTCTTGTCCTCCTCGCATACGCGAGAGCAACACACGTGCCGGGGGCGCCGACGCGTCCGGCCGCTGTCTCGCAGTTCTCGGCGCGTGCCTGATCGCGTCGACGCGCGCATCGCCGAGGCGCTTGTGTGAGACGGGGTCGCGGCCTATCTCGAATCGAGGGTCCATCATGTCCATCATCGATCGTGCAGGTACCTTCACGCTTGGTGACCGCGTCGTGCGGCGCGTCGGCTACGGCGCCATGCAGCTCGCGGGGCCGGGCGTCTTCGGCCCACCGAAAGACCCCGACGGCGCGCGCGCCGTGCTGCGTGAGGCGGTGGCGAACGGCGTGAATCACATCGACACGTCCGACTTCTACGGCCCCCACGTCACCAATCAGCTCATCCGCGAGGCGCTCCATCCGTATCCCGAGGATCTCGTCATCGTCACCAAGGTCAGTGCGCGGCGGGGCGCCGACGGCTCATGGCTGCCGGCGACGTCGCCGGAAGAGCTCACGCGGGCGGTGCACGACAA
>JADMIO010820094.1_pt1 | contig 11437 bp, 7 predicted proteins | sample 8958161 | NCBI WGS metagenome assembly JADMIO01 (sample SAMN16585339, study PRJNA669376) | soil metagenome | isolation source: Crop rotation soil | place: USA: Cullars Rotation, Alabama | collected 2011
CTTTCCCGGCCCCGCCACCGCCGCGAAACTCAACGAGCCCTACGAAGTCCGGTTCGACTCCACGGGAAATATGTTTTGGTGCGAGCGCATGAGCCACACCGTCCGCCGCATGGACACCAAAGCCGGTACCGTCACCACCATCGCGGGCACCGGCGCCGCAGGCTTTGGCGGCGACGGCGGCCCCGCCGCCAAGGCGCAGATGAGCCAGCCCCACAGCATCGCCCTCGACCGCGACGGCCTGCTCTACATCTGCGACATCGGCAATCACCGCATCCGCCGCATCGACTTGAAGTCCGGCACCATTTCGACCTTCGCCGGCAACGGCGAAAAGAAGACTGCGCCCGACGGCTCGAAATTCGCCGGCGCCCCACTGCACGGCCCGCGCGCCATGGACTTCGCGCCCGACGGCACGCTCTGGCTCGCGCTGCGCGAAGGCAACGCCATCTACCGCCTCAACCTCACCGACGGCACGCTCCACCACGTTGCCGGCGCCGGCGGCAAACCCGGCTTCACCGGCAACGGCGGCCCCGCCAAAGCCGCCGTGCTCGGCGGCCCCAAAGGCCTCAGCATCGGCCCCGATGGACGCATCTACTTCGCCGACACCGAGAGCCACAGCATCCGCTGCGTCGATTTGAAAAAGAACACCGTCGAACTCATCGCCGGCACCGGCCAGCGCGGCGACGGCCCCGACGGCGACCCGCTCGCCTGCAAACTGGCCCGCCCCCACGGCATCTTCGTCGACAAAGACGGCGCCATCTACATCGGCGGCAGCGAAGACCACCGCCTCCGCGTGATCAAGTAAGGCATGAGCGTTGATGGCGAAACGGTGAAGAGCGAAGTGGAGACGCGAGGTTTCGCAATGCTCCGAAACTTTGTGCCCGCGGAGCAGTGCGCCACCTTGGCGGCGGCTCTCGGGGAAGTGGCCGGACCCGGTCGGCGCGGCGTGCTGGCTCACCCAGCAATCGCCGCGTTTGCGCGCTCCCCTGCAATCCTCGAGACGATGGGCGCAATCCTCGGCGGCGAGCCGCGCCCTGTGCGCGGCATCTTCTTCGACAAAACCTCCGACGCCAATTGGCTCGTCCCATGGCATCAGGATTTGACGCTGACCTTGCGCGACCGCGTGGAACTTCCCGGCTTCGGCCCGTGGAGCGTGAAGGAAGGCATCCCGCACGTGCAACCACCGGCCGAGTTTCTCGCCCGCATGCTCACCCTGCGCCTGCACCTCGACGACACCGACGACTCCAACGGCGCACTCTCCGTCTTGCCCGGCTCGCATCGCGCCGGCCGCATGTCGCCTGAACAGATCCAATCGCTGCGCTCCGAAACACCCGAGGAACTCATCTGCGCCAAAGCCGGTGACGCCCTGCTGATGTGCCCGTTGGTCCTGCACGCCTCCCGTCGTTCCGCTAGCGATCGCCGCCGCCGAGTGTTGCACCTCGAATACGCCGCCTCCCCGCTGCCGTCGGGCCTGGTATGGCACGAGTCCGTTTAGTGGGAAGCGTTGCGTGCGGGACTCGTCTTACGTCTCACCTCTCACGTCTCACGCCCTCCTCACCACGCCGCCGCCGGCTGCCGCGCCCCTTCCGGCGACTTCACCCGCACGCGGATGCACGCCAGGAACAGCAACGTGAAGACCACGTCGCTCACCGCCGTGTTCCGGAAGAACATCCACGTCGGAATCCCAATCTCGGGACGGCCAATGGTCACCGCTTGCCCCCAGGCCGCAAAACTCGCCGCATAGTTCGGGTCCGTGAGCCACGATGCCGTGTTCGTCACGAGATAGAAAAACAGCGAGCTGCCAATGGCCGCCGGCACCAGCACCTTGCCGCTCGGCTGTTTGCGCAACTGCCAGCCAAACGCCGCGATGGCTGCAAAAGCCAGGGTCTTGCCCAGCAATTCAAAACTGAAAAAGTCAAACTCGCGCCCTGGCGGCGTCAAGTGGCGCTGCACCTCGTTGTAGTGCCAGTTCAGCACCAAATCCGTTCCGAGCAGCACGATGAACGGCAGCGCAATCGCCCACCGCCGCGGAAAACAAGCGGCGAGGCACAGGCACAGCGCGGCCATCGGCGAGGAATTCGGAATCCAATCCGGCTGCTGCAGGCCCAAGTCCCACAGCAACGGCTGTAGGCGAAAGAGCGCCACCACGATAACTAGGACAATGCCTGCAAGCATGCCTGGCAAATAGACGACCTGTCGTCGTTCTGGCAACGCGAAAAGCATCACCTCGGTGATAAATACTTTCTTCGCCAAACGCGTCAGCAGCAGGAGTTTCGCGCAACAATGTTGCTGTGGCCGGGAGGCCACGGGCTGATCCCATTTCGGCAAGAGCGCCGCCCTCTCGCGATCACATGATGCGATCACGCAGCGACTCGCCCGCCGTGTAACGCCGCAGATTTTCGAGGAAATGCCGTACCAGCGTTTCGTCCTCCCCGCGATGCCCGCCGGCGGTGTGCGGCGTGAGATGGCAATTCGGCGCGCTCAGCAGCGGATGCCCATCAGGCAATGGTTCCGGGTCCGTCACGTCGAGCCACGCCGCCCCAAGTTGCCCCGAATGCAGTGCCGCGCCGAGCGCCTCCTGATCCACCGTGGTCCCGCGCCCGATGTTGTAAAAGACCGCCCCGCATTTCATCTGCGCGAGTCGCGCCGCGTTGATGAAATGGCGCGACTCCGCGTTGTCCGGCAGGATGTTGATCACGTGATCCGCCGCGCCGAGCGCGCCCGCAAGTTGGTCCGGCGTCACGACTTCCAGCCCTTCGTCTCCGCGCGGACGTCGCCGCATCGCGATGACTCGCATTTCGAATGGCGCGAGCAACTTCACCAAATGCGCCGCAATCGCCCCATACCCAAGAATCACCGCGCACTGTCCCTGCGGCGACACTCCCGCGTGCCGCACTGCGCGCCACTCCGGCGTGCCATTCGCCGAATGCGTGCGCAGCGCCTGCGGCAGGCACCGCGCCTGCCCGAGCAGAAAGGCAAACACATGCTCCGCGCACGCCTGCGCATACACCGCGGAACTGTTGGTCACGATCAGCCCGCGCCCGGCCGCCTGCGCGCAAAATTCGTCCGTGTCATATCGCGTATATCCCGCGCTCGAAAGATGCACCCAGCGCAGATTCGGCGCGCCCGCGATCCCACCCACATCCGGCTGCCCAAACGCGATCTCCGCCTCCGTCAGCGCCGGGTCCGCCTCCGACTTCGACAACACCGACGACGCCAGCTTCCGCGGCACCAGCAACTCATGCCCCGCCACCCCCGCCCGCAACAGCGCCTCCGCCGTTTCATCCAAAGTCGCATCCGAGAAAATCTTCATGTCCCCATCGAGCGCCATTCCCCGCACCCGTGAAAAGCAAAATGCGCACCGCCTTGGACTGCGGCAGCCTGCTGCCGCTTTGTGGTGGGCGCAGCCTGCTGCGCGCGGTGCGTTGCGCATTTTTCTGTAAGACCCCACCCGCACCGCCCGTATTCGCCGCACCCGTGGTCCGCACCACGGCCCAACTCGCGCCGAACGAAATCGCTTCGCCCATAGTCATACCCACGCATCCATGAATCCCGAATCGACGACGCCCGCCGCCGACCAACCAGCCATCAACACCACCGCTTGGCGCAACCTCGCCGCCATGGGCATCCCCGTCTTCCTCGCAACGGCGCTCGCCGATTTCCTGTTTTGGGACGGCAACTACGGCCTCTCCGTGGGCGTCTTCTTTGCCGGGCTCGGTCTGCTGCTGCTCTCCCGCCACCGCGGCGTGCCGCGCGTCCGCGTGTGGGTGCTTGCCGCGTTGCTTGGCGCGTGCTGCGTGCAGTCGGCGATCCATGTCTCCATGTCGAATGTGCTCGCCGCCATGGCGCTCACGCTGGCGCTGGCCGGTGAAGTTTTTCAGCCGCACCTGCCGGGGCTGTGGGCCAAAATCTCCGAGAGCCTCTTCGGCCTGCTCACAGCCGTCGTGTGCTGGAAACAAGTGCAGACCAATGCCTCCGCCGGCTTGGCGAGCCTGCGCACGGGCGACGCCCCCATCATGAATCGCGCCGGTGTGGCGTTGCGCATGGTGGTGCCCGCCGCCGCGCTGGTCCTCGTCTTCGGCATACTGTTCGCCTCGGGCAATGCCGTCTTTGGCAATTTTCTGAAGCGCTCCTCCGACACCGCCTTCGACTTCTGGGCCAACTTGAACTTGAGCCCGCTGCGCTTCCTTTGGTGGGCCTTCCTCGCCACCGCCGCGCTCGGCCTGTTTCACGGCACGCGCGCCCCCGAGGAGCCGCGCTGGTGGACCAGCCTCGTGCCCCGCCTTCCGCGCGCGGAGGCCCGCGTCGCTGTGTGGCAGACCGGCCTCGCGCTCGTCGCGGTGAACGTGCTCTTCTGCGTGGTGAACACGCTCGACGCCTGCTTCCTGTGGAGCCAGAGCGCGCTGCCGGTGGGCGTGCATCGTTCCGATTTCGTGCACTCCGGCGTGAACAGCCTCATGGGCGCGGTGCTGCTCTCCGCCATCGTCATCGCGGGCATGTTCCAGCAGGAGGACGCCGTGGCCGCGCGCCCGTGGCTGAAGCGCCTCGCGCATTTGTGGGTCGTGCAAAATTTCATCCTCATCGGCGGCGTGCTGCAGCGCCTGCGCTTCTACGCGGCCGACTATCACCTCACGGAAAAGCGCGTCTACGCGGCCGACTATCACCTCACGGAAAAGCGCGTCTACGTCGGCTGCTTCCTGCTGCTCGTGGCGGCGGGCTTTGTCCTGCTTGCGTGGTTCGTCCAGCGCCGCCGCAGCTTCAACTGGCTGCTCGGCGGCAATGCGCTCGCGACTCTCGCGCTGTTCTTCGCCCTGCAGTTCTTCGACGTCGCCGGTTGGGTCGCGCGCTTCAACGTCGCCCGCTGGGAACAAGGCAAAACGCTCGACGTCGAATACGTCGCCAGCCTCGGCCCGACCGCGTGGCCGGCCCTCATCCACGTCGCACAGACCAGCCGCAAAGACACCGGCCAGGAGGCCGACGCGCAGTTGCGCAACCTGGCCCAGGAATATCGCCGCGACGACTGGCGCGCCCTCCAATGGGGCGAGCAGCCCGGCCGGCAGCAACTGCGTGAATACCTCGCCCAGCACCCGGCACCCGTGAAGTAGCACAACAGTCTACACTCTGAGTGCCGAAACGACTCAGCAGCCCGCATACTTCATGCTGAATTGAATCGCCTGGCTCGGCAGGCGAAAGACGGTTCAGACTTCGGGCCGCGCCTCTCTTAAAATTGTCATTCTGAGAACCCGAACGCTGGGCATGATTTAACGTGCGAGATGAGCTCGCGGGACGGCCGCGACCTGCGCCTGGGGAGCGCGCGCTTCCAGCGTGCCGCGCTCCGCATCTTGCGGAGTGCAGGCATGTAGTCATGCAAGGGAAATCTGCGCAGAAAGTGCCCGCTGTTCCCCCTGAACGCCTGCCGCGGCGAGCGGTGCGGGGTTTGGGGGCGCATAGCCCCCATCAAACTGGTTGGAGTGTGGGGGCGGGCGGCGAGGGTGGTTGGTCTGCGCGGGCGCGGTGGCGCAACGTTTGAATCACCTCAGCGAGGCTGCCGTGCAAACCGAGGGCGTGCCGGCGTTCGGCGCCGAGCGCGGTGCAAAGCTTTTGGAGTTTGAGCGTGAAGCGTTTCTCCGGTTCAAGCGCGAGTGGCGGATGGTCCATGAGGACGTGCCAGACTTGGACCAGCAGTTTGCGGGCGACGGCGGCGACGGCGAGGTTGCGGTGGCCTCTGCGCGCAAAGAGTTTCCAGCCCCACGTCCCCAGCGCGGTCGCCTGGCTTCGGCGCAGAATAGCATGCGCGGCCTGAATGAGCAGGTGACGCAGGTCCGGTCGGCCGCGCCGACCAATGCCGATGGTGGTTTCGTCGCCGTTGCCGCTGAGTTGCAGCGCTGGGGCGAGGCCGACGTAGTGCGCCAGGCGTTTGGCGTTGGCAAAGCGGCGGATGTCGCCGATGATGGCCAGCAGGGCGAAGGCGTTGATCATGCCGATCCCGAGCAGTTTGAGGCAACGGAGCATGCGAGGCTCGGCGGTCATCTGTTCGGCGATCAGGCCAAAGAAGCGCTTGCGGCGTGCCGCGCTGTGCTGGAGTTGGGTGAGATATTCTTCCAACAGAACGTGTTCGAGTTGCTCCCACGGGCGCTGGCGTTCGAGCCAGGCGCGGGTCTTTTCATCCTCGGGGTGGCGTTTGCCCAAGCGGATCCCCAAGCCGTTAAGGAAGCCTTTGAGGGTGTTACCGGCAGCGGTGTGGTCGCGCACAGCTTGCAGGTAGCAGTGGAGCACTTCGCGGCGGCGCCGGGTGGCCTCGTCGGGCACCCAGACCGCGGGCGTGGGGCCCTGCAAGTAGACGCGGGCGATGCGCGAGGCCGCGAGGCGGTCGTTGTCGTAGCGCTTGGCGTGTCGGCCCACGTAGCAGCTCTCCAGCACGTGGGTGGTGCGCCCGAGGCGGCGCAGGCGGTCGGCAACTTCGAAGCTGTTGCCGCTGGCTTCCAGCAGGAAGACGTCCTGCGGGGCGGTCTCGCGCTCGGCCCACGCGAGGAACTGCTCGAGGGTGAGTCTGTCGTGCACCGCCAGTTTGCGCGCGTTGTAGGCGTGGCTCCCAACCAGCACGGCGACGGTGAAGCTGTCGGGATGGGCGTCCACGCCGATGATCCGGGCGCCGGGCGGCGGCGCCGGGGCGGTGTAGCCTTCGGCCAGGCTCAGCAGCACGGGCTCCAGCCGCGCCGAGCGCTTCACGGGCCGCGGCGGCGGCGCGCTGGCTGGTTTGGTTTTGGTTTTGGTTTTGGGCATCAGGTTGTTTGGCGTTTTGGGTTTGGGTTATTAAGTCCCGCTCCACTCGGAGCAGGAGCAAGGCAACCGGCGCGGGCGGCCGTCGAGGGAAACGGTCTACGGGCGGAAGTTGGCAGTCAGGCATTCGGGGTCTTGTCGCCCCACGTCGGTGCTTTCCGCCGCAGTTCAGTCATGCAAATCGAGCAGTGAGCCCAATGCACTCATCGAACTTCGGACCTTCGGCCACGCGCGAATGTTGCAAGCACTCACGGGTTCCAAGCGGACGTAGCATTGCTGCTCAACGGTGCCCACCGCCGGTTGCGCATGACTTCATACCGTCATGCCTTGAATGCGGCCGAAGGTCCGCCCCCTCGCACCGCGAGCCCAACGTTCCTTCCTCGGAAACCCATCTCGCTCGCCGTGGCGTTTCGCCCTCCCACCTCGCAACCAGCCCACACTCTGCGCTCCGCATCTTGCGGAGTGCAGGCATGTAGTCATGCAAGGGAAATCTGCGCAGAAAGTGCCCGCTGTTCCCCCTGAACGCCTGCCGCGGCGAGCGGTGCGGGGTTTGGGGGCGCATAGCCCCCATCAAACTGGTTGGAGTGTGGGGGCGGGCGGCGAGGGTGGTTGGTCTGCGCGGGCGCGGTGGCGCAACGTTTGAATCACCTCAGCGAGGCTGCCGTGCAAACCGAGGGCGTGCCGGCGTTCGGCGCCGAGCGCGGTGCAAAGCTTTTGGAGTTTGAGCGTGAAGCGTTTCTCCGGTTCAAGCGCGAGTGGCGGATGGTCCATGAGGACGTGCCAGACTTGGACCAGCAGTTTGCGGGCGACGGCGGCGACGGCGAGGTTGCGGTGGCCTCTGCGCGCAAAGAGTTTCCAGCCCCACGTCCCCAGCGCGGTCGCCTGGCTTCGGCGCAGAATAGCATGCGCGGCCTGAATGAGCAGGTGACGCAGGTCCGGTCGGCCGCGCCGACCAATGCCGATGGTGGTTTCGTCGCCGTTGCCGCTGAGTTGCAGCGCTGGGGCGAGGCCGACGTAGTGCGCCAGGCGTTTGGCGTTGGCAAAGCGGCGGATGTCGCCGATGATGGCCAGCAGGGCGAAGGCGTTGATCATGCCGATCCCGAGCAGTTTGAGGCAACGGAGCATGCGAGGCTCGGCGGTCATCTGTTCGGCGATCAGGCCAAAGAAGCGCTTGCGGCGTGCCGCGCTGTGCTGGAGTTGGGTGAGATATTCTTCCAACAGAACGTGTTCGAGTTGCTCCCACGGGCGCTGGCGTTCGAGCCAGGCGCGGGTCTTTTCATCCTCGGGGTGGCGTTTGCCCAAGCGGATCCCCAAGCCGTTAAGGAAGCCTTTGAGGGTGTTACCGGCAGCGGTGTGGTCGCGCACAGCTTGCAGGTAGCAGTGGAGCACTTCGCGGCGGCGCCGGGTGGCCTCGTCGGGCACCCAGACCGCGGGCGTGGGGCCCTGCAAGTAGACGCGGGCGATGCGCGAGGCCGCGAGGCGGTCGTTGTCGTAGCGCTTGGCGTGTCGGCCCACGTAGCAGCTCTCCAGCACGTGGGTGGTGCGCCCGAGGCGGCGCAGGCGGTCGGCAACTTCGAAGCTGTTGCCGCTGGCTTCCAGCAGGAAGACGTCCTGCGGGGCGGTCTCGCGCTCGGCCCACGCGAGGAACTGCTCGAGGGTGAGTCTGTCGTGCACCGCCAGTTTGCGCGCGTTGTAGGCGTGGCTCCCAACCAGCACGGCGACGGTGAAGCTGTCGGGATGGGCGTCCACGCCGATGATCCGGGCGCCGGGCGGCGGCGCCGGGGCGGTGTAGCCTTCGGCCAGGCTCAGCAGCACGGGCTCCAGCCGCGCCGAGCGCTTCACGGGCCGCGGCGGCGGCGCGCTGGCTGGTTTGGTTTTGGTTTTGGTTTTGGGCATCAGGTTGTTTGGCGTTTTGGGTTTGGGTTATTAAGTCCCGCTCCACTCGGAGCAGGAGCAAGGCAACCGGCGCGGGCGGCCGTCGAGGGAAACGGTCTACGGGCGGAAGTTGGCAGTCAGGCATTCGGGGTCTTGTCGCCCCACGTCGGTGCTTTCCGCCGCAGTTCAGTCATGCAAATCGAGCAGTGAGCCCAATGCACTCATCGAACTTCGGACCTTCGGCCACGCGCGAATGTTGCAAGCACTCACGGGTTCCAAGCGGACGTAGCATTGCTGCTCAACGGTGCCCACCGCCGGTTGCGCATGACTTCATACCGTCATGTATGAATGCGGCCGAAGGTCCGCCCCTCGCGCAGCGAGCCCGGTATTGCATTTTCGGAATCCCACCTCGCCAGCCGAGCCCAGCCTGCGCCTGGGGAGGACACGCTGCTGGCGCTTCCAGCATGTCGTCTCCCGCATCCTGCGGGGCACATTCTGATCACTCGCAGCTCTACAGCATCACAGCCGCAATCGGCTCACCGCCACACTCCCGCCAAAACACACGCCCACATCCGAGTCCACTTCCACCGGCCGCGAAGCGTAGGTCGCACTGTATCGATGGCTGCTCCCGACTTCACCCAGCGGCTTCGTCTCGTAGGACACATTCAACGGCGCGCGGCACGGATGGCACGCCACGCGGCGCGGCATCGGCAAAGGCCCGGCGGGCAGGTGCGGATAATTGACGTTCCAAAATTCCCCATCGCCGAGCGGCTGGGCGAGCAGTTCCGTGAGCAATTGCTGCGACCATTCCGCCACACGCGCCCAGTCGAGCGTGAGCCGATGGATCACATAGTGCGAGAGCGCCGCCGCGGGCACGCCGTGAAACGCCGCCTCCCGCGCGCCGGCCACGGTGCCGCTGATATACAGGTCCTGCCCCATGTTGCCGCCGGCATTCACACCCGACACCACGTAGTCCGGCCGAATGCCCAGCGCGAACAGCGCGATGCGCACGCAGTCCGCCGGCGTGCCATCCACGTGATAGCGGCCCTCACCGACACGCGTGGCCGCCAGCGGCTCGCGCGTGGTGACGCGATGGCCGCATTGCGATTGCTCGCGGGAAGGCGCGACAATCGTCACCGTCGCGCCGGGCAGCAGGCGCACGGCCACCTCCAGCGCGGCCAGGCCGGGCGCGTCGATGCCGTCGTCGTTGGTGAGCAGGAAATGCACGGGTCCTACTCGCGCTGGCGCAGGCAATAGAGTTTCGAGAGCGTGCGGATGAAAAGCCGGTCGCCGGAAATCGCCGGCGTGGCCATGCACATCTCGCCGAGCGCATTCACGCGCTCCAATTCGTATTTGTCGCCCACGGGCACGACAAACGTCTCGCCGTCTTCGCTGAGGCAAAAGACGCGCCCGCGATACGACCACGGCGAAGCCGTGAAACTCGCCGCGCCATCCGTCTTGAGCCGCTGCTTGCTGTAAAGCTCCGCACCTGTCTTCGCCGAGCGGCAGCTTAGGAAACCAAAATCCCAGACCACGTAGAAGCGTCCCTCCGTCACCAGGGCCGACGGATTGTAGGGCGCGGCGTTGGTTTCCATCCACGCCACGAACTCGCCCTCGCGTTTTCCGTCGGGCGGCGAAATATCGCCCGAGCCGCCGGGCCGGATGGCGTACGCGGGCTTGTTGGGCCGGCTGGTGTCGAGCACGTAGCCGGCGCAGAGATACAGCAGCCCGTCGGCGGCGAACGGCATGGGAATCACGATCTGCGACAGCCCTTTCAAGCTCCAGAGCAGCTTCCCATCAAGGTCGTAGCTGCGCACCTGCTTGCGGCCCGTCACCACGAGTTCCGTGCGCTTCTCATTCTGCCACACATACGGCGTGGTGAAGTTGCTCTTCTCATCGCGCGGCTGGCGCCACAATTCCTTGCCCGTGCGCTTGTCATAGGCGGCGAGGAACGACGCCTCCTCATTGTCGTTCACGACAAAGATGCGGTCGCCGTGCAACACCGGCGAGGCCGAGGTGCCCCAGCCGCTCTGCATCCGGCGCGGCTCGAATTTTTGCGTCCACACGATCGCGCCTTTGAAATCCACGCAGAAGAGCCCGATCGACCCAAAGTAAGCATACACGCGCTCGCCATCGGTCACCGGCGTCTCCGAGGCATAGCTGTTCTTGATATGAATCGGCGTGACCGGCGGCGCGGCGTGCAGTTCGCGCGACCACAGCGTCTTGCCCGTCTCGCGCTCGAGGCAGAGCAACAGCCAGTGATGCTGTGCCGAGGAGGGTTTCGGGCGGTCGCCGCCCATATACAGGCCTTTCTTCGGCTCCTCCATCGCGCCGTCACTCACCGCCGTGGTGAGGAAAATGTGGTCGCCCCACACGATGGGCGAGGACCATCCGCGGCCCGGCACGTCCACGCGCCACGCCACGTTTTTCTCCGTGCTCCATTCGATCGGCGGCCGATCCGAAGCGCCCAGCCCGCGGCTGTCTGCCCCGCGAAACTGCGGCCAATTGGTATTCTCAGGTTCGGCGGCAGTGATACTCAGCGCACCAATAATGAGGCCGAAGCCGGTGAGGAGAATTCGCGCAGAAGACATCCCGCATCAGTAGCCCATGCGCGAGGCAAGGCAACCATGCCGTGTAGCCGCCAAGCGTAATTTAGAATGGACACGGTTGGCTGACAACAAGTGGCTCCGAACAAGCCCGGCCTGACCTTTTGAGACCCCATCTCGCGATCCGCGCCCAGTCTGCGCCTGGGGAGCGCGCGCTTCCAGCGTGCCGTGTGGGAAAG
>JADMIO011020106.1_pt1 | contig 11436 bp, 10 predicted proteins | sample 8958161 | NCBI WGS metagenome assembly JADMIO01 (sample SAMN16585339, study PRJNA669376) | soil metagenome | isolation source: Crop rotation soil | place: USA: Cullars Rotation, Alabama | collected 2011
GCCGCTCGCGACGATCACGTGATCGTCCCGCCGGCATTCCCAGTCGACGCGGTCGGGCTCGTGCATCGCGTCCGTCGAGATCATGCGGAGCATGATGCCGGCCTGCGGATGGCCGACCGGATCGATGCCGTGACGGGCGAGCTCCGGCGCGAGCGTGTGCGGGTCGGTCGCGGCCGCGATCGCTCCACCACGGACGAGGAATGCCGCGTGGTCGCCGAGCCAGGCCACGTGGAGATCGCCGTCGTACAGCACGGCGACGAGCGACGCGCTCGCGCTGCCCTCGATCCACTCGTCGTCGGTCCACAAGCCGGGCGCGGCGGCGCGGAACTCGGTCAGCGTCCTCGCGATCGCGCGATCGAATCGCTCGCGTGGCGAACCACCCTCGTTCCACGCGCGCTCGAACGCATCGTTGCCGAGCTGCCCGCCCGCGGCTCCCCAGCCGCTCGAGAACGAGACCTCGTAGGAGTCGCACAGGACCGTGCACCACGCGTCGCCTGCCCGGTGGGTGCGGGCGAACGCGTTCGCGGTGCGATCTCCGCGAAACCGCGCGGCGGTGCCGGCGAGCATGGCGTACGGTAACCCGGCATGCAGCAAGAGCAGCTGCTCCTCGACGCGATCCGCGAGGATCCGGACGATCGCGCGAACTACGCGGTCTACGGGGATTGGCTCGCGCAGCGAGGCGACCCGCGCGGCGAGCTCATCGGCCTGTCGCTCGCGCTCGAGCGCGACCCCGAACCCACGCTTGCCAAGCGCGTCCAGAGGCTGATCGCGCAGCAGGCCAAGGCTTTGCCGCCGCGGCTCCCCGTGACCTGGAAGCTCGGGTTCGTCAGCGAGATCCGACTCGATCCGGCCAAGCACGCGCTCGACGTGCTCGGTCATCCGTTGTTGCAGCTCGTCGACACGGTGTCGCTGGTCGACCGCCGCATGTGGTTCCGGCGGCGCACCAGGCGCCCGATCTACGCGCCGCTCGTGGCGCGCGTGATCGAGCTCGCGCCACGGGCGACGCTGCGCCGGTTCGAGATCGGCGACGCGGCGTCGCCCGTGTTCGCCGCGATCGGCGAGCTCCAGCAGCTGCTCGCGCACTTCCCGCGCCTGACCGAGCTCGCGATCCACGCGGACGAGCTACCCGCCGGTCTCGTCGAGGTGCTCGCGCCCGCCACCCGCGCACTCGAGCTCGCGAGTCCGGCGGTCGACGACACGCTGATGGATGCGATCGCGAACGCGTCGTGGCCGCAGCTGCGCAGCCTCGCGCTGCACTTCCCGCGGAGGGCGCAGCAGAGCGCCGCGCCGCTCGATCCGATGATGCGCCACGGTTTTCCAGCACTCGTCGATCTGCGGGTCCACGAGCACGACCGTGCCGGTGCGTTCACCGAGGAATTTTGCCTGGCGATCGTGAAGTCGCCGTTGCTCGCGCGGCTCGAGGTGCTCGACTTCACCGTGCGCGATCTCGACGTCGACATCGTGCGTCCGAGCCACCCGCAGCTTCGCCATCTGAAACGGTTCTTGCCCAGCGCCGAAGAAGAGACCGACATCGAAACGCTCGAGCAGCTGACCTATCTGCTCGAGGAGCCCGACACGCATCGCGCGATCCACCTGACGCGACGGGTGCGCGAGCTCGCGACCACGCAGTTCGATCTGCACAACATCAACCGGCGTCTCGGAACCGCGCTATCGCTCATCGGCGAGCTCGACGAGGCGCTCGCCGCGCTCGACGAGAGTCTGGCGAACGAACCCTCCTGCGGCGTGACGCTGCACCACAAGGCGTGGACGCTGAAACGGCTCGGCAGGCTCGAGGAGGCCGCGGTGGTGTTGACCGCCGGCGAAGAGACCTCGCGCCATCCGCAGTCGCGATGCAGCACGCTGTACCTGCGACAGAGTCTCGAGATCGCGGGTGGCGCGCCGCCGGATGTCGCCGTGCTGGCGGAGGCGCGGCGCCTGTTCGAGGAAACGCTCACGACACGCGTCGTCGACGCCGACCTGCACTACGAGCTCGCGTGCACCTGCAACCTGATGGGTGACCCGGCGGCCGCGGTGCGCACGCTGGTCACGACGTTCGAGCTCTGCCCGTACTACAAGGCCTGGGCGCGAACGGAGATCGACTTCGTGAACCTGCGCGACAAGGTGGCCTTCCGCGTGCTGGTCGAAGAATGAGCGCACGCGATCGCCGGCTGCTCTATGGCTCGGCCTTCGTTCGTGCGATGGCGACCAGCACGGCGGGCGTCACCGTCGGTGCGTTTCTCGGCAAGCTCGATGCGGGCGGCGAGGAGCTCGGCTGGGTGATCTCGGCCGGCCTCGCCGGCGCGACCGTCGCGGCCGTCGGCGCCACGTTCTTCGCGGATCGGATCGGCCGCCGTCAGTTCCTCGTCGTCACGACCATCGTCGGGACGCTCGGAACGATCGCGTTCGCGCTCGCCGAGTCGCCGTGGGTACTCGTGCTGGCGGCGTTCGTCGGCATGGTCAACGGCATGGGCAAGGATCGCAGCGCGGCGCTGATCCTCGAGCAAGCCGTGCTGCCCAGCATGGGCACGCCGCAGGAGCGGACCGCGATCATCGCGCGCTACACGATGATGCTCGATCTCGGACACGCGCTCGGGGCCCTCGCCGCCGGCGCGCCCGCCTGGCTCGCGAGCACGACGTCCCTCTCGGGCAGCGAGCCGCATCGGGCGACGCTGCTGGCCTGCGCGCTCCTCGGCGTGGCGTCGATCGCGATCTACGGCGTGATCGGCAAGCGTCTCGAGGTCGCGCGCGCGCCCGAGATCGTGCTCACACCGAACAGCCGCCGGATCGTCACGCGGATCTCGGCGCTGTTCGCGATCGATAGCCTCGCGGGCGGCTTCTTGACCACGGCGATGCTGTCGTTCTTCTTCTTCGAGCGGTTCGGCGTCTCCGAGGCGGTCGTCGCCGCCCTGTTCTTCGGCGCGCGCATCTTGAACGCGTTCTCTCACCTCGGTGCCGCATGGCTCGCGAAGCGCATCGGCCTCGTCAACACGATGGTGTTCACGCACATCCCGTCTAGCTTGCTGCTCGTCACCGTCGCGTTCGCGCCCACGTTCCCGGTCGCGGCCATCCTGTTCTTGCTGCGCGAAGGACTCGTCGAGATGGACGTGCCGACGCGGCAATCGTACGTGCTCGCGGTGGTCGAGCCGAACGAGCGCACGCTGGTCTCCGGCGTGACGACGCTCGTGCGACTCGGCGCCTGGGCCGTGGCCCCGGCGTTCGCCGGCCTGCTGATGAGCGACGACACGATGTTCCTGCCGCTCGTGATCGGCGCGGCGATGAAGATCGCCTACGACGTCCTGCTGTGGCGTGCCTTCCGGCACGTCCGACCGCCCGAGGAGCGCGTTTCTACGTGAATCTCGGAGGTGGCTGGCGTATAGCTGCCGCGTGAAGCGCGTGTCGATCCTCCTCGCGGCCGTCGGTTGCGGCAGCACACCCGGACCGGCACCGGGCGATGACGCCCCTGGGGGAGACTCGCAGGTCGCCGACTGTGTCCCGCTCGGCACGTGCGCCTGGCTCGAGGACTACCAGCGCACGATCGTGGGCGCGCTCGCCGGCGAACAGGACATCGCGCCAGGCGTTCGCCTCGCACATCGCGCCAGCGTCGCGGAGCGCGATCTCGCGCGGCAGTATCTGATCGATGAATTCACAGCGCTCGGCATCGGCGTCGAGCGTCACGACTACGCGACCGGCGCGAACGTGATCGCCACGCTTCCGGCGACGGCGGGCACCGGCGGCACGATCATCGTGGGCGCCCACTTCGACGGTGTGCCTGCGGGCCCGGGTGCCGCCGACAACGCCACGGGCGTCGCGATCGTGCTCGCGACCGCGCGCTACCTGCGCGATGTCGCGACGCGCAATCATCCGATCGTGTTCGCGCTGTTCGACGAGGAGGAGCTGGGGCTCGTCGGCAGCAAGGCCTATGCGGCCTCGCTCGAGACCGCGGGTGCCGACATCGCGGGCGCGCACATCTTCGACATGCTGAGCTTCGACGGCGATGGCGATCATGCCGTCGAGCTGTGGTCGCCGTCGGCGACGCTGTTGCCGATCTATCAGGAGCACGGTGCGCTCGCCGCCATGCCGATCGAGCCCGTGACGTTCTCGCGCAGCGATCACCAGGCGTTCCTCGATCACGGCTTCCCGGCCGTCGGCATCGGCGAGGAATTCGCGTCCGGCGATCACACCCCGAACTATCATCTCGCCACGGATACCTTCGATCGCGTGTCGTTCGCGCACTGCGCTGCGGTCACGCACCTCGCGCTCTCCGTGCTCGAAGCCAGCGTCGCAACTCGCTAGCTCGCGACCCCGGCGCACGACGTGCCCGTGGTCCCGTGACCGCGAGACTACCGAAGCGCGGATCGCGCCCCACGCTACGGTTTGCGCGTGAGCTCCGATAACGAACATCGACTACGAAGAGCGCGAGTTCTGCTCGAGATGGGCTCGGTCGTCGAGGCCGAGATCGAGATCGCGCACGCGCTCGAAACCGACCCCGATTGCCTCGACGCGATCAGCCTGCTCGCGAAGATCAAGCACATCAAAGGCGAGCTCACGCAGACGATCGCGTGCTGGGCTCTGATCCACGCGCGGTCGGTACAGCAACGCGCCGGCTTCGAGCAGGATCTCGAACAGCTCGCGGGGTTGCTTCGCGTGCACGATCAGCTCGGCTCGCCCGAGACGCTCGATGCCGCAGCGCGGATCTGCTGGCACGTCCTCGGCGAGCTCGAACGAGCCGGCATCGAGAATCTCTCGGTGCTCGGTCAGCTCGCTGCTCTCGAACGGCGGCGCGGCGGCGCGATCGCGGCCTCGCTCGAGGCCCGGTTCCTCGAGTCGATGCGGCGCCGGATGCATCGACCGACGCTCCACGACGTGGTTCGCATCGCCGCGACCGAGTACCTACCGATCGCGAAGCTGCGTGACCTCCGACCGGCGGGCGACGCGCTACCCCTCGATCTGCCGCGTCGCGAGCAGGCGCTCGTGCGGGCACTGCAAGACGAGCCGCAGTCCGCGCGGATCCTGCTGGCCGACGGCGTCGAGCCGCTCGACCGCCAGTATCTCGCCGAGCTGATCGCGCTCGAGGGTGACGAGCCGCGTGCGATCGAGCTCTTCCTCGAGACGCTCGAGGACCGCCCGGAGCTGCAGGTCATCGGCTGGTTGCTCGAACGCGGCGTGCGCGTGCCCGATCGCGCGTTCGCGATCGTCGAAGCGAATCGCCAGCGCGCCCCGCATCGCGCAGATACCTGGCGATGGCTGTCGATCCTCCACGATCAGGCGGGCGACGCCGCCGAAGCGCGACGCTGCTCGGCGCGCGCAACCGCGTTCGCAGAGGCCGCTCGATCGCGCGCGATGCCGATCGGCCGCACGCTCGCCGCGAGCGTGTATCGACTCGCCGGACGTGCGAAGGGCTTGCTGCACGAGATCTGGGTGGATCGCGAGCGAGCAAGCCCTGGGTGCGGAGGAACACTCTCCGCGGATGACATTCACGGAAACCTGACGCCGGAGCTCCGTGCTGCAGTTCGCAACACGTTCATCGCCGTCAAGCAGTACGCGCGCGCGAAATTCCCACACGCCACCACCGACCTCGAAGACTTCACCTACACCTACAAGCTGCCGAAGGAAGACGAGCCTTCGGGCGGACTGTCGGCAGGATTGCCGTCCGCTCTCGCCTTCCTCTCGGTGTTCTTGCAGCGCCCCATCGCGCGCACGTTCGCATCGTCTGGCGCCTTGGTCAGCGAGGCTCACGACGTGATCTCGATCGGACGGATCGGCGAGGTGGACTACAAGGTCAAGGCTGCCTATCACGGCAACCTCGACTCGTTGATCCTCCCGCTCGCGAACCGCGTCGATCTCGATCGCAGCGCCCTCGTGCCGCTGGCGATCAGGAACGAGCTCGTGCGGTACGCCGCCGATCTCGATCAGGTCGTGAAGCTGGTGTTCGGTGCAGACGTGTTCACGCGAACGTGAACGATCACGACAGCGTCGTGGGGAACATCTGCACGAACGGGAACTGCTGCTGGCGCAGCTGCCACGACTGCTGCCAGTTCGGGTCCCAGGACGAGTGCGAGATGCCGTTGCCCGTGATCCCGGGGTAGCCGGTGGTCGGGTACGTGGTCGGGTAGCCGGTGGTCGGGTAGCCGGTGACGCCCGGGATGCCGGTCACGTTGCCGAGGAGCCACGGGTTCGTGGTCATCGGCGTCGTGTGCGACAGACCGTTCATGCCGCCGACGAACGAGCCGTACGGCGTGGGGCCGAACGACGGCGCGCCGAACTGCGGTCCGAACTGCGGAACGAACGGGGTGGTGTACGGGTTGTAGCCCTGCCCGAATCCGAGCTGCGCGCCCGGATACGCGCCGTAGCCCCACGGGGAGACCTGCGCGTGCTGGATGCCGTGAACGGACATCCGCACCTGGTTGAGTGCCTCGATCGTCTGCGCGATGCGATCGTTGAGCAGCTGCAGCTTCTGAATATCGACCTTGACCGTTTCCATTGCTCTCTCTCCTGTTGATTGCCTGTTACTCAAGAACTGATCGGGATTTGCGACGGTTCGGGTTTCGCGTTCGCGTAGATCCGGACCGTCAGAACGCCATCGTCGAGTCGGACGCCGACCTGCTTGGGATCGACGCGGGTCGCGAGCGGGAACGTGCGAGCGAATGTGCCGAGCGGCGCGTCGCAGCCGAGAATGCTCTTCGGCAGACGGCCCCATGGCATCGCGCGACGTCCCGCGACCGTGATCCCGGTGGGCTCCACGCGAACCTGCAGGTGCTCGCGCGAGACCCCGGGGAGATCGACGGCGATCAACAGATCGTCGTCCTGGCTCCACGCGACCGCGCGCGGGATCCATGCGGGCGCCGGTGCCGTCCTCGGCACGACTCCATCGATCGCCGAGACCATTCGACCGAGTTGCTCCTGAACGTGCGCGGCCGGATCGATCTCCGGTGGAATCGCGTTGCCGTTCGTGGTCGGTGGACGGTTGCCCGTGAGTGTCGTGTACAGCTGTTCGACTCGCTCGATCGTTTCGTCGATAGTGGCGTTCATCTTTCCCTTCCCTCGGATGTGCGCGCCGCAGTGCACGCTGTGCACCAAGGAGAGGTGTGACTGAATGCGTGTAGTAAGAGCGTTCCCGCCAGACAAACTACGGGAGTGTGACGAGCACATGCGCACTGCATGGCGTGCGTGCACGCTCCCGACGTGCACACGCGTTGCACTCCGATCGATCAGGATTCCTGCGATCGGAAATCACGATGATCGAAGTCAGTTCTCCCGCATTCCAGTCCGACGGGACGATTCCAGCGAAGTACACGTGTGACGGCTGGGGTGTTTCACCGCCGCTATCGTGGTCGGAGATTCCGGATGACACGCAGAGCATCGCGGTCCTCGTCGAGGATCCCGATGCTCCCGGCAAGCCGTTCCTGCACTGGCTGATGACGGACATCTCGCCGGAGCTGCATCATCTCGGTGAAGGCGGTGCACCACCGCGCGATGCGCGTGTCGCCGAGAGCGATGCAGGGACTGCGAGCTACTACGGCCCCTGCCCCACGCACGGCAATCACCATTATCACTTTCGCGTGTTCGCACTCGACACCAAGCTCGGTCGTCGCCCGGAGAGTCGCGAGGATTTCCTGCAGGCGATCGCCGGCCACGTGCTCGATGAAGGCGAGCTCGTCGGGCTGTATCAGCGCGCTCGCGCATGACGTGATCGGATGGGGACCGTTGCAGGCCCCGCGTTGTGGATCGCGTTCGCGGTCCTGATCGCCGCGATGCTCGCGCTCGACCTCGGCGTGTTCCATCGCAAGGCCCACGCGGTGACCACCAAGGAGGCGGCGATCTGGAGCGCCGTCTGGATCGGACTCGCGCTCGCGTTCAACGTGTTCGTCGTCCTCGCGTTCGGATCCGAGGCCGGCCAGTCGTTCTTGACCGGGTATCTGATCGAGAAGGCGCTCTCGATCGACAACCTGTTCGTGTTCTACGTGATCTTCTCCGCGTTTCGCGTCCCCGCGGAGGATCAGCACCGCGTCCTGTTCTGGGGCATCATCGGCGCGATCCTGCTGCGCGCCGCGATGGTGTTTGGCGGCACCGCGCTGCTCGCGCGCTTCCAGTGGGTGGTCTACGTGTTCGGCGGGCTCCTGATCCTCACGGGCGTGAAGATGCTCGTTCGCAAGGAGACGCCGCACGTCGAGAACAGCCGCGCGCTGCGCGTGATCAAACGCGTCGTGCCCGCGACCGATCAGCTGCATGGACCACGCATGTTCGTGCGCGAGAACGGCGCGCTCCTCGCGACGCCGCTGTTCATCGTCCTCCTCGTCATCGAGCTGTTCGATGTCGTGTTCGCGATCGATTCGATTCTCGCGATCTTCGCGATCACCGTCGATCCGTTCATCGTCCTGACCTCGAACATCTTTGCGGTGCTCGGGCTGCGCTCGCTCTATTTCGTGCTCGCGAACGTCGCGAACCGCTTCGTCTACCTGCAGCCCGGCCTCGCGCTCGTGCTGATCTTCGTCGGGCTCAAGCTCGCCTCGTCGCGCTACATTCACCTGCCGGTGTACGTGTCGCTGGCCGTGGTCGCGCTGCTGCTCGGGGGCTCGATCCTGCTGTCGCTCCGCAAGCGACGGCGCTAACGCTTGCAGCCGAGCTTCGGATCCTTCTCGACGCGTCGCGCGAGCTCGCGCAGCAGCGTGTACACGAAACGCTCGCCGATATACGCGCTGAGGTACGGCCCGAAGTGAACACCGTCGGGAGAATCCCAGCCGATCTTGTGAAACTTCACGGCCGAGCCCCAGCCGCCCATCGCGCCGTACTGATCCCAGTAGGCGATCTTGTTCGCCTTCGCGATCTCGTGCTTCTCCTTCGTCGCCTGCAACATCCGCGGCTCGGACTTGTTGGTATCGGGGTGCATGAAGTCCGCGGGCGACCACAGCATGTACGTTGCCTTCGGCAGCGCCGAGCGCCACTGCTCGATCACCTTCGTCAGCAGCGGCAGATGCTTCTGCGGCGACCACATGTTGGTGCCGGTCTGCTCGAACACGAGGTCGTGACCGCGCCGCGCGAGCCCGGCGAGCAGCGACGCTTCGTTGAAGCGCTGCCAGGTGATCGCCGACAGGCCGTTGATCCCGATGCCGTCGACGATCACGCCGGTCGTGTCGCGTTCGAGGGCCACGCCGTAGAGCCGCACGCGGCCCTTCTTGACCTTGACGACGAGCTTGTGGGGACCGTCCTTGACCTTGTAGCGGAGGAACTTCATCTCCGGCTTCGTGGCGTCGCTCTCGACGATCTCCTTCGACTCGCCGTCGATGATCACCTCGAACGAGCCGCCCTTTGGCTGCGCCAGATACGACATCTCGAACGTCGCGACCGCGGTCCCCACCGGCTCGCCGGTCTTCGCGGTCTCGACCCACGCCGTCGCACCGACCTGCGTCGACTCGGCCGACGAGCCCGCGAAGCCATACAGCCCGTCGAGCTTGAAGTTCTGCGTCGGGTTCCACACGCTCCACGTGCCGGTGGTGCCGTGCTGCAGGTTCTGGTGGTGGTACCAGCCCCACGCGATGCCGAACGACACCCAGCCGTGGCCGGCATCGCCGAACGCGGCCTGCAGCCGGCGGCGGATCTCGCCGGAGACGCGATCGTTGGTCCAGTTCGAATCGCCGTAGGCGCCGATGCGCACGATCGCGCCGGGCGTCCCCCGCGCCACTCTCGCGAGCCGCTCGAAGAACGGGTCGAGCGAGCGATCGCCGAAGTCGACGAGCTCGGGGACGGCGGCATCGAACTTCGTGTTGAGGTCGAACTTCGCCGGCACCTTGACGGCGAGCGGACCGCACGTCTCGGCCGCGGCATCGCCGGTTCCGGCGAGTGCGAGAACGGCGAACACGGCGAGGCGCATCGTCCTCGACGATCTCCCACGGATCGGGTCGTGTCCAGTTGTGGCGCCCGACTCAGCGACCGCTTTTGCAGCCGAGCCGCGGGTCCTTCTCGATGCGCCGCGCGAGCTCGGCCAGCACGGCGTGCACGAAGCGCTCGCCGACGTAGGCGTTGATCTTCGGCCCCATGTGCACCCCGTCGCCCTCGTACCAGTAGCCGGCGGTCCACCGCGGCGCCGAGCCATACCCGCCGAGCGCCTCGTATTGATCCCACCACCCGATCTTCGCGGCCTCGGCCATCTTCTTCTTCTCGACCGCCATCATCTTCATGAACGGCTCGGAGATCGGCTTCTCGGTCTTCGTCATCCGCACGAAGTCAGGCGGCGACCACAACATCAGCGACGCGTGCGGCAGCGCCGCGCGAAACTGCGCGATCAGGTCGGGCATCAGCGTCTTGTGATCGTAGGGCGACCACACGTTCGTGCCCGTCGTCTCGATTAGCAGATCGTAACCGCGCCGCGTCAGCCCCGCCGAGAGCTGGGCCTGATCGAAGCGCTTCATCACCAGCGGATTGAGGGCGTTCATCCCGATCCCGTCGACGACGATGCCGGTGACGTCGCGCTCGAGCGCCACGCCGAACAGCCGCACGCCACCCTTCACCACCTTCACGGTCAGCCGGTGCGCGCCGTCCTTGACGGCGTAGCGCGCGAACTTCATCTCGTTGGTCGCGTTCGCGGTGTCGATCGTCTCCTTCGACTCGCCGTCGACGAGCACCTCGAACGTGCCGCCCTTCGGACGCGCGAGGTAGTGCAGCTCGAACGAGCCGACGGCGGTGCCGACCGGCTCACCGCTCTTCGCCGTCTCCACCCACGCAGTCGCGCCGGCCTGCGACGATTCCGTCGAGACGCCGGCAAAGCCGTACATGCCATCGCCGATCGGCATGGCGGTCGGATTCCACGCGCTCCAGCGACCGGTCGTGCCGTGCTGCACGTTCTGGTGGTAGTACCAGCCCCACGGTCGCCCGAACGCGATGAAGCCGTGGCCGGCGTCGCCGAACGCGAGCTGCAAGCGCCGGCGGATCTCGCCGGCGGTCTTGTCGTTGGTCCAGTTCGAATCGCCGTACGTGCCGATGCGCAGCTTCACGCCCGGCGTGCCGCGCGCGACCTGCGCGAGCTTGACGTAGAACGAATCGAGCGACGTGCCGAAATCGGTGACGTCGGGAATCGGCGCGTCCTTCTTCGACGTCAGATCGAGCTTCGCGGGCACGGTCACGTGCAGCGCCGGGCACGTCTCCGCCGCGGCCTCGCGGATCGCGAGCATCCCGAGCACGACCAGCCACCTGCGCATCCGCAAAAATGTCGCCCGCCTTCGTCGAGGTGTCCAGTCCGCGACCAAAATCGTGCTCGTGAATCGGCGGCAATTTCAACCAGTTGCCCGCGCCGATCGCGCTTGGAACGGCGTTCCGCGTTTTATCCTGCCTACGGAACATGGAACCCGTTTTTCGCCGCCCCGACATCGCCGACATCTTCGAAACCCCTTTCCAGCACAGTGGGATCCGAAGCTTGGAATTCACGTGACTTGAAGTCGCGGC
>JADMIO011602969.1_pt1 | contig 11436 bp, 10 predicted proteins | sample 8958161 | NCBI WGS metagenome assembly JADMIO01 (sample SAMN16585339, study PRJNA669376) | soil metagenome | isolation source: Crop rotation soil | place: USA: Cullars Rotation, Alabama | collected 2011
GCCGCGACTTCAAGTCACGTGAATTCCAAGCTTCGGATCCCACTGTGCTGGAAAGGCGCGAGACGCTCCAGTGGGTCATTGGCCGGCTGATGGCCTATTTTCGGCTCGACCGCACGGCCGTCTGGGGCCACGGCGAACTGCGCCAGTACGGCAACTCGACCAGTTGCCCCGGCCAGCATTTCCTGCCCGACGTGCAGGCGTTCCGCCAGGGCCAGGACTTCTGGGCCGCCCCGGCCGGCACGCCCGACCTGTCGGCGGTGCGCTGGCAGGTGGTGGACACCAACGGCACGCAGCTCGGCCTGTTCAACGTGACCACCAACGCGGTGGCCGCCGCCGAGCAGGCCAGCAGCGTGGGCATCTACCGCCGCGAGGGCCAGATCCGCATAGACTTCCGCAACGCGCAGAACGCCAACCCGGACGCCCCGGCCAAGTGGCAGGTCTGCGCCGCCGACGACACGCCCGTGGGCCTGTTCAACCAGACGCCCGCCGCCGTGGAGCAGGCCGAGCGCATCCAGGGCTACGCGCGCTACCTCTACGACAACGCGACGGGCACGACGCGCCTGGACTTCCGCAACCTGGGGCAGTGACCCGGTGCGTGGTGCGTGGTGCGTGGTGCGTGTTCGGGATCAGTGATTAGCGAGCCGCGCTCACCACGGAACACGGAACACGGAACACGAAACACGCACCGGGTTTGGCACCGCCCTTGCTTTAAACGGCCGGTATGAGCCAGGATACGATGGTCGCCCCGGTGGCGTCAGCGCGGGCCGCCGGGCTGCGCTATGTGGGCGAGGCCGGCCCCGGCCTCGGGCGCAAGCGGGCGGGGAAATACTTCAGCTATGTGGGGCTGGACGGCGCGCCGATCCGCGACCCCGGCACGCTGGCGCGCATCAAGGCGCTGGCGATCCCGCCGGCCTGGACGGATGTCTGGATCTGCCCCGACCCCCAGGGGCATATCCAGGCCACCGGCTACGACGCGAAGGGCCGCAAGCAGTACCGCTATCACCCGCGCTGGCGCGCCGTGCGCGACGAGGCGAAGTATGGGCGCCTGGCGGCCTTCGGCGCTGCGCTGCCGCGCATCCGCGCGCGGGTGGCGACCGACCTGGCGCGCCCCGGCCTGCCGCGCGCGAAGGTGCTGGCCGCGGTGGTCCACCTGCTGGAGACGACCTATATCCGCGTGGGCAACGCGGAGTATGCCCGCGAGAACCAGTCTTACGGGCTGACCACGCTGCGCAACGAGCATGTGGATGTCCACGGCGCGCAGGTGCAGTTCCACTTCCGGGGCAAGAGCGGCAAGGAGCACCAGGTCGCCCTCAGCGACCGGCGCCTGGCGCGCCTCGTGCAGCGATGCCAGGAGCTGCCCGGCCAGGAGCTGTTCCAGTACCGCACCGAGGACGGCCGCTTCCAGCCGGTGGACTCGGCGGACGTGAACGCCTACCTGCGCGAGGTCGCGGGCGCGGAGTTCAGCGCGAAGGACTTCCGCACCTGGGCGGGCACCGTGCTGGCCGCCGCCACGCTGCGCGCCGCCGGCCCCGGCGAGACGGCGACGGCGGCGCGGCAGAACGTGGTGGCGGCCATCGCCCAGGTGGCCGCGCGGCTGGGCAACACGCCCTCCGTCTGCCGCCAGTGCTATGTGCATCCCGCCGTGCTCGACGCCTACCTGGCCGGCGCGCTGCCCGCCGCCCTGGCCCCGCCGCCCGCCCCGCCCCCGGCCCTGACCCCAGACGAGGCGGCCGTGCTGCACTTCCTCACCACGCGCGCCCCCGAATAATAGTGGTCAGTGGTCAGTGGTCAGTGGTCAGTGCTTGATTGGATAGGATCTGATCGTTCTGACCACTGACCACTGACCACTGACCACTGACCACGATCCGCCTGCCGGCCGGTTGCCGGGATCGGGGCGGCGGTGGTATCATTAAGAGAGGGCGACCGGAGTGCGCGGCGCCCCGGCTTTAGCACGGAAAGGCGCGCCCATGGCCGGCCCCAGCGACCCCCCCGACGTGATCTGCCCGCAGTGCGGCGCCGCCAACGAGGCCGGCCTGCCGGCCTGCCTGCTCTGCCGCGCGCCGCTGCCGGGCGCCGGCGCGCCGCTGGCCGCGCCGGCGCCGCCGGGCCCCGCCGCGCCAGTCTACACGCCCGCGCCGCCGCCGCCGCTCACCTATGTGCCGCAGTACGGCTACCCGCCGGGCGTCGGCCCCGCCCAGCCGCCCGCGCCAGGGCGCCGCGTCTGGATCGGCCTGAGCCTGGCCCTGCTGGCCGGCGTGATCCTGGCGACCGGGGCCGGCCTGCTGCTGATCTCCGCGTTCGGCGGCGTGCGCCCGGCCGGCCCCGGCGGCCCGGCCGGCGCCGACGATCCCACGCTGCTGCTGGAGCGCGCCAACGCCGCGCAGGCCGGCCTCCAGAGCGTGCATTACGTCTTGCAGGCCGCGTTCCCCGACCAGCCTGCGCACGCGACGCTGCCCGGCCAGATCACGCTGGAGGGCGACGTGGTCTTCCCCGACCGCTACACGGTCCACAGCGACCTCTTCGGCGAGCGCATCGTCATCGGCGCCGACGTGTACCAGCGGCCGCTGAACGGCACCACCTGGCAGCACAGTACCGCCGGCCCGGCCAGCGCCGACACGGCGATCATGGACCCGACCCAGTTCCTGCACGCGCTGCGCTACTACAGCTCGGCCAATCTCCAGGACGACGTGCTGACCGGCACGCGGCGGCTGCGCCAGGTGCGCCTGGAGGTGGACCCGGCGGGCTGGGCCCAGGCCGAGGGCCGCCAGTCGGCGGGCGCCGCGCTGCTGGGCAGCGACGTGTTCGGCGTGGTGCGCCTCGACGCGCAGACCCACCAGGTGCAGCGCCTGACCCTGACCATCACCACGCCCAACAGCGGCGCGGGCACCTTCACCCTGACCCTCTCGGCCCCCAACGCCCCGGTGACGATCGCGCCGCCGGGGCGCGGGCCGTAAAGCCCGGAAAGATCCGGCCAAAAAGGCCACGCACAGAGGACGTGCGTGGCCCTTACCCCGGCGTTGCCGCCGGTAGCACCGCTATTCTGCGGTACGCTCCACGACGATGGTGACCTTCTTCATCAGCGCGGCAATCACGCCCAACGCGGCCAGCGCGGGGGCCAAGAAGATCGCTGCCGCCGCGCCCGCCAGGCCCATGGTCAGCGGCACTTCGAACAGCGTCTTACCCTCGTCACTACGGATGCTGATCCGGTGGACGTTGCCTTCATTCACCAGTTGTTTGAACTTCGCGATCAGGTTGTCGGTGTCGATATGAAATTCTTCGCGCTCCGGCAGTTTCTGCGTGTTCACTACTATCTACTCCTATCGGCGGTACTGCTAATGGGTTATCGAGATGATTCGGCGAGGTGCGGTGTGCCACCCCGATCTATTACGCCAATGGGCTGCGCCGGGTTTCACGGGGTACAGGCAGCCGAAAAGCGCACGTAGCAAGGTTTATTACCTGCCCAGCAAGACCACCAGCAGCGCCAGTCCCAGCGCCCCCCAGCCCCACGGCGCTGCGTGTATGCCCAGGCGGCGTGTTATCGGTGCGTTGAGCAAGAGCGCCGCGCCCGCCAGCATCCCGGCCAGCAGGAGCGGCCCGGCCCAGGGCGGATCGGCGAGCGCCCCGCCGGGGAGCGCCAGGGCCATGCCCAGGCCGCCCCAGCCCGCCCAGGCGGTCCAGCTGGCGGCTTGCTCCATAATACTCGCGCGGCAGTCCCAGGGCGGGGCGCCGGGGGCAGCGTAGCAGGCCCCCAGGCCGAGCACGTAGGCCGCCAGCGCCAGGAGCCCGGCGATCAGGGCCGCCGGGTCGCCGGGCGCTGCGGCGGGCAGCAGCAGGCCGGGGGCGCCCCGCGCGGCCAGAACCACCAGCGGCGCGGCGATCAGCAGGGGACGGCCCAGGGCAGCGCGGCGGCGCCCGGCGGCAGCGGCCTGGGCGGCGGGGTCGAGCAGGGCGGCGGCGGCCAGCAGGCCCAGCGGGGTGAGCAGGTCGGGCGCGCCGGGCAGCGGCAGGGCGCCGGGCAGCGGCAGCAATGCCCCGCCCGCCCAGGCCAGCGCCAGCACGACGGAGTGCTGAGTGCTGAAACCCGCAGGGTTCCCCTTGTGGGTTGCTGAGTGCTGAGTGGGCCGATTTTGGATTTGCGTAGTCGTTTCTGACCACTGACCACTGACCACTGACCACCTGCGCAGCAGCAGGGCCAGCGCCAGCGCGCAGCCCGCCAGAAACGCCCCGCCGGGGTAGAGCAGCAGCCGGGGCAGCAGGGCGCGCACGAAGTCGCTGAAGGCGGCCAGGGCGGCGGGATCAGGCACCGGGGCGGCTCCCGCGCCGGCGGCGGACCAGGGCGCCCAGGCGGGCGGCGGCTTCGGCCCCGGCCCCGGTCAGCAGCAGGGCCGCCGCCACGCCCCAGGCCGGCCAGACCGCCGTGGGCACGTTGCCCTGCGCGGCGAGGAGGCCCACGCCCGGCCAGGGCTGCACGGCGGCCAGCGCGGGCAATCCCGCCGCCAGGGTGTTGAGCGCCGGGCGCAGGATGCCGTCGAGCAGCAGCCCCGGCAGCAGCCCGCCGAGCAGCAGCCCGGCGGCCCACAGCCCCGCCGCCGGGCCGCCCCTCCCGTGGGCCGCCCGGTGCGCGCGCAGCCCGGCCCCGGCGACGAGCCAGCCGGCGACCGGCACGGCCACGGTCGCCAGGGGCAGGCCCGCCGCGCCGGTGGCGCCGAGCAGCAGCCAGAGGCCGGCGAAGCCCAGCGTGGGCGGCAGCCCGGCGCCCGCGCCCAGGCCCAGCCAGCGGGCCGTCCCTCCCGCCGGCCAGAGCGCCCGCCCGACCAGCCCGGCGACCAGCAACAGCAGCCCGCCGCCCACGGCCGCAGGCGTGCCGCCGCCCAGGCCGGTCAGCAGCACCCCGGCCAGGTAGTAGCGCCCCGCCGCCCCCGCCGCCCCCGGCGTGGCCGCGTGCAAGGCCGCCCAGCCCGCCCCACCCAGCAGCGCCAGCCCCACCGCCAGCGCGACCAGCCGCGCGCTGGCGTCCCACGGCCCGGCGCCCAGGCTGCGCAGCAGGGGTAGCAGGCTGGCCGCCGTGTAGAGTGCCGCACCCAGGCTACCCCTATCGGCCAGGCCCCGGCCCCAGCGGCGCGGCCAGCAGCCCGCGCCGGCTATGGCCGCCAGTACAGCCAATGCGATCCAGCCCCAGGGCAGCGCGGCTACCGGCCCGCCGGGCGCCGGGCGCGCATCGAACACGCCGGCCACGGCCAGCGGCAGCAGCAGCAGTGGTGCCAGTGCATCGGGCCACCCGGCCCCGCGCCCGGCTGCTGCTGGCCCGGCTGCTGCTGGCCCGGCGCGCACTCGCCCGGCGACGGCCAGGGCCAGCCCCACCGCCGTGATCGCCGTGCTCCCGGCCAGCGCCGCCAGGGCCGGGCCCACGCGCCGCAGCAGGCGCCAGCCGCGCTCGGCGGCGGGCTCAGGCGCCGGATCGAGGTCGGGCAGGCCGAGGAACAGAGAGAGGCCGAGCAGGGTGAGCGCGTCCAGCCGCAGGCCCAGGCCCGGCAGCATCCGCCACTCCAGCGGGTGTTGCCCCTGCGGCCCCAGCCACCAGGCCCACGCCGCGACCACGGCCAACCCCCACAATAGGTGCCACGCCGCCGCCACCTGCCCCGGCGCCGGCCTATAACTCAGCACTCAGCACTCAGCACTCAGCACTGGTTACGGCGAGAGCAGTTCGCTGATCGTCACCACGCGCAGGCCCTTCGCATACAGCCGGTCCAGGATCTCCGGCAGCGCGGCGGCCGAGGGGTCGCTGGCGACGTGCTCCAGCATGATCGCGCCGTCCAGGTTCACCCAGGCGGTTTCGGTCAGGCGCTTGACGATGAAGTCTTTCGTCTTCACCTTGCCGACCGAGTCCAGGCTGTCGAGCGTCCAGAAGATCGAGCGGTAGCCCTGGCTCTGCGCCACGGCCAGCACATGCGCGTTCTCGTCGCCGAAGGGCGGCCGCCAGTAGGGGCGCGTGGTGACGCCGGTGATCTTCGTGATCGCGGCCTCGGCGCGCCCCAGCTCGGCGATCATCTCGGCGTCGGTCAGCTTGACGAACGAGGGGTGCGAGTAGCTGTGGTTGGCGACCTCGTGCCCGGCGGCCACGATGGCGCGCAGCATGTCGGGGTTCTCGTCGGCCCAGGCGCCGGTGATGAAGAAGGTGATATGGGCATTATACCGGCTGAGGGCGGCCAGGATCTCCGGGATATGCCCGCGCCCGGCTCCCGCGTCGAAGGTCAGCGCGATGCGGTGCTTGCCCGGCGGCACGACGATCACCTGGCTCAGGTCGCCCGGCACGCGCCCGGCCGGGATCTGCGGGTCGGGGGTGGCCGGCGGCGGGTTGGTCGCGGCCGGGGCCGTGGGCGTGGCCCGCCGCGCCGTCGCCGTCGGCGGGACGGGGGTAGCCGTGGGCGGGGCCAAGATCGCGGTGGGCAGCGCGGCGGTCTCCGTGGGCGGCACGACGGTCTCAGTAGGCGGGACAGCCGTCTCGGTGGGCAGCGCGGCAGTCTCGGTAGGCGGGATGGCGGTCTCCGTGGGCAAGGCGGCCGTCTCGGTGGGCGGGACGGCGCTGGCGGTGGGCACGGGCGTCTGTAGGACAGGGCTCGGCCCCTGGACCGTGCCGGCCGGCGTCGGGGGGACCGGGCTCGGCGCCGGGCCGGCCGTGGGCGTGGCGCCGGCGCTATCGCAGGCCAGCAGCGCCAGCAACAGGGTGCCGGCAGCCAGGCTCAGGAGCCGCTGCCGGATCGTGGAAGCAGGCATGGAGAGAATCCTTTCGCCAACGGTCACAGAAAAGCCCCGGCGCGCATGCAACCGGGGCCTGGCCGTATGGGTGGGCGTACATGGGCTCGAACCATGGACCTCACGGATGTGAACCGTGCGCTCTGACCAACTGAGCTATACGCCCTCAGACGGGATTATTATAACAGAAACCGCCAAACCGTGCAAGGCCGGTTAACAGGTATCAGGTATCAGGTATCACCTCTGATACCTGATACCTGATACCTGACGCCTCGCCGCTTGCCAACCCCCGCCCTTTCTGGTATCCTCAGCGCAGGGCCGTTATGCGGGCCTGGGCCACCGCCGCGAGAGGAGACGCACCATGAGCCGCACCACGCAGCTTTTCGAGCTACAGCAGGTGGACAGCCAATCCGACGATCTGCTGCGCCGGGCGCTGGCGATCAATCACGCCCTGGGCGACGCGGAGAGCCTGCGCAGCGTGCGCGACGAGCACGCCGCCGCCAACGCCGCCGCCGTCGAGGCCCAGGAGCAACTGCGCGTGATCAGCCACGAGGTGGACCGCCTGAGCGCGCACCTGGCGATCCAGAGCAAGCGCCTCTACGACGGCTCGGTCAAGAACCCCAAAGAGCTGGTCGCCATCGAGCACGACGTGGCGAGCACCAAACAGATCCGCGCGACGCACGAGGACCAGATGCTGGAGGCCATGGAACTGGTGGACCAGCGGCAGGCCACGCTGGCGGCGGCGGCGCGCGCCCTGGAGCTGGCCGAGACCGAGTGGCAGCGCAGCCAGGACGGCCTGCTGGAAGAGAAAGATTCGGTGGACAGCCAGCTGCGCGTGCTGCGCACCCGGCGCGAGAAGATGATCGCCGAGATCCCCTGGGCCGACCTCCAGCTATACGAGAAGATCCGCAAGGCCAAGCATGGCGTGGCCGTGGCCGCGATGGTCAACGACATCTGCCAGGCGTGCCGGGTGGCGATCTCCGGCGGGCCGCTGCGCACGGCCAAGCAGGGGCAGGAGATCGTCTACTGCCCCTCCTGCGCGCGGCTGCTGCACCCCGGCGCGCGCGGCGAGCTGGTGCGCGGATGATCAAGGGCGTGGGGCCGCGCGAGATGGTCGCCATCGCCGCCGGGCGCGGGGCCGGGCAGGCGGCGCGCCTGCTGCGGCGCGGCGGCGGCACCGCCCTGCCTGGCCTGGTGGCCGAGCGCATCTCGCCGCGCATCCTGCGGCGGCTGACGCGGCAGTTGCGCCGGGGCAGCCTGATCGTCACCGGCACGAACGGCAAAACCACCACCAGCCGCATGCTCGGCACCATCCTGGAGGCCGCCGGCTGGCGGGCCATCCACAACCGCTCCGGCTCCAACCTGGTGCGCGGGCTGATCGCCACGCTGGTGCAGCAGAGCAGCCTGCGTGGCGACCTGCGCGCCGACAGCGGCCTGTTCGAGGTGGACGAGGCCACCGTGCCCGCCGTGGCCGCGCAGGTGCGCCCGCGCCTGCTGCTGATCCATAACCTGTTCCGCGACCAGCTCGACCGCTACGGCGAGATCGACACGATTCATCGCCGCTGGCGCGAGACGCTGGCCGCGCTCGACCCGCGCAGCGTCGTCGTGCTCGACGCCGACGACCCCGGCGTGGCCGTGCTCGGCCGGGCCACCCCCGCGCATGTGCTCTACTACGGCGTGGAGGACACCCGCCAGGCCCTGGCCGCGCTGCCCCACGCCGCCGACGCCATAGACTGCCCGGTCTGCGCGCACCGCCTGGTCTACAGCGCCGTGCTGCTCTCGCACATGGGGCACTACGCCTGCCCGGCTTGCGGCTTCGCCCGCCCGCGCCCCGACATCGCCGCGACCCGCGTGGACCTGCTGGGCACCGAGGCCACCCGCCTGGAGATCCGCAGCCCCGCCGGCACCTTCGCCGTAGACCTGGCCGTGCCGGGCTTCTACAACGCCTACAACGGCCTGGCCGCCTGCGCGGCGGCGCTGGCCTTGCGCGTGGCTCCCGCCGTCATCCAGGAGGGCCTGGGCGGCTTCCGCGCCGCCTTCGGGCGCATCGAGCGCGTGCCGGCGGGCTCCACCGGCAAGCACCTCCTGCTGGCCCTGGTGAAAAATCCGGTCGGCTTCAACGAAGTACTGCGCATGCTGTTCCCCCCGGCCCAGCCCGCAGGGCTGGGCCGGGGGGAACAGCATCCCCGCCACTTGTTAATTATCATTAACGACCTGGTGGCCGATGGGCGCGATGTTTCGTGGCTGTGGGACGTGGACTTCGAGGTGCTGGGCGAGGCGGGCCGCGTGGCGAGCGTGACCTGCGCGGGCATCCGCGCGACGGATATGGCGAACCGGTTGAAGTACGCGGGGCTGGACCCGGCGCGCATCCGCGTGGTCGCCGACCCGGCGAGCAGCGCCGGGCCAGGTCTGGAGCCGGCCCTGGAGCAGACGCTGGCCGCCCTGCCGCCCGGCGAGACGCTGTATGTGCTGCCGACTTACACGGCCATGCTCGATTTCCGCAGCCTGCTGCAAAAGCGCGGCTGGGTCACGCAGTTTTGGGAACAGTAGTAGTGGCCCCCCACCCCCGCCAGACGCTGGCGGGCCGCCGCGGCCCGCCGCGAGGCAGTTGGCAGATCCCTCTCCCCAGGGGGGAGGTTAGGTGAGGGGGGAATGCTGGCCTGGCACGGTGGTCGCCCGGCGAGACTCCCCCTGGGGAGAGGGATTCGTGGTCTCTTGGCGGCGATAAAGATGTGTATTCAGCTTGACCTAACTATAGGTTGATACGCATAGGAGCCATAGCGATGAACCCCGCCAGTGCCTGGCGACGCGCCGTGGCCCGGCGCCTGGCCGGCCACTATGCCGCCCTGCCCAACGTGGCCGCCGTGCTGGGCGGCGGCTCGGCGGGGCGCGGCTATGCCGACGCTTATTCGGACCTGGAGATCGGCGTCTTCTGGCACACGCCGCCGACAGAGGCCGAGCGCGGCGCGGTGGTCACGGCGGCGGGCGCCGACCTGGGCCGCCTGTATCCCTACGACGCCGACTATGACCTCTGGGAAGACACCTATATGGTGGGCCGCGCCGCGCCCGACGCGCCGCAGAGCGGCCTGCTGGTCGAGGCCAGTCATTACACCGTGGCCGGCATGGAGCGCATCCTCCAGGCCGTGCTGGTGGACCTGGACGCCGACGACACCCGCCACTCGCTGCTGGCCGTGCTGGGCCCCGGCCTGCCGCTGCACGGCGCCGACCAGTTGGCGGCCTGGGCGGCGCGCGCCGCGCAGTATCCCGCCGCCCTGGCCGACAAGCTGGTGCGCCAGCACGGCCAGATCGAGCACTTCTGGCGCGTGGAGATGCTGGTGCAGGCGCGCGCCAACCCGCTCATGGCCTACGCCGAGCTCAACCGCATGAGCCAGCAGATGTTGCGCACCCTGCTGGCCGTCAACCGCCAGTATTATGCCGGCTTCAAGTGGCTCGACCCGGTGATCGCGGCGCTGGCGCAGAAACCGCCCGACCTGGCCGCCCGGCTGCGCCAGGTGTTTGCCGGCGCCCCGCTGGCCGGGCAGCGCATCCTGGGCGCCCTGATCGAAGAAACCTACGACCTGGCGGAAGCGGCCTGCCCGGCGGTGGACGTGGCGCAACTGCGGCGCTGGTTCCGCTGGCGGCGCCCGGCCTGGGACGGCCCGCCGCCCGATCTCCAGCTGGACGACGAGGTGTAAACGATGGACCTGCACATCAACTTCCTCTACCCCGACCTGATGAACATCTACGGCGACCGGGGCAACATCATCGCCATGCAGCGCCGCGCCGAGTGGCGGGGCATCACCGTCTACGTGCATCACACCTCGCTCGGCGCCGCGCTGGACCCGGCCCGCGACGACTTCTACTTCTTCGGCGGCGGCCAGGACCGCCAGCAGATCGCCGTGGCCCACGACCTGCGCGGCGCCAAAGGCGACCAGTTGCGCGAGGCGGTGGAGGCCGGCGCGGTCATGCTGGGCATCTGCGGCGGCTACGAGCTGTTGCAGCACTACTACCGCCCGCACCAGGGCGACGAACTGCCCGGCATCGGCCTCTTCGACGCCTACTCGGTGGCCGGCGACACGCGTTTCATCGGCAACGTGGTGGTCGAGACCGACTTCGTGGGCGAGCTGGTCGGCTTCGAGAACCACAGCGGCCTCACCTTCCTCAACCCCGGCTGCCGCCCGCTGGGCCGCAGCCTGGTCGGCTACGGCAACAACGGCCGCGACGGCCAGGAAGGCGCCGTCTACAAGACCGCCTACGGCTGCTGGATCCACGGCTCCCTCCTCCCCAAAAACCCCCGTTTCACCGACTACCTGCTCACCCAGGCCCTGCACCGCCGCCACGGCGACGTAGATCTGCCCCCGCTGGACAACGCCCTCGAAGCCGCCGCCCACACCACGGCGGTGGGCCGGGCGCACGCCACGCGCTGATCCCAACGAGCAAAGCTGAGGCAAGAATAACAGGGAGAGGTGCGCGCGGGCGGCAGCCCCACCGCTTGCCTATGGAGACGCCCGGCCCGGAAGGAATAACAAGGGGAGTGAGCACCCCCAGGTGCGAACGGTGGCCCGCGCCCACGCCACCCGCTGACCGCCCGCAATAGGCGCGGCTCTCTCGTCGCCAGTGAAGGGCGGGCGGGCCGCGTCCCTCTCCCCGTGGGGAGAGGGTAGGGTGAGGGGGAAACCGCCG
>JADMIO010001470.1_pt1 | contig 11435 bp, 5 predicted proteins | sample 8958161 | NCBI WGS metagenome assembly JADMIO01 (sample SAMN16585339, study PRJNA669376) | soil metagenome | isolation source: Crop rotation soil | place: USA: Cullars Rotation, Alabama | collected 2011
GCATCCTTCTTCTTATTGATGAATTCCTGGATACCGTTGATCTCTTCTTCAATCCTCGTCTGACGTGAATTCAAGCCCTGGATCTCATCTTCCAGATCGCTCACTTCCATTGGAAGCTCACCTTTTAAAACCTTGTACTCGTCTAACCTGGATTCAATTTTTTGAAGTGTGATCAGTGAGGATAATTTTTCTTCGACTGAAAATTCTTTTACGTTGGACATAATTTTTAATGATAATAGTTTACAGGATTGGTGCCTGTACCTGATTTAAGGACGGCAAAGTTAGGGAATTTTTCCCGCAAAGCATCATGCAAAAGCCCAATGGTAAATTGCTCGCTTTCGAAGTGACCTATGTCGGCGATAACCATCCGGTCGTTTGCATCAAAAAATTCGTGATACTTGACATCTGAGGTAATATAAAAGTCGGCCTTAAGCGCTAAGGCTTTGGAAATGAGAAAGCTACCCGCGCCTCCGCAAACCGCCACCCTTTGAACCGGCCTTCCGGTCAGCCGGGTATGACGAATGACCGGAACGTTGAATGTCTTTTTGATGGTGGATAAGAACGCGTTTTCGTTTATGGGATCCGGAAGATCGCCAATGAGACCCGAGCCGACTCCCGGATGATCGTTAGAAAGTGTGATGATATCAAACGCCGGTTCCTCGTACGGATGTTGCTGCCTCATGGCCGTGACAACTGCCTGCTCCCGGTAAGCCGGAAAAATCACTTCCAATTTTATTTCCTTTTCATAATGTCTTTTGCCGTACTCACCGACAAAAGGATTTGCCCCGGCACCGGCTTTAAAAGTCCCCACTCCTTCGCTGTTAAAACTCGCTTCGGTATAATTCCCGATTTGTCCGGCTCCTGCCATGAACATAGCATTTCGAACAGCGTCAATATGCGACTCTGGCACGAATGTGAAAAGTTTTTTAAGTACAGCAGTTTTCGGGAGTAGGACGCTTCTGTTTGCCAAAGCCAGCAAATCTGCAATTTTACCATTTACGCCTTCGATGATATTGTCCAGGTTTGTATGGACGGCATAAATACAAATGTCATTTTTGATAGCGGCGATGACAGCGCGTTCAACATAATTTTTACCGTTGATTTTTTTTAACCCGCTAAAAACGATTGGATGATGCGCGACAATCAGATTACATTTTTTTTCGATGGCTTCCAATATCACCGGCTCTGTTGCATCAAGCGTAGTTAATATTCCCGTACACTCCATATCATGCCGGCCTGTAATGAGACCCGCATTATCATAACTCTCCTGGTAAATAGGATTCGCCAGGTTGTCGAGGAAGGAAGTGATTACTTCAATTTTCATATCATTTCAAAGATAAGTCCTTTTGCATTTTGCCTGACGTCCGCATGTTATTTGTCGTACCTTAACACAGCAGATTATTTCCATTCTTTTGACAAAAAAAGTTTCGAATGAAAAAGCTTTCTTTTTTTCTTCCCCTTATGTTCTTGCATTTTTCTGCAACGAATGTTTCGATAACAAAAGCGGAAAGAGAATTCGCTATAAAATATTTCAATGAATCGCGGGATCTTTTTTTGAGCGATGTGAAGGACTTGTCAGCGGAACAATTAAGTTTCAAAGCAGCTCCGGAAAAATGGAGTGTTGCACAATGTGTCGAGCATATCGCCATTGCAGAAAAAGCTTTGATGGAGGTCGTCCAGAAAAATTTAAACGAGCCGGCCGACTCTGTTAAGCGACCCGATGTAAAAGTCGCTGATACCGCGATCTGGCCTTTTGTAACGGATCGTTCCAAAAAAAGATCTGCGCCGGAGTTTTTAAGACCTTCCGATCAATTTGCAACGACGGACGAAGCTGTAAAAACATTTCTCGAACGCAGGCAGAAAAATATTGAATATGTCGCAACAACGAATGATGATTTGCGAAATCATTTTATGCCTCACGCCCTGGGGATGCTTGACGACTATCAGTGGATGATCGTCATTGCGGCTCACTGCCGGAGACATACATTGCAAATTGAAGAAGTAAAGGCAGATCCTAATTTTCCCAAGAAATAATCCCAGGAAGTCTGACACATTGCTGACGAAAAAACCAATGAGTAAGTAATGGTTGCTACTGATCGATTTGAAAGTAATGATGAGTTGATGAATAATTCCGGGCTTATCATTGAATTATTTTTTCGATCCTGGCAATTTTTCCCTCGGAATTAACTCCTTCCAGCACGATTCTCAGTTTTCTTGAGAAATCGTTATTAAAAAATTGAATGGTGACCTTTTGACTTGTCTTATCCGTCAGGATTAAAGGGTTCCAATATAAAGTGCTGCGGATGTCTTCCTCAACGTCAAACTCATTTTTTTGTGTATAGTCTGGCGAATAGAATTGTTTGGTCACGGTGTACCCGATGATCTTCGTTTGTTCCAGTCCCTTGATGCTGGGATCAGGTTTACTTTTTTCCCCTCTTTTTGTGTAAATCGCTATAGCACCGCCGCCCTCGCCGCCGAGCATCATCGCCGAACCGGGACGAAAGACTTTTACCATCGCAACATCAGTAACCGGAGTGCCTCTGAGCTGTACCGGGTCCACGCGCATTTCATTCAAAAAAATAGATGGCGTAGAGCCGCGCCAGCTCAATGTTGTTTGTCCATTTCCGCTTTGCGAAATCATCAGCCCCGCAACTTTGCCTTGCAGGTAACTGAAGATGTCCGGGTATCCGGCTGCGACAGGATCGGAAGCGAGGTCAAACACATATGCATCACCGCCGCTGAAAAGTCCGGAGGTATATTGTTCGTCCAATTTCTGTGAAACCGATTTTTGGCGCGCGCGGACGGTCACACTTTCCAACGTTTTTACTTTTGCGTTGTTCTCTGCTATTTTCGTGATTTCTTCAGCAATAAATTTATTGCGTCTCAACAAGGCAGAATCGGCCGCCGTCCAACCGGTGTACGTAACGAGCAACGGTTTTATTTTTCTATTTGGTTTTACCAAACCGTTACCAAATACGATGGCTGCTTCGTGCGAAAGATTCCTGTTCGTATTGAACTGATAAAAGGCTTTGGCCGTATCATAAAACACGAGGCCTGATATGCCGAACTTATTTTTGTCAAGTTTCGATGCACTGAGCATTTCGACGCTGGAATCTTTTTTCTGAAGTATGATGTTCATGTTTTCGTCCCGCGAAATGCGGGTTGGATCAATTCCTAACACTTCCGCAGTGATAGACAGATAATCTTCGACGGGAAATTTGATTACCGGCGTTTTGGCCTTTATCAATTGATCCCATTTAAACCGTCTCCACCCGTGTGTCAACATGACCAGGTCAAGATATTGCGTCGTGCTATCTGCCGTGTTTAAGAAATAAAAATTCGGATCGTGAACATAACCGCGGATATCTCCGGTCAGCAATAACCTTGAAATAATGTTATCGTCAGTCATCTTTTTACCATCTGCTTCTGCGTCGGTGATTGACAACGAAAGATTTGATTTTAGTGTATCCGGCACCGTTATATTGATGATGTTCAGTCCGCGCTTTTTAACTCCTTTGGTAGTTACCACGAGTTCGGGAGAAAATTGATAAGTCTGGTTATTGACAAATACAACACGTTCTGCCACCGGCAGGTCATTGTTCGCAAAAACGGTGATCTGGAGAACGCCAGCTGGCAGTTGCTCAGTCGGAATGGACCCACCGCTCATAAAATTATCTTTCAGGTTTACAATGGCCTTATAAACCAATTGCTGGTTCATATGGGCAATCACCGTGAGCCGGTCATATTCTTCGGCTTTTTCGGCAGACCTCGAAACAGAAAAGAAAACTTTTTTATTTGTACCCATGATACGAAGCGAAACGCCATCCGGCTTAATAGAGGGAAATGGAGTCTGGTGTTCCGCGCCTTTTTCATCTTTCCAAACGGCGTATAATGAATCGCCTTTATCAGGTGTTATCAGGAATTTTCCCATCCCGTCATGCACTGAATTAAATTCGAGAACATCTTTTCCATTACCGTCTTTTAAGACACCCTTTACATGGATCGGTCTGCCATACTGATCATTTGCTTTAAACGCAACACTGTTTTCAACTCCTGCGATAACGTCACCGCCTTCGGGAAAAAATTGGAAGTAGGTGTCAGAAGATGGCGTTGATCCGGAGGCAGAGGTTAATATGGGCGCGGAAGTCGATGACGTGCTATTTGTCTTTTCCGCGTTCTTCAACACATTTAAAAGTCGTATATCCTTTTCAAAAATAAAAGCCGTGTCGAAATTGAGCATCCATGAAGTATATGCTCTTATGTGAAGATGATCGCCGGTATAGTTTGTCGGTATATCGAAACTTCCGGCAGCTGTTGACTCGAAAAACGGATTGGTTTTTCTTTGTAATATATTTCCATTGGCGTCGGATATCTCTGCATAAAAATTTTTACTCACGGATGAAGGAGCGATGCCTAAAAAAAGATAGGCTTTAAACCAGATCGTTTCGCCGGGATTATAAACATTCTTGTCGAACTGCACATACATCTTTTCCTGCGGATAATAATCTGCATAGATGTTCATCATCGAGTCTATCTTTTGGCCATATTGCAGCTTCGGAAAAAAAACAAGGGCGGAGATAATTACAGCAAATCGGATCCTGTTCATACGGTGGCAAATTAATACAAATCTAATCATCCCCTGTTAAACATGATTTTTTGCGTGGCATAAATTCCATATCCGGATTTTCTTCATAAATTTCCCGCTGATCATTTTTCATTCAACTATGTCTATTTACCAGGAGTATAAACAACACATGCAAAAAATCGCCGACTTAAAGAATTCCCTGGCGGTTTTGCAATGGGACCAGGAAACGTATTTGCCGAGTAAAGGGGCTTCTTTTCGCGCCCGGCAAATCGCGACGTTGTCGGAACTCATTCACCAGTTCTCCACCGAAGATAAACTTGGACAAATGCTCGACGATTTGAGATCAGACAATACCCTTTCTCCGAGTGAGGCCAAGAACGTTTCTCTGACGAGTGATGATTACAGTAAACAAAAAAAATATAGCACCGCTTTCGTTCGCCGGCTCACCGAAACGATATCGAAGAGTTTTCACTCGTGGTTGAAGGCGAGGAAACAAAATACATTTGCAATTTTTGAAACCGATCTTGCCGAATTGATCGAACTAAAAAAACAAGAAGCGGAAATTATTGGATACACGGCACATCCGTATGATGCGTTGCTCGATGAATTTGAAAAAGGTTGCACCGTCGAATTGCTTGATAGAACTTTTACCGGAATCAGACCCAGATTAAAAAATCTGCTTGATGAGATCACTTCGCAACAACAGGTTGATGATTCATTTTTATATCAGTTCTTCCCAAAAGACCGTCAATGGGAATACGGGCTTTATCTGATCGATCAATTGGGATTTGATAAAGAAGCGGGGCGGCAAGATCTTTCGGAACATCCATTCACCACAAGTTTTAATAAAAATGATGTACGTATCACGACCCGTATTAATGAAAATGATTTTAATAGCATGACGTGGAGTTGTATCCATGAAGTCGGCCATGCACTCTATGAACAGGGACTTCCGGAAACTGAATACGGATTACCGTGTGGCGAATATGCATCCCTGAGTATACACGAATCACAATCGAGATTGTGGGAAAATAATATCGGCAGGAGCTTCGGTTTTTGGAATTACCAATATCCTAAAGCGCAGCAATTCTTTCCTGACCAATTCGGCAAAATTTCGCTCAATCAATTTTACAAAGGCATCAACAAAGTGCAGCCCTCATTCATCCGGACCGAAGCAGATGAATTGACTTACCATTTTCATGTGATGATCCGATATGAGTTGGAAAAAAAACTAATTGAAGGTTCGCTGTCCACGCATGATATTCCGGCCTACTGGAATGAACAATATGCAAGGTACCTCAATGTGGACGTTCCGGATGATGTCAGAGGCTGCCTGCAGGATGTTCATTGGAGCCATGGTAGTTTTGGATATTTTGCAACATATAGCCTGGGGAGTTTTTACGCAGCACAACTATTCGCAGCGGCCGAAAAGGCATTACCCGGTCTCGGTGCAACGATCGAAAAGGGGAACACAAGCACAATATTAAGCTGGCTGCGCAACCAGGTTCATCATTTCGGCCGTATGTATAATAGTGAAGAGTTATGTAAGCAAGCCAGCGGAGAAGTACTCGATATTGAGTATTTTATGAAGTACCTTATTGACAAATACAGGAAAATTTACGAATTTTGAAGTATCTGTAACTATGAAAAAACCAATCATCATATCATTAGTGCTCATTGCAGCGATATTTCCTTCCTGCAAAAAATACATTGAACAGCAGAAACAACAAGCGCTGGAAAACGCAATAACAGACGGTACGTGGATCGTAACGAGGTATCTCGAAAACGGCGCTGATATCACTCCGTCTTTCTCGGGATATGTTTTCAAATTTAATACAAACGGGACTGTCACCGGGACCAACGCGGGCAACGTATCGAGCGGAACATGGTCTGGTGATATATCCACTAAAACCATCAATTCGAATTTTCCTTCTGCAGGAGCCCCGCTTGATAAGTTAAACGCCATATGGACGATAACCGATAGCTATACGGACTCTGTTGCAGCTAAAACGACCGTCAATTCAAATACAAATATTCTTAACTTGCATAAGTTATAGTCCTCTAAGTTGATTTACATCCCTGACTTAATTTTCAGCAACTGACTCAGCCGGCGTGCCAAACCTGGTACCGATTTTAAACTTCATATAGACGTGAACGAGTATTCTGTCGTATATCATAAAGGTTAACCCGTAGTCGCATATGTTGGTTAAATAGTATGAACAATTTTAAAAATGGTTCCACGTTATTTGTTTCAACCAGATCAAAACGGACAGCACATGTCCCTGATCTTGTACCCTTAATCCCTAAGACCAGTATCTTATTCTTCAACCATTTTGAGGACATTTGTACTGTTCCCTTTGAAAACGAAGCAATACAAAAATCAAAATGGTTTGCCCCTTGATCAGAAAACTACCTTTCTTACTCCTGATTGGCTTATTGACAAGTTTTGCAGTCAACGCACAAGCGCCTGTCGCTAAAATTGGCGCGACAGTAACTGCTGGATGTTCGCCTTTAATCGTCAATTTTTCAGACCAATCAACAGGAGGGGCGGCAACGTCCTGGACCTGGAATTTTGGTGGTGCACCGCCGGATGTAACTCCTCCGACAAGTAACCAGCCTACCCCCGTAGTCGTATTTAGTAAGCCCGGCACTTATAATGTTACGCTGACTGTTTCCAATGCAAGCGGAAGCAGCGTAGCAACTCCGGTAACTATTACTGTATATCCTTCACCTATTGCAGATTTTACAGCAGATCAAACCGCAGGTTGTTTTCCTTTACATGTGAATTTCCAGGACAAGACTGTTGCAGGAGCTGGAGCTACTATTACCAGTTGGTTGTGGGATTTTGGCGACGGAACAACGTTTTCCTCAAGTCAAAATCCATCGCATACGTATGGACTGAATGGCAATTTTCCGGTGACGTTATTCGTCAAGAATAGTTTTGGATGCCAGGGTAGCGCAGCATTAAAGACCGTGACCGGTTATATTAGTGTTAGTGGCGGTATCACTCCGAGTTTTAGCGATTCTTCCTCCGGAAGCTGTAAACCGCCGACAACCGTGTTCTTCGACAATCAAACAACAGGTCCGGGAACGATTACTTATTCTTGGGATTTTGGAGATGGAGGAAGCTCATCAAGCGCAACTCCCTCGCATACTTTTACAAGCAGTGGTACTTACCAGGTAAGAATGATTGCAACAAGCACTTTAGGCTGTTTTGATACATTGATCCTTCCAACAACAATCCTTTCCGGGTCAGTTAATTCTGATTTTTCCCGGCCGGATAGCGTTTGCGTCGGAACAAATGTTTCTTTTCAGAATTTATCGTCGCCGACACCAAATGTTTCAACGTGGACTTTTGGAGACGGCGGAACGGCCACCGCATCGAGCACGAATTATGTATACGCGGCAGCCGGAACCTATAACGTTACTTTAAAAAATAATTTCGCGACATGTAATGATTCTGTTACCAAGCAGATTAAAGTATTGAATCCTCCCGTTGCAAATTTTACGGCCATTACATCAACAACCAGTTGTAAGACGCCGTTAACTGTAAACTTCCAGGATCAATCGACAAATGCGACATCATGGACCTGGAATTTCGGTGATGGCTCAATCGGATCCGGACCAAATCCTTCTCACACGTACACCACTTATGGAAAATTTGATGTAACGCTAGTCGCATCGAATGCCTCCGGTTGTTCAGGAACGGTTACTAAAACACAGTTTGTGCGGGTCGTTCAGCCCACCATCAAGATCACTAATCTACCTGCGTATGGCTGTGCGCCGATTACTTTTACGCCTGCCTTGTCGACCAACGTGGTAGATGGAATCGCTACTTATGCCTGGGACTTTGGAAATGGTAACACATCAGCCTCTCCCAATCCTCCTGCCCAAGTATATGGCGCTGGAAAATATTTAGTAAAACTTACAATAACATCCAACGGAGGTTGCACGGCTTCATTTTCCGATTCTGTAAAAGTGGGAACCATAAAACCAACCGCTTTATTTACAGGCGCACCCACATCAGTTTGTATCGGACAAAATGTTCAATTCACGGATCAGTCGACCGGAGGCGCAAATCAATGGACATGGGATTTCGGAGATGGCAACACATCTACCCAACAAAATCCTGCTTATAGTTACAGTCAGCCCGGAACGTTTACTGTCAAGCTAACCGCATATAACGATGGATGTTTCGATGTGCTGACAAAAACAAATTTTGTCACCGTAAATCCGCCATTGTCAAAATTCACATACGCTTATGATTGTATCAATAAGAGTCAATACACTTTTACGGATCAATCCACCGGACCCGTTACTTTATGGGATTGGGATTTTGGCGACGGAAGTGCGCATGCCGCAGGCCAAAATCCGCCACCGCATATATATGCCGCCGGCGGAAATTATACAGTTACTTTGAAAGTGTCCAATGGTGGTTGCACCAATCAGAGTACGCAAATAGTCAATGTCGGGCAAAAAGTTGACTTCGTCGCTACGGCTAATTCCATTTGTAAGAACACGGAGGTCGTCATTAGTTGCACGATTGGGAATGTCAAAGAATTCACATACGACTTTGGCGATGGGACGAGAATAGGACCAGTGTTAAGTTCTAATTTCAAACACACGTATACGACAACCGGAACTTATACCGTGACAGTCATTACAAAAGATACAACCGGCTGTATGGATTCAGTGAGTAAATCAAATTTTATAATGGTTAACGGACCGACGGCAGCATTCACAACACCGACGACCGTTGCATGCGGAAGTTTGTCGGCCAAATTCACCGATCAGTCAACCATCAGCAACGGTGTGGCCATTGCGTCCTGGTTCTGGGATTTTGGCGATGGCACTACATCTACTCAACAAAACCCAACGCACGTTTATACGGTTCAGGGAATTTACCCGGTAAAATTGAGAGTGACGGATGCATCGGGTTGTTCGGATAGTCTGATCAAACCGAATTATGTTACTCTTTCGACACCATCAGCAAAATTTACTACAATAGATTCGATGTTCTGTCCGACTTCACAAATCAAATTCACCAATACCTCACTGGGCGGTTTTAATCCGGCTTATACCTGGGATTTTGGTAATGGAACATTCAACGGAGTAAATCCTCCGCTGCATAGTTATCCTGTGGTCAACCCATATACCGTTTCTCTCACTGTTAAGGACGCTTTCAATTGCACGGCTTCGTATTCAAAGGTCATCACGATCGACACGCCTGTTGCGACATTTACAATGGATGATTCAATTGCAAGTTGCCCGCCATTAATTACAAATTTTAAGTTTACAGGACGCTATAACAAATCAGTGCAATGGAATTTTGGCGATGGCGGAGCCAGCGATTCATTAAACCCGCAACGCATCTACAGCATTCCGGGAATTGACACCGTCACGTTAACGGTAACAAGTCCGGGTCAGTGTATTGCCCGAACTTCCAAAGTCGTGAAGATTTTCGGCCCGTATGGAGCCTTCACATATTCGCCTATTGGCGGCTGTGATTCTTTAACGGTCACATTCGTTATCGCCACCAGTGGTGTGATCGGTTACACCTGGTTTTTTGGAAACGGAGACAGCATTGTGAATACATCGCCGACCATTACTTACAAATACGATCATCCGGGCTCCTATACTCCGGTCATCAGTTTGAAAGATACTTCGAATTGTAATGTTCCGATTACGGGGGCGAAAGCAATCATAGTTGATAGTATAAAAGCAAAATTCATCGTCGATAAAAATGCAATCTGTCAAAGTGGAAGCATTCAATTTACAAACACTTCCGATACGACGCTTGGAACTATCATTACAAATTGGGTATGGGATTTTGGAGATGGTAGCGGTACAATTTCCGGAAATTATAAAACGCCATCACATTTTTATGCCGCTCCGGGAACATATACAGTGAAGATGATCGTCACAACGCAATTTGGATGTTCGGACTCTGCAACGACGCAAATCAAAGTCGTGGCGAATCCGACAATCGGTATTGCAGGCGTTTTGTCGCAGTGCGTACCCGCAACGCTAAATTTCTCTGCTAACATCCTGGTTCCGGATACATCTGCTTTCCGTTGGTCATGGGATTTTGATAATGGTCAGACATCAGCTTTGCAAACTCCGCCTGCACAGATCTACAATAAGGCGGGACATTATCTCATACAACTTACGGCCACCAACAGCACAAACTGTAGCACAACGGATTCAGCGGATCTGTTTATATTCCCTATACCAAATGTTTCAGCCGGGCTCGATACAACGATCTGTTTAGGTCAAAACCTAATGCTGAATGCGACAGGTGCCGCAGGATATCAATGGCTGCCGCCAACGAACTCGGACCTTAGCTGCACGAATTGTCCGAATCCGGTTACTGCGCCAACCGTTACAACGTCGTACTATGTCACAGGAACAAGCCCCGACGGTTGCCAGGCTACGGATACGATTCAGGTGAAAGTGAACGGACCCGTATCGGTAAACGCCACTCCGAGCGCGGACTCCATTTGCCTTGGTCAAAGTATTCAATTGAATGCAAGCGGCACGGAAGTGTATGCATGGTCACCCGCAGCCGGACTGAGCAACGCAAATATTGCAAATCCGACAGCGAGCCCATCGACTTCCACTACTTATCAGGTGATAGGAAGTGATGCGAAATATTGTTATAGCGATACCGCGTACGTGCAACTGAGTGTGTTCAACTATCCGACCATTAATGTGGGGCCCGATGTGACTATCAATGTCGGTGGTTCATATCAGATTCCCGGGTCAGGGTCTCCCGATATTGTATCGATCAACTGGCTTCCGACAACGGCTTTGAGTTGTACCAATTGTCTTGCGCCTCTGGCAACTCCGA
>JADMIO011081551.1_pt1 | contig 11435 bp, 10 predicted proteins | sample 8958161 | NCBI WGS metagenome assembly JADMIO01 (sample SAMN16585339, study PRJNA669376) | soil metagenome | isolation source: Crop rotation soil | place: USA: Cullars Rotation, Alabama | collected 2011
CGCCGCTGCGCTCGCCGCCGTACCCGCCACCACCGCCACCGCCGCCACCGTAGCCGCCGCCGCCACCGCCCCCGCCGCTGCCGAACCCGCGGCCGACCGGCCGGGGCTCCCGCGGAGGCCGCGGCTGCGCCTCGTTGACCACCAGGTTGCGCCCGCCGAAGGCGGCGCCGTTGAGCTTCTCGGTCACCTCGCGCGCGTCCCCGTCATTCTCCATGGTGACGAATGCGAAGCCGCGCGGGCGTCCGGTGGCGCGGTCGGTGATGATCGCGACCTCGCTCACCGCCTTGCCGGTCTCCTCGAAGAGCCGGCGCAGGGAAGCCTCATCCGTGTCAAAGGGTAGATTGCCGACAAACAGCTTGGCGCCCAAGTGTCTCCTTTCGTGGGGGAAAGCGAGCTCGGACCTCGAAGGGAGGTGGCTTACCGATCGAGGCGTCGCTGGCGATAGTGGTCAAGCATAACCGCACGGCTCCTGCCTACGGAAGCCCCCCGTCCGCCTGGACCCTCCGGCCACTGCCCGCGATCTCCTGGGCGATCTTCCCCCCGGGCGGCTAGAATCCGCACAGGAGATCGACTCATGACCGCTACCCACGACCCCGTCCTCCTCGTCGCCACCCGCAAGGGGGCCTTCATCCTGCGACCCGCCTCCGGCGAGCGCTTCGCGATCGATGGACCCCACTTCCTCGGCCACATCGTCCATCACCTGATCCTCGATCCGCGCGATCGCCGGACGCTCCTGCTCGCCGCCCGGACCGGACACCTGGGGCCCACCATCTTCCGCTCGACCGACCTCGGACGGACCTGGCAGGAGGCGGCGGCGCCGCCGCGGTTCCCCAAGCTGGCGGAGGGGAAGGGACGTACCGTCGACCACGTCTTCTGGCTCACGCCCGGCCACGCCAGCGAGCCGGCCGTGTGGTATGCGGGGACCTCGCCGCAGGGCCTCTTCCGCTCCGAGGACGGAGGCCGGACGTGGGAGGGGGTCAAGGGCCTCAACCAGCATCCGATGCTCGAGACCTGGACCGGCGGGGAGCGCGACGGCACGCCCGACGGCCCCAAGCTCCACTCGGTCCTCATCGACCCGCGCAACCCGCGGCGCATGTACGTCGGCATGTCCTCGGGCGGCGTGTTCACGAGCGAGGACCAGGGCGAGACCTGGGCCCCCCTCAACCGGGGATCGCTCGCTCTCTTCCAGCCCGATCCCGACCCCGAGTACGGACACGACCCGCACCGGGTGGCGCTCCATCCGCTCGCGCCCGACCGGCTCTACCAGCAGAACCACTGCGGCCTCTACCGCATGGACCGGCCGCAGGACCGCTGGGAGCGGATCGGCGCGCACATGCCGCCCGAGATCGGCGACATCGGCTTTTCCCTCGCGCTCCATCCGCGCGACCCGGACACGCTGTGGGTCTTCCCCATGGACGGGTCCGAGGTCTGGCCGCGGGTCAGCCCAGGGGGACGGCCGGCGCTGTACGTGACCCGCGACGGCGGCAGGACCTTCGCCCGCCTCGACCGCGGCCTGCCGCGCGAGCAGGCCTGGCTGACGGTCAAGCGCCAGGCATTCGTGGCCGACGGCGGGGACCCGGTCGGCCTCTACTTCGGCACCACCTCGGGCGAGGTGTGGTGGAGCCGCGACGAGGGCCAGAGCTTCGCCCAGGGCGCCGCCCACCTGCCCCACGTCTACGCCCTCGAGGTCGGCCTGCCCTCGTGAGCGCGGGCGGGGCCGGCGGCGGCGTCGAGGTGGAGCTCGCGGCGCTGCTCGATCGCTACACCCTCGGCGCCCGCCGGCTCGAGGCCCACGGCGAGACCCTCGGCGAGGTTCTGGCGGCGATCGAGCGGCGCTTCCCGGGGATCCGCTTCCGCATCGTCGACGAGCAGGACCAGGTCCGTCCCCACATGCGCATCTTCGTCAACGAGGAGGACGAGAGGTCGCTCGCCCGGCGCCTCGAGGCGGGCGACCGCATCTACATCGTCGGCGCGCTCTCCGGCGGCTCGTAGGTCCCGGTCGCGGGCGGTCCGCTGCTAGGCTAGACTGGGCTCGATGAGCGCGTCCTCCCTCCTGGCCCGGCTCCCGCGGCGGGCGCGCCTGGTCGAGGTCGGACCGCGCGACGGCCTGCAGAACGAGGCCGCCCGGCTCCCCACCGCGACCAAGCTCGCCTTCATCCACGCGCTCGCCGACGCCGGCCTCGACGCCATCGAGGTCACGAGCTTCGTCCGCCCCGACCGCGTCCCCCAGCTCGCCGACGCCGAGGAGCTCTTCCAGCGCCTCGAGCGCCGGCCGGGCGTCCGCTACCTGGCGCTGGTCCCCAACCCCCGCGGGCTCGACCGCGCGCTGGCCGCCGGCTGTCGCGACGTCGCCGTGTTCACCGCCGCCAGCGAGACCTTCAACCGCCGCAACATCAACCGCGGCATCGACGAGTCCCTCGGCGACATCCGCGAGGTGATCGCCGGCGCCCGCTCCGCCGGCGCGCGCGTGCGCGGCTACGTCTCGACCGCCTTCGGCTGTCCCTACGAGGGCGCCGTGGCTCCGGATCGAGCCGCCGCGGTCGTGCTGGCGCTCGCGGAGGCGGGTGCCGAGGAGGTCTCGGTGGGCGACACCATCGGCCACGCCCGCCGACGTCGAGCGCCTGGTCACCCTCCTGCTCGAGCGGCTCCCGGCCGGGCGCCTGGCCCTGCACCTCCACGACACGCGCGGCACCGCGCTCGCCAACATCGTCACCGGGCTGACCCTCGGCATCACCACCTTCGACAGCTCGGCCGGCGGGCTCGGCGGCTGCCCCTATGCCCCGGGCGCCTCGGGCAACGTCGGCACCGAGGACGTGCTTTACCTCCTGTCCGGCCTCGGGATCGAGACCGGCGTCGATCGGGAGAAGGTGCGCGCCGCCGCCGACCTCGTCGCCCCCTCCCTCGGCCACCCCCTGCCCTCGCGCGTGCACCAGGCGCCATCATGGCCGCCCGCATGAGGGCTGCGCCCGGCGCGGACGGCCTGCGGCTGGCGCTCGCGGTGGCGCTCCTCGGGGCGCTGGCCGCGCCCGCCGCCGCCGGCAAGAAGAAGAAGGACCCGCCCGCCATCGAGCCGCTCTCGGGCGGCGACGCGCGCGGCCCCTTCGCCGCGGCGCTGGGGCCGGACGGGCGCCTCCACGTCGTCTTCAGCGAGCGGCCGTCGGCCGACGCCGAGCCCCGCCTCCTCTATCGCATCGATGACGCCATCCGCGGCTGGTCGCCGCCGGAGGAGGTCCTGGCCCGCGCGCCCGGCGTGGTCACGATCGCGGCCGCTTCGTGGGGCCCGGTGGTCGTCTTCCTGGCCGACGGGGCGGTGCAGGCGGCGCGCCGCGACGAGCGCGGGTGGAAGACGGTGAGCCTCCTCGCCGGCGCCGACCGGGCCACGGCGGTCGCCGCGGCTTCCACCGGCGACAAGGTCCAGGTGGTCTTCGCCGGGCAGCGCCAGGGAGATGCCGGGAAGCCCTTCCTCGCCCGCGTCGTCCTCGACGCGGAGGGAAGCTCTCCGGTGCGCGACTTCGACCTGCCGAGCCCGGGCAGCGGCACGGTGGTGGCGCTGGCCCTGGCGCCCGCGGCCGGCGGCGATCACGTGGCCTTCGCTCGCCGCACCGACTCGAAGCAGGTGCTGAGCATGGGCATCGGACCCGAGGCGTCGGGCCTGGTGACGCTCCACTACAGCCGCATCGGCGAGCGCCTGCTGCCGCCGCTCGGCCTGGCCACCACCGGCAGGCTCGATCAGCTGGCGATGGTCCTGGTCGATCGCGACCCGGCGCTGGTGTGGACGGCGCAAGGACTCGGCTCGACGCGGCTCCTTTACCAGGGGTCGGCGGGGGGGCGGTTCCACTCTCCCGAGACGCTGCTCGAGGACCCCGAGGGCATCTACGCGATCGGCGCCGCCGCGAGCTCGAGCAAGGTCCTCGTCGCCGCCGTCTACGGCAAGTCGTTACACCAGATCCGGGCGCGGTGGCTGATCGGCGATACCTGGGGCGAATGGCAGCAGCCGGCGGGCATCGACCGCTACCAGGGGAACGCGACCAGCGCGCTCGTGGCGCTCATGGACGAGAACGGGCGCGCGCGCGTGCTGGCCCGGGAACGGGTGCTCCCGGTCGAGGGCGGCAGCGAGCGGTTGATGGACTGGACGCTCCTGCCGGGGATGCTGACGCTCTCCGGACACTGAGGGCGGCGGCGGCGCGTGTCGAGCGCAGTGGCGGGTCTCACGTCGCGATCCTTCACGAGACCTCGGTCAGCCGTCGATCACGCGTCCTCGCTGCAACTCCTCCAGGAAGGAGGTCACCGGCAGCACCCTTACCTCCTCGTCCTGGAGCGCACGGTCGCCCATGTACACCGCGAAGCAGCGCTTCACGACCCCTGCGCGAGCGATCTCCTTGAGCGCCCGCCCGTCCTCACGACGCCAACGGGCGGTCGCCTTGACCTCGATGCCGACGGCGTGGCCGCCGCGCGCCCACACGAAGTCGACCTCGCTTCCCGAGGGCGTACGCCAGAACGACAGCTCGCCGCCGCAATCCGCGTACGCGACGTGTGCCCGCAACTCGTGCAGGACCCAGGTCTCGAGCAGACGTCCCCCCTCATCGGCGCCCAGAGGCTCGCGCAGTTGCCGGGCGAGCGCGCGCACCACCCCGGTGTCAAAGAAGTAGAACTTCGGGTGTCCGACTTCCTTGACCTTGGCGCGCGGACGCCACGGCGGCAGCCACGACCCGATGAGGGTGTCGACCAGCACCTCGAAATGGCCCTGCACGGTCGGGCGGGCGACGGCGGCGTCTCGGGCCAGGGAAGCAACGTTGGTTACCTGGCCGTTGGCAAGCGCAGCCACCTCGAGAAAGCGCGCGAACGTGCTGAGGCTCCGCACCAGCGCCTCGGCGCGGATCTCCTGAGTCAGGTAGGTCTCCACGTAAGCCTCGAGCAGGTCGATGCGGTTGGACCGGCCGCGCTCGGTGCGCACCAGGGGCAGCCCGCCGAACGAGAGGATCTCGTCCCAGCCCGGCGCGAAGTCCATCTCCGCCGCGGTCAGGGGGAGGAGGCGGCGGGTGATGACGCGACCGGCCAGAAGGTTCACCTCGTCGCGCCGCAGCTTGCGCGCCGAGGAACCGGTCAACGCGAACCTCCATCGACGCGGCTGGTCAGCGAGCAGGTCATGGACCTGGTCCAACAAGGATGGCAGACGCTGGATCTCGTCGACCACGACCCAGGAGCGGCGAGGCAGGGCCGCGACCTCCTGGCGGAAGAGCCCGGGGTCCCGCACCAGGCGGACGATCTCCTTGTCGAGCAGGAGGTTGAACCAGCGCCCTTCGGGAAGCAGGGACCGAAGCCACGTGGTCTTGCCGGTGCCGCGCGGGCCGAACAGGAAGAAGGAACGCGACGGGAGCGTCAGCCGGCGGCCAAACATCGCCATCATTATGACGGTAAAAATGCTGGCGGTCTATACACTGGATTGCCCTGACCAGGGCCTCACATCGTCATACCCTGCGTCTCCCGGGGATGGACGTGGAGGAAGAGCAGGACTCCGGCCGGGTGCCGGGTGCCGTAGAACGGCTCGAGCTCCCGGCCGACGAAGTTGAGCGACCCGCGCACGCTCAGGGCCGGGACGAAGGAGCCGACCGGCCGCAGCTTGAAGGCGTACCCGGCGACGAGGTTGCCGATGGCGAAGGTCCCGGCCGCGAGCGACGGCGTGAGGGCCAGGTCGCGGCCGCTCTTGCGGACGTACTCGGCGCGGCCGAACACCACGCTGCGGCCGCCGAGGTCGAGGTCGGTCTCGAGCAGCCAGGAGGAGGTGGCGCGCCCGCGCTCCGGGTCGTTGCGCCCGAAGACCGCCGTGGTGGCCCAGTTGCCTCCCGAGTGGAGACGGCGGTCGAGGGACGCCGAGGTGGTGAAGCGGCGGACGCTCTCGCCCGGCTCGAGCTCCTCCGGGCTCGCGAGGAAGCCGTAGGAGGCCTGCAGGCTCAGCGAGCCGGTCGGGTTGAAGGAGATGCGGCCGGATCCGGAGTCGAGCCTGTGGAAGTCGAAGTCGAAGCGCCGGTCGTCGGGCTCGCGGCCGTTGAACCACGATCCCTCGACCTTCACCTTCCTCGTGAAGAGGCCGGCGGTGAGGACGCCGAAGCTGATGTGCGTCGAGTCCTGCCAGTGGTGGCCGAGGGGCGCGAGGGGGTCGGAAGCGGCGGAGGCCCGATGCATGAACGCCGGCGGACCGAGGGCCGGCTCCCCGGCCGGGGCCGCGTAGAGCTCGAGCGCGAGCGACCCGGAGAGCGGCCTCGTGTAGCTCGCCGCGAGCTCCATGAAGAGGTCGTGCGGGTGCTGGGTGTCGTGGAGCGGCTCGCCCCCGAAGCTCTCGCCCGACTGCAACAGCAGCGGGTAGCCGCGCCGGGTCACGGTCAGGGCGTCGAGGCTGAGCATCTGGCGGAAGAGGAGGGAGCCTCCGCCCGCCGGACGGCTCTCCATGAGCATCAGCGAGTTCGGCGCGATGAAGAGCGACCGGCCGCGATCGCTTCCCTGGTGGTCGTAGCCCACGGCGACGCTCCCGTGCGCCATCACCATCCACCCCGCCTTCATCGTCTGCAGCGCGCGCAGCGGGGTCGAGTCGGGCTGCCAGGCCGTGCCCGAGGCGGAGCGCTCCATCGGGATCACGAGCGGCGCCTCCATCAGCAGCGGGAGCGCAGCGGCGCCCTCCGCAAGTGGCCCGGGCGAGGGCGCCCGAGGCTGGGCCTCGACGACGCAGGCGCAGCCGCCCGCAATCACGACAAGAGCCGCCACCGTCACCAGCCCAACGACCCGCAAAGCTTCCCGACAAGCTCGCATCATCCATTCCCTCCGACGTGTGACCCCAGCTCCGCCCGGAGCGCCAGGCTGCGACGTCGAGTCGACGTGGCAGAGCCGGGCCGCCGGGCGGGAGGAACCCGCGACGACGCCGAGGGGGGGCTAGATGCGGAGAGCGGCCGCCCGACCTGGGGGCCCGCTATCGATGGGGCCGGTCCGGCGAAGAGCCGCGGAGACGGGATGGATGCCGCCCGCGCGTTGCAAGGGGATCGAAAGCGACGGCAGCGCGGCCGCCTTCTCGACCATCACCCGTCCCGGCACGACGCCGCTGGCGGCGGGAGCCGGTGCCAGCTTGCAGCAGGGCATTCGCGGCGAGGAGGAGCTCGGCGCGGACGCCGGCGCAGCCTTGCAGCAGCACGAGCTGATCTGGAAACCGCTGCCGGTACAGGCCGAGACCGGAAGCGACAGGAAGCTGGCGGCGACGAGCAGCCGGAGCGCGCGGGCCAGCATCTCTACACGTTAGCACAGGAAACCGGCCGCGATCGCCGCCGACCTGCGCCAGCGCGGCAACGCCTGGGCGCACGATTGACCGGGAGCGGGCTTGCGGCCTACCCTAGCGCCCATGAAGGTCGGTCGGCTGCTGCTGCGGCCGTTCCTGCGGCGGCGCAACCCGGTCGGGCTCGGGAAGCTCGAGCGTCAGGTCATGGACGTGCTCTGGCGGGAGGCCGTCCCGGCCAGCGTCCGCGAGGTGCAGGCCCGGCTCGGCGGCCAGCTCGCGTACACCACGGTCATGACCACGCTCGACCGCCTCTTCCGCAAGGAGCTCCTGGTCCGCAGCCGCGATCGCCGCGCCTTCCTCTACGCGCCGGCCTGCACCCGCGCGCAGCTCGAGCGCGGTCTCGCCGCGCATCTGCTCCAGGGTCTCCTCGGCCGGAGACTGGCCGAGGCGGAGCCCGTCCTCTCCTCCATCGTCGACGCCGTCAGCGAGCGTGACCGGCGGCTCCTGGCGCGCCTGGATCGCCTGGTCCAGGCGCGGTTGCGCCGCGATCGGGAGCCTCGCTGATGTGGCTCCTGCGCGGCGCCTGCCTCGCCCTGGCGCTGTTCGGGCTCACGAGCGCCACGGCGACGCTCGCCGCCACCCTGGTCGCGCCGGTCGCGCGCCGCTGGGCCCGGGGGAGGAGCGCCCGCCTTCGCGCCGGCGTGCTCTTCGGCCTGCTCCTCGCGCCGACGGCCCTCTCGCTCCTCGTCGCCTTCGGCCTCTTCGTCCCCGCCTACGCCGCCTTCGAGCCCCGAGGAGGCGCCGAGGGGCTCGGCGCCGCGCTGGTCCTGCTCGCGGGCGCCTCCCTGATCCCGATCGCGGCCGGGGCGGCGCGTGGCTGGCGAGCCTACCGGGTCACCGTCCGGCTCCGCGCCCGTTGGATGCGCATGGGGGTCACCGTTCAGGTTCCTTCCTGGTCAGCCCCTGCGGTCCGGGTGGTGGACCCCTTCCCGGTGGTCTCGGTGCTCGGCATTCGGCGGCCGCGGCTGTTCGTGGCCGGGCAAGTCCTGGATCGGCTCGACGCCGCCGAGGTCGGCGCCGTCATCGCCCACGAGGCCGGCCACCTCGAGGCCCATGACAACCTCCGGTCGCTCCTGCTCCGCGCCCGCATGGACTGGCTCGCCCTGCTGCCGGCCGGGCGCCGGCTCGCGGAGGAGTGGCGACACGCAGCCGAGCTCGCCGCCGACGAGCGCAGCCGCGGATGCGGGGAGACCACGGCGCTCGCGCTGGCGTCGGCGCTGATCCGGGTCGCGCGGCTCGTGCCGGCCGGCGCCCGCCTCGGTCTCTCCACGTCGAGCCTGCTCGACGGCGCGCGGGTGGCAGACCGGGTCGAGCGGCTCCTCGGCCACGGGACTCCCGCCGGCATCGGTCCCCGCGTCTCTCCACGGATCCGCCTGGCCGCGGCAGTCGCGCTGGCCGGCGCCCTCTCGGCCACGGGGACCGGGGTGCGGGCGCTCGAGTCGGTCCATGCCCTCGGCGAGACGGTGCTCCGCCTCCTCGCCTGAAGCGCGCGGGCGGCGCTTCTACGGAGCCTGGTAGTAGCTCGATCTGGCCTCTACACTCCTGCCCGGTGCGGTACCGGGCAGCCGCTCGGGCGCCGCCTGACCGAGGGTGCCCATGCACGAGACCACAGGCGCGTCGACACGCTCCAGACGGTCGTTCCCTCCTGGCCCGCTGCGGGCGGCGCTGCTCGCGCTCCTTCCCCTGGTCGCGTCCGCGCAGGCACCGACTCCCGCGCCGACCCCGGCCTACGCGAAACAGGTGGAGGTGACGGCGACCCGCATCCTCGAGGAGGCGGACAAGGTCCCCGCCGCGCTGACCGTGCTCACCGGCCAGGAGCTGCTCGACCGCGGCGCCACCGACCTGCGCAGCGCGCTCGGCCTGGCCGCCGGAGTCGACATCGCTCCCGGCGGCGACGGCGGCCCGGCCAGCTCGGTGCCGGAGCTGTGGGGCCTCAAGGAGCTCGACGCCTTCCTGCTGGTCGTCGACGGGGTGCCCTGGGGAGGAGCTTTCAACCCCGCGCTCGGCTCGCTCGACCTCCACGACGTGGACCGGATCGAGGTCCTGCGCGGTCCGGCGCCGGTCCTGTACGGCGCGACCTCGTTCGTGGGCGTGATCCAGGTCGTGCACAACGCCGCCGGCCGGTCCGCTCGCCGCGCCTCGGCCTTCGCCGGCAACCACTCGAGCGGGGGCGCGAGCGTGACCGCCCCGCTGCCGCCCTGGAAGGGTTTCGAGTCCAGTCTCGGCGTCGACGGCGAGCGCCAGGGCTACCGCGACGACCGGACCGACTACCGGCGCGGGCATGTCCTCTTCCGCAGCCGCCGGGCGACGAGCGACGGCGGGAGCTTCGGCTTCGACGTCGACGGCGCCTGGCTCGATCAGGATCCCGCGAGCCCGCATCCGCGAACCGGGACCATGCTCGCGAGCGAGGTCCCGCTGGATGCGAACCACAACCCCGAGGACGCCTTCCTCGACGAGCGGAGGCTCCATCTGAGCGCCGGCTTCGACCACCCGGTGGGCGCGGGGACCTGGTCGACCACGGCCGCCTTCACGCGATCGAGCCAGGATGTGCTGCGCGGCTTCCTCACCGACGTCACGGCCTCCGACCCCGACGGCCATGGCCTGCGCGAGAAGGTCCACGTCAGCGACCTCTACCTGGACACGCACCTGGGCTTTGGCCGGTCGGAGTCGGTCAGGGGCGTCGCCGGCGCCGACTACCTCCACGGCAGCGGCACCGCTCGCGGCGGCGACTTCGACTACTTCGTCAACCTCGACGGGTCCGGCGCCCCGAGCGGCGACACGCTTCCCTCGCAGTCCGACGCCCGCATCCACGACCAGCGCGACTTCCTGGGCTTCTACGGCCAGCTCGAGTGGAACCCGGTCCCGGCCGTGCGCGTCGATCTCGGCGCGCGTCTCAACCACACCCGCGAGAGCCGCGAGAGCTCGGCGCAGGAGCTCGACGCGCCCGGGCCCGATACCTCCGAGGGGGAGCGCAGCGACACGCGCCTCGGCGGCGGCGCGGGGGTGGTGTGGACGCCGTGGCAGCAGGACGCCGAGAACGTGCGCCTCTTCGCCAGCTACCGCAACACGTTCAAGCCCGCGGCCATCGACTTCAACATCGGCGACGCGGACGCCGGCGGAGGCGGCGAAGACGGGGAAGGCGGCATCCTCAAGCCCGAGACGGCCCGGAGCTACGAGGCCGGTCTGCGCGCGAGCCTCTGCGGGGGGCAGCTCGCGCTCGAGGCCAGCTCGTTCCGGATGACCTTCCACAACCTGGTCGTGCCGCAGGCCATCGACGGCCTGCCTTCCCTTGTCAACGCCGGCGAGGAGCGGCTGCAGGGGATCGAGACCTCGGCCGTCGGCCGCCTCGCGCACGGGCTCGAGCTGCGCGGCACCTACGCCTTCCACGACGCCCACTTCACCGACTTCCTGACCGAGTTCGACGGCGTGCCGACGCAGCTCCGGGGCAAGCGCCTCGAGATGTCCCCGCGCCACCTCGCCTCGGCCGGGCTCGGCTGGTTCCCGGCGATGGGCTGGATCGGCCAGGTCCGGCTCAACTGGGTGGGCGAGCGCTTCCTCGACAAGCGCAACCGGGCGCTCGCCTCCGGCTATGCGACCCTCGCCGCCGGGGTCGGCTACCGCCGCGACCGCTGGGAGGTGCGCCTCGACGGGACCAACCTCACCGACCGGCGGCCTCCGGTCTCGGAGAGCGAGCTCGGCGACGCCCAGTACTACCGGCTGCCGGCCCGGCGCGTGAACGTCAGCGGCGCCTTCCGCTTCTGACGCCGCAGGCTCGCGCGCGACGCGTGCTTCACCCCGGCCGGGGTCGGGTCAACCGCGCCGCCTCCTCCGAGAACGCGCGCACCTCGTCCTCGATGCGCGGCGCCTTCCAGCCGGTCACCGTCGCCATCGCCGCCGCGGCGAGGTCGGCGCAGTCCTGTCCGCCGCAGCGGACGTAGGCCACGCGGGTGCGGCGGAAGAGGAAGTCGGAGAGCGTGACCGCCATCTCCTCCCCCGCGGCATAGGCCGCCTCGACCGCGAGGTGGGGGTGGTTCGCGCACAGGCGGGCGAGCAGCCGCGGCTCCTCCCGGAGCATGGCCGAGACCTCGGACACGCGGGTGCCGTAGGTGCGCGC
>JADMIO011565052.1_pt1 | contig 11434 bp, 12 predicted proteins | sample 8958161 | NCBI WGS metagenome assembly JADMIO01 (sample SAMN16585339, study PRJNA669376) | soil metagenome | isolation source: Crop rotation soil | place: USA: Cullars Rotation, Alabama | collected 2011
CCGCGACTTCAAGTCACGTGAATTCCAAGCTTCGGATCCCACTGTGCTGGAAAGGCCGGTTACCTCAAGTAAGACCAGCTCGCAACCACTCAGCCGGGGCTTGGACGTGCAGCCGGTCGGTCTAACCACCAGTTGGACCGGAGCGCGGGCAGCGCGGTTCTTATCGTTTCATCAGGGTTTCAGCCCGCGCCCGGTCAACTGGAGCGTTAGACCCCTATGTGTACGTCCATTAGCAAGTTAATTGCTTGGTCTATTTTTTTTCCTTTATTCGGTTAGGAGAATCGCGAGAGTAGAACCAAATGATTCCAAAGCCTTGGTATCAGCAGCTTGCGCTCGCTATAGTTGGTGCCATTGCCGGATTATTGCTTCTCGGCGCAGTATTGGGCTCAATCACTAACGCAATTGCCCTCATCCCTCGGCAACTGACTTTCTTTGGGTCGGTTGCTTTATTGGCAATGGCTGTCGCCGTTCATTGTTCTCTTCGTAGATGGCCCCTCCGCTGGGTCGTTCGTGGAGGCTCTGAGGTCCGTCTTTCAGGCCTCGGTCGTAAATCAATCTTTGGACTTGCAGGGGCGCTCTTCCTACTATGGATACCGTATGTACTAGGATGGTTCCGTGGTGAGCCAGAGCATCTCGTGGTGTACTCAGAACGCGTAAACGACGACTACCCCACCGAGTTTCGTCATGAGGTTTCGGTAAGCCGTACGATGCCCGGCCCGGCGTTTGTCTTGGCACTCTGGGACGTGACGGTGATCAACAATGGCCAACGGGATGTCTCACTCGTTGGCTATACCGTGCGACCTCTCGGCGACTTGCCCAGAGTCGGTCCCTACTACGAACCGTACGACCAGGGCATTGTCAACGTAGAGACTAACGACCCGGTTAAGCTGCCAGTCAACCTAGCAGTTGGCCACGCTTTTCGATTTCGTGTGCGCAGTTTCATTGTAGTTCCGGCTAACGTGGCGATAAAACTCCGACCCCAAATCCCTTGGAAAACGACCCTTGGAGAAATCTTCTTTAATTTCCTATATGCTCAAGGGATCGACTGTTTCGGTAATGAGGTTTCACCTGGTCCCGGAGGCTATCACTTACTGGAGCACACCCCACCAATGGACCAGCAACTCCAGTTCAACATTCGGACTGGTCGCGGTACAACGCTGTCGGATACGCTTACTTGGTACAAAGGACCTTCTACAAGCGAACCTTGGCCACATCCGCAGCGTCCTACAAACCCAACTCCAAAAGAGTAACCTTGGGAGGTCGGTCCGCGATGCCACAATTACTTTTCCTGTACAGGTACTAGTTGTCAGTGAGCAATGAGGAGCAACTATCCTGACGGTCCAACTCTTTATAAGTGTTAGAGATGCCAATCGGGTCTAACAATACGTTGCAGCGGAGGCCGCGAAGCGAGTTTCTCATCAACATCGAAGTGTCACACGCGGCCCCGCTGAACGCGGGCGTTAGGCGCTTGCGCGATCAAGCCGATGATGGCGATTGACATGGCGGATACTCCTTTGCAACCATAATCCTGTGAAGATTAGGATAATGGATAAGCTACATGAGTTATCGGTTTGAATGGGATAACAACAAAGCCAGATCAAATATAATCGATCACGGAGTCAGCTTTGACGAAGCAAGCACGGTCTTTGACGATTCGTTAGCCAGAATTTTTGACGACGAACAACATTCAATTGAGGAAAGGCGTGAAATCATCATCGGACATTCTGTAAACAATCGGTTGCTCTTGGTCTGTTTCACCGAGCGACCCAAAGAAATCATCCGCATTATCAGTGCGCGATTGCTAACGCCGAAAGAACGGAAGGATTATGAAGAAAACGTCGAGTTCTAAACCGCGCAGCAATAAATCTGAAGATATGCTATCGGAGTACAACTTCGACTATAACAAAGCGAAGCCAAATAGGTTTGCTGGTCGGATAAGCAAAGAACGACTTGTAGTGCTTCTCGATCCGGAGGTCTCGCAGGTTTTTACCACTCCTGAATCAGTAAATACAGTCCTTCGTGCGTTGGTTACAGCATTGCCCGAAAGTAGAAGAAAAAAAGCCAGGCATAAGTAGCCTGCCCCAAGCCGCGCCTAACAAACGGTTCGACCGGAGGCCGCGAAGCGAGTCTCACATCGTTGTTTGAGTGTCATGTCGCGGCCCCGGTCAACCGGGGCGTTAGACCCGCGTGAGGCAAAGGAAAACAGAGTGGCGCAGGCCACGGCAGGCGTAAACCAGACCGGCCCGCACGGCAGCGCAGGCGGCAAGCCGGTGGCCCGCAAAGCCCGCCAGGCGTCAAGCCGGGCGCAGGACTCAGGACGGGCTTGCAAAAACATGGCTGAGGATTCGAGGTGCAGCCGGTCGGTCTAACCACCAGTTGGACCGGAGCGCGGGCAGCCGGTTGCTTATCGTTTCATTAGGGTTTCAGCCCGCGCCCGGTCAACTGGAGCGTTAGGCGCTATGTCGCTCAGGAACAATTTTATATATGGCAAACGAAGAACATCTGAAGATACTTAAGCAAGGTATAAGGGTGTGGCATCAGTGGAGGAAAGACCACTTGGGAATAATGCCGAACCTTTCAGGCGCTGATCTTGTAGGTACTGACCTCTCAGGCGCTGACCTTACATTCGCAAACCTTACAAGCGCTAACCTCAAAAATGCCGACCTTACAGGCGCAGATCTCTCATACGCGTATCTGATATACGCACATCTCAAGAATGCCAACCTCGAAGCCGCGAAACTCAAAGGTGCAGACTTGACCATGGCCCTTTGCTGGAACACAGTATTCGCAAACAATGATCTAAGAGAGGTAAAAGGACTCGAAAGGATAAATCATTGGGGGCCTTCTGAAATCAGCATAAGCACGCTCTATAAATCCGCTGGTAAAATTCCCGAAAGTTTCCTTCAGGGCTGTGGCGTTCCTGATGAATTCATCACCTTTATTCCATCGCTTATTGGGGCACAAGATAGCATTCAGTTTTACTCTTGCTTCATTAGCTACAGCACGAAGGATGAAGAGTTTGCCAGAAAGCTCTACTCACGTATGAGAGAGGAAAAACTTCGTGTGTGGATCGCCCCAGAAGATATTAAGGCAGGGCAAAAGCTTTATGAACAGTTGGAGCGCGCCATTCAGCTACATGACAGACTTCTCCTCATAATCTCTGCGTATAGCATTCAAAGCGAGTGGGTAATGACAGAGATTCGCAACGCGCGGCAAGCGGAATTAAGACAGAATCGCCGCAAGCTGTTCCCCATCAGGCTTGTCGATTTTGATATAATAAAAAACTGGAAGTGCTTTGATTCAGACACAGGCAAAGACTTAGCTGTTGAGGTCCGGGAATACTTCATTCCCGATTTTTCCAACTGGAAAAACCATAATTCCTTTGAAGTGGCATTCAATAGGCTGCTCCGTGATCTTAGGGCAGAAGACTCAATTCCAGGCCGCGCCTAACAACCGATTCGACCGGAGCCGCCGAAGCGAGTTTTGAATGGTTCCTCGAAGTGTTACGCGGCGGCCCGGTCAATCGGAGCGTTAGACCTGCGTAAAACAAAGACAGCCGAAAAGCACAAGGCACAGGAGGCCGACATCAGAAAGGCCCGCACGTCACGCCAGACGGGAGACCGGGCGCATCAAGTAAGACCGGCTTGCAACCGCTAGGCCGAGGCTTCGACCTGCAGCCAGGCGGTCTAACCACCAGTTCGACCGGAGCGCGGGCAGCCGGTTGCGTATCGTTTCATTAGGGTTTCAGCCCGCGCCCGGTCAACTGGAGCGTTAGGCTGCCCAACGATGTGCGGCTGTGATAACGACTTGGTATGCCAAGAACCAAAGAAGATAATGGAAGGGAAGAAGGTATCGTTAGGCTTACAACCCTGAGGAGAACACGATGGCACTCGTAGCATGTAAAGAATGTGCAACTCAAATATTTGTCGGAGCTGATAAATGCCCGCATTGCGGCGTGGACAAACCAGGCGTTTCTTACGAGGAAGAGCGGTTGATTCGTGAGAAACAGGCTGCAATTGACGCGCAAGTGGCTGAGATTTTGAGGCTTGGTGAACAGAAGAAGGCCGCGTATGAGCGTCTAGATGAACTGGAAATGCAACTGCGAGCGGGAGGAACATTGATGACAGGCATACGCGCCTTTTTTCCCAGTGAGAATAGTAGAGCCAAGCGCGAAGAGTGCAATGAAATAGCGAGTACAATTCATGCTTTGCGAGGGCGCATGGACGAGTTATTGGCTTTGCTACCATCATCAAGAACAGCCGAAGTAATCCATCTGTGGGACTACGAAAATACCACAAGCCTTTCCCAAATAAGAGAGAGAAAAATGAGAGAGAGTAGAAAGAAATAGTCCAGCGTAAGGGCGCAGAAGGGCCGCCTAACAACCGCATCCAGCGGAGGCCGCGAAGCGTAGTTCACATGGTTTCTTTGAGTGCCGTTCGCGGCCCCGCTGATGCGGAGCGTTAGACCCGCGTAAAACAAAAGCAGGCAGGAAGCCACAAGTCATGGGAGGCCGACAGCAGAGTGGCCCACAAGCCATCGTAGGCGGAAGATCGGTCGCCTCAAGCAGCGCGGCTTGCAAGCGCTGGGCCGCGGCTTGGACGTGCAGCCAGTGGGTCTAACAACCCAATCCAGCGGAGCGCGCGCCCGCCAGTCTCGTATGGGTTCCAATATGGCCCGCGCGCCCGCTGATTGGCAGCGTTAGGCCCGCGCAGACCCAATCGCGTAGCTGGATCAGCAAATGCCAATAGGACTGATGCGGAACGAACCTCACGACGTGAAGCACCCGCCGCGCCAAGCCGCCCGCGCTGTAGCCAGAGGCCCTGCATGCGACAGACCAGCCGCCCGCGGCGGCGCGCGGGACGGCGGTGCTTTGCACGGCGCGGCGATAGGGTCGAAGCCAGCATGCGGCCATAACGGTTCGACATGACACGACGTGCCTAACCACCACATGCAGCGGAGCCGCCGATACGGGGGTTGTTATCGTGCTTTGATTACCTCGCGGCGGCCCGCTGATGTGGAGCGTTATGCCCCTGTTAGCTTGTGAACTTGTAGAAAGGAGTGGATCATAACCAGTATGAGCGGTACAGTAAATTATCGCCGAGAAGATTTTGCGATTGAGGAATTTTGTAGATTGCTATCTGAGGTTGAAGAATACGAGTTATGTATCAAATGTCGCCCAGATGACCATGGCCGAACTGGTCAAGAGAAATGCGATGCGATCATCAATCGGGGAGGTAAAGAATTCACACTTGAGCATACCTCTTTAATGAGTTACCGCGCGACAGCCGGTAGTAAAAATCGAAAAGAACACGAAATCCTATTCGACAAGGTAATAAGACCGCTTGGCATTAAGGAAACAATTCAATCTCTCTATCCGGGATTTTGTGTACGTATCTGCATTCCTCTAGGTGCATTTGATTTGAAATTTGATTACACCTCAATATTTCTTCTGCTCAAAGAGGAGTTGAAAACTGTGGTGGGTCAAGTGCGTGAAAGTTATAACGGCGGAGAAATGGCTGAATTTAATTTCAAGGGCATACCTTTCCCCGTTTGGATTTCGCGCTACCGCTACCGTTATTCACACTGCTTAATTGATTCAATGGTACCTATCCAAAAAGATCAATTACTAGGTGAGCTTGAGGCCGAGGTAATGCGTGCCATCAATAACAAACGCAAAAAGCTTAAGCAAGCTAAGCAGCAAGGCGCAAGCACCATTCTCTTGCTGGACTCGGATGATTATGTATTGGTTAATGAGAATACTCTTGCAACAGCTTTTGGTAATGCTGCGCCTCATGCAGACCTGGAAGGTATAGATGAAGTATTTCTTCTCTATGGGATAATTACTGCTACGTGGATTGCGCCATTGAAAATAGGAAATCGATTATACCCAAACCTCCCTGAATTTCAGCACTATCTATTTCGTTTGGCTGAGAAGCAATTTTCATCTGATATATAGATGCTCGCTCCTTAGGACGGGGCATAACAAACGCATGCAGCGGAGGCCGCGAAGCGAATCTCGCATGGTTTCTTTGAGTGTTACGCGCGGCCCCGCTGATGCGAGGCGTTAGGTGCCAATGTAAACATCCAGATATTGTATTCGAGGTTATAACATCCGCAAGACGATGGAAGGCGGTTTGGATAATGTCTTATTCCCATATTAGAATGAGGGGCGCTGATCATTTGCCCTGCTTTTAAGGAGGTTGTATGAACTCTCAGAAACCCTCAATCACTGAGCTAGCAGCGCAATTGCAACAAGCTCTTGATTCCACCCGCGCTGAAAATGAAGAACTTGTTAAGCGCATTGAACAAGCCGAAGAGCGCGCATCAATGGCCGAAAAACGTGCCATCGAAATCCAAGAGAAACTTTCAATTTTAGAATCTCTGAAAACTAAAGAATACCAGACGGTAGTCACAGAACTGTTTGAGGGACCGAGCAAGCGTGCCGCTCGTCTTACGCTTGTCATTGCATTGGTTTCTATCATCATTGGTCTAGCTCAGACGATTATATCTAATCGGCTTACTGATAATAGCCAGTCAGAATCAGTAGACAAGCTAGCCCATTTATTAAGGGAAGAGATTTCAGAAGCAATCAATAGCCAGAGGTCAACTCAATCAGAAGTTCCAAAGATTGAACAACCTACTCAACCTGAAATCCAGCAACCTATTGTGTCTATACCTTTTGCTGATCTACAGAAAAATAGTCGGGTAGAGTTCACTATATCTCATCACGACAACAAATATTTCCGGGTTTCAATTCCACCAGATACTCTTAAGTTGCGCTTATCTCTAATGACGGTAACAAACGACGCGGACTTGTTTGTCAGTTACGGCACACCCCTAGAATCAGAAAAAGCAGGAAAAAAGTATGATTGCAAGAAAGCAAAAAGTGGTGCAGGAATGGATGAGTGTGTAATTGATCGCCCAAGAGCAGGAGACTGGTTTGTGCGTGTCCACGGTTACAAAGGGCCAGCCCAAGTCAATCTTCGGGCAACATTTTGATAAGATATGGATTAAGAATACAATCAAAATGAGTATAGTGTCGCAAGTGCCGCACCTAACAACCTGTTGCAGCGGAGGCCGCGAAGCGCAGTTCATATGGATACTTTCAATGCCGCTCGCGGCCCCGCTGAACGGGAGCGTTAGACCGCTTTGTAAGAAAAAGGACAGATAATCGCAGGCGCTCGCATGCGGCAGAGCGCAGGCCAGGCGGTCTGCCTTGGTTTCGCCGCGCAGCCGCGTTCGCGGGGCGAGAGGTACGCTAGGCGACAGAGCAGCCGCCTGCGGCGGCGCGAACGCGGCGGGCCTAAGGCCGCGCGGCTGTGGGCGTGGGGCTGGTGATTTGGGGCTGCGCTGGCCAAGCCTTGCGCGTGCGGGGCTGTCTAACTAGGTGTTGCAGTGGAGCGCGCGAAAGCGAGTTTCACGTCGTGCCCTTGATATGGCGCGCGCGCCCACTGAACACGGCGTTAGACCCGCGTAAAACAAAGTCAGCTAGGAAACCACGAGTCACCAGGGGCGTCCATCAGAGAGGCCCACAAGCCACGACCAACGTGAGACAGATCGCCTCAAGCACAACCGGCTTGCAAGCGCTGGGCCGAGGTCTGGCCGTGCCGCCAGGCGGTCTAACAACCGGTTCGACCGGAGCGCGGCAAGCGAGTTTCTTATGGTCCACTTCAATCCAACATGCCGCGCCCGGTCAACCGGAGCGTTAGACCCGCGTAAAACAAAGCAGGCAGGAAGCCACAAGTCACGGAGGCCGACAGCAGAGTGACCCACAAGCCATCGCAGGCGGAAGATCGGTCGCCTCAAGCAGCGCGGGCTTGCAAGCGCTGGGCCGCGGCTTGGACGTGCAGCCAGTGGGTCTAACCACCCAATCCAGCGGAGCGCGCGCCCGCCAGTCTCGTATGGGTTCCAATATGGCCCGCGCGCCCGCTGATTGGGAGCGTTAGACGGCTTGCACAAAGTGCGGTATGCTCTGAGCAGAAGGTGCATATGGAACAGGAAAAGAGACTTAATCTCATAAATGAAATAAAACAGATTGAGCGAGAGCTATATCTGAAAAGAAGTCAACTTGCTGCTTCTGAAGAATCCAGTCTCGGCGTGGGCATCTACAAAGGATTGGACTCCTCGCAATGGGAACAAGTTTTTTCACGTTGCATCGAACAAATAGGCTCTCTATCTACCGGCGGCAATAGCGTTGAGGATGTTGCCGCGGAGCGACAAAGATGAGACTTGTTGTTGACAGCAACATTTTCATCAGCAGCCTTGATCCGAAAGATACATTCCACAGCGAGTGCTATCCCATATTCGAGAGAATTATAAAGTTCGAGATAGAGGCACTGTGTCCGGCCTTGGTATTGGTCGAAACGACGTGCGTGATACGAAGAAGAATAAACAATGAGACTGCTGCGCTCAACGTCTACAATAGTCTAACCTCGTTGCCGAGTATAAACTGGTTTGACATTACACTTGCGGTTGCAGAAAGAGCTTGTCTGCTGGGAGTCAAAACAGGGCTGAAAGGAGGAGATGCGATAGTGCTGCAAGTGGCGGAGGAATATGGGATACCACTTCTGACAAAGGACAAGGAAATGAAAGACAAAGCATCTGTAGGCATTATTGTATATGAACCAAGCGATATTCCGCTGTGACCAGCGCCGTCTAACAAACGGTTTGACCGGAGCCGCCGAAGCGAGTTTCTTAACCTTCTTTGAGTGCTATGCGGCGGCCCGCTCAACCGGGGCGTTAGACCGCTTTGTAAGAAAAAGGACAGATAATCGCAGGCGCTCGCATGCGACAGAGCGCAGGCCACGGGGTCTGCCTTGCTTCCGCCGCGCAAGCCGCGTTCGCTGTGGCGAGAGGTACGCTAGGCGACAGAGCAGCCGCCTGACGGCGGCGCGAACGCGGCGGTGCATAGCACGCGCGGCGGTGGGTGTGGGGCTGGTGATTTGAAGACAGCGCTGGCCAAGTCTTGCGCGTGAGTGGCTGTCTAACTGGGTGTTGCAGTGGAGCGCGCGAAAGCCAATCTCGTGGTTATTTCGATATGGCCCGCGCGCCCACTGAACACGGCGTTAGACCCGCGTAAAACAAAGTCAGGTAGGGAACCACGAGTCACCAGGGGCGTCCATCAGAGAGGCCCACAAGCCACGACCAACGTGAGACAGATCGCCTCAAGCACAACCGGCTTGCAAGCGCTGGGCCGAGGTCTGGCCGTGCCGCCAGGCGGTCTAACAACCGGTTCGACCGGAGCGCGCGCCGCAAGTTTCTTATCGCTCTTTGCGTACCGTTCGCGCGCCCGGTCAACCGGAACGTTAGACCGCTTTGTAAGAAAAAGAACAAATAAATCGCAGGCGCTCGCATGCGGCAGAGCGCAGGCCAGGCGGTCTGCCTTGGTTTCGCCGCGCAGCCGCGTTCGCGGGGCGAGAGGCGTTGCATGCGAGAGACCAGCCGCCTTCAGGCGGCGCGAACGCGGCGGTGCTAAGCACGCGCGGCGGTGGGTGTGGGGCTGGTGATTTGACGACTGCGATGGCCGTGACTTGCTCATTAGTGGCTGTCTAACTGGGTGTTGCAGTGGAGCGCGCGAAAGCGAGTTTCACGTCGTGCCCTCAATATGGCACGCGCGCCCACTGAACACGGCGTTAGGCCGCTGACGACGCCGCGATTAAAAGTAAAGGGGGCAGATTTATGATTCAAAGGCCGATTATTATACTAACAATGCTAATAGTAGGATTATCCTCTCCCATCTTTGCGCAAAAGCAATCAACGGAGAATTCTAAGCGACCCCTACAAACCGCTATTCGTGCCGCACAATTATTGGACGTGAAGAACGGCACCTTGATTAATAACGCTGTGGTGCTCATCGAAGGCGAGCGCATCTCGGCGGTCGGGGAAGGTTTGCCCATCCCCGCCGGCGCAAGTGTCATCGATTTGGGAGACATGACCCTCATGCCGGGCTTGATAGATTCCCATACTCACTTGATGTCTTCCAGCGCTGGTGATTACGCGACGATGCTGTTAACCAAATCACAGGCTTACCGCGCGCTCGAAGGCGCGTCGAACGCGCGCCGCACCTTGCTGGCGGGCTTCACCTCGGTGCGCGACGTGGAGAACGAAGGCTCCGGATATGCCGATGTAGCCCTACGAGACGCTATTAATCGAGGGCTGGTCGAGGGGCCGCGTATGAAAGTGGCCACCCGCGGCATTGCAGTTATAGGTCAATACGCCCCTTTCAGCGTCTCACCGGATTTGCCGGACTTCCCGCGCGGCGCACAGATGATCAGCGGCGTGGAGGAAGCCCGGCGTGCCGTGCGCGAGCAGATCGGGAACGGCGCAGACCTGATCAAGGTCTATGCGGATTGGAACTACCCGACGCTGACCGTGGATGAGTTGCGCGTCATCGTGGAGGAGGCTCACAAGGCGGGGAGGAGTGTTGCGGCCCACGCCACGACGAGCGAAGGCATCCGCAATGCAGTCACCGCCGGAGTAGATTCTATCGAACACTGTGACCGGGTTGACCGAGCAACGCTGGAACTCATGAAGGAGAAGGGCGTGTGGCTGGTAGCCACGTACGGGCATCTGTTGGAAGACCTCGCAAACGTCAAAGATGATGAGATTCGCAAGAGAATCAATGCAAGACTCCTAAACAAGCAGAAGATGCTGCAAACTGCGCGGGAGGTGGGCGTTAAGATCGCCGCTGGTTACGACCCAGGAGAAGCGGAAGCGCACGGGACCAACGCGCGCGAAATCGTGGCGTTGACCACAGCAGGCTTTACCAACCTGGAGTCTATCCGCGCGGCAACGATGGGTGGGGCAGAATTGCTGGGTTGGCAGGATAAGGTTGGCTCGCTGGAGGCGGGGAAACTCGCCGACATCATTGCAATCGCTGGCAATCCGCTTTCTAACATCAAACAATTGGAGCATGTGTCGTTTGTGATGAAGGGAGGCATTGTCGTGAAGGATGAGCAAAAGGTTACTCGATAAGATGTAAGTGATCGGAGATAGCAGGTTTACCGAAGGTAAGCTGAAGTCTGTTACAAACGACGCGGCCTAACAATCGCGTGCACCGGAGCGCGGCAAGCGAGTTTCTTAACATTGAGCCAATCCAACATGCCGCGCCCGGTCAACCGGAGCGTTAGACCCGCGTAAAACAAAGCAGGCAGGAAGCCACAAGTCACGGAGGCCGACAGCAGAGTGACCCACAAGCCATCGCAGGCGGAAGATCGGTCGCCTCAAGCAGCGCGGGCTTGCAAGCGCTGGGCCGCGGCTTGGACGTGCAGCCAGTGGGTCTAACCACCCAATCCAGCGGAGCGCGCGACCGTGAGGTTCGTATCAACCCGGAGATGGCTCGCGCGCCCGCTGATTGGGAGCGTTAGGCGTCTAAGACGAGAGGGCCATTTAATTCTCGCCAAAGAGAGCCAACGAAAGATAGTCTCACCTCTGA
>JADMIO010871575.1_pt1 | contig 11433 bp, 10 predicted proteins | sample 8958161 | NCBI WGS metagenome assembly JADMIO01 (sample SAMN16585339, study PRJNA669376) | soil metagenome | isolation source: Crop rotation soil | place: USA: Cullars Rotation, Alabama | collected 2011
CGAGCTCGAAAGGCGACGCGCGCACCGCGAGCTCGCTCTTCGAACGCGCATGCGAGTTCCGCCGCGCAGCAGAAGAGGCGATCCGCGCGGGCGACTTCGCACGTGCCGTTCCGCTCGCCCTCGAAGGGAAAGACGAGACCGTCGCCGGCCTCGCGCTGCCCGAGCTCGTGAAGGACACCGCGCAGGCCGAGCGCGTCGCGTTTCATCTCGAGAGGCGCGGCGACTACGCATGGTCGGGGCGCGTGCTCGAGCAGATCGGACGAAGGCAGGCCGCGGCGAAGGCCTACGAGCGCGCAGGCGAAGCGCTCCGCGCCGCGGAGCTCCTCGAGGCGGACGGGGACGTCGTCGGCGCTGCGCGCGTGCTCGAGGCGCAGGCGCGGAAGGATCCGCAGCGCGCGCAGCTCCACGTCGCGCTCGGCGGGTTGCTCCTCCGCTACGACAAGATCGACGCCGCGATCCGATCGCTGCAGCGCGTGAAGGAAGGATCGCCGGAGAGGCGCGCTGCGCTCTCGCTGCTCCTCCCCGCGCTCGACCGCGCCGGCCTCACGCAGGCGAAGGCGCTCGCGGAGCAGGAGCTCGCGAAGATCGGCGGCGCGATCGAGGTCGCGGCGGCGCCCGCGCGCGGCGCGGAGGTGCGCGCGCGGCTCTTCGGCAGGTACGAGGTCGTGCGCGAGGTCGCGTCGTCGCCGAGCGCGCGCGTCGTCGAGTGCATGGACGGCGTACGCGCCGAGCGCGTCGCGGTGAAGATCTTCGCCGGCTACGACACGCGCGGCGCAGGCCGCGACGCGCTCGCGCGATTCGAGCGCGAGGTGAAGGTGCTCGGGACGCTCGATCATCCGAACATCGTTCCGTTGCGCGACTACGTGCCCGAAGGACCCGCGCTCGTCCTCGCCTGGATGTCGCGCGGGACGCTCGAGCACATGCTCGTGAACGAGCCGCTCGCGCCGGCACGCGCCGTCGAGATCGCGCAGGCCGTGCTCTCCGCGCTCGGCGAGGCGCACCGGCTCGGCGTCATCCACCGCGACATCAAGCCGGCGAACGTCCTCTTCGACGACGCCGGCGTGACTCGCCTCGGAGACTTCGGCGTCGCGCACCTCTCCGACATGTCCGCGACGGCGACGGCGGGCGTCATCGGCACGCTCGGGTACATGAGCCCCGAGCAGCGCGAGGGAAAGCCGGCAACGGTGCGGAGCGACGTGTTCGGCGTCGGCGCGATCCTCTGGGAGATGCTCACCGGCGAGAAGCCCGAGGCCGGCGCGGGCGCGGCGACGCTCGGCGTTCGTCCGAGCGCCGTGCACCGCGATCTCGATCCGCGCCACGACGCGCTCGTGCTGTCGTTCCTGTCGCCCGATCCGGACGCGCGACCCGAGGACGCCTTTCGCGCGCGGCGTGCGCTCGGAGCGTTCAAGTGGCCGAACACGATCGAGCGCGCCGCCGCGCCACGCGCCGAGCGGGCGAAGAGCGATCATCCGCAGGCGATCCGGCTCATCCCGGATCCAGGCGGAACATCGCTCGATCAATGGCTCGGACGCAGGGTGACGACGCTCCCGCTCGATCAAGCGTCGCTCGCGCGGGCGTCGGTCTTCGCGCGCGCCGATCATCCGGCCCTGCAGAACGTGCTGCGCGTCGATCGTGAGGGCGGCGAGATCTGGCTTGCCGCGCCGCGCGGCGCACCGCTTTCGGGGAAGCTCTCGCCTCAGCAGGCAGCCGTGCTTCGCGACGTGCTCGATCGGCTCCACGAAATCGGCGAAGCACACGGCGCGATCGACCCCGAGCACATCGTGATCGACGAGGTGGGCGCGCCCGTCCTCTGCTGGTCGCCCGCGCCGGGCCCCATGGCCACGGCCGACCTCGATCGTCTCGCGCTCGCAGCTTTGACCTGAGGTCCGCAGAAACTTGCTGGTTCGGGCCGCGATGTGCTTCATCGAGAGGATGCGCTCGACGCTCCTTCTCGTGTTCCTCGTGGCCTGCGGTGGAAATGCCGAAGCGCCGGATCCGCAGATGCCGCGATCGGCCGCGACCGCAGCGCCCACGACGACCGCCGCCGTCGGTGAGAAAATCACCTCGCTCAAGCGCTCGCAGGTGCGCGCCGCGATCGGGCGCGGCGTCGGGTCCTTCCTCCGCAACATCGAGCTCGACGAGTGGCCTGCGATGGTGAACGGCAAGTTCCACGGCTGGCGGCTCAAATCGGTGAACCCGGAGTGGATCCTGGATCTGATGCCGGGCGACGTCGTCACGCGCATCAACGGCATGCCGATCGAGCATCCCGAAGAGGCCGATGCCGCGCTCCGCTCGCTCGAGAAGGCGACCTCGCTGAAGGTCGACATCGAGCGCAACGGTCAAGCGCGCGTGCTCGAGCTCCCGATCACCGAAGACTAGATTTGTACGCTTCGTAGACGCGACGGTGCACGTCCTCGACGGTGCCGCTGCCATCGATGACGACGATGCGATCGTCGGGCATGTGCTTCGCGAGGTCGCGATAGAACGTCGCGAGCGCGCGCTGCACTTCGTTCTGCTCGTAGAGCTGCGCAGGCTCGCCGCGCGTCGCGCGTCGCGTGGCGGCGACGTCGGGCGGGAGGTCGACGACGATCGTGAGGTCCGGGCGCATCGCATGCTTGTTGAGCGTGCGGATCCAGTCGATCGCCTTCTCGCCGCCGCGTCCGCTCGACACGCTCTGGTACGCGAGGCTCGACGCGTCGTAGCGATCCGAGATGATGACGCCGCCCTCCGAGAGATACGGCTCGATCTCGGCTTCGACGTGGTCGATGCGATCGGCGGCGAACAAGAGCGCCATCGTCTGCCAACCCGGGACGCGTCCGCCCGGGACGACGATGCGTCCCGTCAGCACCTGCCGCACGAGCGATCCGATCGGACCGTCGCTCGGCTCGCGCGTCCCGCGGCATGTCGCGCCCTCCGAACGCAGGCGCTCCACGAGCTTCGCCGCCTGCGTCGTCGTCCCCGCCCCGTCGATGCCCTCGAGCACGACGAAGCGCCCCTTGCGAGATTCCGCCATGCCGGCGGACTTAGCAGACCTGTTCACCCGACGGGAGACGGATCCTCTCCGAGCACGACGTTGTCGATGAGCCGCGTCGCTCCCACGCGAACCGCGACGGCGAGGAGCGCACGTTCACCCACCTTCACGTGACTCTCGAACGGAACGAGCGAGTCGGGATCCGCGATCGTGACGTAGTCGATCGACGTCGCCGCCGGCGTCACGAGCGCATTCGCCGCATCACGCAGCGCGCCCGCGCGGCGCTCACCGCCTTCGAATGCGCGCGTCGCCGCTGCGAGGCCCCACGAGAGCGCGAGCGCGCGCTTGCGCTCATCGGCGGACAGATACGCATTGCGCGAGCTCATCGCGAGACCGTCGGGCTCGCGAATGATCGGAGACCCTACGACCGTGACCGGCAAGAAGAGATCGGCCACCATCCGCCGAATGATCGCGAGCTGCTGGTAGTCCTTCTTCCCGAACACGGCGGTGCACGCGCCGACGATGCCGAAGAGCTTCGTCACGACCGTGCAGACGCCCTCGAAGTGACCGGGCCGATGCGGCCCGCAGAGCGACGCCGCGAGCGCACCGACGTGCACGCGCGTCTCGTCGCCCGGCACGTACATCGCGTTCGGCTCGGGCGCGAACACCGCGTCGCAACCCTCGAGCTTCGCGACGTCGCCGTCGAGATCACGCGGGTACTTCGAGAAATCTTCATTCGGACCGAACTGCGTCGGGTTGACGAAGATCGACGTCGCGGCCCAGTCCGCTCGCGTGCGCGCCTCGCGGACGAGCGCGAGATGCCCCGCGTGGAGCGCCCCCATCGTCGGGACGAAGCCCACGCGCTGCCCCGCCGACCGCGCAGCCACGCACGCCGCACGCATCTCGCCGGGCGTTCGGAGGACGATGGGGCGGGGCACGCCCGCGCATGCTAGAACATCGCCCGCCGAAAGGAAGGCGCCATGAGAGGCATCGCGATCCGCGTACTCGCCGCCGTAGCGTTGGGATCCGTCGTGATCAGCGCCGCGCCTGGTTGCGGCAGCCGCGGTCCGCTCGACGACGGCCTCGTGTTCGCCTCGGCAGATGCATCGATCGACGCGACCGACGACGGCGCGGCTGCCGATGCGCCGTCCGACGCGATCGTGGATGCGCCGAAGGACGCCGGACACGACGCGACGCCGATCGACTGCGTGCAGTGCCTCTTCTCGCAGTGCCAGGACGCGATCTTCGCGTGCATCCAATCGCAGCCGTGCCAGCAGGCGTTCCAGTGCGTCGCGCAGGACTGCTTCGGCGGCGGCGGCGGCGTCGACACCGGATGTATCCTGCAATGCGCATCGTCGAGCCCCGCCGGCGCGCTGCAGGTCTTCAACGTGTTCCAGTGCGTGACGATGCAGTGCGGCCCGGACTGCTCGGCGGTGCTCGCCGGCCTCGGAGGGCTCGGTGGTGGTGGCGGCGGCGGCGGTGGTGGCGGCGGAAGAGATCGTTGACGCGGGGCGCAGCCTCTGAGAACACGAGGCATGCGCATTCCGCGCATCCTCGCCATCGTCTTCCTCGCGTTTGCGCTCGACCTCGTCGCGATGGCGTCTGCGCACGCGCAGTCTCCGCCGCTGGGCAAGGACGTCGCGAAGAAGCTCTTCGACGAGGGCGTCGAGCTCGAGAAGAAGAACGACTTCACCGGCGCGCTCGCGAAGTACAACGAGGCGGAGCAGATCACCGTCACCGCCGGCCTCCACTTCCACCTCGCGTTCTGTCTCGAGCAGACGAACAAGCTCTCGGCGGCGCTCGACGCATACGAGGTCGCGCTGAAGCTCGCGCGCGACACGAACAAGCCCGAGGTCGAGAAGGCGGTCATCGCGCGGCTCGAGCCGCTTCGCACGCGCGTCCCGTTCCTCGCGGTGAAGCTCACGACCGCTGCGCACGACGCAGCCGTGCAGCTCGACGGAGCGTCGCTCGCGAGCGTGCTCCTCGACGGAAAGCCGTTCCGCGTCGATCCGGGCGAGCACACGATCATCGCGCGCGCTCCCGGATACGCGACCTTCACGAAGAAGGTACAGGTCGGCGCGGGCGCGACGACGAACGTCGACATCGCGCTCACGCGCGAGACCGCGGCGACGCCGCCGCCGGTCCCCACGCAGGTCCCGCACGACGAGAGCCACGACGTCGCGGAGCCGCCCGAGGAGCCGCCGAAGAACGCATCGAAGGCGTTGCCGATCGCGCTCGGCGCCGGCGCCGTCGCGCTGCTCGCTGGCGGCATCGTGTTCTATGTCGTCGCAGGGAACGCCGCGAGCGACGCGAAGCAGGACTGCCTCACGAAGACCGCGTGCGACTCGCCGCGGAGCAAGGTGCGCACGTTCGACACGCTCGCGCTCGGCAGCTTCATCGGCGCCGCTGGTCTCGGCGCGCTCGCGATCATCACGTGGCCGAGCGCACGCGTCGTCGCAACGCCCGGCACGGTGCGCCTCGAGGGCGCCTTCTGATGCGCATGCGCATGCGGATCGTGCTCGGCGCGTGCGTGTTCCTCGCCGCATGCGTCGATCTGTTCCACAGCACGGACTTCGACACGTTCTGCACGCTCCATCCCGACGCGGAAGAATGCGGAGGCAACGGCGATGCCGGGTCGGACGCGATCGACGAGTCGAAGCTCCTGCCCGACTTCTGCACGTTCTCCGCCGCCGAGGCGAAGGACAAGGCCGCGCACACGTGCGCATGGCTCGGCGCCTGCGAGGGTCCGCTCGACTCGACGAAGCTCGGCGCGTGCATGGCCGCCGCGACGCTCGCCTACGACTGCGCACAGATGCCTTCGCTCCGCCCGCAACGTGAGACCTACGCGCTCTGGGCGTGCCTCTCCGTGGCGAACACGTGCACGGACGTCGATGCGTGTATTTTCCAAGGATCGATCCGTCCCTGCCCCGCCGTCGCCGCCGGGAACGCGTTCACGGTCTGCGACGATCGCGTGCCCGTCCGCTACGAGTGCTCGGACCCGGCCGGCGGGAGGCCGACCTCCATCGAGCCGTGTCTCCTCCACGGGCGGACGTGCACGAAGCGCAACGAGTCCGTCGCCGAATGCACCGGCGCAGCCGCGAACCACTGCACGACGACGAAGTGCAGCGGCACCGCCGCGCAGGTGTGCGGCACCGGCGGCGACATCCAGATCGACAAGGGCGTCGACTGCAAGTTCTTCGGCGCGGGCAAGTGCGTCGAGACGGACGCTGGCCCCGCATGCGCGCCCATGGCCGACGCTGCAGCGTGCGCGAACGTCGAAGGCGTTCCGACGTGCTCGAACGCAACCGTCCGCACGTGCGTCGATCAGCGCGTCGTCCAGATCTCCTGCACCGCGCTCGGCACGGGCTGCCCCACGCCGGACGGCGGCGCGACGAATCTCCTCGCGCCCGAGACCGAGTGCGGCCAGGCCGCGTGCAGCGGCGACGACGACTGCAACGGCAACATCCTCACGAGCTGCCATCTCGGCGTCTCGTGGAGCGTCGACTGTTCGAAGCAAGGCCTCGGAGCATGCAAGAAGCTCCCGAACGGCTATGCGGCGTGCGCGTCGAAGTGACGACTGACTACATCGACTGCTCGAGCTGAGCCTTCTGCAGCTGCTCGAGCGCCTTCTTCGTCTCGTCGTCGGTTCCACCGCCCTCGGGCTTGCCCGGCTTCGCCGGCTTGGCCGGCTTCGCAGGCTTCTCCGGCGGAGCAGCAGCGACCTCGGGCTTCTCGGGCGCCTCGGTCTTCGGCGGCGGCGGCGGTGCCGGCGGGCGCACGAAGCGAACGACCGGCTTCTTCGGCGGCGGATCCGCCTTCGCCTGAGGCTGCGGATCAGCGGGCTTCGGATCGACCGCCGGAGGCGGCGGCGTCACCGGCGCCGGCGTGCTCACGCCGACGAGACCGCCTGCACCGACCGCGTTCACCGCGACGGGCGGTTGCGGCGCCGGATCGGGCGGAGCCACGGGCTGCGGCTGCGCGGCGGCGACCGGAGGCTGGACCGCGACCGGCGTCGCAGGCTTCGCGCCCGCGCGCGCCGGATCGACGAACGACGCCGTCGTGTCGACGAGCCCGTCCGCGCTTCCCTGCATCACGGCGACGGCGCCGACGCCGACGAAGAGACCGAACGCGAGGAGCGCCGCGGCCCACGACATCGCGGGACGACCGCTCACCTTGGTGCGCGAGGTCACCGCGGTGCCCGGCGGATCGATGCGACCGTCGGACATCGGCGACTGCGGATTCATGAAGTGCGCGGGCAGCGGAGCCGACTGGCTCATCGCCATTCCGGGCACGCTCACCGACCCCGACGGAATCGCGCCGTACGGATTCGGATACGCCATCGGCGGCTGCGAGCCCATCGGCGGCGGAGCCGACGGCGGCGGCGGACGAACCGATCCCGGAGGCATCGATGCGTGCATCGTCGGCTGGAACGCCATCTGGCCCGTGTGCGAGATCGGCGGCGGCGGTTGGCTGCGCGCGCTCTGCGGCATCATCACGGTGCCCTGCGGACCGGCATCCGCGGGATGCACGTCCGCGTGATCTTCGAGCAGATCCTTCGGCGGTCCGGGCATCAGGTGATCGGATCCGGCCCCCATCTTCGCGGCGCGCGCGGACTCGAGCGTCTGCTTGATCACGGCGGCGGGAGAGAGCGTCGTCGGGACGTTCTCACCGGTGTTCATCTGCGGCGGCCGCTTGCTCCGCTTGACGATCTTCGGAGCACCGCGAACGACCGTGCGACCCTCGTCATCCTCTTCGTCGATCGGCGGCGGACGAACCGACGAGCGCGGCGGCGGCGGAATCGAAGCGGGACGCGCCGACGAACGCGGCGGAGGAACGGTGGCGGGACGACCTGCTGCGGGAAGCGGAGACGGCGGACGCACCGAGCTCACTGCATCGCCGAGCGCCTTCGTCGGCATGAGGTTCGTGAGCTCGTCGTCGGAGAACGACGGCTTCGGAGGACGGATCGACGAAGACGGCTTCGAGGGAATGTCCTCTCTCGTGAGGACCTCTTCCGATTCTTCTCCGCGTCCAGGCCGTTTCGTGAAGGGCAGCATGATCCTCCGCTCGCCTCGGTGGTGGGTGCTTCCTTGCGAAGCCCAAGCCAAATCCTACCTTGCGTCGGCGCGACGAAAAACTGCGCATCTTCGAATCGGTCGGACCTCTACGTACAGGTACGGTAGTCGGATCGGGTGACACGGTAGGATGATCACGTGGTGGTCCGAAGATCCACCTCCGTGGGCGGTTCAGCGAATCATCGCCACGATCGCGATGCCGCCGCCGACGACCAGCGCGGCCACGCCGACGACGACCGCGATGAGCCACGGCGGTCGTCCCTGCGGGAGCCCTGCGACGTCGTCGTATCCACCCGCGTGCGCCTGCTGTTGGTAGACGGGCGGAGGGTTCTGCGCGATCGGAATGCGCGGCTGCGAAGCCGGCTGCATCTGTCCCATGGGCGGCGCGAGCGGCGCGGTGCCGGTGCTCGGCTTCGCGAACGGATCGGGCGCAGCGAACGGATCGGCAGCGGCTTCGACGACACGCGGCGGAGGTGCTTTGCCTCGCGCGTCGGCGATCATGCGACCGAGATCGCCCTGCGACGTCTTCGCCCAGACGCGATGATCGCCGTCGAGCCCGTACGCGCGACCGACCGCCATCGCGAGCTCGCCGACGGTCTTCGTGCGGATGTTCGGATTCTTCGCGAGGCCTTCCTCGAGGACCTCGTCCATCGCCTGAGGCACCGGGTACTTCGCGTTCGCCGCCTTCGTGCTCGGCGGATCGGGATCCTTCGTGAGGATCGCGAGGAGGATCGACGGACCGTTGTTGCCGGTGAACGGCACGGTGCCCGTCACGCACTCGTACGTGATCGCCGCGAGCGCGAAGACGTCGGCGCGCGCGTCGAGCGTGTCGAGCCCCTGCGCCTGCTCCGGCGCCATGTAGAACGGCGAGCCGATCGTCGTGCCGAGCACGGTCAGCTTCTTGGCGTCCTTGTTCTTGTCCTTCACCGATCCGAAGTCGAGGATCTTGACGTCGTCGCCGTCGCGCGTCCCGCAGAGGAACAGGTTGTCCGGCTTGAGATCGCGATGGACGAACTGGCGCGCGTGCGCTTCGTCGAGGCCGATCGCGATCTGCGCGAGCATGCGCACGAGACGCTCCGGCGGGATCATCTTCTCGCGCTTCAGGACGAAGCGAAGCTCCTCGCCGTCGAGGAACTCCATGACGAGCAGCCACACGCCCGACGCTTCGTCGCGCTGGAAGTCGAAGACGTTGACGATGTGATCGTGCGGTAGCTGCGCGGCGAGCTCGTATTCGCGCTTGAAGCGCTCGAGCGAGACCTCGTCCTTCGCGACCTCGTCGTGGAGGACCTTCACCGCGATGCGCGTGTTCGTCTGCTTGTCGATGCCCTCGTAGACGCGGCCCATGCCGCCGTCCGCGACGACGCGACGAAGCTCGTATCGCCCGCACAGCTTCGTCCCGAGCCGCGAGTCGTCACCGCTCGTCGCGACGGGGACCATGCTCGCGTGCTGCAGCGCGGTGCCGTCGCTCGGGCAGAAGCCCGCTTCGTCCGGCCACACGCGCATGCACTTCGGGCAGCTCTTCAACTAGTCCACCTTCTGCGCTTGCGTCGGCGGAGCGAAGTAGATGAGCCGATTGCACGACGGGCACTGTTCGAGCAGCGGCTCGCGACGCAGCTTGTGGAACAGCTGCGGAGGGAGCGACATGTTGCACGCTTTGCACGTGCCGTCCGTCGTCTGCGCGAGCGCGTTGCCGCGACGCCCTCGGATCATCTCGTAGCGGCGATAGAGCTGAGGAGGCAGACGCTTCACGATCGCGTCGCGACCGCCGCCTCCGCTCACCGCAGCGCTCTTGTCCGCTTCGAGCTTCTGTACGCGCGCTTGGATGTCGCCTTCCTTGGCGGCGAGCTCCTCGGCAAGGCGATTGCGCTCCTGCTCCGTCTGCTCGACGCCGACGCGGACCGAGGCAGTGTCGCCCTCGACGCGTTGGATCTCTTCCTCGCGATCGCGAACGAGCTTCCGCAGCTCCTCGAGCTCACGTTGCGCGGCTTGCTGCTCGCGCTCCGTGCGCGATCGATTCAGCTTGTCGCGCGAGTGCTCGATCTGCTGCTGCATGGTGCGTATGTCGGTCTGCAGCTCGTTTCGCTGCTTGTCCGCCGCACCGACCGTCGCTCGATCCGCCCCCAATTTCTCATCGAGCTTCTTCAGGCTCTCCTTCAAGGAGTTCAGGACGCCGCGTTCCTCGGCGAGTTTCTCTTCGAGGCTCTTCACCTCGGCGTCCATCGCGGCCAGCTCTTCCAGCGCGCGAATCTGCTCCGAATTGCTCAACCGCGCTCTCCTTCTTTCTCGCGTGGGCCCACCTGGATTCGAACCAGGACTAGCCCGGTTATGAGCCGGGGGCTCTGACCGATTGAGCTATGGGCCCCTGTCACGCGAGGAAAAAGCTAGTCGAACCGAGCGCCCGGGGGAAGAGGCACGTGCCGTGCCTTCAGCGACAAACGAAGCGCCGGACGGTAGAGCCGCCGAGCACATAGACGGCGTCCCCGGGCCCTGCGGCCAGGAGGCGCGCCCCATCCATCGGGGATTCCAGCGTGGCGGGCGCCGACGGGGCAATCGAAGGCCCGAGCGGAAGGAGGTGCGCGTGCTCCGCCCCGTCCATCCACGAGAGCCAGCGCGAGGCGCCGGCGTCGCTCGGGATCGCGACGATCTCGGAGAGCGCATGGCCGACGCCGGCGTCGACGATGTCCGTCGGGTCCCACGAGGTGCCCGAGAGCGCATACCGGACGATCCGCGCGCCGGAGTGCTCCGCGTATGCCGCCTCGTCCTGCGCGACGACCACGACCTCCGAGCCACCCGAGCCGGGCAGGAGATCGAAGGCGACGACGTGGCCCTTCTCGGACGAGACGCGCCGTATCGGGCCCGCGACCTCGCCGCTTGCAGAGAGCTCGACGATCTCGACGAACCGGAACACGCGATGCTCGCCAGGCGCCTCGGGGGCGATGCCCGCGTCCTCCGTCGATTCCGGACGGCGCGCGAGCCATGCGAGGAAGTAGCCGCCCTTCGAACGAGGAAGGAGGCGTGGCGTGTCGGCGTCGGTGGAATACGGCGACGGGACGTTCGGTTTCAGCGTGCCGCCGTCGGGGTCCTTCGTCGGCGCCCCGAGGATCTGCACGCGCACGCGGCCACGATCGGGGACGAACTCGCCGACGGCGATCGGCGCGTCCTCGTCCCACGCGACGATCGGCGGGCCGTCTCCGTTCCATGCGACGTCGAAGGCGGAGGACTCGTCGGCCTGTTGCACGATCGCTTTCCAGCACATTGGGATCCTAAGCTTAGAATTCCACGTGGACAAGTTGTCGCGGCCGCTTCTATAGTGTCACCTAAATACTAGTGACTCCAGCGTAACTGGACTGGCCACAGTTAGGCCGCAAATGTAATCACACTGGCTCACCT
>JADMIO010842108.1_pt1 | contig 11431 bp, 9 predicted proteins | sample 8958161 | NCBI WGS metagenome assembly JADMIO01 (sample SAMN16585339, study PRJNA669376) | soil metagenome | isolation source: Crop rotation soil | place: USA: Cullars Rotation, Alabama | collected 2011
CTTTCCCTACGGAGACAACATTCGTCAAACGTTGCAGTTTGCGGAAACGGGGAATGTGGACGTAGCGATAGTCGCACTAGCACTCAGCAAGCAGAGCGAAGGAGTGTGGAGTTTAATCCCTCAGGAACTTCACAATCCCATCGATCAGGGTCTCGCTGTAATCAAAGGGACTAAGAATGAAAAAGCAGCTCGCGACTTTGCGTCCTTCGTAAACGGCCCACAGGGACAGGCCATACTTGCGAAATATGGCTTTGAACAGACATGGTAAAGTGACTCCTTACCCTCAGTCGCCTCGTCACTCTCTAAAAACTCATCTTGTTCATCCTGTAATCCTGTCTACTTACCGAACGAACTTCGAAATCGTCATAGTCTTTTCATCCATCGTCACAGTGATCATGCCGCAGTTACCAGTAGTCAGCACCTGAGCACCAGCAGCCGTCCAGCGTTCAACCACTTCTTTGTGTGGATGTCCAAACATCGATCTCTGGCCAACAGAAATAATCGCGTACTCCGGCGACGTGGCCTTTACAAATGGTTCCGTAGAGGACGATCGACTTCCGTGATGTGGGACTTTGACAACGCGGACATGCAAATCGTCATTCGCCGCTAGTATCTGTGCTTCGGCTTGTTTTTCGATATCGCCAGTCAAAAGAATGGAGTTTTGACCAAACTTTAACTGAAGCACAATGGAGTCGTTGTTAGCTGAGGTCGCATCCGGGTCAGTCGTCGAGTAAGGCCAAAGAACGTTAATCGTAACGCTACCAAACCGAAGGCTATCCCCAGCTTGAATTGTCTCGACGTGTGTATTGGTCCCACCCAATGATTGCGCAAACCTGGAATACTCCGGGTCCTTTGCTGGATTTCGAGCTACCAGAGCACTTCTAACTGAGAAATTCCTGACTACGTCGTTAAGGCCATCAATGTGATCAGCGTCCGCGTGTGTTGCCAGTACATAATCAACGCGATCCAATCCTCGCCACCAAAGATGCTCTGAAACAACCGTCTCACCAATACTACGAACGTCCCGAGAATCAGAATCCGTGTTCTCGAAATTGGCTTTTAAAAAATTAGGTCTACCGCCGCCGTCAATTAGCAAGGTTGTGCCATCGTGCATCGTCAAGAGTGCGGCATCGCCTTGTCCAACATCCAAAAAATCGACACGCAGTTTTCCGTCAGATCTTGCGGCACAGAAGGGATGAACGAGTACCACCACCAACAACAAGATCTGCAAACCAATTAACATCCAAACAACCTTGTTTGATCGTGCTCTTACAACCTGCGGCACAGACAAAGGTCGCCAACGCGACAGTGAATTCAGCAGCAGAGTCAGCGGTAAGCAATAGACCAAATAGATCCATGCCGACCAACCCGTATATTCGGGTAGTCTGAAGGATGCAATCCGCAAACGTGAGAACGGCTCAACGCTGTGGACCATCAGCCAGTTAATGATATTTGCCAGTTGAATTAATGGCGTCGCCAAAGTGAAGCTGACTTGCCCAATTAACACAGCAAACAACGCAACGAAGCCCAGGGCCGCGATCAGAATACTGACTACAATATTTAGCACTAAGGATGAGATCGACACACGATGAAAGTAGACGATGAGGAGGGGCAGCAAGACTAACTGTACGGCTAAAGAGACTACGATTGCATTGAATGCATAAGTACATGACCGTTGTAACGACTTGCTTTCTAACCATAACGCAACTGGCGTTTTGAACAACCGATAGCTGTGAGCCATTTTCTCCGCTTCTGCCAGCCATTCACTTTGCCTCCAGTAAAGGGCCTCGCACACTGTTTTCATCAATGGAGAACACATTGGCGGGTACGGCGACGATCGAGTTGGTCGCCATTCACCAATCGCTTTGAAGTTCTGCAATAAAGGCCAGGCGATCGTTACTATCGCGAACACTGAAAGGAAGGTCAGTTGTAAAGAAGGATCGAAAAGATCGGCTGGCTTATTTACAAGAATAATGAGTGCAGAACCACCCAGGGCGTTTAGGGGGCCTGCGGATCGAAATAGAACAACACCCAACGAGACAATCGAAAACATCAGCGCTGCACGCACCACGGAAGTTTCGGCCCCCACCGCGATGCTATAGGCCCAAACGACCGCACACGAGAATACAAACTGAAATATTCGCCTTTTGGTGAAGCGCCGAACCAGGAGAACCACAAGTCCGCCGATAAAACTGATGTGTAAGCCGCTGATAACAAGCACGTGAAACGTTCCGCCTTCTCGAAACCGCTCAATAGTGCTCGCCGAAAGATTGTGACGATTGCCAAGGAGTGAAGCATCGAGAACTGCCGCTGTTTCCGGCGAGAACCGCTCATCAATTGTTTGTTGGATTGTCTCCCGCCAACGGTAAAGCCAGGCGAGCGGAGGGAAGACAACAACATCATCGAGATGAACGATTGAGCTGGCCTGTTTTATCACGCCCGCAGCATCGAAGCCTTTGCGATCGAGATAGTCGGTGAAAGTTGAAACTCCTGGATTGCGAAATTGATTTGCACTATTGAGAGTTGTCTTCGCGCGAATGCGTGTGCCGTAGTGGAGCTTCAAATCCTGATACTCCTGTCGTTCAGCTGCTGTCTTGAACAGTGACGACAGAGCAATGGTCCCACCTACTTCCCCACTAAAGTCTCCAGTGGAGATTTCTGCCAGTCGCACGACGAAGTAGACTCGATCACGACTCAATTCTGGCGGCTGAACAAGCACACCTGTTACGGACACTGTTTGCCGCTCATCAACGCAATCGTTTTGAAGTAATTGTCTTAGTGTGTTTGGCGCTAATGCCCGACTGTCAATTGTCAAGAGTAGGACTCCCGCGAAAAACAACGAAGAGAGGACGAAGAGTCCGGCAAGGTGGTGTTTAGCTTTGGCGAATGACGTCAAAGCCAGGATTGAGCTTATCGAATAGAGTGCGATTGCGATATCGAGTCGCGCAGATACGAAGCTCGCAGTCATTACTCCGGCCGCGTAAGCCACTGAAAGTTGAAAGAGTGGATAGTGACTGAAGAGTCGTTTGTGAGGATTCTTCTTCATAGCTGTTGTGAGAATGACAGCTCTTAACATGTGCGTATTTCAAGATCAACCCTGATTTGTTTCGCTGCAGCGGTTCAATGTGAGATCTGAGATCTGGGATCTGGGATCTGGGATCTGATCAGGTGTACGACTGTTTCCACGTGATGTGTTTGTGGAAACATGTCGAAGGCGCAAAGCCGCTCAATGCTGAAGCCACCGGCAACGAGCTTTTTTAAATCGCGAGCGAGCGTTGCAGGGTCACACGACACGTAGCAGATTTTAGATGGTTGAAGATTCAGAATACCGTTGATCACTGCGGATTCAGCGCCGGCCCGTGGCGGATCAAGCAAGACGAAGTCAACTTGCTTATTGTTTGCAAACGAACGAATCCATTCAGCCACTGTAGCAGTGACTACATTTACATTTTCGAGTTTTGCGTCTTGAAGATTTTTTTCGGCAAAGCGAGACGCGGTTCTGTTCGACTCAACCGACGTGACCCTTTTGAATCGACGAGCAAGTGGCACCGTAAACAAGCCTACCCCGCTGTACAAATCGAGAGCTGTTTCGCCCTCAGCTTCGGACAGCGCGTATTTCAAAAGTTCCGGGAGTAGTTCCTGATTTATCTGGAAGAAGGATTCGGCGTTGTAATGATATGACTCGCCGGCAACTCTCAGGGTCACTTCGTTCGTTTGAAAGACAGCAAAAGCAGGTGCCAGAGAAACGAAGTCATCACCGCTCACAACTTCGAGGTGCTTCAACTCTTTTGGTGGATCACTGTTTCGCACCTGCTCCAAAGTCGTTTGCAACCGCGGCGCAAGCACTGCGCAATCGGCGACGTCGCACACGCGTCGTGAACCACGTTCGTAGTAGCCCACCGTTTGTAAATCGGGATCAAGTTGCCAGGTCGCACGGCCGCGATAGCGCCAGGGAGTTGGTGAAGGAATTACTGTAACGGCAGGTATATCGAGTTTAGCGATACGTTGAAGACAGTCTTTGATGATGTCAGCTTTCGCATTCAGTTGCGCCTGATAAGTCAGCTGCTGAAAATCGCATCCACCGCATCTGCCAAAATAAGGACAAGGCGGCTCGATGCGATCGGGACCAGGTTCAACTACTTCTACTATTGACGCAAACATCAGATTTCCCTGCTCGCGATCGATTTTGACGCGAACGCGGTCACCTGTCACAGCTAGTGAAACAAAAATAGTTTTACCTTCACCGTGCGCGAGGCCGACACCACCGGGAAGAATGCGTTCAATTTCGACAAGCATAACGATTTGAAATAGGTCGAATAGGCCCTACAGGTCCAATAGGAACATTTAAAGATAGAACAGACTCAATCTTGGCACGCCGTATTGTTCGCGTAAGCGTTTCAGCAAGAGATTGTCAACAGTCCGCTTATAAACTTCCGGGTCCATGTGACTTTTATAAGGCTTGAATTGAGCCTTCAATTCCTTCGTAACCAGCAATACAGTTTCCGCCGGAACACTTGCCAGCAGTGCGTCATTCAACATTCGTTCCAACGCAGTCAGTGAATCCTCCAATTTTCTGGTGTTTGCATCAGCGTCTGTATCGAAGTCAATTTGTAGGTCCTTCAACAACTCTGAGGCGCGGGTTAGTGCTTCAGTGAGCGAATCGGTTTCATTTCGCGCGTGGACGGCAGACAAGTGCTCAAGGACTCTCTGAGAATCCTGCAAATGTTCTCGAACCCTGATCGATGTGAAAGGAGTTTTGTTAGCGTCTTGTTCGACCGGTGGACTGGGATTTTCGCCAACTCTCGATTCAAGCCATTCAGCGTACTGCGCTTCAACTTCTTCCTGGCAATAAAGTAGCGACTTAACTGACCTTTTTCGCTTTTTTTCCTCGTGAGAATTAAACGCTCGCTCAATTCCACGCAAGACAATGTGCAAAGGTATTCCCGCCTGCTTCCACGTTTCCATTAACGCCCAATCTATTGGACTTAGAAACAAATGTTTGGCTCGGCGGCGGACAAAAGCGTCTTCAATTTCGGTGAAGTAGTTGAAGTAATTCATTATGTTTGTCACTGGACAGGGAAATAGGTCCTATAGGTCGGATCAGTCCTATACTACCGATCACTGACTACTAACTCTTTCTTGTCCTATCATAAATCAGCCGCAAACCCTCAAGAGTCAGCGTCTCGTCTACCTTCTCAATATACTTCGAGCCCGTTGCAATAAGGGGAGCAAGCCCTCCTGTGGCGATAATCCTGGGTCTGACACCCATTTCTTCAATCACTTGTGCCAATACCCCGTCCACCAAACCTGCATAACCGAAATAAAGACCCGACTGGATCGCCGTCACCGTTGATGAGCCAATCACTTTTTCCGGTCGTTTGATATCAACGCGAGGCAGTTTAGCAGTACGTGAGAACAACGCTTCGGACGAGATCATAATTCCCGGCGTAATCAGGCCGCCAACATATTCCGCCGCTGCATTTATGACATTGAATGTTGTCGCGGTTCCAAAATCAACTACGACACATGGTTTACCGTGTCGATGAATTGCTGCGACCGCATCCACAATTCGGTCAGCTCCGACGTCCGCCGATGGCTCATACAAAATCTTCAACCCGGTGTCGGTAGTGTGATCTACGAACAGAGGCGTGAGGTGAAAATAGTCCTCCGACATTCTGCGCAAAGTGTAATTGAGTGGAGGCACAACCGAAGCAATCGCAATAGCCTCGATGTTTGTGAAATCAAGATTTGCGAGTGCAAACAAGTTACGCGCATGCACCCCATATTCATCTTTTGTGCGAGAGGGTGTAGTCGTTAGTCGCCAATGCGCCAGCAACTCGTCATCGCGGTATACCCCGAGAGATGTATTCGAGTTGCCGACGTCAATTACCAGAAGCATATGCTGGCTCCTCTGTTCTGTCTTCAACTGCCAACTGTTGTTCAACTAGATTTGCGGCAGTTCCAGGCCCATCCTCGAGTTTTAGACGTTCACTTATTTCACGGGCGCGATGACTGTAGCCTGGGTCATTACTCAAGTGCGCAAGTTCTTTCACGACTCGTTCTGCTTTGTATTGATTCCGATAGAGTGTACGACTCGTTCCTAACCGGTATGCATGATCCGCATTGTCAAACTGATCAAAGGCAAAAGGAACGATGAGTGTTGGGGCGCCCGCCAACAGCCCTTGCGACGTTGTACCGACCCCACCTGAGTGCACAATCGCGGAGACACGTGGCAAGAGTGATTTGTAGGGGGCGTAATCCGCCGCGATGATGTTTTCCGGCAACTTGTCGGGTCGATTTCGTTCGTCGCCGACTAACAGGACAGCTCGCTGGCCCAGCTGCTCTACAGCCTTGATGCTCTCCGCATAGAAGTCACGCGCAAGCCAAACGGCCGTCGAGCCGAGCGTAAAAACAATTGGTGGCGGCCCAGCGTCCAGAAACTCTATCAACTCTTCAGACATCTCATGTTCGTGATGTCCATCGTAAAAACAAAAGCCGGTCGTTCTTGCCTGTGACGGCCAATCACGTTGAGGCAGCCCAAACACGGGAGAAAACATCGCAAGAATCAATGTCGGCGAATGCTGTCCTTCAAAAGTCGGATTTCCGTAGTACTTAATACCCAGCTCTTCGCGAAATCTGTTGAACGCGACGGCCCGGTACTGGCTCATCATCGTATCGAGAAAAAACCTCATCGCGCGTGGCCCAAGCACACGAAGCTTCTTCGTCCAATGCCAAAACGGAGGCGCTGGAGGATCGTGTGCTGAAAAAAAAGAGAGTGGCGCAAGAACACTGGATATCCAGGGCATGCCGGTCTTATGTGCAACCAATGGGCCAGCGGGAGCTGCTGGATGCGTAACGAGTAAATCTGCGCCCTCAACAATTTTCAGAAGATCCGAATAGCTTTCCCGGATTGAAGCAAAAATGATCTCTTCGGTCAGAAACTTTGGTCCCTTCTTCGGATCCAGAAGGAGGTTGATCAATTCCGGGTCCTGCTCCTTTGGCGCCGGAAAATCAGGCCTGCATGACGCGAAGGCCAGCCCAGCATTTTCAACCTTCTCGCGGTAGTAGTTCATCGTCGCGATCACTGGTTCGTGACCGCGCGCCTGGAGTTCCAGCGCAAGCGCCATGTAAGGGTGGAGGTCCCCGAAGGAGCCGAAGGTGCTTAGGATGATGCGCTTCTTAGCCATTGATGTGGTCGCCAGAGTCATAGGGCCTACGCGTCAAACAGGTCCTATTTGCTTTCTGCTCTCACTTGAACGACGTCCCCCGCTCTGATTGTTTTGAGTCCGCCGCCTTCAACTTGCAGCCGTAAAGCTCCGTCCTTTTCCAACCCTCTTGTGACGCCGGTCAGCATCTCGTCGCCATTCGTCACTCTAACGAACTTACCTTCGCCATAAGATGATCGGCTCATCCAATCGTCGATTACCCGAGTTGTGCCTTCAGGCTCGTGCAGACTCACGTATCTTCGACTTAAAGCGCGTACCAATGCTGCAAGCACTTCCTCGCGCTCAACATGACTGCGCGCCAATTCGCCGACCGAAATGGCCTTATCAACCAGCGCCGATGGGTACGCGTCGCTGGTCAAATTAATACCTATGCCCAAAACGACTGCCCTGCCGGCTTCAGTGTCAATAACTTCCGCCAGGATGCCGCAGATTTTTCTTTCACCTGCAAGCAGATCATTGGGCCACTTTATTTCTGTTGTTAAATCGCAAGCTTCCTGCAACGCGTCACTCACGGCCAAAGCAGCCATGAAAGTGATTAGCGACCAGCGATCCGGGCTGATTTTTGGACGAAGCAGAATGCTGAAATACAGTCCCGCGCCTTTGGGTGATGCCCACGTTCGCTGTAAGCGACCACGGCCCGCAGTTTGCTCATCGGCGACTACAGCAGTTCCTTCTTCTGCTCCACGCGAAGCCAGCGCTGCTACTTCGTTGTTAGTGGAGGAGACAGATTCGTAGCGAAGGATCTTTGGCAGGAAAAGGTTCATAGGCCGCGGGTGATTGTAAGCTTCAATCGGAACCTTTAACCAGCGCGGCCCTACCCCGGAAAGCAATATGGGTTTATTGCGAAAATTCGAAACGTCATTGGCGTTGCTGGCCCTGTTCGTTGGTGTGGTTTTCCTGCTGATGATGTGTCACCTGTCATTTGCCTTCAACACGGTGTTTGGTGTCGTCTTCCTTACACTCTTTTATGTGTATGTTCGCGGAAGGCACAAGATCAACTTGCCTCTATCACTGCTTGTTTTGGTGTTTGCGGCTTTACAGATCGATGCACTTGGAAACTTGTTCGGAATGTACGGACAGCAGGTCGGTCCACTTCAGTACGATGAGTTTGCCCACACGTTCGTCCAGGCGTTCGTGACACCAATCATTGTCTGGCTGGTCCAACATTCATTGCAGAAGTACGGTCACCGCTTGCCACTAACACTGACGGCCTTTTTTGCAGGAACAATCGTTTTTAGTCTGTCGGCGTTCTACGAGATCATTGAACTCTGGGACGAGTTGTACTTTCATCCGCATCGAATCTGGGGGCCGCTGGATACAGCAACAGATCTTCAGTTTGATTTATGTGGGATTGTTGTAGGGACCCTGTTGGCTTGTGTGTTGTTGCGAGTGAAGCAGGTTTCGGTGCTGAGGGCTTCGCGGGCATAGTTCTTCTATGAGCTTCTGTATTACTGTGGTTTAACGCGACATTAACTTGAAAAGAACAAGTTAGGAAGGGCGGTTTACCCCCGCTGCTTCCAAATCACAAAGATCATTAATTGGACCAGCGGGGGTAAACCGCCCTTCCTAACTTGTTCTATTCGAATGTCTGTTTTTCTTTCGAGGGCTTGGATTGAGAGTCAGTGGTTGTTTCCACTGAGTACGGCTCTGCGTTAACATTCGCGCCGCTTGAATCTCTTAATGATCAATTGGTTCCCTATTCGGCTCTCCTTTACAGTCGCTACGGCTGCGACCTTGATCGCTTTGATTGCCGGTTCCGCTTTAGCGTGGCTCCTGGCAAAGAAGCGATTCCCCGGAAGAAACCTTATCGACGCACTGGTAACACTGCCGCTCGTGTTGCCTCCGACGGTTCTCGGTTACTACTTGCTCGTACTTCTTGGCACGCGGTCCACCCTCGGCGGCTTTTTGTATTCTACGTTTGGCATTCGACTGACCTTTACCGTTACAGCTGCAATCATTGCTGCAACTATTCATGCCCTGCCGCTTGTGACTAAAAGCCTTCGCGCTGCATTCGAAGGTGTCAGCACGGATTTAGAGTCAGCGGCACGGACACTCGGACTGAACAATCGACGCCTTTTTTTCCGTGTGACACTGCCACTTGCTTCGAAGGGTGTGTTGGCAGCAACAGCGCTCGCGTTTGCTCGGGCGCTTGGGGATTTTGGTGTGACGATAATGATCGCAGGAAATATTCCGGGCAAGACGCAGACTGCTTCAGTAGCGATTTACGATGCAGTACAGGCAGGACGTAACAACGAGGCGCTTGCGTTGTCGGTCACTGTTTCAGTGATCGCAGTATTCATGCTGTATTTGATTAATAGGTTCGGAAGAGTCCGGTGGTAACGTAGTCTTACGAGTTCAGAAATCCTTTGAACTTCGACTGACTGATCGAGTAACCCGGAAACACGTCTTTGAGGTCTGTGTTCCCAAGATGCCGGCTCGCAATCTCACCAAATACATCTCTGAAGTCTGTCGTCAACGCGAGGTCGCGTCCTTCATAAAGCTGATCGCTTCTTAATCCTGGCCATTGTCCATAAACCTTGCCGCCACGAACGCCGTTCCCTACAACAAACATCGCATTAGCATGTCCGTGATCAGTTCCTCGATTGCCATTCTCACGGACCGTTCTGCCAAACTCTGACATCGTCAACAAAACGACGTCGTCCATTCGCTGGCCCAGATCCTGGTAAAATGCTGCGATGGATGAACTGAAGTTAAGCAGCAAGTTGCCTAATTGCCCACGCGAGTTACCTTCATTTACATGAGTATCCCAACCCCCGACATCAGTGAATGCCACTTCCAAACCGACACCTGCCTTAATCAGTTGTGCAATTTGCAGAAGCGAGTTCCCAAACGGATTTCGCGGATACTGCGCACCGTTTTCGGGTTTGTACTGCGCTGGATTCGCTTGTCTTAAATAATTAACCGCCTCGAAGGTTTCTCGTCCCATTCCGGCCAGTGAATCATTTACATTACGCGCATAGATCTCCTCGAAGCCGCCTTGAACACTTGCCGAAGAGCCGCCCGCGCGAATAGTGAAGTCAGAAAGATTGGCTACGGCAATTGCCGGTGCGCGGCCCTGAAGTACACGGGGCATTGTCTGCGTGAAAGAGACTGCGCGGAATAGAGACTTCTGCGGATCCGATTTAGTCTGTAGATAACGATTCAACCAACCATCACTTGTTGATTTCAATCCAGGCGTCGCTGATTCCATGTAATCCTGGGCATCGAAATGTGAACGCGTATTGTCAGGTGAACCGACGGCGTGAATGATTGCGAGGCGTTTGGAATCCCAAAGAGGTTTAAAAGCACTGAACGATGGGTGCAGCCCGAAGAAGCCGTCGAGATTAATCGCAGCATCAGCATTACCGTTTGACGGTTTGGGAATCGCGATTGATGGCCGCACGTCGTAGTAACTGCTCTCGCCGAAAGGGACCACCATGTTTAATCCATCAACTGCGCCGCGTTGAAAAATCGCAACGAGTGTCTTGCGCTTTCCGCCAGTTAGTCGACTACGTTCCTGACCCATTACAGCGCGTTGCAGGAACGACGGCGTGGACAAGGAAACGCCAATGCTGGCTAATGCGATTCCACCTGACTGAACAAAAAACCTGCGATTCATTTTTCACCTCTTGGCTCTTCTTTGCGTCTCTGCGTGCATTGCGTCTCTGCGTTGAATGGAGAGCCTAAGACCTCTTTACACCACTGAGACGCAGAGTTTTATTGCCTCTGGAACTCCGGGGTCCCTAATATCAACCCAACTATCTTCGTTACAGGGTCATTGACACTTGCTTCGACACGCGGCCGCTGTCGTTGTTGACGGCCTCCGGGAACCGGAGGTCCTTCCATTTCACTCGGTGGCTCGGCTTCACGATCCATCTGGGATCGTGGCGCCGGCACTGAAACAACGGCCTCTCTGTCCATTTGCTTCACGAGTGCTTCTTTCGTCGTCGCCGATACGTCTCCCCCCAGAATCACACGCAACGACTCGTTCATGACCTTTGCGGGATCACTACCAGCGACACTAGACAAGGTCACTCTTGTTCCCTGTACTCGGTTGCTCGCCAGAGCCAGGCCAAAATTCATTCGCTCAAGTAATCCGCCAGTATTTACCCAACTCTCAGCCTGATCAGAATAACCATTTGGAGTCTGGAAACCATAAAGCGGCTCACCCATTCTCGCGATCCACTGATGAGTACCCGGGAAAG
>JADMIO010957547.1_pt1 | contig 11431 bp, 14 predicted proteins | sample 8958161 | NCBI WGS metagenome assembly JADMIO01 (sample SAMN16585339, study PRJNA669376) | soil metagenome | isolation source: Crop rotation soil | place: USA: Cullars Rotation, Alabama | collected 2011
TGTCGCTGTCCGGCGGCCAGCAGCAGCGCCTGTGCATCGCGCGCAGCGTGGCGACCCGCCCCGAAGTGATCCTGATGGACGAGCCCTGTTCTGCGCTGGACCCGATTTCCACCGCCAAGGTCGAGGAACTGATCGAGGAGCTTGCGGCCGACTACACCATCGTGATCGTCACCCACAACATGCAGCAGGCCAGCCGCGCCAGCGACTATACCGCCTTCATGTATCTGGGTGAGTTGGTCGAATATGGGGCGACGGAAAAAATCTTCACCGCGCCCGATAACAAGCGGACTGAGCAGTACATCACCGGCCGCTTCGGCTGAGCGCCGGTCTTTTGCGTCGTGAGTTCGTCGCGCCGTCGCTCGTGTACGTCTTGTACACGTCGCTCGCCGCTCCTGCTCACGCCGCAAAATCCCTGGCGCTCAGGCGCTAAATTCATCCAACGTAATCTGCAGGAACTGTCTCGTCATAACGCGGCGTCTTGGACACTGCGTTCATGACGATACTCACCACCAATCCCACCACGATGTTGAGCAACAGCGCGCTCAACGCCGCATAGCAGGGAATCGTCAGGCCAAAGGCGTGGATGGGATAGATCGAGCTTTTCAGCCCCAGCTCCCACACCATCCAGGTGCCCGCCGCGATGCCCGCCACCCAGCCCAAAAGCAGGCCGACAGGATGGAAGAAGCGGGTGTAAAGCGCGATCAGCACCGACGGCAGGGTCTGGCAGATCCAGATGCCGCCCAGAAGCTGGAGCTGGATGGCATAGGAAGTCTGGAATTCCAGCACAAAGAACAGCGCCCCCAGTTTCATCGCCATGGAGGCCAGCTTGGCGGCGGCCGCTTCCTGCGCCGGGGTGCAATTGGGCGCCAGAAACTCCTTGTAGATATTGCGGGTGAAAAGATTGCCGCTGGCGATGGCCATCACCGAGGCCGGCACCAGAGCGCCGATGGCGATGGCGGCGAAGGCGACGCCGGCGAACCAGGCCGGGAACATGTGCAGGAAAAGCGCCGGAATGGCGAAGTTGTTGCCGAAGGCGGCGAAGCCGGCGGCATATTGGGGCATGCCCTTGATATGCGCCGCCACCGCCGTGTAGCCCAGCAGCGCCAGAAGCGCCAAGGCCAGCGAATAGATCGGCAAGAGGATGGCGTTGCGCCGGATCGCCTGGCTGGAGGCCGATGACAACAGGCCGGTCAGCGAATGGGGATAAAGGAACAGCGCCAGGAGCGACCCGATGGCCAGGCTGATATAGGAAAAGCCCTGGCCCAGGTTGTCGCCCGCCCCCGGCGTCAGCAGCAGCGCCTTGGGATCGACCGCGGAAAAGACTTTTGCATAGCCGCCCAGCTCCGCCGGAATGATGACGATCGCCGCCAGCACCGTGACATAGATCAGGATATCCTTGACCACGGCGGTCAGGGCGGTGCCGCGAAGGCCGCTGACATAGGTGTAGGACGCCAGCACCAGGAAGGCGACGATCAGGGGCAGGTTGGGAATGCCGCCCAGGGTGGTGGGAATGCCCAGCGCCGCGATCACCACCTGCATGCCCGCAAGCTGAAGCGCGATATAGGGCATGGTGGCGACCAGGCCTGTCAGCGCCACCACCAGCGCCAATCCGCGATGGCCGAAGCGGCCGCGCACAAAATCGGCGGCGGTGACATAGCCGTGGCGGTTGGCCACCGACCACAGGCGCGGGAAGGCCACGAACAGCACCGGATACATCAGGATGGTGTAGGGGACGGCGAAGAATCCGGTGGCGCCCGCTCCGAACATCAGCGCCGGAACGGCGATGAAGGTGTAGGCGGTATAGAGATCGCCGCCCAAGAGGAACCAGGTGATCAGGGTACCGAAGCTGCGCCCGCCCAGGCCCCATTCCGAAAGGCTGTGTAGGTCGGCCTTGCGCCAGCGGGTGGCGACAAAGCCCAGGCACGCCACCAGGGCGAACAACACAAAAAAGACGGTCAGGGAAACAGGATTGGCGCTCATTTGCGGCGGCGCTCTTCATAAAGATAGACCGGCAGGATGCAGAGCGCGCCCAGGATGGTCCACAGCATCTGGTACCAGTAGAAAAACGGAACCCCCAGCAGGCTGGGCTCGATGCGGTTGTACAGCGGCACCCAGCACAGGCAGGCAAACGGCACCGCCAGGAACAGATAGACGGGATGGAATTTCAAAATGTCCCCTCGCTATAGACTCGCGCCGTGCGCATTGTTTTCGCACGGCGCAGAAATAGTTGATTTATCTTACTGTACCGGCGGCACGAAATCCTGGCCCTCGGGCGGCTTGCTGGGGTCCTTGGGCACATAGCGGACCGTCTTCACCGGGCCTTCGCCCACCAGCATCAGAACAGCCGGGCCGGTTTCGGCCCGCGCCCCATCCCAATGGATGGTGTTCGGCACATCGGTGACATAGGTGCCCGCCGGCACCGGATACATCTTGGTCGGGTCGTAATGGGTGTTGGACGACACCCACCAGGTCCCCGACACGACATAGGCATAGCGCGGGGTGGTGTGGAAATGGGGCTGGGAATTGTGGCCGGGCATCCACCGGATCAACACGCCATAGATGCCCGGCTTATTGGGGTCGCCGAACAAAGTCGCGCTCTGCGATCCCTCATTGCCTTTCCAGGGAATGTCCTTGCCGAACACCAGCGGAATATGGCCGGGGTCCGGCAGGGCCATCTTGGTGGTGGGTCCCTGGGTGAGAAGCTGCTGCTGGGTCTCGGCCGAAGCCGGGATCACCAGCAGCCCCATCAAGGCAACAAACGCAGAAGCGCGCATGGCGAACTTCCCTTAGCGCGGCGGAAGGTCCTTGCCGGTCTCATCCACCGGCACGGTGGTGTTGGGGCCGGTACCGGCCAGGATCAGCACGGCGGGTTCTTTCTCGCCGGTGCGCGAGCCGTCCCAGTGAATGCCCTTCAGCTTGTCCACCGCCACGGTGCCGGCATGGACCGGATAGGTGGTGCGCTCGTCATAGACATTGCTGGTCGAGGTCCACCAGGTGCCCGACACGACATAGGCGAAGCGTTCATTGTTGTGATAGTGCGGCTTGGAGAAATTGCCCGGATACCAGATGTATTTCACCATATAGGGGCCGGGCTTGTCGGGATCGCCATAGAGCTTGCACATCTGCATCTTGCCGACTGTGCCGGTGCACACCTGGTCCTTGGGCAAGGTGGCGGTGACGCGGGTGGGATCGGGCGCCGGGCCAATGGGATCGTTGACGGTGACGCCCACCTTGGGGTCCTTCTGGGCCAGGGCGGCCATGCCGGTGGCGCCGACGCCGGCGCCCACGCAGGCGGCCAAGGCAAGCTTGATGATGGAACGCATTTTCTGTCTCCCCATGAATTGAAGTGGAGAGGATGATAGGCAGGAAGTGTGACCGCCCGCAACGCGGGCAGGTTTTAGGCCGCCTTCGCTAGTGCAGCGACTTTTTTGATGGTCGCGCCGGACGTGCCCTCACTAGGTTCGGGTCGCCGGTCACTCCGGACTTCGCAATTGCAGCGAAAGCGGTCCTAGGCGGCTTTCTTTCCCGCAAACACGAGCCCGATCCCGGCCAGTACAGAAACGACGCCGGCGGCGGTGGGAATCCAGACGGTATGGTCTTCCTGGGAATTGACCTCAAGCGGGCCCAGCTTCACCACCGGCTTGGTCTCGGTCCAGGAGACGCGGCTGAAGAACAGCCCGGCCACCCCCAGAACAATCAGAACCACGCCCAAAATCGCGATCGGTTTCATGAAATACCTCCAAATATAAGAAGGTAACGGGAGGCGGGAAGCAAAAGTTCCCTTGCAACGCCCTGCCCGTCCGTCTGCAATCCTGTCATGGCGCAAGACGTGCTGGGCACCGCCCAATTCCTGCTGCGAAACGGCCGCGTGCTGGAAGCGCGGGATGTGCTGGCCGGCGCAATTGCCGGCGGGCAGCAGGCTGCACCCTTGCACAGCCTGTTGGGCCTGGTCCTGCATCAGTTGGGCGACTTGGCCGGATGCCACCGCGAACTGCGCCAGGCGGTGAAGCTGGCGCCGAACGATGGGGCGGCGCAATTTGCCCTGGCCTCCATCGCGCTGCGCATGGGCGATGAAGCAGAAGCCGAAAGCGCCGCCCGCCGCGCCATCAAGCTGGGAATGGACGATATTCATTCCTATGTCCTGTTGGGCCGCCTGTTCAACAAGCAAGGCCGGCTGGAAGAAGCCGAAACCGCCTGGCGCAAGGCAGTGCGCTGCAATCCTTCCGCGCCGCAGGCCCAGCGCGAACTGGCGGGGCTGGTGTGGATGCGTACCGGCGATCTCGCGAGTGCGCGCGCCGAACTGGATGCCGCGCCGCAGACGCCCGACATTGTCGCGGTGACGGTGAAGCTGCTGCAGGATGCCGGCGACGAGGAAGGCGCTTATGCTTACGTCCGCGCGGGGGCGGAGCGCGATCCCAGCCTGAATGTGCTGGCGGCGCGCACCGGGCTCAAATTCGATCCCAAGGAGTCCGAGCGGCGCCTGGCGGCGGCGCCGCCGGGCATCACCCCGCAGGCGCGCGCCAAGGCCGAGATCGAAGTGGACCTGGCGCTGGGCCGCATCGAGCAGGCGGCGCGCCGGGCCGAGGCGCTGCATGCGGCGCGGCCCACCGACCAGCACGCTACCGCGCTCTTGGCAGTGGCGTGGCGGCTGGCCGGCGATGACCGCTACAAAAGCCTGTACGACTATGACCGGCTGGTGCGGAGTTATCGCATCGAAGCGCCGCAAGGCTGGAACAGTCTTGATGATTACTTGCGCGAGCTGGGCGCCGCGCTGGATGCGATTCACGGGCCCCTCACCCATCCGGTGGGCCAGTCGCTGCGCCATGGCAGCCAGACCCTGCGCGACCTCACCGACTATCCCGATCCGGCGATCCGCGCCCTGTTCACCGCCATCGACGCGCCCATCCGCACCCACATCGCGGCGATCGGCGAGGGAGCCGCCGACTACGGCTTCGGGGGCGCCTGGTCGGTGCGGCTGAATTCGGGCGGCTTTCATGTCAACCACATCCATCCCGAAGGCTGGCTGTCATCGGCCTTTTATGTGCGCTTGCCGGAATTGAATGGTCAGGAAGGCTGGCTGCAATTCGGCCAGCCGGGCCCGCCGACCGCGCCGCCGCTGCAAGCCGATCACCTGGTCAAGCCCGAGCCGGGCCTGTTGGTGCTGTTCCCGTCTTACATGTGGCACGGCACGGTGCCGTTCGCCGCGGACGACAGGCGGCTCACCTGCGCTTTCGATATCGTCAGGCGCAATGTCAAAGGTCCAGGTGCAGGAACTGGTTGAAGGCGCTGCGCCGGTAGTCCGCAAAGGCCTCTCCGTCGGAAAATCCGTAGCTGCGATAGAGCGCCAGCGCCGGTTCAAAAGCAGGGCCCGACCCGGTTTCCAGGCTCAGCCGCTTCAGGCCGCGGCCGCGCGCCTGCTGCACGATATGATCGAGCAACAGCCTGGCCGCGCCCTGGCGCAGGAAATCCGGATGGGTGCGCATGGATTTGATCTCGCCCGTCACGGCGTCCAGGCGCTTCAGGGCGCCGATGGCGCATATCGCCGGCCCCTGCCAGACGCTCCACACCGTCACGTCCGGCGTCTTGAGTCCGGACAGGTCGAGGGCAAAGACATGGCCGGGCGGAGAATTGGAATGCATGCCGGCAAGATGCAGCCGCAGCAGGTCCTGCGTCGCCGCGCTCGACAGATCGTCTTGCCGGATGTCCATCATGCTACGCCAGATGCGTGAGGCGCCGGTAGGACAGCGCCTCGGCGATGTGTGGCTTGGAGACGGTATCGGCGCCGGCGAGATCCGCGATGGTGCGCGCCACTTTCAGCACCCGATGATAACCGCGCGCCGACAGTTTCATCCGCTCCGCCGCCTCGGTCAGAAGCCTGGCCCCCGCGGGTTCGGGCGTCGCCACCATGTCCAGCAGCTCGCCTTCCGCCTCGGCATTGGTGCGGATGAGATGCTCCTTGAAGCGTTCGCGCTGGATCTGGCGCGCCGCCGCAACCCGCGCCGCCACCTCGGCGCTGCCTTCGGCCGGCGGCGGCAAGGACAGGTCGCTGGCCGACACGCCCGCCACTTCCACATGCATGTCGATGCGGTCGAATAGGGGACCGGAAATGCGCGACTGGTAATCCACCGCGCATTTGGGCGCCCGTCCGCAGCCCAGGGCCGGATCGCTGAGATAGCCGCAGCGGCAGGGATTCATCGCCGCCACCAGTTGGAACCGTGCGGGATAGCGCACATGGGCGTTGGCGCGCGCCACCACCGCCTCGCCGGTCTCGATCGGCTGGCGCAGACTGTCCAGCACGCCGCGCTGGAATTCCGGCAGCTCATCCAGGAACAACACGCCCAGATGCGCGAGGCTGACTTCGCCGGGCTTCACTTTCAGCCCGCCGCCCACCAGCGCCGCCATGGAGGCGGAGTGGTGCGGATTGCGGAACGGCCGCATCCGGCTGATGGCGCCGCCTTCCAGCGCGCCCGCCAGCGATTGGATCATGGAAATCTCCAGCGCCTCGCGCGCATCCAGCGGCGGAAGCAAGCCGGGCAGGCGCTGCGCCAGCATGGACTTGCCGGCGCCGGGCGGCCCGATCATCAACAGGTTATGTCCGCCCGCGGCGGCGATCTCCAGCGCCCGCTTGGCGCTTTCCTGGCCCTTTACGTCGCGCAGGTCGGGCGCGGCGCGCCCGCCTTGCGCCAGCTTGGCCTGTGGCTGTGTCAGCACCGAGGCGCCTTTCATGTGATTGACCAGCGCGATCAGCGACGGCGTCGCCAAGATCTCGCCGCCGCCGGCAAAGGCCGCTTCCGGCCCATTGGCCGCGGGGCAGATCAACCCGCGATTCTGTTCCGAGGCCGCCAGGGCCGCGTTCAGCACCCCCGCCACCGGGGTCACCGCCGCATCCAGCGACAGTTCGCCCAGCGCCACATAGCCCGCCATCTCGCTGGCCGGGAGCACGCCCATCGCCGCCAAAAGTCCCAGCGCGATGGGCAAATCATAATGGCTGCCTTCCTTGGGCAGGTCGGCGGGGGCCAGGTTCACCGTGATGCGCTGGAAGGGCAGCGCCAGCCCGATGGCCGCCAGGGCGGCGCGCACCCGCTCCTTGCTTTCGGCCACCGCCTTGTCGGCCAGGCCGACGATATTGAACTGGCCGCCGCCGGAGTCGGAGATGTGCACCTGGACATCCACTTCGCGGGCTTCGATGCCCTGGAAAGCCACCGTGTAAACATGGGCTACTGTCATCGAAGCCCGCTCAGTCTTTTTATGGTCGCGCCGGACGGGCCCTCGCTGCGCTCGGGTCGCCGGTCGCTCCGCCGGGCTTCGATGCCCTGAAAGGCGACGGTATAAACATGCGCGACGGTCATTCAGCCCCCGGAGCGGGGCAGCCTAGCGGCGATTTCAGGCAACGGTAAAGCTGGGCCGGCCGGTTTTCCCGGACTGCCGGGACGTATAGAATGGGCCGTGGTTTGGGAGGCCGAGGCATGAAACCCCGCGTCATCATTCCGGCGATCGTCGCGCTGGCCTTTTCCTTGTCCGCCTCCGCCCAGGAGCAGGCGCCCCCCGCAGGGATCGCCACCGAAAGCGTCATCGTCACCGCGCCCAAGGACCGGCCCGAAAAACAATTGGACGATTTCATCATCGCCCATGCCGCGCCCTCGCCATACTTGCGCAAGATCGCGCGCTGGCGGACCGGCATCTGCCCGGTCACCATAGGCCTGTCGCCCAGGCTGAACCTCTATGTCACCCAACGCATCATCCGGGTGGCGATGATGGTGGGCGCGCCCCTGGACCGTCATGAGCCCTGCCGGCCCAACGTGATGGTGGCGGCCACGCCGCAGCCGCAGGAGATGCTGGACCTGATCCGGGAAAAGCGCCCGGTGCTGTTGGGATTTCATTACATTTCCCGGGAGAAGGCGCTGGCCACCATGACCCGCGCGGTCCAGGCCTGGTACTCGACCGCCACCCGGGATTTCTATGGCTTCGTCCAGCCGGATGGCGGCGGCTACAATCTCAATGTCATGGATTATATCCGGCAGGAGGGGATGAATAGCGGCTTCATTGTCAATCCCGTCCATGTCAGCGGCGCGCGCACCGGCGACGGACTGAAAAGCCAGTTCACCACCGCCATGATCCTGGTCGATTCCGGCAAGATCGCCGGCCAGCCGATCGGCCCCTTGGCCGATTACATCGCCATGCTGGCGCTGGGCCAGGGGCAATATTACGACCTGTGCCAGCCGGTGCCGACCATCACCAATCTCTTGGCGCCCAATTGCGCGGATACCAGAAAACCCCTGGCGCTTACCGACATTGACGTCACCTATCTGAAGGGTCTTTACGCCATGTCGCCGGGCGGCACCTATGGCGGCGAGCGCGCTTCCATCGCCTATGCGATGAAAAGAGACCTTGGCGGTTACTAGCCGGTCCGCTCCCACGAAAGTCCGCCATGTCAGAATCCGTTGCCGATGCCACCGCGACCTGTGTCGTTTGCGAGAATGTTTTCACCCCCGCCGAGCTGGACACGATTGAACGTTATGGCGACGGCCTGCAGCAGGGCCAGGCGCTGCTGGGCTCGGGCGCAGCGTCGCAAATCCGCATCACCCAGACGGCGGCCCTGACCGTCAAGCCCGACTCAAGATGGATCTATGACCGCATGCTGGCGGTCATCCGCCAGATAAACAGCCAGGTCTATCAATACAATCTGGAAGGCTTTGCCGAGGCGTTTCAATACACCGTCTATCACGGCAGCGCAGGCGGCCATTATGACTGGCATATCGACTGGGGTCCCAATCCGGCGCCGCGCAAATTGTCCGCCTCGGTGCAGTTGACCGACCCGGCTTTATACGAGGGCTGCGACCTTCAATTTAACGGCGCGCGCGGGCTGGAAGTGGCGCCGCGCGACCGGGGAACGGTGATCGTGTTTCCGTCCTTCATCCAGCATCGCGTGACGCCCTGCACCCGGGGCACGCGCAAGGCCATTGTGGCCTGGACCGCGGGGCCGCAGTTCAAATAGCGGATTACTCCGGTGCGACAGTGACCTTGATGCCGTCGGTGGCGTCGCTGCAGATCACCTGGCAGGACAGGCGCGAATTGGGCTCCACCGCCAGCGCCATGTCCAGCATGTCGATTTCCGCTTCGGACGGCTTGGGCAGCTTCTCGTACCAGCCATCGTTGATATAGACGTGGCAGGTGGCGCAGGCGCAGGCGCCGCCGCATTCCGCCGCAATGTCCAGCCCGCCGTCGCGCAGGATTTCCATCACGCTCCAGCCGTCGCGGCCTTCCAGCTCATGTTCCTTGCCTTGGCGATCAACGGCGTGGATCTTCAAGAGACACCCAATTTCTTTTGCAGGTTGGACGACGACGTCGTGTACTGGAAGCGCAGCTTTTCGTTCGGCCGGGCGATGTGGAACGCCGCCTGGGCCATCAGGGCGGCTTCATGGAAGCCGGACAATATCAGCTTCAGCTTGCCGGTATAGGTGTTGATGTCGCCGATGGCGAAGATGCCGGGCGTCTGGCTTTCAAAACGCGCCGTGTCCACCGGGATCAGGTTTTCGTTCAGGTTGATGCCGAACTCGGCGATGGGCCCCAGCTTGATGGTCAGGCCGAAGAAGGGCAGGAACGCATCGGTCTCATGATGCCACTCGCTCTTGTCATGGCCGGCCAGGGTGACGCCGGTCATCTTGCCCGGCTCGCCATGGATCTGCTTGACCGATGCGACATGGAATTTGACTTTGCCTTCCTTCTCCAGCTCGCGCATCTGGTTGACGCTATGGGCGGCGGCGCGGAAGCCGTCGCGGTGATGCACCAGGGTCATGCTCTTGGCCAGCGGAGCCAGGTTGATCACCCAATCGAGGGCGGAGTCTCCACCACCTGCGATAAGTATGTTCTTGCCGCGGAAGGTCTCCATCTTGCGCACGGCGTAATGCACGCCGACGCCGTCGCCGGCATTCTCGAATTTCTCGATGCCCGGAACCGGGGGGCGCTTGGGCTGGAAGGAGCCGGCGCCCGCCGCGATCACCACCACAGGAGCAATGATCTCGGTGCCGGCGTCGGTCTTCAGCTTCCAGCGGCCGTCGCCCTGCTTTTCCAGCGCCGTCGCCATTTCGCTGAAATGGAATTGCGCCTCGAACGGCTTGATCTGCTCCATCAGCTTGTTGACCAGTTCCTGGCCGGTGACGATGGGCAGGCCGGGAATGTCGTAGATCGGCTTTTCCGGATACAGCTCGGTGCACTGACCGCCCGGACGGTCCAGGATGTCGATCAGGTGGCACTTCAGGTCCAGGAGCCCCAGCTCGAACACGGCGAACAGGCCGATGGGGCCTGCGCCGATGATGACGACGTCGGTTTCAATGGCCCCGCCTTCGGCGGGGCGGGGCGTTTCAATGGGGGCGGCGGTCATACGGGTATTCCACACCTAACTTCATGTATTGGCTGGGAAAACGTCGTTCTTATAGTGTAAAAATAGCCAAGCCAACAACCCCCGCCTATAACAGTGCTGCGATGCAAAATGACGCTCCCTTAAAGCCTGCGCAAAGCTGCGATTCCATGGGTGAATTGCGGGCGGCGATCGATGCCCTGGATGCCCGGCTGGTGGCGCTTCTGGCGGTGCGCCAGGCCTATATCGAGCGGGCGGCCCAGCTGAAAACCGGCCGCGACCAGGTGCGCGATCCGGCGCGGATCGAAGAGGTGGTGGACAAGGTGATCGCCGAGGGGCGCAAGATGGGGCTCAGCCCCGGCATTGCCGAACCGGTCTGGCGCACGCTGATTGAAGCCAGCATCGCGCATGAGTTCGCCGCCTTCGACCAGAAGTCCTAAAGCGTCGACTCAGGGTGTGGCGGCGGTAAAGGTCAGCCGCTGGATGGCGATTTGCGGCATGGGTGCGCGCTGCACCCGTCCCTGCACCCGGCCATGGGCGCAGCGCCAGTTGAAGGTTCCTTCCATGGCGGAAGTCGGCTGCATCGGCTCGGTGGCAGGACAATCGCCAACCTCGGCCTTCACATCACCGATCAGTTTTTTCCAGGCCGCCCGATCGTGATCCATCAGCATATTGTTGGCCAACGGCGCCGCCGTGATGTCGACGGCGCGCCACACCGCCTTGGCCGCCTCATAGGCGGCGGCGAGGCCGGGCGTGACGCCCAATTCGCGATCCTGTAACGCGTCCGCGGCCTTCAGCGCCAGCGCCGCGCGCAACACCGGCACTTCTGGGGAGCCATAGGTCCGGCTCGACAATGCGAAAAGACCAACGCCTTTGCTGGGCATCAGCATCACATAAGAGCCATAGCCGGGATAGCCGCCGGAATGGGTGACGAACAGACCCAGGTCGCAATCGTCCACCGAGAACCATCCCATCGCATAGCCGCGCGCCTGGCGGCAGGGAGAGGGATCTATCGCGGGGTTCTTTCCAGCACATTGGGATCCTAAGCTTAGAATTCCACGTGGACAAGTTGTC